>Ga0316197_10001765_pt1 | contig 15388 bp, 13 predicted proteins | sample OudBiesiAoxic_MG_FD_204939 | JGI IMG/M metagenome (GOLD analysis project Ga0316197, IMG submission 204939) | Coastal sediment microbial communities from Oude Bieten Haven, Netherlands - site A oxic | ecosystem: Environmental > Aquatic > Marine > Coastal > Sediment | place: Netherlands...
TTGCCAAAATCATCGCATTAAGGGAATCTAATACCGTTTTGTCGCCTAAGCTAGCGCCTCCACGACTCATCATTGCATCAAGTGCTGCTTGCAATAATTTAGGGATCTCAGTTGCTTCAATAGATTTTTGGCCTTTAACTAATTTTCCAGCAGCCATCATTGACGTTGCCATTAAGGTACCAAAACTAGAACCAGATACTTTAGTAACAGCTTTAGCACATTCAAATAATGCCATGCCCACATCAGCTGGTAAGGCATCAGCAGTACTTTGCATATTATTGAAGCCATTAATTAGGGTAACACCTAAATCGCCATCGCCCAGTTTACCGTCAAGTTCGTTTAGTTCAGCACCAACTACATCAATATTTTTGTGGATTGCGGCGATCGTAGCTTTTAAATCTTCAGTCGTAATTGTTGATTGGCTCATTTCAAGTTTCTCCAAAAAGGGCAGTCGGCAGGAGCGCCTAATAATGACTCTAGTTCATCATCTAATTTCATAATAGTTATTGATGCACCGGCCATTTCCATAGACGTTGCATAGTTCCCAACCATCGGTAAGGCGATAGTAATACCTTGTTTTTCAAGTAATTCTTTAGCGCGACGAAAAACAAGATATAGCTCTTCAATTGGCGTAGCACCTAAGCCATTCACCAGTATTGATACTCGATCTGATGCACCTAATGGCATATCTTTAAGGATGTAATCAATCATTTCATCAACTAGATCATTGACAGGTTTTATTTTGCCACGCCATACACCTGGCTCACCATGAATACCCATGCCTAGTTCAACTTCATCATCAGCAATTTCAAAGGTCGCTTTCCCCGCTTGAGGAACAATGCAAGACGATAATGCAACACCAATAGAGCGGCAATTGTCAGAAGCTCTCTGAGTTGTCGCTGTTGCTTCTTCTAATGATTGTCCGGCAGCAGTTGCTGCTCCTGCAATTTTAAATACATAAACTAAACCGCCAACACCACGACGTTTAGATGCTTCTTCTGGACCTGCACTAGCAACGTCATCAGCAACGATGACCTTAGCCGTTACGATATCTTCTAGTTCTGCCATTTCACTTGTCATGTCGAAATTCATTCGGTCACCACCGTAATTACCGACAACACATAAGACGCCTTTTCCAGTATTTGCAATGCGCACTGATTCTAACATTGGGTTCATGTCAGAAGAGGCGAATACATCACCTATCGCGCAAGCATCTAATAGACCTTCGCCAATGTAGCCAGCAAACAACGGTAAGTGGCCAAAACCACCTCCAGATATAACGCCAACTTTGCTTTCTGCGGCAGTCGTACGGCGAAGTACTCGAGAAGTATCACCATCGACAGTATAAATTTCAGGATGCATAAGGCACATGCCTTCCACAACCTCATCGACATAATTAGCTGGGTCATTAATTAGTTTTTTCATAGGCACCTCTTTTAATTGTTTCGCATTGTAAAATTCTAGTTTCGCAAAACAAGATACGATGAATTGACAGGCCAGTCAAATAAATTCCGTTTTAGTCTTGGCGTATGGTATTTAATACAAAATTATTGGTATCGAGTATAATGACCAATTTTTTTAGGTTTATAGGAGATTGTTATGGCACGTGAAGTGCAAAGTTCCATCGTTGAAAAACTGGTGGTTGTATTGGATATACTGGCTAAAGCACCGGGCAAATTAACATATTCTGAAATTGTTGCTGCATCAGGTTTTAATAAAAGCTCGACGCATCGAATATTGTCTATTTTAATGGGGCAGGCGTTGGTTGAATTTAGCGAGCGCGATAAGTCATACACAGTGGGTCCCAAATTATTTAGTTGGGCAAGGGCTGCATGGCAGAAGACAGATCTAGAGCAAATAGAGGGGCAGGATTTAATTGATCTCGGTAATGCAACTGGGATGAATGTCGCCGTTGCTGTATTGAGCGATTACTCTGCTACTTTTATCCGCACCCGTATTATCAAGCCCTATAAGCTGGCTGTGAAATTGGGGGGACAATCGGATTTACATTGCACGGCAGTAGGCAAACTTTTCCTTTCGCATATGGATAAAGTGGAGCTAGATAAGTATTTAGATACTGCTGAACTTGAAAAATTTACAGAAAATACGTTGACTGATCAGAAGTCTTTATTACGTGATATTGAGCAGATAAAAATTAAAGGCTACGCGACCTCTAATCGTGAAGAGTTCTGGCAAGTCGTTGGGATTGCCGTTCCTATCGTGGATTATGATAATCGTATTATGGCCTCTTTGAGCCTGTGGACACCAACCCGCTTTGCCTCACTGGAAGCGTTAGAAAGTGAAGCTCCACTATTGCTGGAAACCGCTGCTAAAATCTCAGCTAGATTTGGTTCAATGGTATAAGTTAAGCATTGAGTTGATTGTCGTCATTGAATCGAATAACTCATGCTTTTTCTTACTTAATGCTGTGCCCCCTTTCTTTTGAGGTTAGGTGCAGTAATAACCTCAAGGTTAAAATACGAGCTAAAAATTCCTTTTAATAACAACAATTAACTTTCACATCAAAACTAAATTATCTAAAGCCTCGCACACAAGTCACGATAGCCATACTCAAAGTAATACCTAAAGTAATGCCCAAAGTAATCAACCAAATTTGAACGAATAAAAGTATTTATAGACCAATGAATATTTTCACTATGATGCAATATTTTTCACTCATGAGTGGTCTTTATGCATGTTTAATTTTTATTGAAATGAACAGAATCTCAGCAATTTTTAAGCATAATATCTGGTTCTATCGATTATAGCTCTTGGCACTAAAGATAAGTAACAGTTCTAAGTTAGGGTAATTATCGTTCACTGTGATGTTCGTCACCCTATTTGAATTCTATCAGGGAAATGTGGCTGCATAACGTGTTTGAGTATGGAATTGAAGTTGCATATTATAAAACATGCATATAACATTGTGAAACAAATGAGTAACATCCTTGAAACAATTGGTGGAGTTATTAAAGTTGTATCCCACTATTTTGATTCTTTATTAAATTAAAAATAATTAAGAGGTCTAGTATGGAAATGAAACCTAAGTTTAAATCAACTGCTACGTTACTGAGCTTTATACTGTTAACAAGCGCGTCAATAACAGCATCTGCCAAAGAATTTAAAATGTCATTAGGTGGCGGAGAAGGAACTGCTCAACATGCGCTAGCAACTAAATTTACAGAATCTTTCGAAGCAAACACTAAAGATACAATACGTATATTCCCAAATAGTCAGCTCGGCTCTGAGCAAGATACAGTTAATGATGCGTCTCTGGGAGTTTTAGACTTCTCGGTTGTTGCTATCAATAACATTACACCATTTTCTCCAACGGTTGGTGTTTACACTCTTCCTTATATGATTACGAGTTTAGAAGAAGCTGAAAGACTAATTCAAAGTGATGTAACTGATACACTGGTTGAAAACACAGTTCGTGATACTGGCGTTCGTATTGTCGGTTGGACGTTCTCTGGCTTTCGTGTTTTAACAAACTCTAAGAAACCAGTTAAAACACTCGCGGATTTAGACGGTCTTGTTGTTCGTGTCCCTAAAAACGCAATTATGATAGATACTTACAATGCTTGGGGTATCAATCCAACACCAATGGCTTGGTCTGAACTATTTACTGCATTACAACAAAAAGTTGTTGATGGGCAAGATCTTGCATTGGTTGACATTGAATCATTGAAGTTTTATGAAATTCAAAAGTACATCAGTCTAATTCATTATAACTTCATGCTTGAGCCAATGATTATGTCGGAAAGTGTTTATCAAGATCAATCTAAAGATGTACAAGCAGCAATTTTGGCTGCCGGTAAAGCAGCAACTGTTTATAGTGCTGAATTTTTACGAACAAAAGAAGCTGAAGCACTGGAAAAGTTAAAAGCACATGGAATGGAAGTTAATGAAGTTGATGAGACTGAGTGGATCGAAAAAGCGACAACTCAAGTTTGGCCTAAATACTATGATAGTGTCGGTGGGAAAGACAAAATCAACGTAGTATTAAAAGCGATCGGTCGTGAACAAATCTAGTCAATAACCGCGATATTTAGCCCGCTGGATAACATCAGCGGACTATTTTGTTAGGTCAAATAGCCTGCGGATCTCTTTGGCATAAAATGATGCTAATTAAGTTATTCGTAAGGCTACAAATATTTGGATTATCTCGATGGGCGAAAAATTTAAAAAGTTTTATATTTTCATGGATAAATTGGAAGGCTATGTTTGCCGTGCCTTGTTAGCCATATTTGTAACGCTATTGTTTGCACAAATTATCTCCCGACAAATCTTCGGCCATTCTATTGCTTGGAGTGAAGAACTGTCAGTTTATATGTTTGTATGGTTTGTTTATTTTGGCGCTGCTCATGCAGCACGACTCAATGCACACAACCGTGTAACCTTTCAATATAAGCTGATGCCAGCCTGGCTTCCCCCAAAGCTAGAAGTCTTTACAGACATGGTTTGGGTAGCTTTCAATAGTTACTTTGTTTATCTCTCATATGACTTCGTATTTAACAAAATGAATCTATTCTGGAAGTCACAAACCTTAGGCATTCCTATGAAATATATTTATATCATTCTTCCCCTAGGCTTTACGCTTATTACGCTTCGTGTGCTACAGGTGAATTACTTCAAATTTATTAAAGGTGAAGAAATCATTGATCCAGACTCACAAGAGATGGGGAGTCTAGTTAATCAAGCTGTCGCAACTGACACTGAAGAAAAATCTGTCGATTTAGGGAAAAAATAATGAACGATACATATCTTATTATCATTTTATTTGGTTCATTTTTAGGTCTAATGATTATGGGGGCTCCAATCAGTGTTTCACTGGGGGTCGCAGCACTCTCCTCTTTTCTATATCTAGGCGAAAACCCAATAAAACTGGTACAAGTTGCTTTTACTTCAGTCGGATCGTTTCCCTTAATGGCATTACCCGCATTTGTATTAGCAGGTGCATTAATGGAAGCCGCTGGAATATCGAAACGGCTAGTCGTGTTAGCTGAAAGTTTTGCAGGCCCTGTTACTGGCGGTATCGGAGCTGCAACAGTATTAGCATGTATGTTCTTTGGTGCTATTTCAGGCTCAGGACCAGCAACAACAGCAGCTGTTGGTATGTTGATGATACCGGCGATGGTTAAACGAGGTTATGACAAAGGTTACGCATCAGCACTGACTGCATCGGCAGGTGGTTTAGGCATTATCATTCCACCCTCTATTCCTATGGTTATTTTTGGTATTTCAGCAATTGGTATGAGTGTCCCGAGAGAAGCGATCGAAATGCATGGCCAATTTCAAACCGTATCAATTAGCAAAATGTTTATTGCTGGTGTCTTTCCTGGATTAGTGATCTCTTGTAGCTTACTGATATTAAATTATATTCGCTGTCGTCGTCGTGGTTACCAAGGTACAGCAGAAGGCTGGAGCTTCGGAACTATCCTTCATGCTATGCGTAGTGGTTTTTGGTCAATACTAGCGCCTTTAGTTATATTAGGTGGTATTTACTCTGGTTTTTTTACGCCAACTGAATCTGCAATTGTTGCTATTTTCTATACATTATTTGTCGGCGTTTTTATCTACAAAGAATTAAATTGGGAAAAAATAGTCAATTCTTTAGAAACCACAACGTGGTTGACGGGTCGAATTTTAATGATTCTTTTTACCGCTACAATTTTTGGCCGTGTACTAGTTGAAAACCAGATCCCGGCTATTGTAGCAGAGTCCATGTTGAGCATGACAAGTAACTTATATTTGATCTGGGCAATGATCATATTGTTCCTATTATTTGTCGGTATGTTTATGGAAACACTCGCTGCCATCATGATTCTGACACCGGTGCTATTACCAGTAACTTACAGCTTAGGTATCGATCCAATTCACTTTGGTATCGTAATGATTTGTACACTCTCCATTGGTTTTGCAACTCCTCCGTTAGGTGAGAACTTATTTGTCGCGGCAGGTATCTCTGATATTTCGCTGGAACGCGTCACAAACCAAGCACTACCATTTGCCTTTGTATCAACTTTAGCGGTATTTATTATTGCGTATTTTCCTGAAATTACGTTGTTTTTACCTCGCTTCTTTGGATACTAAATAAACCTTGTTGGCTATCGCTAGACATATCAAGCAATAGCTAACAAATTGTTCACTGTTACTTGGATAACTGACTATGCTACCTAAATTTAATAACATACTTTACTGTACTGACTTTTCCGAAAGTTCTATTAATGCTTTCAAATACGTGGTTTATTTAGCCAAAACGACAGGTGCTGATATTCATGTGTTACACGTGGTCGAAAAGCTCTCTACGGATGCGAAAATTACTTTACGGTATATTACCAATTCTGATACTCGCCATAAATTGCTAAAGGAGCGAGTCAAATCTGCGACAGAAATATTACAGGAACGACAAGACAATTTTTGGAATAGTCTCTCTGTTGAAGATCAAGCACTGCGTGTACAGATCAAATCATCACAAGTAATTGAAGCTTACCCAGCAGAAACTATCTTATCCGTCTCTAAAGAGATCAATACGGACGTTATTATCATGGGTACGCATCAACGAGGAGTCATTCATACCTTCTTAGGAAGTATCACGAAGAGCGTGCTGAGGAGTTCTTTGATACCAGTTCTTGTTGTACCGGCGCCTAAAGAAAAAAGAAAAGAAAAAAATAAAAGAGAAAACACAATTAAATAGATGCGACGGAGTACCGATAGAGTCGTAAGAAAGCCCCTCTCCTAAGGAAATTATATGAGCATTGCATTCACAAACCCACAAGAATTGTTTGATATCAAAGGTAAGATAGCCCTAATTACGGGTTCCGGTAGTGGGATTGGCCAAGCGCTCGCGCAAGGTCTTGGGGCTGCAGGTGCTCACATCGTACTCAACGGACGCAATGAAGCTAAGTTGGAGGCAGCGGCCTCGTACCTCAAAGAAGCAGACATACAGCACAGCATCGAAGTCTTTGATATATCAGACCCAAAGGCTGTCGCAATTGCCATTGAAAATATCGAAACGCAGATAGGCCCCATAGATATACTGATAAACAATGCTGGCACCAATCGCCGGGGCCAAATGCATGAAATTTCTACCGAAGACTATCACACTGTCTTTCGTGCCAATGTTGATGGGTTGTTTCTCGTAACACGTGAAGTATCGGCTCGAATGAAAACTCGGCAACAAGGAAAAATTATCAACATCTGTTCTGTCCTGTCGAAGCTTGGACGCAAAGGTGCCGTCGCCTATGCCGGTTCTAAAGGTGCAGCAGCACTAATGACCGCTTCTATGTGTGACGAGCTTGCACCACACGGTATCCAGGTTAATGGCATTTCACCGGGTTATTTTCTAACTGAAATCACGGAAGTCATCGCACAAGATACAGCTCATAACGAGTGGCTGATCAATCGCACTCCTGCAGGTAGATGGGGACAAGTGGAAGATCTTGTCGGTGCTGCGCTATTCCTCTCATCTGACGCATCAAAATTCGTCAACGGTCATTTATTGGCTGTCGATGGAGGACTGACCGCCGTAGTTGGTGGGTGACCTATTAGACCGCTTCGTCGCAAATGTCTCTAAACTTCCAATGATGAGTAGTAAACCACTAAGCCTAAATAGGCTAATAATTTTAGAGGAAATGACATGTTAGATAGATCAATAGGACTACCTGCTAAGTATATTCAAGGCCCAGGCGCACTAGATCGTATTGGTGCTGTTGCTGTGAAGCTTGGTTCTACTGCTTTAGTTATTGCCGATGAATTTGTACTAAATCTTGTTGGAGAGCGTATTGTAAACAGCCTAGAAGTAGAAGGCATACGCCACGAGATCACCAAGTTCAACGGAGAGTGTTGCCGCTCTGAGATTGATCGATTATCTGCATTAGCTAGTAGCTCGAATCTAGGCACTATAATTGCTGTAGGTGGTGGAAAAGTATTAGATACCGGCAAAGCGGTGGCAGCCGCAATCAATGGAAAAATCATTTCTGCCCCAACGGTCGCTTCAACAGATGGCCCTACAAGCTCGATTGCCGTCGAGTACTCAGAGGATCATGTACACATTGGTGTCATGCGCTTCAATCAAAGCCCATCAGTAGTTTTGGTTGACAGTACCGTTATCTCTCAAGCCCCGCCACGCTTATTAGTCGCAGGTATGGGAGATGCCCTAGCCACTTGGTTTGAGGGACGTGCTTGCTCTAAGGCAGGTCGTACGAACTTTGCAGGCGACGCAATTTCTGATGTTTCCCTTACGCTTGCCAGAGCATGTCATGACACCATCATGACCTACGGTCGTAGTGCATTGGCCGCCGTTCAACAGCAAACGGTCACTGAAGCTCTGGAAAAGGTTATTGAAGCCAATATATTTCTCAGTGGCGTCGGGTTTGAAAATACAGGTGTTGCAGCCGCTCATGCACTGGATACTGCCATCTCCCGTTTTACTTCAGACCACCGTGCTCAGCATGGAGAGCGCGTTGCAGTTGGCGTTTTATTCCAACTCATCTTAGAAGGTGCCGAGGAAGATCTTGAGCTATTGCTACCTTTCTACAATGATGTGGGATTACCGAAAACACTGACTGACGTTGGCCTTACGGACTTAAGTGATGATGAGCTTACACGATTAACTAATTTACTGCTGCGTGAAAACTCTCCCATTCGTAACCTACCTTTTGAAGTAACATCCGTTGCGATATTTAAGGCTCTAAAGAGGTTGCAGTAATCTCATTAATATTGTCTTTGGGCGCACTCAAAGGCATTAAGCTTCTGAGTGCTCCCGACAAAGAAGCATTGCCATCCACTGTTGTTGTTTCGAAAATTTTCGAGATAACGAAAAAGCACTATCTCCTAGGGCGTATTGTTCTTTGCTGTACAAAATTAATTCAGAAAAACATTGCTAACCACATCATCGCAAATGCATTTTCTACTAAATAACGATATTTATATAAACCCGAAGCTACATCTTTTTATTTTTCAACATTATATTTTCGCTTAGGAATATCTGACTCCATCCCTTCTGATTCAATAAATTGGCGAAATAAATCATAACGCTTTATCATGCTGTTTAAAAATCATACTCGAAAGAACAACCCGCCCTATGAATTTTTCTAACTACATGATTTTTAATTAAAATAAAAAATATTTCATGACAACTACAGCAGGTTAGACTATTAATATGCTAAAAAAATTTGCATCTAAAACCGTATAAATATCCGTAGGTATAGGCTTCTTTAGATGACTCCTGTCAACTTTTTAGCCGAACAAGGGAAAACGAAACAAGAGGATAGGGCACAATAAAACAATTCTGATATTAGTCTTACGTTACGAATGGAATTGGAGGTGTTTGTTGATAACTCTAGATAAATATTAATGTTTAATTAAATATTAATACTCAATAAATCTGTAAGAAAAGCAGTTCTGATAAATCATCTCAGATAGGTTAGATGTCAGAATTTTATGATGAAGGTACTTATCAACATTTTGGGCCTTATTTGGATATATACCCATGTTACCTCAAGATGCGTTGCTCAGTCGTTAGCTCGAATACTGCTAACCTCACATTGTCCTCGTAATATCAATTCATACTAAAAGACTCGGTTAATTTAAGAATTAGCCGAGTCTTTTTTTATTGTTAATTAAATAATCGTTTAGATCACAAGCGTTTTCAAATAACTCATTTCGCGTATTGCGTATTTAATACCTTCTCGACCTACACCACTTGATTTAACGCCACCAAAAGGAAAATGTTCAGCACGGAACCCTGGGCCATCATTAACGGCAAGAGTACCTATATCTAACTCGTCAAACAAATATTTAATAAGGCCTAATTGCTGTGTAAAAATGCCACCTTGTAGGCCATAAGCAGAGTTGTTAATAATAGGAATAATCTGTTCAATATCTGAGAATGACATCAGTGGAATCACTGGGCCAAATATCTCTTCAACCATCAACTCACAATCGCTATTTACGTTTTCTAAAATCGTTGGATAAATAACATTACCTTCTTGTTTATTACCTAACGCAACCGTTGCACCTACGGAAACAGCTTGTTCGATGCTTAGTTTAATTTCATTAGCCGCTTTTTCATTTATTACTGGACCGATGAATGTCTCTTCCTGTAGCGGATCACCAACAACTAACTGTTTTGTTTTAGCTATCAATGTATCTCTAAATTGCGTGTAGATGTCTTCATGTAAGAAAAGGCGTTTAGCGGCTGTACAACGTTGCCCTGCAGTTGCAAAGCGTTGGTTTATTGCTGCATTGACAGCTGAATCGATATCAGCGTCAGCCATAACGATGAGTGGATCATTTCCACCTAATTCAAGTAAGAGCTTTTTATAACCTGCTGCACGTGCAATTGAGTTAGCTGCAGCGGTTCCACCGGTAAAGTTAACCACATTAATTAAAGGGCTTGATATTAGATCACCCATTTCTGGAATATCTGGCATACATAACTGCAATGTATCTTCAGGAAAACCTGCTTCATAGCATAAGTCAGTTAATAGTTGGCTTGAGAGTGTATTTTGTGGTCCCGGCTTAAACATAACGGTGTTACCCGCGGCGAAAGCTGGACCAATTTTATGAATCGCAATATTAATAGGAAAATTGAAAGGTGTTATACATAACGCAGTACCAAGTGGGCGCCAGCAAACGATACCTAATTTACCTCTTGTAGGGGCATAAGCGTCAGAATCTAATGTTTCACCTATAATCTGTCTTGCTTCTTCACTACTGGCAATACTTGCATTGACGGCTCGAACCATTTCAACACGGCTATCAGCAATTGTTTTACCTGTTTCTAAAGTGATTAACTTCGCTAATTTTTCTGAGTTTTCATCTAATAATACCGATAAACGTCGAAGTATGTCTGAACGCTCATGTGCCGGTATATTTTTTAATGTTTTTTGGCCTTTTTTTAATAAAACTAATTGGGCTTCTACTTCTTCTTTACTTGAAAAAGGGAATTCTCCAAGTAATTCTTGATTAAATGGGTTATTAACTTTATATGATATTGACATAATAAATACTCGACTCTGATTAATAATAAATTACGATTAGTTGATAGCTAATTCGCAATGCAGCTAGTAATAACGCGACCTTCATGACCATGAAAAAAACATTATTTGGAATACGTTTGAGCATATAAACACCGACTTGTGTGCCTAACATGGCAACAAATGAAAACAGTACAATGATATTGATGTTCTCTAATACTGAAAAACCGATAAATATTGCGGCTGGAATTTTTATCATATGAGCAATAAATTGCATCATTGATTTAGTGGCAACCACTTGCTCTTTAGATAAGTCGTTTCTAACAAAGAAAGCACCTAATAAAGGATCAATAGCACCTGCTATAATGCCGAGGCTTCCAGTTAGTATTCCCACACCAAAAAACTGATTATTTGAAAGCAGTAATTCAGGTAATTTTTTTGGTTTACAAAGGGTATAAAAAATAAGTATTAGCAAAACAAATAGTGCATTACCTTCTGAAATATAACTGATCAGGAAATATGTAGTAATGGCAGTACCAATGAGTGCACCAAAAGCAAAAGGTAAACACATTCCCCATAGTATTTGAGGTCTTAGTAACCAACAACGAACACCATTACTAAATGCTTGCACCATACCGTGAATCGCAATTAACGGTTGCAGAGCGATTGCTTGATTCATACTGGCAAACATTAATACGCCACCTGCCATACCCGTCGCTGAAGAGATCACAGATGCTATGAAAATAGCAACGCATATCAAGGTAGAGGCTTCTAATGTTAGAGAGATAATATCCATTGCTTCTTACTAAAAGTGATTGATGTATTCAATATATTCGATGAGCAGAGGGTAATTTAGAGCCACAAAATTCAACTTATAGTGCCAGATGTTAAATAATAAAATATCATTTAATTTCAGTGTGTTAGGTTTATTTTTGTGAGGGGTAATTAAATTTAAATTTATAAATAAAATGAAATTTTAAGGTTAATTTTAATTGACTGTACCTGATTGGATAAAAGCATGATGATTACGCTATCTTCTCCCCATAAACAATAGAAATAAAAATTAGAGATATCATAGGCCAGTCGACTAAAGTCGGTAGTTTTAACCTTAAAGAAGCTAATACAAAATAACCTTGTTGGAGAAATTGCTTACCCCAACTTAGGTAAATTAGAATGTCACCTTTCTGAACGCTCTATTACTATATTCTCTGCAAATTTAGCTAACTTAGCACGACGTATCCCATCGATTGAAAATACAGTAAAGCCCATCCATACTAAAATGAAAGTGGTTAGACGTTGCATATCAATTGCTTCACCAAATATAAAGACGGCTAACAAGAAATAAAGAGTAGGTTCTATGTATTGTAGAATCGCGATAGTAGAAAGGTTTTTTATCCGTGCGACGCCGAAAGAGAATAGGGCCAGTGGTAAAATAGTTACTGGGGCAGTTAGGATCAACAAAATTCGTATAGTGTTATCCCCCATTTCCCATTGTGTCGGCCCTGATATAACAACCAGATAAAATAGTACAAAAGGTATCATTAATAAAGTTTCTGCTGCTAATCCGTTGAGGGTATCAATACGTACTTGTTTCTTAATTACACCATAGCAACCAAATGCAAGTGCGATTCCGATCGTTAACCATGGGAAGCTTTCTAAGCTGATACATGCATATAAAAATCCTGATATGCAAAGTAGCAACGCGATTATCTGTAATGTAGTAAGCCGCTCACGTAGATAGATCACACCAATCAAGATGCTAATCAGTGGCGTAAGGAAATACGCAAGACTTACCATTAGTACTTGGCCGTTGGTAGCCCCCCATGTATTTAGATACCAACTGGTAGAGATACAAGCAGTTGATAGAATTAATGAAATGAAAGTTTTAGGTACCATCAACATTTTGAATACACGTACTGGAGTACGCGTTACCCACAATAATATAGCGATAAGTGGTACTGAGAATAGAACTCGCATGGCAAATATTTCCACCGCATCTACACCATGAAAATACTGATAGAAGAGTGGTGTCAGCCCCCAAAGGATATAACCCGAAGTGATCCAGAATAGGCCGTCTTTTAAAAGGTTAGATCGTTGCATAGTCGATTCCAGCTAAAAATAGTGATGATGGTAGAAAAGGAATGGCGCATTATGTATGCACTAGGTGGATAGATTAATTAAAGGGCGTTAAATAAGGGATAGACCTTCCTTTTGGATACCTCCTGAACCATTATTTTTGGCATTTTTAATTAATCCTATTGAGTTTATATATAAATAACTTAACGATTTTATTTATCAATTTAACTATTATGATCTATCAGTTTGACCAAGTATAAGATTGATCATTTTAGTATTTTAATAAGGTCGTCTTTGTTGGTAATGATTTCCTATTTCCATTTTAGGGAGCCATTACCAAAAATAGTTATTCAGATGCAGGTACAGCGACGATCACAAAGTGTTTTTTTACAAAGTTATCAACATGCCATATTGGTTGTAAGCCATTATCCATCACAAAAGCATCCCCAGACTTTACAGTAAACTCTTTGCCATCTTCTGTTTTAATTAATGCTTCGCCTTCAAGAATGTGACAAAACTCAATTTGATCATTCATCGGACCGCGAAAAACACCGGCAGTACTCTGCCATACACCTGAGCGTGTTTTGCCATCAGCACTAATAAAGTGAGGCCATCCAGTATGGATTGGTGTACCTGAAATAGTTACATCCGTTGGGGTTCTTTCGTTTGGCGCTGTGTCACAGTCTGAAAACTTAGTAAATGTAGTCATAATTAATTACCTATTAGGTCAAAAAGGGCTAGTGAACAGAGCATTCACTAGCCCAAGTTTAGATTAATATTAAATGTCGATTATTGTGCTGATTTTGTCTCTGATACTCATTGCTGGAGCACCAAATGGCAACGTAGCAGCCATAACTTTATGCATTGGGATCTTCTTAATAGGAGACACTGGAAATGCAAGTTGATCATCACTAACGCCTAATATTTTATCCGTTATTGTTCGTCCCATGACGGATGTCATCGCAATACCACGTCCACTGAAGCCAAGTCCGGCGATGATGCCTGGTGCAGGCTCATGCAAGTGCGGCATCATTTCTGGCGTAACGGCAATGCGTCCTGACCAAGTGCGTTCAATTTTTGTGTTTTTTAGCTGAGGGAATACTGTATGTAAGCCTTCGCGAAGGCGCTTATGCCCACCTAACATACCAACTGCATCTGCACTACCTACGCAACCAAAAATAAGTCGTCCATCACGATCATAACGAGAGAAGTAAATGGCTAAGCGCGAGTCTGCAATGGTAACTTTACCTGGTAAAATAACCTCTTGTAATTCTTTTGAAAGAGGCTCAGTAGCAATAGCGATACTAATCATTGGTAAAAAAGTTTGTTTTAGCCCTGGCCATAAGTCAGTTGAATAGGCGTTGGTGGTTAGCACAACTTTTTCTGCGGTTACGGAACCTGAAGGAGAGGTTACTCGCCATTGTTTTCCTTGACGCTCAATAGATGTAACAGGACTATCACTAAACAACTGCGCACCTTTCTCTTGAGCATTTTTAGCGTAACCACGTGTTAATGATAAAGGTTGAACGTGGCCTCCTGCTGCATGACGTAAGGCAAAATTATAAGCTGGAGAACCCGTAGCTTGTTTAACCGCATCACCTTCAAGTGTTTCTATTTTCGCCCCTACTGCAGACCAAGCGGCACCAAGTTTTTCAAGTGATCTTCTGGCACTACGGTTGTGTGCTGCTTGAACCCAACCTGCTTGTACCGCGTCACAGTCTATATTGTATTTAGCAATGTCTGAAAACAGAGCATCGGCTGAATTAAGCGTTGTTTTAATCAAACGTTGAGCTTGTGCCTCACCAAAGCGCTTGATCAACTGTGCTGGTGTTTCACGCCAGATAGGGTTGCATTGACCACCACTTCTACCTGATGCACCCCAGCCAATTTCTTTGGCATCAAGTAAAGCAACAGACATACCACTCTCAGCTAAACCAAGAGCAGTTCGGCAACCAGTTAGCCCGCCACCGACAATCACTGTATCAACGGTTAGGTTAGTTTCTAATGATGAACAATCTGGCCCACGGGGCGCGGTTGTCCGCCAATGCACTTCTTCTTTGGGTTTCATCATGTTAGTCAATGGCGTATCTCTCTAATAGTTGTTCTGCATTGTAAAATATTACTTTCGAAATGCGAAACTACTATAAGCAATTGTGTTCGTCAATAGTTTTGTTCAATCTGCATAATCGATTGTTTGTGACTATTTTAATGTGATACATACATTTCAAAAAAAATAACTTTGTTATCAATATGTTGCGTTTTTGTTGTGTTTTTTTAAGCATTTTCTTGAAATGTTAAGTGATCACATTACACAAAATTATAAGGCTCTA
>Ga0316197_10001766_pt1 | contig 15385 bp, 11 predicted proteins | sample OudBiesiAoxic_MG_FD_204939 | JGI IMG/M metagenome (GOLD analysis project Ga0316197, IMG submission 204939) | Coastal sediment microbial communities from Oude Bieten Haven, Netherlands - site A oxic | ecosystem: Environmental > Aquatic > Marine > Coastal > Sediment | place: Netherlands...
AGCGTTCGCTCGAGCGAGCTGCGGCGGAGGCTTGCGACGCCGTCATAGCCATGCGCGACAAGGAGGGGAATACTCTTGCTTCGGAGCTCAGCGCTCGGCTCCAGGAGCTCCACGCGAGCGTCGACGCGTTGAAAGCGGGCGTGCCATCGCTCATCGAAGATCGCAGGACCCGCCTTCGCGATCGCCTGCAGGCCCTGCTTGCCGGGGTCGATGCCGAGCTCGAACCCTCGCGCCTGGAGCAGGAGATCGCCGTGCTGGCGGACCGCTCCGATGTCGCCGAGGAGCTCGTGCGGCTCGATAGCCACCGCGATCAAATGCTCGAATTGATCGAGAATTCGAGCGCAGCGGTAGGGAAGCGCATCGACTTCCTGCTCCAAGAGATGGCGCGCGAGGCCAACACGATTGGATCGAAGATACAAGACGGGACGATGACCACGCACGTGATTGCGCTTAAGGCCTGCATCGAGCAAATGAGGGAACAAGCACAGAATGTGCTTTGACCGACCGCGCTGAAGCGTTATCGGTCCCATCGGAGGCGTAGTTTAATGAGTGTCGTCCAGTCGACGGATCCGGATCTCATCCTGCTGATCATCAGCTCGCCATCGGGCGCGGGAAAGACGACCCTGACCCGACGACTGCTTCAAGAGTTTCCCGAGCTGAGATTCAGCGTCTCGCACACCACACGCCGGCCTCGTGCAAACGAAGTGGACGGCCAGGACTACCACTTCGTCACCGAAGCGGCGTTTCGCAAAATCATCGAGGAGAACGGCTTCGCGGAGTGGGCTGAGGTACACGGCAATCTCTATGGCACCAGCGTGAGCGAAATCGACATCGCACGAACCGCACGAAAGATCGGGGTGCTCTTCGACGTGGACTACCAGGGCGCCCGCCAAATCAAAGAGAAATTCCCCGACGCTATCGGCGTCTTCATCTTGCCGCCTTCGATGGAAGAGCTTCGGCGCCGTTTGGACGGTCGCGGCTCCGACGACGCAGAGTCACGTCAGCTCCGCTTCGACAAGGCCCGCGAGGAGATCGGTCACTATCCGTTCTTCGACTACATGATCGTCAACGATGAGCTCCAGCGCGCCCTTGCGGAGCTCCGTGGCATCGTATTGGCGGAAGGCTGCAGGCGTCGGCGCCTCGCGGCCAAGGCCGAAGCCCTGCTCCACGAGTAGGCGGCCGTCGCCTCAGAACTCGATGCCAAGAATCAGCCGCAGTGCCATTGCGCGCCGAATGCCACCCACGTTACCCGAAAGCGGCTCGCGCGTGCCGTCCACTTCGAGGTACTTGAGGCCGTTGAGCGGGAACAGAATACCGAATTGGGCCGACGCGAAGAAGCCGTCACTGACCTTGGGCCCGTCCTCGGTTCGATAGTAGATCGAGAGGTCGAGCTCCGCGCCCAAATTCGGCTGCGATGAGTAGGTCTGTTGCTGGTACATCGCGCGACTATAGATGAAGTCGAAGCGCGCACCGAGCACCCGGCCGAAGTCGCTACGAATGATGTCGTAGCTGATCGCAGGCGCCAGATAGTAGGCGCCGGCAACGCGCCCGAGAATGTTGCGCCAAAGAATTAGATCGATCCGGTAGTCGGGGTGGAACGAAAAGTTGGAGACTACCTTTTGCCCAACCGGTTGCGTCGCGAGATCCTCGTACTGCGAGAGCCCTACGACGTCGGGGTCGCCCGAAGCGGCACCGCCTTTGAGAAAGACGCCGAGCTTCTTACCGAGGAAGCGGTACTCGCCTTCAAAAGCGAAGCCCCATTGACGAAGCTTGAACTTCTCCCCTTCAGACGTGCTGGGAAACTCCGCGGCCGCGATGTTTTGAACCTTGCCGAAGATCCCAGCAAACTCGATTTCGAGACGCAGCTCCTTCCACAGGACCTGCAACCAGCCGTCGGGCGTGTAGGTTTTCGCGTCTCGCCGAACGAACTGGGTCTCGATGTCGGCAGCGGTCCCCAGCAGCGGTGCACCTGCCGTAGAAAGGAACTGCGAGCGATAGATGAAATACGCGCCGCCGTTGATCACCCATTTGCCACGGGCAAGACGCTTCTGCTGGGCAAGCGGATCGAGCCGGCGCGCAACGAGAAAGCTCCATTGCCGAGCGTCATCGAGGCGGCTGGCGTCGCGCGGAATCGCTTGGATATCATAGACGGGATCGTCGATGTAGCCCTTGCTCGCGAAGTCCCACGAAACCCCAAAAAAGATGCCCTTGAACTGGCCGATGAGCTGTATTCGATCGACCTCGGACTGAAAGTCCGAATCGAGCGCGGTGTTGAGGATGTTTGTCCCCTCGCCCGCGTTCCAAAGCATGCCGAGGCCCCACTGGTGGCCCATCCGGCCAAACCGAAGCTGGCCGATCGTGCTGTTGGTCACCTCGCCCCAGACCCGACGGACGAGAATGGTGTCGCCTACGGTGTTGCGGAAGGACTCGGGTGCCGGCGCCGTCCGGGTCAAGGTGTCGAAGGGAACTCCCGGTGCGCGCCCTGAGATTTGGCCCAAGCCGTTGACCGACTTCACCTCGGGTGTCGAACCCAGCACGAGATTGTCGAACGCATCGATCATCATGTGGACGCGGATGTTGTCGCTGAGCGAGAGCGTCGGTTGGAGTCGAAGCCGCATGTTCGCGAAACGCGTCGTTGCGCTTCCGTCGCAGCGCTGCTCATTGGACGGCACGGACGAAGGCTCGCCCTTGCAACCACCAGCGGGCTGCACCCCACCAGTATCGTTGGAAGGGGCGTTGTCGAGCTGGATCCAGCGCGCAAATGGGTCGCCGGGGCCCAAGCGGTCGACCCGGACGCGGCCCAACGCAAAGTTGTCCATGTACTCGCCGCGCACGCGGAAATACCCGTTGAGCGAGAACACCGGCCGAGGATTGGTCCAGGTGGCCAAGGTCGGGTCGGAGGCGGGCGGCTCGGCCATGCCGAGAAGCTTGGCGTCGTCCGACGCCATCTCGTCTTCGTCGAACGCGCTTTCGTCGAACTCCTCTTCGGGTTCGTTGGCGCTGGCCGGTGCCTGCGGGAGCTCGAGGCCTTCGATGCTCGGCGCCCTCAACTGAGGAGGGAGGTCCTCTTCACGGCTGGGCTCCGGGGAGGCCTCCTCGATTTCGGAGCTTGCCTCTTCCTCGGCCGTGGCGGCGTCTCGGCTCGCCCCGGCGGTCGTTGCATCGGAGGAGGACCCCTGCGCCGCGGCCGACGTTGCCCCCAAAGAAACTACCCAAATAATCGCTAAGAAACGGCGCATTGAACCCGTGCGGTCCGGGGCGTAGCACGCCGGGATCACGCGGGTCAACGGGGCAATCGCTGCCTTGACCAAAGCCGGGGCGGCCTTAAGCCCCGGAGCCGGGAGTTCCGTGACGGATAGATTGCACTTCATACCGCTTGGCGGCCTCAACGAGGTCGGAATGAACTGCGCCGCGCTGGTTTGCGGCGACACCACGATCGCCATCGACTGTGGCATCGGATTCACCAATGAGGATGGTGCCGAGCTGGTACACGCCGACTTCAGCTGGCTCTTTCAGCAGCGCAAGACCCTCAAGGCGATCGTGATCACCCACGGACACGAGGACCACATCGGCGCGCTCCCCTATTTTCTAAAGGAGCTCCGGGTGCCGGTCTTCGCCCCGCCCTACGCCGCAGCCCTGATCGAAGACCGCCTCAAGGAGCACCGGCTCAAGAACGTGGACCTGCGCGTGAGCCCAGCGGGAAGCCAGCATCAGATCGGCTCGATCTCCGTTGAGCGCTTCGCGGTGCACCATTCAATCGCCGATGCGACAGGGCTCATTCTGGATACCCCGGTGGGGACCCTAGTGCATACCGGCGACTTCAAGATCGAATCGGATCCCTGCGAGGGCCAGCGTTTCGATCGGGCCCGTCTCGAAGAGGTCTCCAGCCGGGGGGTGCGCCTGCTCCTTAGTGATTCGACCGGAGCCGACGTCGAGGGGTACGCCCGAATCGAACGCAACGCCGAGGCGGCTCTCGAAGAATGGATCGCCCGCTCCCCGAACCGCGTCGTCGTTGCGACCTTCTCCTCGAACGCCTTTCGTCTGAGGGCGGCCCTGAGGATTGCGCGGGAGCGGGGACGCAAGGTTTGCCTGCTCGGGATGTCGGTCCACAAGCACACCGAAACCGCCCGAGGGTTGAACTTGATCCCGTCGGTGGATGATCTCTTGGTCGCGCACGATGAAGTCGACGCCCTGCCCCGCAACCAGGTCCTGATCCTGGCCGGCGGCACCCAGGGCGAACCCGCGTCGGCGCTCACTCGCTTGGCGCGCGATGAACACGCACGCGTTCACCTCGAAGCCGGCGACACGGTGATCTTCTCCTCGCGCGCCATCCCCGGAAACGAGCTCAGCGTTTTCGACGTTGTCAACCGATTCGAGCGACGTGGTATCGAGGTCATTGCACGCGACCGCCATCCCGAGATCCATGCGAGCGGGCACGGTAGCCGCGAAGAGCAACGGAGCATGATTCAGCTGCTGCGTCCCAGGGCGTTCGTTCCCGTGCATGGCACGCACCATCACCAGCGCCGCCATCTGGAGCTTGCTCAAGAAGAGGGAATTGCGGAGACACAGCTGGTCGAAAACGGGACCGTGCTCGAAGTCACCAAGGATGCGCTTCGGATCGTCAATGAGGTTCCGACGGGTCGCGTGTACATCGAAGGGCAGCAAGCGCTGAGCGCCGAGCTCATCGCCGAACGCCGCGCCATGGGCTCGGCCGGCATGCTCACGATCTTGCTTTCGCTCCGGGACGGACGGAGTCGAGAGTTTCCGCGCGTGCTTTCCCGGGGAGTCTTCGAGGCGGCCGACCGGGCCCGTGTCGAACGCAAAGTCGCAGAGCAAGTCCGCAATCGGCTCAAGGGACGGCGCTTTTGCAGCCCAACAGAGGCCCAAGAAGCCGCAATTGAGGCCGCCCGACGCTTCTTGGTACACAATCACCGAAAGCGGCCGCTGATCACCGCGGACGTGAACGGGGAACCATGAGCCGATGGGTCGCCTGTCTTGTCGCTGCTCTGATTCTGAGTAGTTGCCAGCGGGACGCGAAACCGGAGCCGAGCACGCCGCCCGCCTCCACCGAGCACGCGAGCGCCGCGCCGAGCACGCCGACCGCGGAACCTGTTCCTGAGGCGCAGGTTGGCGTTGCGCGACCGGCGACCGCGAAAGAGCGCGCGGCGATCGATGAGCTCTTGCAAGCGGCGGAGTCCGTGCGGCAGCTGAGGCTTCGACAAAGGGTCGCGATTGAAATCGAAGACGGCGACGCAATAGCGCACAGCCTGCGACTGCAAATCGAAGAAGAAGAAATCGAACGCGCGAGGCTCGTCTATGGCGCGCTCGGTCTGCTCGATGCCGACGCAGACCTACAGAGCATGTTCGCGGGAGTCCTCGGCGAGCAGGTCATTGGCTACTATGATCCCGACACCGGGCGCCTCGTCATTCGCGACGACGTGATGGCAGGCCTGGCCGGAGCCTTCGGCCCGGAGCAAACCCAGGAAGCGAGTCTGGTGCTCGTACACGAGCTGGTACACGCGCTGCAGGATCAACGCCTCGGACTCGGCGAGTCCTATCAGAAGGAGCGCACCGCCGATGCCGACAACGCGTTTCGGGCGGTGGTCGAAGGCGACGCCACTCTTGCGATGCTGGCGCACGCGCTCCGCCAACAGGGGATTCCTTTGTCGGCAGCGACCGCCGGCATTCAACAAATGGGCGACTACGTCGACCTGGACGCCCTGGTGCGCGGAGAGAAGCTCGACGATGCACCGGCGATTCTCAGGGTAACGCTGGTCGCCCCCTATCTCAGAGGACTGCAGTTCGTGGCTGCGGTGCAGGGACGCGGTGGATGGCCTGCCGTCAACAACGCCCACCGCCGTCCCCCGGCGACGACCGAGCAGGTCCTGCACCCGGACAAGTACTTTGCCCGCGAGCCGGCCGAAGAGATTCGGATCCCCGAGAACAAAGCTCTCCTGGCTGCCGGTTTCGATCGCATCGAGGAAGATACGCTCGGCGAGCTCGAGCTCAGCGTGTATCTCGGTCAGGGGCGGCGGTCGGGCACGAACGAAGGGGCAGCAGCCGGCTGGGCCGGCGATCATCTCGTCGTCTACCGTCACGAAGCCGAGACCGCCGTCGTCTGGTGGACCAGCTGGGACAGCGAATCGGACGCGCAGGAGGCCTTTGCCGCGGCGCGCTCGGTCTCGCCAAAGGATTCGAGCGCCGCCGTCGAGCGCAAAGGACGCGCTGTCCTGATCGTCAGGGGCTTGCCGCACCGGCTGCATCGCTCGGTTCGGAGCGACTTCACCTCCTTCGCCCGCGCCATCAAGGACGAGCCTCCGCCCCCCGCGCGACGCCCCAACCTCGTCTATTGAGGTTGTCGTTCCGTACCCCCCAAGCTAGGAAAAGCCGATGGGACGCGCCTCCTGGGACGAGTACTTCATGGATATCGCCGTCGTCGTGGCCAGACGTTCGACCTGCCCCCGCAAGCACGTCGGCTCGGTCATCGTCCGCGATAAGACGATCCTTTCAACCGGCTACAACGGCTCGGTTCGCGGCCTTCCCCATTGCGACGAGATCGGCCACATGATGGTCGACGGGCACTGCGTACGGACGATCCACGCCGAGGTGAACGCGATCATTCAGGCCGCCAAGAACGGCTCTCGAATCGACGGCGCCTCGATCTACGTCACGGCGTCCCCATGTTGGAACTGCTTCAAGGCGATCTGCAATGTCGGCATCAAGCGAATCATCTTCGAAGAGTTCTACCGGGACGAGCGAATCTTCGAGGTCTCACAGATCTTGGGCATCGAGCTGGTGGAGCTCCACCGCGAGAAAACCGCCTCCCAGCCTGCACCTTGACGCCCCTCCGCCCCGGCTGTACGAACCGCGCCTGTCTAGCCCCCTAAAATCCAATGCAATCTGAAATTCGTGAGATCAGCCCCGTCCTTGTGGAGGTCACGGTCGAAGTACCGTGGGACCGCATCCAGAAGGACCTCAACGACACCTATAAAGAGATCGGCAAGACCGCCCGCGTTCGCGGCTTCCGTCCTGGCAAGGTCCCAAGGGACGTGCTGAAGCAGATGTACGGGCGAGAGGCCGCTGCTCAGGTGACTGGTACCCTAGTCGAGCAAGGCCTCATGCAGGCAGTTCAGGAGCATGAGCTACACATCGTAGCGCAGCCGCAGATGGACGAAGCGCCGGAGCTCGAGAAGGGCAAGCCACTCACGTTCAAGGCCAAGGTCGAGGTGCGGCCCAAGATCGACAAAGTTGCGATCGACGAGCTCGAAGCCTGGCAGGCGCCGATCGAGATTCCGAACGAGGATATCGACGCCGAAATCGAGGGCTTGCGCAACCAGCACGCCGAGATTCAGGTTCCGGACCCGATGCGCCCTGCCAAGGAAGGCGACCTGATCACCATCGACTACACGGTCTCGGTCGATGGCGAAGTCAAGGATGACCTGGGCGCCGAAGGCCGCCAGGTCGAGATCAACGACGATCACCTGCTTCCCGCCCTAAAAGAGGGACTGCTCGGCATGCAGCCCGACGCAGAGAAGACGATCGACGTGGCCTTCGAAGAGGACCACCCGAACCCGGACCTCCAGGGAAAAACCGCGCAGTTCATCATCACGGCCAAGCAGCTTCACGAGAAGCTCCTCCCCGAGCTCGACGACGAGTTCGCGAAAGACTGCGGCGACTACGAAACCCTGCTCGAGCTGAGGCTCAAGATTCGCGAAGGTCTAGAAGGCAACGCCAAGCAGCAGAGCGATGCCCAGCTGAAGGATCAACTGATCGAGAGCCTGATCCAGCACAACGACATCCCGGTTCCGCCTTCCATGGTGCAGCAGCAACAGCAGATGATGATGTACGAGATGGCTCAGTTCATGCAGATGGCTGGGCAGCAAGGCGCTCCGGGTGCGGACTTCTTCTCCGGTATCGAAGAGCGCGCCCAGCGCCGCGTCCAGGCGGGTATTCTGCTCGGCTCCTTGGCCCGTCAGGAGGGCATCGACGTCACCGAGGCCGACCTGGACGCCAAGTTTCAGGAGATCGCGGAGCAGACGGGCAAGCACGTGGCGAAGGTCCGCGCCGACTATCAAGAGGCCCAGCGTGACCAGCTCGAATCTCAGCTCCTCGAAGAGAAGGTCATGGCGCTGCTCACCGAGCGTGCCAAAATCAACGAAGGGGAGCGGCCCGCGCCCGAAGTCCAGCCTGAGACCGAGAAGGACGAGCCGGCCGAAGACGAAGGGGAAGAGTCATGAGCGAGCCTACGACCGCGCAAATGTACATGCCCTGGGTCGTCGAGACGACGCACCGCGGGGAACGCCAGTGGGACATTTTCAGCCGTCTGCTGAAAGATCGCATCATCTTCCTCGGCACCGAGGTCAACGACGACATCGCCAACGGAATCATCGCTCAGATGCTTTTTTTGGAGAGCGACGACCCCGACAAAGAGATCACGCTTTACATCAACAGCCCCGGTGGCTCGATTACAGCAGGACTCGCGATTTACGACACGATGCAGTACGTTCGATCACCCGTGTCGACCGTCTGCCTGGGCCAAGCCGCATCGATGGCCGCGTGGATTCTAGCCTCCGGCACGACTGGTTTGCGCAAGTGCCTGCCGAATAGCCGCATCATGATTCACCAGCCGCTCGGCGGGATTCGCGGACAGGCGACCGACATCGAAATCCATGCGCGAGAGATTCTGAAACTTCGTGAACAAATGAACACGATCCTGGCCAAGCATACAGGCCAGACGACCGACCGTATTAAGGAAGACACCGAACGCGATCGCTACCTCTCGGCTGAAGAAGCCCAGGAGTACGGGCTGATCGACGAGGTCATCAAGCCGAAGCTCGAAGACTGAGACACCGGAAAACGCTGCGAGCGCGAGCGGCGTAGTCCTTGCCGTCAAAGATGGGGGACGCTAGACTCTCGCAAGCAGGTATATGGTGGATCGCAGGCGAGATGATGGGCACGGCAACCTACAATGTTCCTTCTGTGGGAAGTCACAGAAGGAAGTAAAAAAGCTCATCGCAGGACCGACGGTCTACATCTGCGACGAGTGCATCGGACTCTGTAACGACATCATCGCCGAAGAGGTCGAGCGCGAAGAGTCTCTCACGACGACGACGCCGCTCCCCAAGCCCGCCGAAATCAAAAACATCCTCGACGAGTACGTCATCGGGCAGGAGCGCGCGAAGAAGATCCTCTCCGTCGCGGTGCACAACCACTACAAGCGTATCGATTCGAAGGTCAGCGCAGACGACGTCGAGCTTCAGAAGTCGAACATCCTGCTGCTCGGTCCCACCGGTTCCGGAAAGACCCTCCTCGCGCAGACCCTTGCGCGGATTCTGAACGTGCCGTTTGCGATCGCTGACGCTACGACGCTCACAGAGGCCGGGTACGTCGGCGAAGATGTCGAGAACATCATCGTCCAGCTTTTGCAGAACGCCGACCACGACGTCGAGCGCGCGCAGCGCGGCATCGTCTACATCGACGAAATCGACAAGGTCGCGCGCAAGGGCGACAACCCGTCCATCACACGCGACGTCAGCGGCGAAGGCGTGCAGCAAGCCCTGCTGAAGATCATCGAGGGCACCGTCGCCAACGTGCCGCCCAAGGGCGGGCGCAAGCACCCGCAGCAAGACTTCCTACAGATTGACACGGGCAACATCCTGTTCATCTGCGGTGGCGCTTTCGTCGGCCTCGACGACGTCATCGAGCGTCGCATCGGCGAGCGGAAGCTCGGATTTGGTGCCGACATTCCGTCACGCAAGGACAAGAAGATCGGCGAGCTTCTCGAGCGCGTCGAGCCCGAGGATTTGCTGCGGGCGGGCCTGATTCCCGAGTTCATCGGTCGCTTGCCGGTCATCGCGACCCTGCACGAGCTCAATGAAGAGGCGCTCGTCGACATTCTGACCAAACCGAAGAACGCCCTGGTCAAACAGTACCAAAAGCTTTTCGAGATGGATGGTGTGAAGCTCAAGTTCGCTCAGGGCGCGCTGCATGCGGTCGCCCGCGAGGCTCTGAAGCGGAACGCCGGCGCTCGAGGCCTTCGCGCCATCATGGAAAAGTCGATGCTCGACATCATGTACGAGGTCCCCTCCCAGTCAGACATCCGCGAGGTCGCCGTCAGTGAGGAAGTCATCGTCTCGGGCGAGAAGCCGCTCATCGTCTACGAAAAGGAAGAGGCGGAGCTCGCTTAGTGCGGCCCTCTTCATCCAACCCCGCTAAGTGCGGAGCAAAGTAGACTGATGTTCTTTCACCGAAACGACAACGACGATCAGAACCCTGGCTCTGGTACGCCCAGCGGCGAGAGCTTTCCCTTGCTGCCCCTGCGGGACATCATCGTGTTCCCGCACATGGTGGTTCCCCTCTTCGTAGGTCGCGAGAAGTCGATCAACGCGCTCGAAGAGGCGATGAGCCAGCACAAAGAAATCTTGCTGGCCGCACAGAAGAAGGCGAAGACCAACGACCCTGCTCCGGAGGACATCTTCGAGGTCGGAACCATCGGCACGATCATTCAATTGCTGCGCCTGCCCGACGGCACGGTGAAAGTCCTCGTCGAAGGCAAGCGCCGCGCGCGTATTACGCAGTTCGTACCGCACGAGGAGTTTTTCCTTTGCAACGTCGAGCCTGTCGAAGAGCTGTACTCGGCCAACGTCGAGATCGAAGCCTTGATTCGCTCGGTGCAGTCGGCCTTCGACGTGTACGCCAAGCTCAACAAGCGAATTGCGCCTGAAATGCTGATGGCCGTGCAAACCATCGAAGACCCGTCGAAGCTCGCGGACACGGTCGTGGTGCACCTGACGAGCATCAAGCTCTCCGACCGACAAGAAATTCTAGAAACCGTCGACCCGGCAAAGCGTCTCGAGCGTTTGTTCCAACTGATGAACGCCGAAATCGAGATCCTGCAGGTCGAGAAAAAGATCCGCTCCCGCGTCAAGAAGCAAATGGAGAAGACGCAGAAGGAGTACTACCTGAATGAGCAGATGCAGGCCATTCAGAAGGAGCTCGGCGAGCGCGATGAGTTCAAGAGCGAGATCCAAGAGCTCGAAGCCCAGCTCAAGCAGAAGAAGCTAAGCAAAGAAGCCCACCTCAAGGCGCGCAAGGAGCTCAAGAAGCTCAAAATGATGCAGCCGATGAGCGCGGAGGCCACGGTCATCCGCAACTACATCGACTGGGTGCTCGCGCTCCCCTGGGCCGACAAGAGCGAAGAGAACTACGACATCGACGCGGCCGAACAGATCCTCGATGAGGATCACTACGGCCTCAAGAAGCCCAAGGAACGTATCGTCGAGTATCTCGCGGTGCAGGCGCTCGTGAGAAAGCTCAAGGGGCCCGTGCTCTGTTTGGTGGGTCCGCCCGGCGTGGGCAAGACTTCGCTCGCGAAAAGCATCGCACGCTGCACCGGCCGCGAGTTTGTGCGCCTGTCACTGGGTGGCGTGCGAGACGAGGCAGAGATTCGAGGCCACCGGCGCACGTACATCGGCGCCCTTCCCGGCCGCCTGATTCAGTCGCTACGCAAGGTCGGTGCAAACAACCCGGTCTTCCTGCTCGACGAGATCGACAAGATGTCGGCCGACTTCAGGGGCGACCCTGCTTCGGCGCTGCTCGAGGTGCTCGACCCGGAGCAGAACCACAACTTCAACGACCACTACCTGGACCTGGACTACGACCTTTCCGACGTGATGTTCATCACGACGGCGAACACGCTGGGTGGCATCCCGCTTCCGCTTCGCGACCGCATGGAGATCCTCGAGATCAGCGGCTACACCGAGTTCGAAAAGCTCAACATCGCGATGCGCTACCTGGTGCCCCGCCAGAAGGAGAACGCCGGCCTTCAGGAGATCGATGTGGAGATCAGCGAGAACGCGATTCGCCAGGTCATCCACTACTACACGATGGAAAGCGGCGTTCGTAACCTCGAGCGTGAAATCGGCAGCATCTGCCGCAAGATCGCCCGCCAGGTTCTCAAGGACGGCGAAGAGTCCAAAGAGAAGAACTACCGCGTCGAGGCAAAGGACATCGCCCAGTACCTCGGCGTTCCGAAGTACCGACCCGACAAGACCAATGAGAAAGACCACGTCGGCCTCACCAACGGCCTAGCGGTCAACGCCTACGGCGGCTCGATTCTCGAATGCGAAGTCGCGGTCGTTCCCGGCAAGGGCAAGCTCAACATCACCGGCCTGCTCGAAAAGGGCATGCAGGAGTCGGCGCAAGCCGCCATGAGCTACATCCGCTCGCGGCAAAAGCTCCTCGGCCTCGACGTCGACTTCCACTCGAAGTTCGACGTCCACGTTCACTTTCCGAGCTTCGTCCCAAAGGACGGCCCGAGCGCCGGCATCACGATGGCTACCAGCATCGCCAGCGCCCTACTCAAAATCCCGGTTCGCAAGAACGTCGCCATGACGGGTGAGATCACACTGCGCGGCCGCATCATGCCCATCGGGGGTCTCAAGGAGAAGCTCCTGGCCGCACACCGTGCCGAGATCGAGGTCGTCCTGATCCCGAAAGAGAACCAAAAGGACCTCAAGGAGATCCCACGGCGCGTCCTGAACGCACTGCGCATCGTCCTGGTCGAGCACATGGACCAAGTCCTCCGCGAGGCCCTGGTCCTAAGCGACCCCGACGCCCTCTTCGGCGACCACTCCGTCCGCCCCGCCGAATACCGCGAAGGCGAGCTCATCACCCCGGACGCCCGCAACCAAGAAGACGTCCCCGAACCCACAGTAGACGCCCCCGGCGCCCGCCAATAGGGGACACTCTCCGGGCCGCTAAGTCATTGTTATCACTGCGTTTCTCAGCAAAGGATCGCAGCGACCTCAGCCGTCAGCACTGCGATCTTTGCCTGAGATCGCCTGTGATCTCTTGGGGTTGCAGGGGTAGAGAGTGTCCCGTAAAAAGCGCTCGGACTTTGGGAGATTGGCGCAGTGGTTAGCGCAGCGTCTTTACACGGCGACGGTCCTCGGTTCGAATCCGAGATCTCCCACCGCTTAGAGGTGATGCTTTGCATCGGCCTCGCGGCTTTGCCCCAAGGGCTTGGCGCCAGTGCCGGTGTGACGACTCAGTCATTCATTTCTTCCAAGAAATCAGTCTCTTCCGCTCTTTTTCCCTGGTTCGCACGACTTCCGGCCCTACGCTTGCTAACTAGTAGTCAGTGACTGACTGTCGGTCAGCTCACTGGAGGGCAGGCATTGGCTGTAGCGGCACGTAGGGAACGGGAGCGGACTGCGCGTCGGGAAGCGATTCTCGATGCGGCGCAGGAGCTGATTGCGTCCGAGGGGTACTACGGCGTTCGGATGGATGCGGTGGCCGACGCCGCGGAGCTGAGCAAGGGGACGCTGTACCTCTACTTCGAGAACAAGGATGCACTCTGTGCTGCGGTTGCGACGCGACTGATCGACGCGTTCACTCCATTCATCGACAGCGCCGTGAGCGAAGCTGCAACGGGTCTCGACGGAGTGCGGGCCCTGTTTCAGGCCTACTACGATCACACTCAAGAAAACCCGCACCACTTTCGGTTCGCGCTTGCTTGGCTCAGCGCAGGTGAGCGTATGGATGATTCGACCGAGGCGTTTCAGACGTATCGGGGCCGCGTCGGGCAACTGCTGTCACTCCTGGTCACGTCGCTCCAACGCGGGCAGTCCGATGGAAGCGTCAGGGCCGATGTCGAGCCACTACCTCAAGCGATGCAGCTCTGGACGGGCTTCCTGGGCATCATCCTGGTCGGGCTCAACAAGGAAGCGATGGCACAACGGATTCCTGCCCCCGTGGATTTGGAACAACTCGTGCCCCTACACCTGGACTCAATGATGAGGGCACTTTCGAGCAAAGGGACTGCATGATGCGTGGGTTGATTGTCATCGGGTTGGCTTCGGCGTTGCTGGCAGGCTGCAACTACAAGAAGGAAACCAGCCCGGCGCCGCCGATTGAAGTGCCGACGACGTACTCGGAAGGAGCCGAAGCGCCAGAGACTGACAACGTGCGGACCGAAGTTCCGCCGCGTCCGGAGGTCGAGAAGACTCAACCCGTCCGTGACGCCCGTTGGTGGCGGCACATGGGCGATTCAACCCTCAGCGCGCTGATCGACGAGGCGCTGCGCCGCAACCAAGGTGTGCGCGCCGGTTGGGCGCGAGTGCGTCAGGCTCGGTACATCGCGAACCAGGTGCGGGCTGCCAGGATGCCCCAGATCGGGCTTCAGGGAGCCTACGACATCGGCAGAGAGATCCAGGTGTTCGGTGAGTTCGACTTTCAGAACGCCACTGGGTCACTCCCGATATCGTACGAGGTCGATCTCTTTGCTAGGCGCGCGCGTGAGCACCAAGGAGCCAAGCTCGACGCGGAAGCGGCGCGCCTCGACCAGGAGTCGCTTGCCATCACGATCTCGGCGGAGGTCGCCGAGGCGTGGTTCGACTCCATCAACGCGCGGATTGAAGTCGCGGTCGTACAAGAGCAGCTCGAGACCGACCTTCGCTTCTTGGAGCTCGTCGAGCTTCGATACCGTGAAGGCTTGAACTCTGCGGTCGACGTGCACCAGCAGCGGCAGCGCGTCGCGAGCCAGCGCGCGCTCCTCGCTCTCGCGGACGCGCAGACCGATCTGACCGACCAGCGCCTCTCGGTGTTGCTTGGCGAAGCGCCGGGACGACGCTTTCCGGTCGATGGGAAAGCACTGCCCGACATCGGGCCTACGCCGGACATCGAGGCGCCGGCAAGCCTCCTCGAGGCCCGCCCCGATATCAAGGCCGTCCGAAAGCGCGTCGAAGCCGAGGACCGCCGCGCCGCTGCGGCGGTCGGTGCTCGCTTACCGGTGATCACGCTCAATTTCACGCCCGGGTACAAATGGCTCCAGTTCGAGGGCGAACGAGGCGTGACAGATCCAATGACTGGGGCCCCGATCCTGGATCCCGATACGGGGCAGCAACTGGTCGCCAGAGCCTCCCAGACCGCCAACGGGGTCGTCTGGCGTGCAGGCGCCCAGCTGTCGGTTCCGCTGTTCGACGGAATCGCGGGCTGGTCCGCGATCAAGGCACAGCGCGCAGTGCTCGACCAGCTCATGGAGCAATACGCGGAGACAATTCTCACAGGCCTGATCGAAGTCGAAAGCACCCTCACCCTTGAGCGCCAAGAACGCCTTCGCATTCAGTTCCTCGAAGATGAGTTCCGGCTCGCCAACATCACGCTCGAAGCAACCCGTGACCGCTACCGCGCCGGCCTCAGCGACTTCTTGCCCGTCCTGACCGCCCTTGCGACCCGGCAACGCTCCGAGCTTCAGCTCGTCGCCGCACGCCGACAACTGGTTTCTTATCGCGTCCAGCTCTACCGCGCCCTGGGCGGAGCCTGGCCCGAAGAATTTGGAGAGCCCGAAGATGACTAAGAGAAGCGAACGCCGCTTGAAATGGGG
>Ga0316197_10001767_pt1 | contig 15380 bp, 17 predicted proteins | sample OudBiesiAoxic_MG_FD_204939 | JGI IMG/M metagenome (GOLD analysis project Ga0316197, IMG submission 204939) | Coastal sediment microbial communities from Oude Bieten Haven, Netherlands - site A oxic | ecosystem: Environmental > Aquatic > Marine > Coastal > Sediment | place: Netherlands...
ATCTGTGCCTCACCCTTGGCCGACAGGCCGAATACGGTCATGGTCGATTCATTGATACGAATGGCCTGCGGCCGGTTGGCCAGCAGGACATTGAGTCGCAGGGCGTCCTGTGGGGAAAGTTCCATAGCGATCCAGGGCCCGACCGGGGCCCGGGCAGACGAAGCTCAATTCTCGGCGGGCGGGACGAAGGTCGGGTCTTGCGGGTTGAGGAAAATGAACTGCGGCTCACCGGACTCCAGTTCGACGAAATCCAGCGTCGCGCTATCGAGCAGGGGTACATACTCGGGGGCCATCACGATCTGGACGCCCTCCGAATGGAACCGGATGTCGTCTTCGGTGCCCTCATCGAAACCCATGCGATAGTCGATACTGCCATCCGGACGCTGCTGGGCCGCCAGGCGCAGTGCCATTCCGGCGGTGCCACCCTGCTCGGCCGCAACCTTCACCTGCTGCGCCGCCTGTGGCGTGACCTTGAACATATCTCAACCCTCTCCTGTGCCACGCCTCTGCCGGCGAACTCAAGCCACGCGGCAACGGCGAACGAAATCAACGAAGCGCTCCGCCCATGGATGCGACCGGGTATCACGCAAATGCGCGTAGCTCGCCAGCAGATTCCGGTAGACGATGCCATCGTGCACGCCGTCGAGCCCTTGGCCGCGTTCCACCCGGTAGGCGAAATCGAGCCCATCCGGCAGCTGCCGCAGCGCCGAGTAGTGAAACTCGTGCGCCGAGATCGCCTCGCTGCCGTCGCCCGAAAGAGGCCAGGGGTGCGCCGCCGTCTCACGCAGACGCACATACCCTCGCCCCTGCGGTTTCGGGTGCATTACCACCTCGGCCGGAATCACTCCCGCCATTTTACGCGTCTTTCCCTCCCAGGTCAGGCTGTCGGCCAGGTACATCAACCCCCCGCATTCTGCGTATACGGCCCCGCCGCGTTGTATGAACGCGGAGACCGCAGCGCGCATGCTCGAATTCTGCTCGAGCCCGTCCATATGGGTTTCAGGGAAGCCGCCCCCCAGGAACAGCCCATCGCAGGTAGGCAGATCGCGATCGCGCAGCGGACTGAACGGCACGAGTTCGGCGCCACCGGCCTGCAGGGCCTCCAGATCCCCCGCGTAGTAGAAGCCGAAGGCGGAATCACTGGCATACGCGATCCGTACCCTGTCCGTCACCGGGTGGCCGGCGGGCACAGCTGGGGCGACGGGTGGCGGCGCGCTGGCGCTTGCGGCGAGGGTCCGCAGTTCGGCCAGATCCACCGCATCCCGGATCAAGCCGGCCATGCGATCGATATGCGCCTGTCCGCCGCTGAGTTCGTTGCTCGGCACCAGACCGAGGTGACGTTCGCTGATGACGAGTTCATCGCTGCGCTGAACGGCGCCCACCACCCGCGCATCGGTGTAATGCTCGATAACGGCACGCAGCTTGGCTTCGTGTCGACTGCCGCCCACCTTGTTGAGAATCACGCCGACGATCCGGATAGTGGGATCGAATGCCTGATAACCAAGGATCAGCGGCGCGACGCCACGCGTCATGCCCTGGCTGTCGAGCACCAGTATGATCGGGGAACCGAGCTGCGCGGCGAGCGCGGCATTGCTGTTGCTGCCATCCAGTGCCAGACCGTCGTAAAGCCCCTTGTTGCCCTCGATCAGCCCGATGTCCGCACCCTGCATCTTGTCGGCGAACAGGTCGCTGATCTCAGCGCGCTGCATGGTGTAGAAATCGAGATTGTGGCAGGCGCGTCCGGCGGCCTGTCCAAGCCACAGGGGATCGATGTAGTCAGGGCCCTTCTTGAAAGGCTGCACCCGATCACCGGCCGCCCTCAGGGCCGCGCACAGGCCGATCGAGAGCGTGGTCTTGCCCGAGGACTTGTGTGCAGCCGAGATGTAGAGATGTGCCATTGCCCGCCCCTAAACGCAAACGGGGCAACCCTGACGGTCGCCCCGTGGTCGATCAGCGCTGAACCGCCGGGATCACTTGGCGTGATGCGGATCCGCGACTTCGTCCGCCAGCGAGGCCGGCAGGAACTGCAGTAGACGCACACCGATAAAAGTCGCCAGCAGCGCCAGTGCGAAACCACCCAGGCCGAGCAGGAACTCCGGCAGCGACGGCGAGTAGTGCCGCGCCAACCCGTTCACGCCATCGTAATAGCCCGACTCGATGATGGTGTGATCCGGGAACATGTTCAGCGGGAAGGCCTGCCCTCCGATCACGATCACATAGATCGCCGACAGCCCGCCGAGCACCACCAGCAACGCGGCGATCGTGATCGCACCACGTTGCATACCGAGCGCCGGGTGAAACAATATTCCCATCGGCGCCAGCATGCCGAGCAGGACCCAGCCGATCCAGAAGGTCCAGGTGTACACGCCGCCGTCACGCAGGATGAAGGCCTCGAAGGCATGGTTCTCGGTACCGTAAAGGTTGGTCAAATGGTAGACCACCGTGAAATAGAAAATGGCCGCGACGAATACGCCGAGCAGGTTCTTCAGTCGACGCAGCACCAAGTCGCCCAGCGGACGCTCGTCGGTGTTGAACGTGAACATCAGAACCAGCAGGTAAAGTGCCAGCCCGTAGGCGAACGACATGATGATGAACATCGGCGCCATGATGGCCGCATCATAGCCCTGACGGGCAACCAGGAAACCGAAGATGGAACCGGTACCAGTGGTCAGGGCCAGGCGCCAGACGAAGGCGAACACACCAACGCCGTGGCTGTATTCATTGGCCTTGCGCTCCATCATCGTGAACAGATACACGACGACGATGGCTAAGAAGCCGACATAAAGATAGATGTTCCAGGCAAAGATCGACTTGAAGTTGTAAGTCGTCATCGCCACGATCAGACGACTCGGCTGGCCGAGATCCAGCACCAGCACGATCAGACCGCCGGCCAGCAGCGTGATCGCCATCAGCGCCGACAGGCGCGCCAGCGGTTTGTACATCTTCTGCCCGAACACCGAGCCTATGGACGCCACGTTCAGCGCCCCGGAGGCGGCAACGATCAGGAAGATCGCAAACACGTGCGGGGTGCCCCAGACGATCTGGTTGGTCATCCCGGTGACCCAGTGCCCCTCGTGCTCCATGTACAGGGTGGCAAAACCGCCGACAGCGACGATTGCCGCCAATACCGCGAGCAATCCCCAATAGCGCGGACTCTCGATGCCCCATTCGCGGTAGTGAATCTTTTTCATTGCCGAACAATTCTCCGGAAAACGATCAGACGTCGGTGTAACGGACGCCGGTATTCAGCTTCAGATCGGCGCGAATCTGCACCGTCGGATACCTGGCCATCGCCTGCGACACAGCGCTATTTGGGTCTTTCAGATCGCCGAATACGATCGCACCCTGCTGGCAGGCGTCCTGGCAGGCCGTCGTCGTGCCGCCGTTGTCGCGACGCTGCACGCAGAGGTTGCAGCTTTCGACGCAACCCTTGCCGCGCGGTGCCGCGGTGATCTTGAACCGAACATTCTCGTGAATGAAGGAACGCGCATTGTAGGGGCAGGCCATCATGCAATAGCGGCAGCCGATGCAGGTATGGCGATCGACCATGACGATGCCATCGGCTCTGCGGAAGGATGCGCCGGTCGGACAAACGTCGACACAGGGCGGATGCTCGCAATGCTGACACATCATCGGCAGGGACGTGACCCGGCCCGTGAGGTTGTTACGCAGCTTTACCTCGCGGATCCAGCGCGGGCGCTGCATATCCCAGATTTCGTCGCTGGCCCCTTCCGGCTTGAGCAACTGATCGAGGCCATTCTCTTTCTCGCAGGCCGTCACGCAGTCGCTGCAACCGTCTGCGCACTTGGCAGTATCGATCAGCATGCCGTAGCGTACGTCATCGGTCACTGCGGTATCGCGCGGTGCGGCGCTCGCCACGGAATTCAGGAAGACCCCCGGTGCCACGACGGTTGCCGCTGCGGCACCGGCCCCGGCCAGAAAGTCTCGGCGCCGCTGGTCGGTCGGCTGGTCGGTCGGCTGACTCATGCTCAATTCCCCGTAGGCTTGGTGGCGTGACAGCTAAAGCAGTCCAGCGTGGCCCCGGTGTACTGGTGACAACCGGCACAAAACTCGCCGGGAGAATTCACCGGCACATGGTTGCCCTGAGCGTCCTTGCGAACATGACAATCCACACAGCCGGCCAGGCTGTTGTCCGTATCGCGGATACCCTGGTGTACGGTGATATCGCGCTGATGCTTGATCAACTCGAAATGATTACGCCGCATGAACGCCGTGGGCGCCACACAGGCGTCCAGCCCGTCGGCCCTCGCCGTACCCTCTATTCCCTCGCCGGCCTGCGCCGTGCCCAGACCTGCGAAGAGGCCAAGGCACAACGCCAACATCAGGCTGAAGCCAAAGTTACCTTTCATTGCCACAACGGCCCCTGCTACTTGATCGCGACTGTATTACTCACCCATGCCCATCTTGATGTAGCCGGTCGGGCAGACATCAGCGCAAATGTGACAACCGATGCAACGATCGTAGTCGGTAGCAACGTAACGCCCGGTGGTGGCTTCGGTCTTTTTCACTCGATACACGGCGTCCTGCGGACAGAAGATCACGCAGTTGTCGCACTCGAAGCACATGCCGCAACTCATGCAGCGCTTGGCCTCTTCCTGCGCCTGCGCCTCATCGAGACCGATCAGGCGCTCGTGGAAGTGCCCCAGGACATCGTCCGCGGTCGGGACTTCTTCGTTGCGCTTGACACGCGGCGTGTAGGCGAAGTGGGCGAGGAACAGCTCATCGTGCGGAATGACCTCGGCGAACGAGCGGTCTTCATAATTGTGCACGGCCCAGTCACCATCCGCGGTACCGCGCAGGTCGCCACGCTCGCTGACGTCGAAATGCCCGGCGGCAAGACCCGCCTCCTGCAACTTCTCGTCCAGATTGAAGTGGTGCACGTCGACTTTCGGGCGCTTTTTGTGCTGCTTGTTTTGCAGATACTCATCGATCGAGTCGGAGGCCACGGAGGCCTGACCGATGGCGGTGGTCAGCAGGTGCGGACGGATGATGTCGCCGGCCGCGAAGTGCTTCTCACGATCCGGCACCTGGTAGAAGGCGTCGGCGTTGATCAGGCCGCGGCCGTTGTCGAGGACCTCGAGGCCGGTCAGATCACCGCCCTGTCCGATCGCCGAGACAATCAGGTCGGCTTCGATGGTCTGCTCGGTACCCTCGACCGGGGTCGGGCGACCATTGTCGAGGGTGCATTTGGCGATGATCAACCCGATTGCGCGACCATCTGCATCCTTCTCGATACCGACAGGCATGACCTCGTCGAGGATGGTGACACCCTCGTGCAGTGCATCGTGCACCTCGTGCTCGGCAGCCGTCATGTTGCTCTTCGGAAAGAGCGAGGTCAGCGTGACCTCAGAGCCCTGGCTCGCGGCGGTCACGGCCGCATCATGCGCGACGAACCCGTCGTTTACGACCAACTCAGGCCGGTCGGTCGGGTTGGTCTGCTCGATATGGCCCAGGCGGCGGGCGACGGAAACGACGTCGATCGAGGTATCACCGCCACCGACACACACGACCTTTTTCGCCGTGACCTTCATGCGGCCCTCGTTGAAGGCCTTGAGGAAGGCGACGCCGGAGACACAGTTTGGGGTACCTTCCCACTCATCCAGGAACAGACCGCGGCCGCTCCAGCAGCCTACCGCCCAGAGGATGGCATCGAAGTCCTTTTCGAGCTGCTCAATCGTGATGTCCCGACCGACGCGCACGCCGGTACGTACTTCAACGCCGCCCATGTCAACGATGCGCTGGATCTCGCCGGCCAGCTTGTCGCGTGGGATGCGATAGTTCGGGATGCCGTAACGCATCATGCCGCCCAGCTCGGGCTGCGATTCGAAGACCGTGACGCCATGGCCCTTGCGACGCAGCTGGAAGGCACCCGCCATCCCGGCCGGCCCACCGCCGATGATGGCCACCTTTCTGCCCGTGTCAGGGCCCGCTTCGAACTTGTAGCCGTTGGTCAGCGCCGTGTCGCCGATGTACTGCTCGACCGAGTTGATGCCGACGAAGTCCTCGACCTCGTTGCGGTTGCAGCCATCCTGGCAAGGCGCCGGACACACGCGCCCCATCATCGATGGGAAAGGGTTGGCATCGGTCGAACGGCGGAAGGCGTATTCCTGCCAGCTCATGTCGCCGGCGGGCTTCTCCTGTCCGCGGACGATCGCCAGCCAGCCACGGATGTCCTCACCCGACGGGCAGCTACCCTGGCACGGCGGGGTCTTGTGCACGTAGGTCGGGCATTTGTGCGAGGTGTCCTCGACAAAGATCTGATCGGTAAAAGAATCCCACTTGTCCTCGCCGTCTTCGAAACGACGCCATGTGAGCTTGGTGTTCATCTCATCGCTAGGAGTTGCCATCTAAAACTCTCCTTACCTTAATGCCCAGTTGATCCCGCAGGACCGGTTATATTTTGGTTCCGAAGACGCCCGACTTTTACGCGGCGTCGTCTTCGGGCGCATCTTCATCGTCGTCGCTGGTCTGGCCAGTCAGGACGATAGCGTTCGAAACCAGCTGGTGGAGACTGACGATCATGTCCATGTCCATCCCGTAGTACGGCAGCACCTTGGTGAACTGCGACTTACAGATCGCGCAGATCGCCGCCATATTGGTGACACCGTGCTCTTCGATCACGTTCTTCAGGGCCTCCATGCGCGGCTTGGCGCCCTTCACTCTTAATTCCATCAGATCGTCGGTCAACAGCCCGCCGCCACCGCCGCAGCAGAAGGTCTTCTCGTGGATGGTCTCCGGCGCCATGTCGACGAAATTGTTGCAAACGGCCTTGATCACGTTGCGCGGGATCTTGAACTGGCCACCCGGCTCGCTGCCCATGCGTGACGCGCGCGCCACGTTGCAGGAGTCGTGGAAGGTCAAGACCATGTCGTCATTCGCCGACTTGTCGATGTTCAGCGTCCCTTTCTGCATCTCGCCCCAGGTGAATTCCAGGATGTGTTGCGGCACCGGATACTTCGGATCCAGAAAATCAAACGGCCCAGCCAATGTGTTCAGAAAACTGTAGGCGACGCGCCAGGCATGTCCGCACTCACCGAAGATGATGCGCTTGACGCCCAGTTCGAGCGCCGCCTCACGGATGCGCAGCGAAACCCGGCGCATGTTCTCGTAAGAGCCGATGAACATGCCGAAGTTCGCCGCCTCCGAGGCCTTCGAACTCAGCGTCCAGGACGCGCCCACCTCATGGAACACCTTGCCGTAGCCGATCAGGCCGTCGACGTGCGGTTCGGCGAAGAAATCTGCCGACGGGGTGACCAGCAGGATGTCGGCGCCCTTGACATCGAGCGGGTACTTTACCGCGACGCCGGTTTCGTCCTCGACGTCCTCTTCCAGCCCCTCCAGGGTATCCGCCAGAGCGGCCTCCGGCAGGCCCAGATTGTTACCGATCTTGTAGACCTTGCCGATGATTTCGTTGCAGTACTTCTGCCCCACCCCGATGCGGTCCATGATCTCGCGCGCGGCCATCGAGATCTCGGCGGTGTCGATGCCGTAGGGGCAGAACACTGAACAGCGGCGGCACTGCGAACACTGGTGGAAATAACTGTACCAGTCGTCCAGAACCTCTTTGGTCAGGTCCTCTGCGCCTACCAGTTTGGGGAAGTACTTGCCGGCAAAGGTGAAGTGGCGACGGTAGACCTTGCGCAGCAGGTCCTGGCGGCCGACCGGCATGTTCTTGGGATCGCTGGTACCGAGATAGTAGTGGCACTTGTCGGTGCAGGCTCCGCACTTCACACAGGAATCGAGGTAGACCCGCAGCGAACGGTACTTGCCCAACAGGTCGCCCATCGCTTCGATGGCCTGGTCGTGCCAGTCGTCCGGCAGTTCACCCGGAAAGTTCAGCGCCTCCTGAAAATCCGGCTTGGCAATGTACGGCTTGCTGTGCGCCATCGTGCCGGGCACGACCGCCGGGATCTCCGGATACTCTTTCAGCTCGGGAATCTGAAACTCTACTTTTGCCATGCTCGCTGACTCTCTTCCGTCTTACTGTTCCAGGCTGCGCGCCCAATCGGCGACGTGGCGCTGCTCACGGGGATTGTCGACCTGATTGCGCGTCGGACTGAAGAATACACCCGGCGCATGCAACAGCTTGCTGATCGGAAAGATAATCATCAGCAGCGCGACGAGCAGCAGGTGCACGACGATAAACGGATCGGTCGGCAGGTTCGGCATATCGCTGAAGCTGAAGGTCATCAGGCTGCGGAAGAATGCCTTAACCGCAACGACGTCGGTGTGCGCGACGAAGGTCGTCATCGCGCCGCTGACACCGATGAGCAACAGTAGCAGCAGCATCAGATGATCGGACGGCGCTGAAATGTAACGCACCCGGTCGACGAACAGACGCCTTGCCCACAGGCCGAGCAGGCCGATGATCATCGCAAATGCCAGGTACTTGAACAGCGGGCTGACGAAGGCCACGGCTGACATTATCCACTCGGAATCCGTGAAATAGCGCAGGTGGCGGAACAGCACGGCAAACAGCGCCATGTGGAACAGCCAGCCGAACAGCCAGGTCCACTTGGTCGATTTGAAAAGGCTTTCGAAAAACACCACTTCCCGAAACATGCGTAGCACGACACCGCCCTGCGTCACCGGTGCCGGCGTGGTCGGGATCTTCAACGGCGCCGGCGTCTTCCAATACAGCGTGATACGACGGGCCAGACCCACCACCAGCAGCGCGGTAGCGGCATAGAACAGTACGGCAAATGCGATCGTCAGAAACGACATGTTTCCGCAAACCTCTCTAGGTTTGATGGGCCGGGCGAATCATCACTGAGCCGCCCGGGGAATCAGCAGCGAATCAAACGCAGCCGGTCGGCTTCGGCAGACCAGCGTATCGGCACGCCTGCTTGCCGGGGCCATAGGGAAACAGACCGTAAAGGTACTTGCTGTTGCCCTTGTCTTTGCCCATCTTCTTGCCAACGGCCTTGGTCAACACGCGGACCGCCGGAGCGATCTGGTACTCTTCGTAGTACTCACGCAGGAAGTTGATGATGTCCCAGTGCTCGTCCGTGAGGTCCAGTTCGTCTTCCTTCGCCATCACCTCGGCAACGCCGGGCTCCCACTCGTTGATGTTCGCCAGATAACCTTCTTCGTCGGTTTCAAAGGTCTTACCATTTACTTCGATAGGCATGTCTATCTCCTCTCAGAAAGAGTTTTGTGTTTCGACCTGACCTTAGAGCCAGGCCTGTACCTTGTCGTTGGCTTCCACCAGATCGACGAAACCCGCGTAATCGACCACTTCGATGCCATCGATAAGACGGTCGTCTTTGATGGCGCGAGCCATGAGATCGGACTTCAGAGCGTAAACCTTCTTGTCGCCCATTGCGTCTTTCACCATGCCTTCGGCCGCGGTGCCCTTCATGGCGCCGTAGACGCCGTCCTCGATCAGCAGGATCGCGGAACCGGCCTGCGAGAACTTAATCGCTGCTTCCAGCGAGTTCTTTTCGAACGGCGATTTGTTAACTGTGTGCAGATCAGCCATTGGATCACCTCAGAAACTGAATACGACTTCGGATTCGGCCATCAGCTGCGCGACCTGATCCGCATCCACCGGCTCGACGATATTGTCGACCTCTTCCTCGGTCTCGAAGTCTTCCCAGGCCACCTCGATGAGGTCGTCCGAGGTCAGACCGCGCGCCTCGAGCGACGCCTTGTCGACGTACATATGACGCACACCGTAGTCACCGAGGGTGCGATACGTCGGCAGAAAGTTCTTCATGTCCGACGCCGAGGTATCGCTGCCCTTGACCAGCTGAAACACACCGTCATCCATGAACATCAGGCTGACCTCCTGGTCGAATGCCGCACCGATCAGCACGACCTCGAGCGACTCCCAGGCGTAAATGGTCCCGTAGGGAGCCCGACGGTTCAGATACATGAACTTCTTGATATCAGACATCGTTACTGACTCCCTCAATCACCGAACACGATCAGGCGCTCGGCCTGGATGGCGGCCTCGACCAGCTGGCCCAGCCCGGAGATCCGGAACCGGGGCGCGATGTTGGTCGCATCTTTGCCGTTGCGCTGCGCCTCACCCTCGTCCACGAGGCCGCGGCGCTGGGCCGCGGCCACGCAGAGGACCAGATCGAGGTCGTACTTCTCTGCCAGCTCCACCCAGCGATTGACGATATTCCGATCGTCCTGCGGCGGCGTGGTCAGACGGGTGCCATTGAGCACACCATCGTGATAGAAGAACACGCGAAACACTTCGTGGCCCTTCTCCAGTGCCGCCTTGGTGAAATGATAAGCTGAGTCGGTCGCCTGATGCTGATAGGGACCCTCGTTCACCTGTACTGCCAGTTTCATAACGTCGTATGACCTCTTCTGGAACCGCTATCAGAAGCGGATATAGGTGGAGGAGTTCAAGCTCTTACGGGCACCACGCCAGTTGTCGATGTGGTACTTCGTGAACGGCAGCTCGACGGCTTCGAAGAAGCGCGGCCAACCGATACGCTCGATCCACTCGTTGATGCGTTCCCAATCCCGCGCGCCCTCTTTGTAGGCGCTGAGGATCTTCTTGACGATGGCGGTCGCTTCAGGCCAGCGCGGCGGGTTGTTCGGGATACCCGCTGCAACCAGCTTCTGGAAGGTCGGCTTGCCACGCGCATTGGAGTGGTTGCCACCGACCCAGATCGCCAGCTTGGTGTGCTCGGCATCGTTGATCTGCATCGGCGGACAAGGCGGGAAACAGGCCCCGCAGCAGATGCACTTCTTCTCGTCCACTTCCAGCGACGGCTTGCCGTTGACCATCGCGGGGCGGATCGCCGCCACTGGGCAACGCGCCACAACCGTGGGACGCTCGCACACGTTTGCGACCAGGTCATGATTGATCTTCGGCGGCTTGGTGTGCTGCACGTTGATCGCGATATCGCCCTGGCCGCCGCAGTTGATCTGGCAGCACGAGGTCGTAATGTGCACGCGGTTCGGCATGTTTGCCTGCTTAAACTCGTCGATCAGCTCGTCCATCATCGACTTGACCACGCCCGACGCGTCGGTGCCCGGGATGTCGCAGTGCAGCCAACCCTGGGTGTGCGAGATCATCGTGACCGAGTTCTGGGTACCACCGACGATGAAGCCTTCCTTCTCGATCGCGTCGATCAGCGGCTGGACCTTGGCCTCGTCGGTCACCATGTACTCGATGTTCGAGCGGATGGTGAAATGGACGTAACCTTCGCCGTAGGTGTCACCGATGTCGCACAGCTTGCGCAGCGTGAACACATCGAGGATACGCTGGGTGCCGACACGGATCGTCCATACCTGGTCGCCGTTCTTGGCCACGTGCAGCAGGACACCAGGGCGCGGGTGGGTATGGTATGCCCACAGACCGAAGTTGCGACGCATTACCGGGTGCATGTATTGGAACGGATCGGGACAACCGGTCTCGATCGGTTCACGCATTTGTTTCGCCATTTTATCCCTCCAAAAAGCGGGGCTATTCGCGTAAAGCTTTCCCTGCGGAACGGCCTGTGATCGGTTGGCCGTCCCGCCAGGACAGAGTTCTCTATCGAGCGGCCTGGGTCAGGAGGCCTCGGCCTGACGGTCGAACCACTTGATTGCTTCGTCGTCCCAGCCGTCCATCCGGACGTAAGAGCTTTCGCGCGGGTGGCTGACCATGTTCGGGTCCACCTCGACGTCGATGCCCTCCAGGAAATTGACCAGACCGATGCGCTCGATCATCTCGCCGCAACGCTCGTGTTCCAACGCGTTCTCGGCCCAGAAGTCGATGATCTCTTCGCCCAGCTCCACCAGCGATTCCCAGTCTTCGTCGCTATCGAGCTTCTTGAATGGCACCACGACGGTACCCATCAGATCGCCGATCTTCAGTGTGCGCTTGCCGCCGATCAGGATGGTCACACCCCTGTCATCTCCCGGGTGCAGCGCCTTCGGGACCACGTTCAGGCAGTGCATGCAACGCACACAGTCCCTGTTGTTGACTTCCAGCGAGTCGTCGTCCTTCAGCGTCAGCGCATTGGTGGGGCAACGGGTGATGATGTTGTCGATCACGTGCTGCCGGCCCTTGCGCCCGACGTAGCCCTTCCACTCGTCCTGGTTGACCTTCATATCATCACGCCAGGTGCCGATCACAGCGAAATCGGCGCGTTCGATGGCGTTCTGGCAGTCGTTCGGGCAACCGGAAACCTTGAACTTGAACTTGTACGGCAGGGCCGGACGATGCACGTCGTCGGTGAAGTTGTTCACCAGCAGACGGTGCGCCTTCTGCTCGTTGGTACAGGACATCTCGCAGCGGGCCGCACCGACGCAGGACATGGCGGTACGTACGCAGGGGCCGGCGCCGCCGAGGTCCCAACCGTAGTCGTTGATTTCATCGAAGAAGTGCTGGGTGTTCTCGGTGGTGGTACCGATGAACATGATGTTGCCGGTCTGACCGTGGAAGGTCACCAGACCCGAGCCCCACTTCTCCCAGCTGTCGGCGAGCTGGCGCAGCATGCCGGTACTGTAGTGGTTGCCTGCCGGAGGCTGGACACGCAGGGTGTGGAATTCCTTCGATTCCGGGAATGCCTTACCCACCTCGGAGAAGCGCGGGATGATGCCGCCGCCGTACCCGTAGACGGAAACGGTACCACCCTTCCAGTAGCCCTTGCGGGTTTCGTAGGAGTGCTCGAGCTGACCGAGCAGAGAGTTGGTCATCTCATTGATCCGGGCCTCCGGATGCTGGTCACGCAGCCGCTTGATGCCGCTGATGAAGCTGGGCCACGGGCCTTCCTCGAGCTGGTCGAGCATAGGTGTTGGATACTGGTCGATTGCCATGTCGCTGTTTCTCCTGACTAATCGTTCGTATTTGGCGGAATTCCGCTGTCGCCAAGTCGACGGTGAGGCCGACTGAACGACGTGATCCTGGGGTCACTCATTCGGACAGGAGGGGACAGGATCTGACCTGAACCGGCTGAGGTGCTGGCTTAGCACCGGGCCTCCTATCAACGGTGGCTAATATTAGGGGACCATTGAGGTTTACCCCACTCCACCATTGGGGGATACAACAGGTATATGCCTATCCCTTTGGAGATATGTGGGAATTTGATCTGCGTCAAATGCATTTTTCAGGGTGCTGAAAACACGGGATTTTTCAGATAGTTGGTCAACTTAGTGATTTAGAGTATGCTAACTTTCTTATTAATGCTTGCGACCCTGGTCGCGGACGGAACCCGAGGGCCATCGATATGCAGAGCCGCGCCAGCCAGACGACGCGATCACCCTTCGCGCTCGACGATCCAGAGGGCTACGGCACTTGGCGGGCGGGCAAGCTGGCGGAACGTGGCCTGCCCGATCCGATCGACATCGCGGACGCAGGTGATCTGCGGGGGACAGAGCGCGATGCGCTCCTTAAGACCTGCCGCGCGCGCAACTTCGCGGTGTTTCGCGTGCACTCCCAACCCGATGACGTGGAGCGGGCGCTGCGCGCCTTCGGTCGGCGCATCGGTCTGCTCGATCTGGACCAGAACCTTTGCGCCGAGGACAGCGGGGTGACCGAGATCACCGTCAAGGCCACCGCAACCGATCACACTTACATCCCCTACACGAACAGGCCGCTGGGCTGGCATACCGATGGCTACTACAACGCCGGTCAGCTGCAGGTGCGCGGCTGGCTGTTGTACTGCGCGACGCCAGCCGCCGAGGGCGGCGACAACGAACTGATGGATCACGAAATAGCGTACATCCGGCTGCGCGATGAAAACCCGGACTGGATCAGGGCATTGATGGCGCCGGACGCTTTTACCATTCCGAGCAACAGGGAGGGTGGTCAGGAAATCCGCCCGGACCACAGCGGGCCGGTGTTTTCCGTCTCGCCGACCGACGGCAGCCTGCACATGCGCTATTCGGCGCGCCAGCGCAACGTCATATGGAAAGACGATCCGGTGACACGCGCCGCCGCCGATCACCTGCTGGACTTGTTCCGGCGCGGTGACGACCACATATTCCGCTACCGGCTGCAGGCCGGCGAAGGCGTGATCAGCAACAATGTGCTGCATCGGCGGGACGGTTTTCGCGACGATCCGGCGGTGGGCGCCAAGCGGCTGATTTATCGTGCGCGCTACTACCAGCGGCTGCCAGAACCCGAGGAGTGACGACACAGATGCTTTACCTGAGCCAGATCCTGATCGCCAACCAGGAGATTGAGAGCTTCGACGAGCTGAAAGAGGCCATCAAGGAGGCGGCACGGCAGGGCGAGATGCACCTGCGCTTCGACGTAAAACCGCCCTACTCCGACACCCCGCTCGACTGGGAGGACCAGCTCGAGGCGACGTTCAGCAGCCGTTACTAGTGGGCCATGCGGGAAATTCGGTCATCCACAGCCAGTCCACAAGCCGGGTTGGCAAGGCACGCGAGCGCAGGACTGGCCGTCGCCAATTCCAGCGAGTGTAACGCGGTCAACGTGGCTTGTGGGCTGGCCCAGAGGGAGCGTCGTTGATGAGCCAACGTTGCGTTGCACCCCTTGGAAAGGGCCTGCCATTCCCTGCGGTGTGCGCCTTACCTTGTTTCATCAGCGGCGCTCTGTGAATAACCGAATTTCCCGCATGGCCCACTAGGAGGCGTTTCGATGGTCGATTACTACAAACCCGACGAGCTGCAGGACACCGCGGCGGCATCCCTGCGTAAGGATCTGGGTCAGCAGGCTCAGCTCGAAGGCGAGCTGGTCGAGCTGAGCCAGCAACTCGAGCGTCTGCCGGAAGACGCCCCGCCCGTGCAGCGCGCGGCGCTGCAGCTCGAGATCGCCCGCGCGCTGCAGATCCTCGAGCGCGGCGCCGATGCCTGGCCGATCGCACAGACGGCGTTTGGCCTCTTCGTCTCCGAAAGGCAATGGGAGTCTGCGGCGGACGCCTGCAATGTGCTGTACGAGTCCGGCCAAGACGATTCGCTGATAGCGCTGGGGCATGGCCTTTGGCTGGGCGTAACCTTCCCGATCGACCCCGAGATATCGGTGATTCTGCTCAGCCACGTTGTCGAGGATACGCCGGACGATTCGGACGGTGCCGCGGTTGCTGCGGCAACCGCCTGCTTCATCGCCGACATCCGGGCCGCCGAAGGCGTCGACAAGGAGCGCCTGAGCTTTTTTGCCCAACAGCTGCTGGGCCAGGTCGCACGGCGCCACAGCGGCGTCGAGAGCCAGCAACAGTTCGACCTTTGGGTCGAACGGCTCGAGCTGAACGAACCGGACAAGTTCCTGGTGCGCCTGCGCAACGTAGTCGATGTCTTGGTGCAGGACCAGTGGTGGTTCGATCGCGAGGCCCTGCAGGAACAGATTCCGACAACCGAATAGCAAGCGGTCTGTCTGATACGGTACCTGGAGCCCGCACCGGTACCGATCGAATCGGACCAACGGAAAGTCGGACGCCCATCGC
>Ga0316197_10001768_pt1 | contig 15376 bp, 19 predicted proteins | sample OudBiesiAoxic_MG_FD_204939 | JGI IMG/M metagenome (GOLD analysis project Ga0316197, IMG submission 204939) | Coastal sediment microbial communities from Oude Bieten Haven, Netherlands - site A oxic | ecosystem: Environmental > Aquatic > Marine > Coastal > Sediment | place: Netherlands...
CTGCGCAGTTCAGCTTCGAGATCGTGCCCCAGTGGTTCAATTTCGTACTCTTTGCACTGCTCCTGGTGGCCGGGCTTGCAACAGTTGGTTATATGGTGTGGCGCGTTTTGACGTCACCCGCGAGTGGGGCGGACGCAGCGTAGGTTGAATATCTCGGGCGCCTCGACTGAGCCATTTAAAGAGACATTATGTCTCTTGTTTTTTGTATACAACTTGTATACGATATTTTGGTGGGGAATGGAGTCGAAAGCCGAGTTGCTGAAAAGCGCACTGCTGGTGAGCAGGTCTATCGTGCGCTGAAGCGCGACATCATCACCTTGCGACATCGACCGGGTGCATCATTGACGGAGCAGCAGTTGGCGACGCTTTACGGCACCAGTCGAGTGCCGGTGCGCGAGGCTTGCAGGCGGCTCGGTCAAGAGGGTCTGCTGACCGGGCGCCCGTATCGGGGTTACTCGGCCAACCACATTTCGCTCAAGGAGATAGGTGACTGTTTCGATCTTCGCCTTGGCCTCGAATCAAGGGCGCTCGAACTGGCGGCTCAGCGTGCAACGCCCGGGGACCTCGAACGCCTACGCAAGCTCGCCACCACCGAGTACACCTATCACGACTGGGATTCATACGTCGAGTTCCTCGATCGTAACCTCGATTTTCACATCCAGCTCGCCGAACTGTCTCGCAACGACCGCCTTGTGACGGTGTTGCGCGACCTCCTCGGCAGCATGCAACGGTTTTTCTTCCTTGGGCTCGATCTGGGTGATTTTGCTTCTGAAATGCGTTCAGAGCACGAGGAGCTGGTGGCACTGCTCTCGGGCGATAGCCCGGAGCTGGCCATCGCCTGCCTGAACCGCCAAATCGCATCGTCGCGGGACCGGATTTTGCGAGCGCTTATCGAAGATCGGATCGATCTTCCTATCGAGTGAGGAGTCCTATGTCTGATTTCGTCTACCTCGACAATGCCGCCACGACCTTTCCCAAGCCGCCAGAGGTCATCCAGTACATGTGCGACTTCTATCAGACGCGGGGGGTCAATCCGGGTCGAACGGGATTTGACCTCGCGCTCGAGGCCGAGGAGACCCTGGCCGAGAGCCGCCGCGCCCTGACCGAGTTCTTTGCGGGTGGCGATCCAAACCGGCTGGTCTTTTCCTACAATGTGACCGACGCTTTGAATCTGCTGATTTCAAGCGTGCTAACACCGGGTGATCACGCCATCACAACCTGTCTCGAACACAACTCGGTTTTACGGCCGATGCACATGCACCGGGGGCGCGGCGTCGATGTCGATTTCGTGCCCTTCGACAGCCGTGGATATGTCGATCCGGATGACATCGTTCGCCGAATCCGGCCCAATACCAAACTCGTGGTCATGAATCACGGGTCCAACGTTATCGGCACGATTCAGCCGGTGGCCGAGGTTGGCCGTATCTGTCGCGAGCGCGGCATCCTTTTCGCCATCGATGCCGCCCAGACGGCAGGTCTGGTGCCGATTGACGTCAACGAGATGAATATCGATGTGGTCTGTTTTACCGGTCACAAATCTCTTTTCGGGCCGTCCGGCACCGGTGGGATGTATATCTGTGAGCACGTGGACATTGACCCCTGCCGTGCTGGCGGCACGGGCGTCATGAGTGCGCTCAAAAAGCAGCCGGATGCTTACCCCTGGCGCATGGAGTTCGGTACCGTCAACTCGATGGGAGTTGCCGGTCTGCTTGCGGCCCAGAAGTGGATTGCGGACCGCGGCGGAGTGAGTGTAATCTACGAGCACGAGATGCGGCACGCGAAGAGGCTGCATGAGGGCCTTTCCGCCATCGAGGGCGTGCAATTCTACTGCGCCGATCTCGATCACGACCACCTCCCGGTCTTTGTTTTCAACATTGATGGCTTGCCGGCTGACCAGACCGGGACCTTTCTCGATGTCGAACACGACGTCATCACCCGCACCGGGCTCCACTGTGCACCGCAAGTTCACGAGGGAATTGGAACCGCTGAGATCGACGGAACTGTCCGCTTTTCACCAGGAGTCTTCACAACCGACGAAGAGATAGAGCGCGCGATCGAGGCAGTCGCGGTCACGGCAGAGATCGGTCAGGAGAGAATTGGCAACGTGCGCCAGTCGGTCATGGTGACAGGCGCCTGAGCGGTCGGCGGGTCATATCGTCTTACCCGGACCATTCCTCGGGGGTGAAGGTGCGCATGGAGAGCGCGTGGATATCATTTTTCATCAGCCCACCCAACGCCTCATAGACGACGCGCTGCGCCGCGATCCGCGACAATCCGCGAAATCGATCTGAAACCACCAGGACCTGAAAATGCCCGCCCCCGCTCTGCGCTCCGCGGTGGTCCTGGTGGAGAGAGCTCTGGTCGATGACCGCGACATGTTGAGCCTGCAGATTGTCGCGGAGAGTGTTCTCAATTGCCTGTGCGCGAACCGAAGTATCCACTGCCTCAATCCTCCTCAAAAAGTCTTCTCGAGGTCAAGAACTGGTTCGGTACATAGGATCTTCCCGATACCTCTGCAGAATTTTGCGAGTTTTTGACAGAAAGCGAGTCACTCGATCCCGGAGGCGAGCTTCCTGACGAGCTCCCAGTATGGAACCGTACGGTTCCGGCCAAGCTCTTTAGCCGCATACATGCACGTGTCAGCCTTGCGGAGGAGCTGGTCCTTGGCTGTTTTCGAGTCGCCGTTCTCCGCGCTGAGTTCGGGCATGATGTCTGACTGCAGGGTCGCGATTCCGATCGAGCAGGTCACAACGCCTTCGATGCGAAGATTCGGTCCGCCGTGCGAATTTTCGGGGTCCCCGCTCACCACGAATGCCCTGTCGGCGATATTTTGGCGAATCGTCTCGGCCACCCAAAAGGTCTCCTGGCGCCCAGCGCCCGGAAGGGCGATGACGAATTCGTCGCCACCATACCGCGCCGCCAAACCTTCGCCCGGGATAATTTGCTTGAGAGTCGCGCCAATCTCTGACAACAGTTGGCTTCCGACGAGGTGGCCGTGGGTGTCATTGACTTCTTTGAAATGGTCGAGGTCGAGGAAGATGATTCCACACTCAGAGCCGTTGGCGACTGCTTCGTCGATGATCTTCGACAGACTGCCGTGCAGATATCGATCGTTAAACAGCTCGGTGAGCTCATCCCGCTTGGCGATCTCCTTTGCACGTTGGGCGTCGATGGCGTTGACGACCGAAAGGGAAATAGTTTGCGCGAAGATGCCAAGGAGAGCGAGATCGGCATCCGAATAACCCGTGCCGCTCAAGTGGTTAATCAGCTCAATAACTCCGATCGTGCGTCCCTCGACCTCGAGCGGTGCGCCAACTACAGAGTGGATGTTGAAACCGATTCGAAGCCCGGGTCCACTGCGAAAGATCGGATCTGCGAACGGCTCTGAACAGGAATACGGGCTGCCGGTCCGATAAACCTCACCGATAATCCCCTTGCCGGAACTGAATCGCTCCTCCATCAGATCGTCCGACTTCGGCCCGAAGCCGGCAATCACCACCAGCGACAGCCTGTTACCGGTCTCGTCAGTATCCAATGGGTCGTCCAGATAAATGGTCCCCGCCTCCGATGGCAGGAAGTCGTTGGCACGGTGGAGTAGTTCACGGAAAATTCGGTTGAGGTCGAGATCGGCGACGGTCGATGACCGATGCTCGCGCTTCAGAAAGTGCGCGAGCTTGGCGCTGCTGACGCATCGGACGCCGAGTGGAGCCGGTGAGGTGTCTACAATCATGCTATTTCAGAATAGCAGGAAGTCTTCCCCTGGGGATGTTACGAGTCGTTGGCGTCCTTGGATGTCGTCTGGTCATCCCCGTCCGACGCCGTCTTATCTTCGGTTCGCACTGAGGTCTTGAAGTTACGAATGCCCTCACCGAGGCCCTTGCCGAGTTTCGGCAACTTGTTGACCCCGAAGATCAGGACAACAATGGCGAGCAAAATCAAGAGCTCCGGAAGACCTAAACTTCCGAACATTTCGACCTCCTCAATCGGCGTCGCCTCGTGCCCTCATCCACCGCTCGCTGGATGGTGACGCCGCGACAAGTCTAACAGAAGGTCCACCAACTCTGAAGGGGCTTCCAGTGAGGCTAACTCAGGTGCGATCTGGCGAACCAGACTCTCCATCCAGCGCTCGTATGCGTCTGCGCCACCAACCGTGAGTCTCGCGAAGGTGCCAAGGACCTTGAGGCCTCGCTGTGCACCCACCAACCGCCACCGTTCCAGCCAACCCGGCTGCGCACCGGTGTCCTGGGCCCACGACTCCTGGACCTGAATCCTATCTGTTTCTGAGAGCACCCTCGGCATCCCGCGCTCACCAAGGAGAGAAACTGCGTCATAGGTGTCCGGTCCGACCAGAATGTCCTGATAGTCAATCACACCGACCGAGTCGTCCGTGAGAAGAAAGAGATTGTTGAGATGGTAATCCCGATGGCAGACACGTTGCGGATGTTCATCGATGGATGCGGCGAGCTCGTCGAGCCAACCCCCGATGGTTGGAGATGGCGCGAGCTCGAGGTAGTGACGAAGAAACCAGAGCTCAAAGCCTGCAAGTTCCCATCGCAGGCGTGCGTGACCCAAAGGTGGATTCCACGGCGGGAGGGTGGTTGGCTGGATTTCTGCGAGACTGGCGAGAGGAGCGATGAACCGAAGACCGACCTCGCTCCGATGTCCGGGCTGGGTTTCCTTGAGGGCGTGTTCTGCATCGTCAGGCCCAAAATCTTCGAGCACTGCCCATCCCTCGCCGAGATCATGGTCAAGGAGGACGGGCACTCGCAAGCCGTTGTCGGCGCACCAAGCGCGTACCTCGAGGTCTCGGACTATTTGACCTCGAACGCTTTTCGGGTAGTAGGTGAGCATTGAGGTGCGGTCCTGACGATCCCAGAGCCGCGCGTAGCGTCGAAAAGAGGCGTCGCCGGGCAAAGCCTGCTTGCGAACCCAGGGTCTCGGGAGGAGGGCCGTCTGTTCCATGATCCAACGCTAGCAAAGGTCACGGTCGTCGACAATGATGTAGGATGGGAAGACTTGGCCTGATCGAGAGGTTGTACAGGCGGAGAATGATGGAGGAATCGCGCACCCAAAGGCTGCATGAGCTGTTGCGAAGGCTGGGGAAGGCCCTGCACGCAACGGTCGTGCGCTCGGACGAGGTGCGAGAGTGCCTCGAGGAGCTGCACGAGGACGGGTGGCAGGCGGTGATGATGCTCGAGACCTCGCTGGTATGTGGAGAAGATGGTTCGGTGGAGGTTGGCCGAGGAACCATGCGGCTCCACGTTGCTGAGAGTTCCTCCGCACCCGACTTTCGGATCGGAGTCGATGATGCCCGATTTTTGTCCTCGATTGGAATTTCCGTAGGACGTTATCGTTCGCCCGCAAAAAAGTCGCCGCGTCCGCAGACCGAATCAGGCCACGATTCACGGGCATGATCTGATACTCACACGATGGACGATCGAATGAATCTGGTGGGTAGAACATCGGTCGAGATCACTGAGTTGATCTCGACCCATGTCGACAGGGACTTCCGCGGTCAGCAGGTTGCTCAGTGGATTGTCGATCGCAATGCCTCGTGCTTTGACGATATGACGAACCTGCCGCTCAGCCTGCGCCGAAGCCTCGATTGCCGTTTCAGAATCGACGAGCCTGAGGTGCTGCAGGTAGTCGAGAGCTCAGACTATTCCCGGAAGTTCCTCTTCGGCCTTTCGGATGGTGTCGGCGTGGAGGGTGTTTCGATGCGCGAGGGGGCCAAGGCGACCTTCTGCCTGTCATCACAGGCCGGGTGCGCTGTTGGCTGTACTTTCTGTGTCACCGGCGCCGTCGGCGCCGGTCGAAATTTGCAGCCCGATGAAATCGTCGGACAATATCGCGCGATGTTGCGTCGTCTCGATGCCGACGTTGAGCGCGTGAATATCGTCTTTATGGGAATGGGGGAGCCCCTGCTCAATACAGGAAATTTGGGTCAGGCCCTCACGGTCCTGTCGGAGCGTGTCAGTTTGAAACGGATCACCGTCTCCACGGCCGGCATTCTTCCCGGGGTGCGCTGGCTTGCCGGTCTCAAGAAGCGCCCGAAGCTGGCCGTCTCCCTGAACGCCCCGGATCAGGACCGCCGGGCCCGAATTATGCCGATTGCCCACCGCTACCCCCTGGTCGACCTGATGGAGGTTCTGAGGGAGTATCCCTTGGAAGGTGGGCGGAGGATCACCTTCGAGTACGTGTTGATCGATGGTTTCAATGACCATGAGGACGATGCTCGAGCCACGGCTCGGCTCATCCGCGGCATACCCGCCAAGGTCAACGTGATCCCGCTCAATGAGGATCGTGAGCATTTCCCGGATCTTCGGCGTCCGGCCGATACATTGGTCGATCGTTTTGCCGCCGGCCTGCGGAATGCAGGGCTGACAGTGACGGTACGCCGGTCGAAAGGTGAGGATGTCGCTGCCGCGTGTGGTCAGCTTCGAAGTCGAGGGATGTCTGTCGGCGGGTAGCGGCCAAGGAAAGCTGTCAGCACTCGATCAACCGTCAGCTCATCTCAATGACAAACTCTGTGAACCTCTGAGGAGACCCTTGACGACCCCGAATTGGAGGTCGACCTGTTCGAAGCTGATAGCTGCTGATAGCAAAAGGCTAGTCGCTTGATCTGGTTCGGTAAATCATAGACCACTGCCGACCTGCAAAGTCTCCATCCCGACGGTAGGAGGCCAGCTCAGGCGTCAGGGCCGTGCAGGGTCCTGCGATGTTGATCAATGCGGGTTTGAGGCCGAGATCTTCAAGCCGGGCGGCGAGGAAGCCGCGGAGGTCAACCTGGTTTCCCTTCAGCCATCGCGCTTCATCAAGGCCGAGTGTTTGAAGACCGTCGATGACCTCGCGGCTGACCTCGTATTGAGGCCCCGAGATGGCCGGCCCGAGTTTTGCTCGAAGATGGTGGGGTGGAATGCCGTACTCGACATCGAAACGGCGGACAACCGCTCCTGCAATATCGGCGACGGAACCCCTCCACCCTGAATGTACGGCAGCCACGACACCGCCACCAGTGATGAGAATCGGCACACAATCGGCCGTCCATATCACCAGTCCGACCCCGGCATCAGCGGTCATCAAAGCGTCGCATCGTCCCACGCAGGAAGCGTTTTCGAAGGGACGGCCAGGGTCTGCCGCCAGTGATGCAATGATGCGGCCGTGGACCTGTTCACCCCAACGGATGGACCCAAGTTGAAAACCGAGGGCTGTCATCACCTGGTGCAGACGGTCTTCCGGTAACCCCGCTGGTTTCGCCGGGCCAAAGGCGAAAAGCATTCGCACGCCGTCCAGATTGAAATCCAGGGCTCGGTCATTGGCGATACCTGTCAGATTGTGCGGCTGGTCCATGGCCCAATGATACAATTCAGGCCCTTGGGGGGTGTGTTGAGGGATCACAGTCAGCGGCGGGAAGCAGCCCGAAAAGCGTTATCGCGAGCGCGTTCTAGCTCGTGATTCGTCTCCGTTCCGTCTCCAAGGAATACGAGCGACGCACCATTCTCGATGCTCTCGACCTCCAGGTTGACGCCGGTGAATTCGTATTTCTAACCGGACCATCGGGCGCCGGCAAGACGACTCTCCTGCGCATGCTCTACGCTGCCGAACACCCGACCGCAGGCGAGGTGTGGGTAGCGGGTCGACGGATCGACGAGATGGTGCGAGCTCAATTGCCGTTGCTGCGCCGCAAGATCGGCGTCATCTTTCAGGATTTCAAGCTTCTGCGTCGCAAGACGGTGATCGAAAACATCACCTTTGTCCTACGCATCCATGGCGTCGCGCCTCGTGAAGCCCATCGCCGGGCCATGAACGTGCTCCGGCGCCTCGGTCTGCAACATCGACAGGCGGCTTTCCCGGATGCGCTCTCCGGAGGAGAACAGCAACGTGTCGCGATTGCCCGTGCCCTCGCCTACCAGCCACGGCTGATTCTCGCCGATGAACCCACCGGCAACCTCGATGCCGATCTCGCCTCCGAGCTTCTGAGTCTGCTGTGCGACATCAACTACCAGGGGGCGACGGTTCTGGTGGCCACCCATGATCACGCCATACTCGAATCGATCCCCGCCCGAACCCTGGTCCTCCATCAGGGTCAGATTCACTATGATGGGATGTGGCCGCCGTGATCCGGCACGCCTTCGCCGAAGGCCTTATTGTCTTGCGTGAGCGGGCAGTAGTCAGTGTGATTCTGGCGTTTGCCCTTGGGGTGCCGATCGCTTTTGCCGGAGTCGGCCTGACTCTTCAGCACTGGTTGGGTCCGGTCGCGGACCTTTCCGGCCAGAACAGTTCCGTGGCGGTGTTGTTGCATCCGCAGATGGAGTCCGGCGAGCGGCGACGATGGATCGCAGAAATAGCGATCGATCATCCGCGCTGGACCGTCTCGGAGGTGTCGAGCAGCGACCTTGCCGAACGCCTGCAACGCTGGTTTCCATACCTCGAAGACCTGATTAATTCTGGCGATGCCGCATTGCCATCGCTTGTCGAGATCCTCACCGACAATCCCGATTCTGTGACAGTGCTCGAGGGTCGGGCGGAGGTACTCGCCATTGGTCCTCGTTCCTCGATCCAACAGACCCTCGGACGGGTCGCGCGTGGTCTAGCCCTGATTGTAGGTGTCGTCAGCTTTGTGCTGGTGGCGGTGGCGGTATTACTGGCTGCGGTGTGGGTCCATCTCGAGCTCTATCGACATTCCGACGAGGTGATCATAATGCGTCTCGTCGGTGCAACCGAGGGCACCATTCGCGGCCCTTTCCTGGTCGCGGTCGCGATACCCGGATTGGTGGCCGGAATCCTCTCGGTGGTGGGTTCGCTCGTGACGGTGTCGGGCCTTTCGCAGCTCGCCTCCGCCCTCGGCCTCTCGGCGATGTCGATTCCTGCGAGCGTCCTCGCCGGGCAACTTGCGGCCGGTGTTTTCCTGCCAGTGCTCGCGGCTGTGGTCACCCTTGCTCGGTACGCCGCCGACGCCACCGAGGGCTGACAAAACGGAACCGTCAAAAAAAGCGCAGCCGATCGGCTGCGCTTTGAAGAGAAAATGTGGAAAACGTCGTATCAGCGACAGCGTTCGGAGTAGTCCTTCTCGAGCGCTGGCAGTTGATCCAACAATTGCTGCGCACTGTCGTTATCACCGATTTTCTGGAGCTCGTCAACCTGAAGTCGTAGAGCGGCGATTGTTCTTTTGAACTCTGCACATTCCCTATCCGCCGCGACGTTCTGGGCCGCAGCTTCCTGTTTGATAATCATTTCGCTTACCATCTTTTCGTTGCCGGCCTCCCGGTACCACCGGATGGCGTTGTCGTAGTCCTTCTTCTTGTCGTAAATGAAACCACCCTGGTTGTAGATCTGGGTGCGAAGCTTACCCGAGGCGCCGATCTTCAAAGCCTGCTGGAGATCCGCAAGCGCCGGGTTGAGCTGGTTGATCTGTGTTTTGCACTGGGCCAGATAGTAGTAGACAAGGGCGTTGCTGGACTGCTGGGCCCTGGCCTTGTCAAACGAACTCTGTGCCTTCTGATACTGCTTGGCGCCAAGCCAAGCCTCACCTGCAAGAAGCTGGTGCTCAAAGGTCGGGGAGGCTTTGGCCAGCTGGTCTGCGATCTGACCGGCCTGGTTGTAATAGTTGTTTTTGCTCGAATTCGAACTCGAGCGCCGGGCGACTGAAATCGCCGCCTTGACCGCATTTCGTGCACTGGTGGCATCCTTGGGGTTGAGGTTGTAAGCACTCTTATACGCCTCGAAAGCCTTGGCTTCATCACCGGAGGCGGTGTATGCAGAACCGAGGGCCTGTTGCAGACGGTAGTTCCTTGAGTCCGCGCGGGCTTGCGTCGTCAGGACACCGACGGCCTCGTCGGGCCGGTTTGTCTTGGTCGCGGCCTGCGCAAAGAGGAGGGCGTAGCTCGATCGATGGGAAGCATCCATCGAACTCATGCTGAGGGGTTTCAACAGCTGGTATGCATTCTGGTATTGATCCGCCTGAAGGAGCGCCTGGCCCAGAGCGATCTTGTAGGATGCCTGGCTCCCATCGAGCTCCACCGACTTGCGGAGGCTAGCAATGGCCGGGCTCAGCTGGCCGAGAGCACGTTGTGAAACACCCAGCATGTAGTAGGCGCCGGCATAGTCCGGGTTGGTCTTTGTGACCTCCTCGAACTCTTTGACGGCATTCGCCCAATCCTTTTTTTTGTAGGCCTCGAGGCCCTTGTTCCACTCCGCGTGCGCCGGCAGCGCCGCCACCAGCAACAACAGTGTTGCTGCTCCTGCGATCGTCGCGCGGCTGACCCTCGATTTCATTTTCTGTGCCTCCAGTTGTTTTAACGCAATCTGAGCTACGTTTGTTGCACTTCCCCTAGTAACGGTCTGACCTGCTCATCGAACATCGCCGCCATGTCAGAACCCTTGAGCAGCGAAATTGCCTTTGTATGTTGCTCCACCATCTCCCGGAGAGCATTGAAACCCCCACCGCGCTCAATCAGGGTCCGCGCTGAAGTGTACTGCTTCTCGATCGTCCGTTCACCCCCCGAGCCAACAACATCGAGTGCTACCGAACGGATTTTCTCCGCCAGACCGAGTAACGTCACCGGGTTGGGCCCGGATTGCCATCGTTGACTGCCATCCCTGACATCTCCTGGATTACCGAGCGCCACCAGCCCAGTGGTGATCATTCCGAAGAGCAGCTTCGATACGTCGAATGGCGCCCATTTGAGTTCGTTGGCAATTTCTTCGATGGTCTGTGCACCGTCGATGCGAGTGACCAATATCCACTCTTGTGGACTGAGGGTCACCTGGTCCGCTCCCTGTTCCCGCGAAGTAAAGTAGGGCACGAGATCCAAAGAGGGGATTTTTCGCGACAGCACGCGCCATTCATCGAGACGGCGGGCCGCCTCCATCATGAGGCTGGCGTTGGACATATTGACGGTGACCCGGTCCGATTCCTCGCCAGGGTTGAACGAGAACGTGCCTTGGGACCAGATAGCCATCTCGTATACTGCGCTGTCGCCGCGGAGTCGGCCGACCAGAGCATCGACTATCTGGCCGTCACGGAGGAAGATCTTCCCCTCTGCTTCATCGCATCGGATTTCAAACGCACCCGTCTTGCCTGAGACACTCACGAGTTGAATGACGTCCGGCAGTGGAAGCTCGTTTAAAGACCCTTGCAGCGACATGTTGCAGGGTTACTGCAGGTTGAATCGCACCGTCAGGATGTAGAGAACCTCCACCGGTTTTCCGTTGAGGGTCGACGGCTCGAACTTCCATTTGTTGACAGCATCCACCGCAGTCTCGGTCAGTCCGAGTGGGAGCCCTCGCAGGACCTTGACGCTCTGGACACTCCCGGTCTTGCCGATCACGCATTCGAGCACCACGACACCCTGAATGCGCGCTCTTCTGGCGGCCTCAGGATAGACCGGATTGGGCCCGCTGACTTTTTTCGGTTCGGTGATGTTCCCACCTACGACAAACCGAATCGGGCCCTCGGGCTCTGGCGGTGGCGGAGCGTCTGGTACGCCGAGAACCAAGTTGTCATCCGGGATGAAATCGACATCCTCATCGGGTTCCTGGTCCCGAACAGGCTCCGGCTCGTCAGGAGTAGGATCTGGAATCGGGACCTTTTGGGTCTTGGGTTTGGGGATTTGCTGCATCTCTCGCCGCGGAGGCTGTTTGAATTTGACCTGTTTAACGACGTAGATCTTGCTCTTTTTCTCCTTGGCATCGGAGAGTCCGCCGGCAAACGACGGCCAATGCATGGCGAAGATGATGATGTGAAATATGACCGCGATACCCAGCGACCACCGCGCCACCTTTTTGTCCTGCCCCGCTTCGAGAGCCAACAGTTCGGCTGTGGTCATCGGCATCGTGTCGTCTTTTTTCTTCGGCGCGGTTTTTGGAGAATCGCTCATGGCTTCCCCCTTCACTGGATCCCGAGCATCGACCACAGGTTCTCAATCTCACGCCGGGTCGGAATCGAGATCGTTTGAATCTCCGTCAGCGGCTTTCCATGGATGTCCATATACAGTGGCTGGCCGTCGGCGTCCGACCACTCGATCCTGGCCGTGCGCAGAGTGTCGAAAACCCGGATCATGTCGCCATAAGTCGCATCAGGATCGGTGCGCAAAATCACCGGTTTTTCGGGATTCTGTTTGAGCTTGTCGAGAATATAGGGAAGCAATCCTTCGAGCGGTGTGCCGTTTTGATCGATCTCGATCGCTCCGCCGCGCAGGACGTGGACGTCGATCGAATCTTCCTGTTTGATCTCGGGAGTGTCGGTGTCCTCGGGGAGGGCGAAGTCGAGACCTCGATCAGCCGAGAATGCCGACGTGATCATGAAGTAGATGATCAACAAAAAGGAAATGTCGGCCATCGACCCGGTGAAGATCTCGGACTGGACTTCTTTCTTTTTGATCTTCATGGTCGCCTCCGTCTAGTCTTTCACGGTCTTCTGTTCGGACAGAAGGTAGATGTTTTTGACCTTCGACTGCTTCAGAGCATCGAGCACCGCATCTACGTGCTGGTATGGCACCTGCTCATCTGCCTTGATGATGAACTCTTTGTTCGGGTCCCTCGCCACCTCGGTGGAGGCAAACGTGACGACCTCCTCGGTGGTACTGACCGGCAGCGACATCTCTTCGCCCGTAGAAACTCGTACCGTCAACGGCGCAGTGATGTCGTCCGGTGGAGCGATCGAAATCACGGCCGCTTTTTCCGGAACCTTGCTTCGAATCCAAGTGTCCGGGAGATCCATCTTCGTCCGGTCCACCTCGACCTTGTAGGTGAGAATGAAGAAGACCAACAACAAGAACACGATGTCCGCCATCGAGGCTGTGAAGATCTGTCCTGCAGGTTTGCGATCTCTACCGCGGATGAGTGCCATCGGCGGGCTCCCTTCTAGGCCTGGCCCTCGCCTCCCTGACCGTAGCGCTGGCTGTCCATCTCAGTGAAGGTCTCGACCAGCATGTTCGAGGCAGTCTCGATGTCGCGCACAAAGCGGGTGATCTTTGTGGTGTACCAGTTGTAGACCAGCTGAGCGGGAATCGCGATGATGAGACCGGTGGCGGTTGTAATCAACGCCTCCGAAATACCGACCGCGACCGCCGCGGGGTTGGTGAGGCCCTGCTCTGCAAGTGTCGCGAAGGATTTGATCATTCCGGCGACCGTGCCGAGGAATCCAAGCATTGGTGCCACGTTGGCGGTGGTTGCCAACACGCCGAGACGCTTCTCGAGCCGATCAAGCTCATACAGCGCTGCGTTCTCGATCGTCTTCTCGACGTCCTCGCGAGAATGGCCATAGCGCAGCAGGCCGGCCTTCATCACCGAGGCAACGGGGCCCTTGCTCTGCTCGCAGATTTTGATCGCTTCCTTGACGTTCCGATTGACAAGCAATGCCTTTCGGATCTTGGTCAAGAAATCGCTGACGTTGATCTTCGCCTTCGAAAAGACGATGAAACGCTCGATCGCGACCGTCGCAGCCAGCACCGAGAAGAAAAGAAGCGGGTACATGAAGATCCCACCCTGGCGAAAATACTCTGCTACTTGTCCAGTCACGGCTATGCCTCCTCCTGGTTAGAGTCCTCAGGCGCGGATGAGTTCCATGCCCATCCGAGTTCCGTTCCGCATTGGTTCGAGGCGAGCGGCCAAACAACCGAATGCTCCGAGCCAATTCGCTATGTCGTGCCCCATTCAAGAATGAAAGGCAGGGCATCGTAGCACGAGCCCCTGGGGGCGTCAACGAGCTTTTCTCCACGCTCCGAGGTGGATGTGGGTAAGGGCCACCGCCATGGCGTCCGCGGCGTCGCTGGATGGTTTGTTTTTGAGTGCCAAAAGACGCACTACCATATAGTTAACCTGTTGTTTTTCGGCTCGTCCGTGGCCGACAACTGCCGACTTGACCTCGGCTGGACTGTACGACGCGACCTCGAGATCGAGTCCGCCGAGCACTGCCAGAATGACGCCGCGACTTTCTGCGAGCGCGAGACCCGTCTTCGGATTGAGGCCCGAAAACGATGACTCGACTGCGGCGCAGTCAGGTGCCAACTCCCCAACAACGGATGCAAGGCGGAGCTGGAGATCGGCCAGCCGTCCATGCCTGTGCTCGCCGCGCGGCCGGACAACACCGGCGTTTTCGAGCCGATAACGATTTCCTTCTGTAACCACCAGCGCCCAGCCGGTAGCCCGAGAGCCGGGATCGATACCGAGGACGCGAACACCCATTAAATTTCCCAATTCAGCTTTCGATCAGGAGGTCGTCGTCGATATCGAAGTTGGCCCACACGTTCTGCACGTCGTCGTGGTCGTCGAAGGCCTCCATCAGGTGGATCATTCGTTGGGCGGCCTTGCCTTCCAGGCGGGTAGTGCTCGACGGTTCCATTTCAAATTGTGCCGCCTCGACCACCAGACCAGAGGTTTCGAGTTGATCTTTGACGATGTGCAGTTCGTCGGGTGAGGTGTAGATACGGAAATAGTCGGTGTCGTCTGTGTCGAGATCTTCGGCACCTGCTTCGAGGGCAAGTTCCATGATCTCGTCTTCGTCAGCCACCTCCGAGCGCGGAACCAGAATCATGCCCTTGCGCGTAAAGAGCCACGACACGCAGCCGTTCTCCCCCAGATTTCCTCCGTATCTCGTGAAGAGGTGGCGGATCTCGGGTGTTGTCCGATTTCGATTGTCGGTGAGCAGCTCCAGCATCACCGCGACACCTCCGGGGCCATAGCCTTCAAAGCTGATTTCCTCGTAAGACACTCCGTCGAGCGCTCCGGTTCCACGATCAATGGCACGCTTGATGTTGTCGGCGGGCATATTGGCCGCCTTGGCCGCGGCCACCGCGGCGCGAAGCCGGGGATTGCTGTCCGGGTCACCGCCGGCTTCGCGAGCCGAGACGGTGATCTCACGGATGATCTTGGTAAAGAGCTTGCCACGTTTGGCATCGACCCGCCCCTTTTTGTGCTTGATCGTGCTCCACTTGTTGTGACCCGACATGAGGCCTCCCCGCGCCTCCGCGGCCTGACCGGCTGTTAACTTGCGGAGGTGGGCGCATTATAGCCCGCATGATTCACGAGCGATTTGCTGCGGCCGGATATGCACGGAAATTCGGGCGCTTGCTCGCGTCGAGCTGCACACCGCGTCCTGCGTTGCCGCTCAGACGCATTGGAGAACAAGACGTCGTCGCGGCATTTCGAATCTGAACCGACGGCGCATGCAATGGACGTCACAGGGGATCCGGCTGGGCACCTGGGTCGATAAAACAATGGCTCACCGCTCACTCATGCCTCGCGACCAGAGCTTTTCAGATGTGCGGGCTGGCCTCCCGCGCCTTGCTCGCGATCGATGAGGATGTTCGAACACCCGACGACGAGGTGCGGGCCTCGGTTGACTTTGCACATCCGTCACAGATAATGAGGTTAG
>Ga0316197_10001769_pt1 | contig 15369 bp, 14 predicted proteins | sample OudBiesiAoxic_MG_FD_204939 | JGI IMG/M metagenome (GOLD analysis project Ga0316197, IMG submission 204939) | Coastal sediment microbial communities from Oude Bieten Haven, Netherlands - site A oxic | ecosystem: Environmental > Aquatic > Marine > Coastal > Sediment | place: Netherlands...
GCCATCTCTGTGTTGAAGATCTTCGCAATAGCCTGCTATTACGTGCGATCTTCGCCTTGATCTGACGAATGATGTCGCCCCTTCTGCTCACCCAGGATTGTTAGAGATGCCCTTAAGGAGAATGGCACTGACTTAGGAGCGCAAGCTGCAAATTGGCCTGGTGATTCCGATCATTTCTTCCACAAAACGCCGTGAATACGTCCCTGTGGGCTCGACGGCGGCGTCCATGCCGCCGACGTTTTCTCCAGAAACGACCGGAATCAGCTCAAGTAAGTGCCATTGCCCTTAAGGAGCGATTGTGACGAAACCATTTACGCGCAGAGAGTTCCTCAAGACCGGCGGTCTGGCGGGTGGCGTCAATGAAGAACGTTCGGTTAGTGCACTCCTCTCCGCCTTCGTTCTGAGTGTCATGTTGGTGGGATGTGATGAAAAAAACCCACGAAACCGAGACGGGGATGCCGGCTTAGCCCGCCCCAATATTCTACTGATCGTCGCCGACGACCTCGGCTATTCGGATATCGGCTCGTTCGGATCAGCGATCTCGACGCCAAACATCGACGCGCTGGCGGCCGAGGGTGTCACCTTCACGCAGTTTCATGTTTTTCCGAATTGCGGGCCGACCCGTGGTGCCATGATGACCGGTGTCGATCCACATCGTGCCGGCCTCGGTGGCAATCCCGAAGTGGCCGCGGACAACCAGAAGGGGCAGCCGGGGTACGAGGGCCACCTGAGAAGCGATGTCGTGACCATCGCCGAGTTGCTTCGTGATGCGGGTTACCACACCTACATGGCAGGCAAATGGCACCTTGGCAAAGATGGGAACGATCCGTCGTCTCGGGGCTTCGAGAGATCTTTCGCGCTGCTCAATGGCGGGGCCAGCCACTGGGCTGATCAGGCGGCGATAATACCGGGCAGTGCCACGCTTTACACGAACGACGGGCAGCCCGTCGATGATCTGCCCGATGGTTTTTACTCATCCACTTGGTTTTCGGATAAGTTGAAATCGTACCTGGATGCGGACAAGAGTGATGACGCCCCGTTTTTCGCGTACCTGTCGTTCACCGCGCCGCATAACCCGCTGCATGCGCCGCAGGAATACATCGATAGGTACAAAGGCCGCTTTGACGGCGGCTGGGACGAACTGGCGAAGGCGCGTCTGGCTCGCCAGCGTGAATTGGGGCTGGTGGGTGAGGACCAAAGGCCTCAGCCACGACCTGCGTGGATCATGGGCTGGGACGAGTTGAACCAGGCGCAGCAGGCATCGCGGGCACGCGACATGGAGATCTACGCGGCCATGATCGCCTACATGGACGCATCCATCGGACGCATTTTCGACTACTTGCGGCATATCGATAAATACGAAGACACGCTGATCGTGTTGATCTCGGACAACGGTCCGAGCCGCACGAGCATCATGGATTACCTGGCGCTGGGCGGTGCAAGCGGGGAGTTCTTCAGGCAGTTCGACAACAGCCTGGCAAACAAGGGCATGCCCGGATCCTCGACAGATATCGGGCCAGGCTGGGCATATGCCGCCGCGACGCCGCTACGTTTGTTCAAAGGATACGTCGCCCAAGGCGGTATTCAGGTGCCCGCCATCATCAAGTTGCCGGGTAAAGCGGCGAACACAGGCGTCCGAACCCAGCAACTGACGCATGTCGTGGATTTGATGCCGACGTTCTTGTCAGTCGCGGGGGCAACCTATCCTGAAATCTACAAAGATGAGCGGATCGTCCCCTTGCAGGGTGAATCACTGTTGCCGTTACTGACCGGAGAGTCGCCCGTTAGATCGGACACGAGGGAATTCGGCTGGTCGGCTTACGGTATGGATGCTTTCCGGCGAGGCCATTGGAAAGCGCTGCGGCTGCCGAAACCTTACGGTAGTGGTGACTGGCAGTTGTACGACCTCGCGGCCGACCCCGGCGAAATGCACGACCTCTCATCCGAGTTTCCGGATATTGTCAGCGGGTTGGCGGATGCGTGGGAGCAGTATGCCAAGACAAACGGGGTGATGCAGCCCAGCACGACGACAGCCTATGCCAAGCCGGTCGTAGGGAGAAAATTCTGAGCCTGCCAACAGATCGCTTTGTCGCGGTGATTCAATGAAATGCTCGTGATGGGAAAACTGGCCGTCCGCCGATTGCGGCAAACAACAACCGGATGAAAAGGCGCCGGAAGTCATCCGATTTTGGAGGTAATTCATGTCGAAAATCGATTCGCCTGGGCGTGGCATCGGAAACATTGACAGCAAGCCAGAGCCGGAGGCGCCAACAACGGACGCTGCGGGTGTTTCACGCAGACGCTTCCTCAAGGCCGGGGCAATGGCTGGTGGCGCGGCCATACTGGGCGGCACGCCGCTGGCCAGCCTGGCGGCTGAAGGCTCGGCTGGCAAAAATGCGGCCGATGGCCTGGCCATCACGATTGCCGGGTACCCTGTTGATCACGTGAAAGCACTGGCCGAGGGCAAGGTCCAGGTCAAGGGTTGCAACGTCACGTTCCAACCGGGCAAGATCGGCGATCTGAATACCCACGTGTTTTCCGGTCCCCAGGAACTCGAAGTGACCGAGATCGGCCTGTCGCCGTTCATGCTGGCCTACGCCAACGAAGGGTTTCGTGATTACTCGCTGATCCCGGTGTTCCCGATTCGCCTGTTCCGCCACAAGAGCGTGTTCGTGCATGCGGATCGCGGTATCGAACATCCCGAGGACCTCAAGGGTCGGCGAGTGGGCACGCCCGGTTATTCCTCGACCTCGCTGACCTGGATTCGGGGTTTCATGCAGCATGAGTACGGGGTGAAGCCGGAAGACGTGGAATGGGTGGTCTCCGCGGCGGATTCGTCGGCCAAGGATGTCGGTAAGGTCTCGAAACAGGAAAGCATGGTCCCTGACGGAGTTTCTATCAGCGTCGGACCGGAGGGAAAAGACGAGTCGCAGCTTCTCGTCGACGGTGATGTAGATGCCCTGTTTCATGCGGCTGAACCGCAGGCTTACGCGGAAGGACATCCGAAGATCAGACGTCTTTTCGCGGATTCCCGCGCCACGGAGCGCGACTATTTCACGCGTACCGGAATCTTTCCAATCATGCATGCCGTGGCGATGCGAAACGATGTCATCGATGCGCATCCGTGGCTGCCGGAGGCTATTTTCAACGCCTACTCCCAAGCCAAGCAGAAGCAGTACGCGGCCATGCGTGAGCAATGGATATTCGGAACACTACCGTGGTTTGGGCAGGAACTTGACGAAACACGGGCGTTGATGAGCGAAAACTTCTGGCCCTATGGGGTTGATGCCAACCGAAAGACGCTGGATGCCTTGTTTCAGTACTCCTACGAGCAGGGATTGGCCAGCAAGCGCTTGCGTGTCGAGGACCTTTTTCATCCATCCTCGTTGCACTTCAGTGAGAGTTCCTGACTTGTCCCAGTGCTCGCCTGCGGAGAGGGAATGAAGTGAAGCAGAATACTCAGCGAATCATCCTTGCAGCTGTTGTGCCGCCCGAATGGAACTGAAAACCGTGGATAACTTGATATGACCGGGCTCGACGGGTTCGCACTTTTGGCGCTCAGCGTCCTGGCGTTTGCTGCTGTCGGAATCCGGGTTCTCCTGGGCATGATGCCGGGCAGGATTGCCCGTCAGCGCAACCACCCACAGGCGGATGCGATCGGCATCTGCGGATGGTGGGGCCTACTCACCATGGGGCTGCTGCTTTCGTCCGGCAGAGCTTGCTCTTGCGCCTGCGCTCGACGCGTACGTCGGCCCGGTACCCCGTGCGATGTTCGCGGATGGTTCCCATCGCCTTCTCCTCTTCGACCAGTGGGTCGCTGGGGTGTGCGTGAATCTGTGCGTAAATTTTTTACGCACACGGCCAATATCCTGCCGGATATTGCCGGCTTTCACCGAGAGATACTCTGAATCTCTTGAGAGGAAAAGTCTCAAGGGAGCAATGAGTTGCACGGTAGAATCAGGGTTACGGGCACAAAAAAACCGGCTTCGTGAGAGCCGGTTGATTGTCGTTTGGTGCCGAAGAGAGGACTTGAACCTCCACCTGGTTTCCCAGACATGGACCTGAACCATGCGCGTCTACCAATTCCGCCACTTCGGCAGTGTTCAGGGTGGCCTTTGAAGGGCGCCCGAAAACGGAAGCGCGGACTCTACAGCGACAACACGGGGCTGTCAACGCTACAATGACGGCTGAAGCATACTGCAAGAGAATCACCTTTCCGTGTCAAAACGTAAACCGCGGCGCAGCAGCCGCAGTAGCGATCCTTACCAGGCCCGCGAGGCCAAAAAGTACGCCAATCCCATCCCCAGCCGTGAATTCATCCTCAGCCTGATGGAGGAACACGGGGCCCCGCTGCCCTTCGACGATCTGGCCGAGGCCCTCGTGCTGAGCGACGCCGAGCAACTGGAGGCCTTGTCGCGGCGCTTGAATGCGATGTCGCGTGACGGCCAGGTGGTGTGCAACCGGCGGGGCGGCTACTGCGTGGTGAATCACGAGGACCTGATCCATGGTCGCGTGATGGGACACCCCGACGGTTTCGGTTTCCTGCGTCCGGACGAAGGCGGCGACGACCTGTTCCTGAGCCCGCGCGAAATGCGACGGCTTTGGCATGGCGATCGGATCGTCGCCCGGGTCTCGGGTGTCGACCGGCGGGGCCGTAAGGAAGCCGCGGTGGTCGAGGTGCTCGAGCGCGCATTCGAGAATGTGGTCGGGCGTATTCAGATCGAGGCGGGCGTGGCGATCCTGCTGCCGGACAACAAGCGCATCGCCCAGCAGGTGCTCATCGCCCCGGACCGGCTGATGAACGCCAGGCACGGCCAGATGGTCGTGGCGCACATCACCGACCATCCGGAGCCGTGGCGCCAGCCGCTCGGCCAGGTGATAGAGATCCTGGGCGATCATCTCGCTCCTGGGATGGCGACCGACGTGGCGATCCGCTCCAATGATATCCCGCTGGATTGGCCCGACGAGGTCGAACGTGAAGTCGGCTCTCTGGCAGCGGAGGTGCCCGAGGCGGCAAAGCAGGGGCGCGCCGACCTGCGAGCCCTGCCGCTGGTCACCATCGACGGGGCCGATGCGCGTGACTTCGACGATGCCGTGTACTGCGAACGCACCAAAAAGGGCTGGCGCCTGCTGGTAGCGATCGCCGACGTCTCCAGCTATGTCTCGCCGGGCACCGCGCTCGACGACGAGGCCTACAGGCGGGGCAACTCGGTTTACTTCCCCGACCGGGTGATCCCGATGCTGCCCGAGGCCTTGTCGAACGGCTTGTGCTCCCTGAATCCTCAGGTCGACCGGCTGTGCATGACCGCGGAACTGTACTTCGATGCCGAGGGCAAGCTGTACCGCTCACGCTTCTTCGAGGCGGTGATGAATTCGCACGCGCGGCTGACCTACGACCAGGTCGGGGCGATGCTACTGGACGGGGATCCGGAACTCTGTGCCAGGCATGCCGGGCTTTTGCCGCACCTGCACGACCTTTACGGTCTCTATCAACTGTTGCATGCAGCGCGTGCAGAACGCGGTGCGATCGACTTCGACACGGTCGAGACGCGCTTCCGCTTCGATGAGCAGGGCAAGCTCGCCGCGATCGAGCCCTTGGTGCGTCACGATGCGCACAAGGTGATCGAGGAGTGCATGCTGGCGGCCAACGTTGCCGCGGCACGCCACTTGCTGCGCCACAAGATGCCGGCCTTGTATCGCATTCATGAGAAGCCAAGCGCCGAGAAACTCACCGACCTGGGAGAGTTTCTCGCCGAAATGGGTCTGCGACTGCAGGGTGGCGCGGATCCCACCGCGAAGGATTATGCGAACCTGCTGGACGAGGTGAAGGATCGCCCCGATTTTCACGTCATCCAGGTGGTGCTGCTACGTTCAATGATGCAGGCGGTGTATTCGGACAACAATGTCGGGCATTTTGGTCTGGCCTTCCCGGCGTATACGCATTTCACTTCGCCGATCCGGCGCTACCCGGACCTGATGGTGCATCGCGCGCTGCGCCACCTGCTGACCGATGAGGCCCCGGAGGCCTTTGAGTACACGCATCAGCACCTCGCGGCGATGGGCGAGCACTGTTCGGCGACCGAGCGGCGGGCGGACGACGCCACCCGCGATGCGAGCGATACCCTCAAATGCGAGTTCATGTTGGACAAGGTCGGCGACACCTTCAGTGGTGTGATATCCGGCGTTAACAGCTTCGGTGTCTTCGTCGAGCTCGACGGCATCTTTGTCTCCGGACTGGTGCATGTCACCGCGCTGGACTACGACTATTTCCGTTTCGACCCGGTCGGCCATCGCCTCACCGGGGACCGCACCGGCAAGGTCTATCGTCTCGGCGATACCCTCCGTGTCAAGGTGGCGGCGGTCAACATCGACGATCGCAAGATCGATTTCGTGTTGGCAGACCAGGTTGCCGGACCGGGCAAACGTCAGTCGAAGTCCGGCGGTGGCCGGCGACGGCGCGGGCGGGGTGGCAATGCGTCGCACAAGAGTGGCACCGACACAAAAACCGAACCCTCGGCAAAGGGCCCGCCGGCCGAGCGGGCCAAGGGCAGTGGGCGCGGCAAGCAGGGCCGCAAACAGGGCTGAGCGATGTCGGGGCAGCTGATCATCGGGATCCACGCGGTCCGGACCGCGCTCAAGCACGGCGTGCAGCGCGTCGAACGTCTGTGGTTCGATGCCGCCCGTCGCGACCGCCGACTGCGCCAGCTGATCGATGATGCGCGGGCCATCGGACTGCAGCCGGAGCCGAGTGACAAGGCCGCGCTCGACCGCATGACCGGCGCAGCCAATCACCAGGGCGTGGTGGCGCAGGGTGAAATGCCCACCAGCCTGGACGAGGCGGCCCTGGACGTGTTGCTCGGGGGGGTGAGTGTGCCCCCGCTGCTTCTGGTGCTCGACGGCGTGACCGATCCGCACAATCTGGGGGCCTGCCTGCGCAGCGCGGACGCCGCCGGTGCGCAGGCGGTGATCGCTCCGCGTGATCGCGCCAGCGGCCTGACGCCGGTGGTCTGCAAGGTCGCCAGCGGCGCCGCCGAGACCATGCCGTTCGTGCAGGTCACCAACCTTGCGCGGACGCTGCGTCACCTGCAGGAGAAGCACCGGGTGTTTGTGATAGGTACGGCCGGCGAGGCTGAAACCGACCTGTATCAGGCTGACCTGACCGGCCCACTGGCCCTGGTCATGGGCGCCGAGGGTGCCGGGCTGCGGCGCTTGACACGGGATACCTGCGACCGGCTGGTGCGCCTGCCGATGCGCGGCCGGGTCGAGAGTCTCAACGTCTCGGTGGCGACCGGGGTTTGCCTGTACGAGGCGCTGCGCCAGCGCGGACCTGCCCCCCCATCTGCCTGAGCGCCATCGCGCCTGTTAAAGGTCAGGCACTTGCGGCACAGGCACACATGATCGGCAGGACGGCGTGAATCATCCCGTGGCGGCATGACTGCTGTCTTTCTGCGGCAGGCGCACGCCATCGACATCCGGGAGTACCTTTCGAGGCCGTTGGCTCGCCGAGTCAGCACCATTGCCCCTGAGCGATTGCAAGCACTTGGTTTTCCCTATAGAATTCCGCGCCTTTCCGATCAGCCTTGCGGCTGATCCTCCTTGCCTCACCGCCACGAGCGGGAGGCTGTTGAAACCGTAAGGAGCAACAATGCGTCACTACGAGATCGTGTTCATGGTCCATCCGGACCAAAGTGAGCAGGTGCCCGCAATGGTGGAGCGTTACCGCGCAACCATCGAGGGCAGCGGCGGCAAGGTACACCGGCTGGAAGACTGGGGACGGCGCCAGCTGGCGTATCCGATCAACAAGATCCACAAGGCCCACTATGTGCTGATGAACGTCGAGTGCGACGGCGATGCGCTGGCCGAATTGGAGAGCGCATTCCGCTTCAACGACGCGGTGCTGCGCAACCTGGTCATGCGGCGCAAGCAGGCCGACACTGAGGCATCGCCCCTGGCCAGGGAAGATGAGAAAGAGGATGAGCGGGCTCCGGCCCCGGCCCCGACGCGCACCGAGCAGCCCGCGGCAGAAGCACCTGCCGCTGCGGCACCGGCCGCTGCAGCACCTGCCACCGACGCCTAGGAGATTATCCCGATGTCACGTTTTTTCCGCCGCCGTAAGTATTGCCGCTTCACCGCCGAAGGCATTAAGGAGATCGACTACAAGGATCTGAACCTGCTGAAGCAGTTCGTGAGCGAATCCGGCAAGATCGTGCCGAGCCGCATCACCGGTACCAGTGCGAGGTACCAGCGTCAGTTGGCGGACGCGGTCAAGCGCGCCCGCTTTCTGGCGTTGCTGCCATATTCCGACAGTCACTGATCGGGCTTTCGGAGAGACCCCGCCGCGGCGGGGTCTGAAGGATATCGCATGAAGGCCTTCGCCAACTGGGTGATGAAGGGCCGGATGCAGGCGGTGATCGCCGCTACGGTGCTGGCCGTGCTGGGTCTGCTGGTGACGCCCCTGGCGTTGTTCAGTGCGGCCATCGTCATGCTGACCGTGCTGCGTCAGGGATGGCGCGAAGGTGTGCTCGTGGTCGGATCGGCGCTGCTGGCGATCGGTGGCCTGGGTGGGTTGCTGTTCCAGATGCCGGTCGCGACCGTGCTGATCGGTGCAGGGCTGTGGATTCCGGCGGCGTTTCTGGGCGGCGTAATGGGCCGTAGCGGCTCGTTGCGCATTGCGATCGAGGTCGCGGCTGCGGCTGCCGCCTTGATCGTCCTGCTCCAGTACTGGCTGCTGGGAGATCCGGCGGCGTACTGGGCCGATGCGCTGAACGAATTTCTGGCGCGCCGGTTGGATCAGGAGGCGCTGAACGAATCGAACGTCGGTCAACTGATCGAGCTGATGTCGGGATGGATGGCCGGGGGTGTCGCAGCGACCTGGCTACTCGGCAGCGTGGTCTCACTGGCACTGGCGCGTCACTGGTCAGCCCTGATCGATCGCCCCGGTGCCTTCGGCGCCGAGTTTCGCCAGCTGCGTTTCGGCCGCTGGATGCTGCTACTGGTGCCTGTGCTGTTGGTCGTCGGCATACTGCTCAGCGGGGGTCGGCCGACGCTCGTGGGTCAGTTGTACCTGGTAGGCATGATGGTCTTCCTGATCCAGGGGATCAGCCTGGCCCACGGCCTCGTGGCGGAGTTCGGCGGGTCCTCCGCCTGGTTGGTGGGTCTCTACCTGCTGCTGATATTTGTCGCGCCACAGGGCGCGACCCTGGTCGCCCTCGCTGGCTATGCCGACGGTTGGGTGGATTTTCGGGCACGTATCCGGGCGCGCCGGTCCGGCGGTGCCGACGACAACTGAATTGCATACAGAGGTTCAAAACGATGGAAGTCATTCTTCTTGAAAAGGTCGACAACCTGGGTGGCCTGGGTGAAAAGGTTTCGGTGAAGTCCGGCTTCGGTCGCAATTTCCTGATTCCTCAGGGTAAGGCCGTCTTCGCCAGCGCGGAAAACGTCAGGCAGTTCGAGGAGCGCCGAGCCGAACTGGAGCAGCAGGCAGATGAGAAACTTGCCGCTGCCGAGGCGCGTAAGGCGCAGATCGAGGCCCTGAGCGACGGTATTACCATCACGCACAGGGTCGGCGAGGAAGGCCGTCTATTCGGCTCGGTCGGGACGGTCGATATTGCCCACGCCTGCACCGAGGCCGGTCTCGAAGTGGCCAAGTCCGAGGTCCGGTTGCCGGAAGGTCCGTTCCGACTTGTCGGCGAATACGAAGTCACGCTGCACCTGCACACCGACGTCAACGCAACCCTCAAGGTGGCGGTAGTCGGCGAGGAGTGACCGGGTAGCAGCCGCCTCGCCCCCGTCCGCACACAGCCCGGCCTCGGCCGGGCTGTGTCGTTTGGCCCCATCTGCATTCGTTGTTACTGCATCAGGCAGCCTCCCTGTGATGTAATCGAGTTCCTCCCATCGACCCAATTTGGCAACTGCATGGTTGACGCCGCGTACGATTCGCTAACTGACATCCCCCCGCATAGCGCCGATGAACAAATGGAGGCGCTGCGCGTCCCACCGCATTCGGTGCAGGCTGAACAGGCCGTGCTGGGCGGACTGATGCTGGACAATGCATCCTGGGACAAGATTGCCGACCTGATCACCGAGCAGGATTTCTATCGCCGTGAGCATCAGCTGATCTTTGCCGCGATCGCCAGTCTTGCCGAGAACGACCAGCCGCTCGACCTGGTCACGGTAAACGACGAACTGGTACGCCTGGACACCTCGGACGAGGTCGGTGGACTCGCTTACCTGGGGATGCTGGCGAACGAGACGCCGACCGCGGCAAACATCAAGGCCTATGCCGCAATCGTGCGTGAACAGTCGGTGGTTCGCCAGCTGATCCGAGTCGGCAACCAGGTTGCTGAGAGCGGCTATGAGCCCAAGGGGCGCAAGGTGCACGAGCTGCTCGACTATGCGGAGAACCTGGTGTTCCAGATCGCCGAGCAGCAGGCCCGTGGGGGTGGTGGCTTTCGTTCGATATCCAGGTTGCTGACCGAGACCATCAATCGCATCGAAGAACTTTACGGCAGCGAGGATGCCTTGACCGGGGTGTCGAGCGGGTTCAGCGATTTCGACGACAAGACCTCCGGGCTGCAGAAATCGGACCTGATCATCGTCGCCGGTCGACCGTCCATGGGTAAGACAACCTTCGCGATGAACATCGCCGAGAACGTCGCATTGACCTCGGGTCTTCCGGTCGCGATCTTTTCGATGGAGATGCCCGGCGAGGCACTCACGATGCGCATGATCTCCTCGCTCGGCCGGGTGAATCAGCAGGCGGTGCGTTCCGGCAAGCTGGAGGACGACGACTGGCCGCGGATCACTTCTGCGGTGAATCTGCTCAACAACACCAAGCTGTTCATTGATGATACGCCGGCCCTGACCCCGACCGATCTGCGCGCGCGCTGCCGGCGTCTCACCAAGGAGAATGGCACCCTGGGTCTGGTGGTTATCGACTATCTGCAGCTGATGCACGCACCCGAATCCGGCGAGAACCGCGCGACCGAGATCTCCGCGATCTCGCGCTCGCTCAAGGCGCTGGCCAAGGAACTGAGTGTCCCGGTGGTCGCGCTGTCGCAGCTCAACCGCTCGCTCGAGCAGCGACCGAACAAGCGCCCCGTGATGTCGGATCTGCGCGAGTCGGGCGCGATCGAGCAGGATGCCGACCTGATCGTGTTCATCTATCGTGACGAGGTGTACAACGAGGACAGTCCGGACAAGGGCAAGGCCGAGATCATTATCGGCAAGCAGCGTAACGGGCCGATCGGCTCAGTGATGCTGACCTTCCAGGGACAGTTTACCCGCTTCGACAACTTCGCCTATGACGTGTATGGCGACGATCAGTACTGAACTGATCGCCTGAAAAAGCGACTCGCGGTGGGCGAAACCACCCAAACCGCCGGTGGGTCGTCGTGAATACATCCGTGTAGGCTAGACGGCAGCATCTCTGCTGCCGATACCCACCGCCAGTTTGAGTGGCTTCGCCTGCAAACCATACCGGGATTCAGGGTCCAAAATGTTGTGAGCAAATCCGCGAAATCCATCTACGTCTGCACCGAATGCGGCGCCCAGGCGTCGAAATGGGCCGGGCAGTGCAGCGAGTGCGGTGCATGGAACACCCTGCAAGAGACCGTTGCCGCACCCGCTGCGAAGGGCGACTCACGCTTTGTCGGTTACCCCGGCGAGGATGTCTCCCGAATCCGCAGCTTGTCCGAGGTCTCCGCGCAGCAGACCGAACGCCTGCCCACCGGTCTGGGCGAACTCGACCGGGTGCTCGGCGGAGGCTTGGTTGCCGGCTCGGTGGTGTTGATCGGCGGTGACCCGGGCATCGGTAAATCGACCCTGCTGGTGCAGGCGTTGGCCCTGCTGTCGGAACGTATGCCGGCGCTGTATGTCAGCGGTGAGGAGTCGGCTGAGCAGATCGGCCTGCGCGCGCAGCGCCTCGGATTGCCGACCGAACGCCTGCGTCTGCTGACCGAGACCTGCGTCGAGCGCATTCTTGCCCTGATCTCCCGCGACCGGCCGAGTGTGCTGGTACTCGATTCGATCCAGACCTTTTATACCGAGTCGCTGCAGTCGGCACCGGGTTCGGTGGCCCAGGTCCGCGAGTCCGCCGCGCGCCTGGTGCGCTTCGCCAAGCAGACCGGGACATCGTTGTTCCTGGTTGGGCATGTGACGAAGGAGGGGGCGCTGGCCGGACCTCGCGTGCTCGAGCACATGGTCGACACCGTGCTGTACTTCGAGGGCGAGAGCGGCGGGCCGTTTCGGCTGATCCGGGCGATCAAGAACCGCTTCGGCGCGGTCAACGAACTGGGTGTGTTTGCGATGACCGACAAGGGACTGCGTGAGGTCAGCAATCCTTCGGCGATCTTTCTCTCGCGCCACGAACAGCAGGTCGCGGGCAGTTGCATCCTGGTCACCCGGGAAGGTACCCGGCCGCTGTTAGTCGAGGTTCAGGCCCTGGTCGATCAGAGCCCGCTGGCCAATCCACGTCGCGTCGCCCTTGGCCTCGAACAGAACCGGCTGTCGATGCTGCTGGCCGTGTTGCACCGCCATGGCGGTATTGGCATGTTCGACCAGGACGTGTTTCTCAACGTGGTCGGCGGTGTGCGCGTGACCGAGACCGCGGCCGATCTGCCGGTGCTGTTGGCGGTGCTGTCGAGTTTTCGCGACCGCCCGATGTCCGGGGGGCTGGCCACCTTCGGCGAGGTCGGGCTGGCTGGCGAGATTCGCCCGGTGCCCAACGGGCAGGAGCGCCTGCGCGAGGCCGCGAAACATGGCTTCCGGCGGATGGTCGTGCCGAAGGCAAATGCGCCGAAGAAACCGATCGATGGGCTCGAGGTGGTGGCGGTGAGCCGAATCGGCGAGGCGATCGATGCGCTGGCCGATTGGCAGTGACCGTCCCCCGGCGCAGTGTGTCGGGCGAAGCGGCAGACTTTGGGTGCGATGTGAACAATTCGGCATGGGTCGCGTCGCGGTGCGCGGCCACTGGAGGGCGACCGGGTGGGGCGATGGTTGATACTGGCCGGGCTGCTGTTGCTCGTGGTGGGCGCGGTGCTGCATTTTGCACCCGGTATCTTTCACTGGTTCGGCAGGCTGCCGGGTGATATCCGTGTCGAGGGTGAGCACGGCAAGTTCTTTTTACCGATCACTTCGATGCTGATCGTGAGCGTTGTGCTGACCCTCCTGATTAACCTGTTTAACCGCTAGTGGGCTCCCTTCGGGCCGGTACACAGGCGCCATCGCCTGTGTTTCGCGCGCTTGAATTAGCAACGGCCAGTCCGGCGCTCGCGAGCCTTGCCGATGACGCTTGTGGATCGGCTGAGCGTTACACGAACTTACCAAGCAGCCCACTAGTGCGGGTACCCCTGGCGATCCCCGGGTGAGGCCGGCCGTGCGCCGGTGGAGGGCTTCGCCGGCCGCGTGAAAAAGTCACAGATTGGGTGCGTCCTGCTTCAATGGGTATTTTCGGGCACGCCCCTATCATTCTCCTCAACAGGACGGAACACGCCGGCCTGGGGAAACAAACCACGCAAACGCTCAGGAGAATGATCATGATGAAGAAACACACCCTTGCCACCGCCTTCGCCGCCCTGTTCGCCATTGCCGGTGTCGCCGGCGCCGACTCGACCGTGATCGGCAGCGTCGAGACCAATGCCAACGTCGACAGTGCGTCCCAGAACCAGTCGGGTCTGCTGAACAGCCAGGACGCAGCGTTCGGTTCGGTCAGCGACTCATTCGTGGTCGGCTCGGTCGAGACCGATGTGAGCATCCGCCGCGCCTACCAGACCCAGTCGGGTCTGTTGAACAAGCAGGAGCTGAATGCCGGTTCGGTGCGCGGCTCGCGGGTGATCGGTTCGGTCGAGACGGATGTGCGGGTCGACTCGGTGCGTCAGAGCCAGAGTGGCCTGCTGAACAGCCAGAAGGCGAACATCGGCTCGGTCAACGACTCGAACGTGCTCGGCGTGGTGAAGACCAACGTCTATGCGCGGAACATCGCGCAGAGCCAGTCCGGTCTGTTGAACAAACAGAAGATGAGCGCCGGCTCGGTCGACTGATCGCGCAGCGGGCAGCCGTTCCCGGGGGCTCGCCTCAGGGGTTCAGACGGTATGTCGACAGGGCCGGGATCGGTATCGACCCCGGCCTTTTTACCTGTCTGAGTCTGCCTCGCTTGGTGCCGTCTGGCGAGTGAATGGTGGCGTGGCGACCGGCCCGCCAAGGGCGTTTACAAAGGCGTCCATGTCGTGCCACCTTGCGTCGTTGCGCCCTTTTCGCCGGTCGGTCCGGTGCAATGCCGCACAAGTCTGGTGGCTATGCCGACCGCCGAAACCCCTACGATCTTAACCTCGGCAACAACGGTTGTGGCTTTGAGGAGATTGACGATGGACCAGGACATCCTGCAGTTTGTGGCGATTACTTCCGGCGGGCGTGCCTTCGACATTGCTTTTCCATTGCACCCGGAGACACGCTCGGCGGCGTCCGTGTCCGATCTGGTCACTCGGCTGCTGGAGGTGATTTCCCAGCATGCCGGCGCGCGCGACGATGTCAGCGACGGCGATATCCTTCAGGCCCTGGCGATGACCGCGGCAATCCGCGGCCGCATGCTCGAAGGTGACCCTGAGCAGATCGAGGCCCTGACGCGGACCCTGTACGGCAGCGCCTGGCAGGCGACCACTGCGGCCAAGGCATTCCTTGCGGCGAGGGCGTGACATGGTCGACTTTGCGCGAAACGTCCTTGGCGGTGAACTCCGCCTGTGCAGTCTGCAACCGAAGACCGGTTATCTGCGCGATGGTCACTGTCGTACGCGGCCGGATGACGGTGGCATGCACGTCGTCTGCGCACAGGTCGACGATGGCTTCCTTGCGTTTTCTCGTGACAAGGGCAACGATCTGATGACGCCGGTCCCCGCCTACGATTTTCCCGGTCTGAAGTCCGGTGATCGCTGGTGTCTCTGTGCGTTGCGCTGGCGCGAGGCGCTCGAAGCGGGGGTAGCACCCCCGCTGTTTCTGCGATCCACGCACGAGCGCGCACTCGAGGTGGTCGAACTCGATCAGCTTCTGCCGTATGCGCTGGACCTGCCGAAGAACGGCTGACCGGTTTGCGCTGCGCTTCCCGGGGGTCCCGCCCCGCGGGGCGAGGCATGTCCCTGTTCTCTCTCCCGTTGCTGGCCCCGGCGACGCTGGAGACGGGCGTGCCGCTCCGGGCCATCAACTGGCCGGGCCGGACTCGCAGATGCGGCTTTACGAGGCCTGTGTTCTTCTTCAGGTCATTGGTCTAACGTTTACGAACAAGTGCCGCTGCGTCCGGGGTGACGGGGCAGCCGCAACGCTCCTTGGCCAAATGCTCGTGGGATCTCTGGAGGGCGGATTCCCGACAACTTCCAG
>Ga0316197_10001771_pt1 | contig 15360 bp, 15 predicted proteins | sample OudBiesiAoxic_MG_FD_204939 | JGI IMG/M metagenome (GOLD analysis project Ga0316197, IMG submission 204939) | Coastal sediment microbial communities from Oude Bieten Haven, Netherlands - site A oxic | ecosystem: Environmental > Aquatic > Marine > Coastal > Sediment | place: Netherlands...
GAAGGCGCCTGCGAAGAAGAAGGCACCAGCCAAGAAGGCGCCTGCGAAGAAGAAGGCACCAGCCAAGAAGGCGCCTGCGAAGAAGAAGGCACCAGCCAAGAAGGCCTCAGCCACAAAGCGCTGATCGCCCGACCATGCGGTGTAGACGAGGGGCCTTCGGGCCCCTCGTTTCGCGTCACGGCAGCGTGACGACAGCGCTCAGAGATCGACGATCAGCTTGAAGACTTCGGCGGCATTCATGTCGTAGGGGCGGCCGAGATCGCCCAGGCGATTCCTGACGCGTTGCTCGAAGGCATCCATTTGGGCGTCGTCGATGGCCTTCATGGTCGACTCGAACTGGCTCTCGTGCGCAGCGAGCGCGCGGAGCTTCACGTCGACCACAGCGGAGACGTCCTCGGCGTGATCCGGCTGGTCGGCCTCCCACAGCAGCAGTGCTTGCGGGCGGTGGTGTGCCACGCCGTGGTCGAGGAGGTGATCTCGGAAGAAGTGTGGGTCGCGCGCCGCCACGATTCCCTCGCATGCGAGAAATCCGGCATGACGGTGATCGGGATGGAGGCGGTACCGCTTCCATGGGTCATGGCCGAGCACGACCTGGGGCTCGAGCTCTCTGATCACGCGGGCGACCTCCCCGCGGGTGGCCAGGTCGCTGTCGAGCTCTCCGTCGACTCGGCCGAGAAAGCGGACCTCTCCGGCGTTGTCGCCGGCGAGCCGGCGGGCGGCCTCGCGTTGCTCCTCCTGGCGCCTGGCCGCGAGTGCGGCCACGTCGACATCGGGGTCCCACGTGCCCTTCGAGCCGTCGGTACACACCAGGTGGTGCACGATGCATCCGTCCGCGGCCCACTTGGCGAGAGTGCCTCCGCAGCCGAACTCGACATCGTCGGGATGGGCGCCGATGGCGAGCGCCGACGCCGGTGTGGCGAGGTCGCTGGTCGACGCTGCGCCGGTCAGGGGGACGGGTTGCCCGGGGTCGTTGGCAGCCATGATGGAAGTACCTCGCGGATCAGTGGGTGGTTGAGATCTCGGTATGTGTCGAGATCGAGAGAGAGTTCGGGGTCGAAGCGCACGTCGATCTCGGTGTCGCTCGCCGTCATCGCCTGCGCCAGGTGGCGCCGGAACGACCCACCGCCATACGAGGCCCGAATCGGCGCGGCGGTCGGGAACGCCATCACGTTCGTCCCGTCCTGTCGTCGGTCCGGCACGAATGTTCGGGTACCGGGCCGGGCGACGTGCACGAGCGCGTGGGGTCGCGGAAGGTCTGCATGGGTGACGATCACGTGGTCGAAGCCGCCGGCGCCGACCCGCGCGACGCCGTCGTCGACGGCACCGTTGAGGCCCAGCCCTGCACTCCAGAGCACCTGGGCGCCGTGCCGTTCTGCCCACGCGGCCACCTGTCGATCATCACACGCGACGAACGTCGGCAGCTCGGCCACGGTCTCGACCACTCGGGTCGCCATCCACTCGGCGAGTCGCGCTCGCTCTCCGTCGTCGAGCACGCCGGTCAGGCGGCCCTTTGCGGCCGTGAATCGTTTGACCGGGACCAACACGGCGAGACGCACTCCCACCCACTGTACGAGAACGCGGCAGCCGGTCCGCAGGAGAGCGCTGCGGGCCTGTGACTAGTGTTGGTCACGCTCGTCGCACAGGCGGGCGATGCGTGAGGGGAGCGGGTCATGTCGGCGACGGACATCAAAGTGGCGGTGATCGGAGCGGGTTCGTGGGGCACCACGGTCGCGGCACTCGCGGCGGCCAACACCCCGACGGTGTTGTGGGCCCGGCGAGCCGAGCTGGCCGAGCAGATCAACACCGCGCAGGTGAACCCCGAGTACCTGCCGTCGTTCACACTGCCGTCCGAGTTGGCCGCCACCGACTCGCTCGAGGAGGCCGTCGGACGCGCCGACGTGGTCGTGATGGCGGTGCCGTCGCACGGATATCGCGATGTCGCCGTCGCCGCGGCGGACTGGATACGTCCATGGGTGCCGGTCGTCACGCTGGCCAAAGGTCTCGAGCGCACCACGCTCAAACGCATGAGTGAGGTCACCAGCGAGGCGATGCCCGGTCACCCGGTGGCCGTGTTGACGGGGCCGAACCTGGCGAAGGAGATCCTGGCCGGGCAGCCGGCCGCAAGCGTCGTGGCGGTCGACGACATCACCATCGCCACCGAGCTGCAGCGCATCTTCAGCCGGCCGAGCCTGCGGGTGTACACCAACGACGACGTCGTGGGTTGCGAGGTCGCGGGCGTCGTCAAGAACGTGATCGCGATCGCCGCCGGGATGGCCGAGGGGATGGGGTTCGGCGACAACACCCGGGCCACCCTGATCACCCGCGGCCTGGCCGAGATGACGCGACTGGGCGTGGCGATGGGCGGGGCGCCGGTCACGTTCGCCGGGCTCGCCGGGATGGGCGACCTGATCGCAACGTGTTCGTCGAAGCAGAGTCGGAACAACATGGTGGGTCTGCAGCTCGGAGCCGGGAAGTCGATCGACGAGATCCTCGCGAGCACCAACATGGTGGCCGAGGGGGTGAAGTCGTCGCCGAGCGTGCTCGACCTCGCGCGCCGATACGGTGTCGAGATGCCGATCACCGAACAGGTCGTGGCCGTCTGTCACGAGGATCGTCCGGCTCCCGACGCGCTGGCTGCGCTGATGCAGCGGAGCCGCAAGGGAGAGTTCGAGGCGTGACCGGCGCCCGACCGGCCGCGGCGTCGCCACAACTCGAACCCACCATCGACGTCGGCGTCACCGGGCAGACCTGGCGTGGTCATGTCGCTCCGTGGGGTGATCTGACCACATCCGCCGACGGTGTCCCCGTCGAACTCCGATGGTTCGTCGCTGCCGAAGATCGTTGGCATGTTCCCGCCACCGAGCCCGCTGTGCGTCAGCGTCGGGTCGACGGCACGCCCGTGGTCGAGACCCGGCTCCGGATTCCCGACGGCGACGCGGTGATGCGCAGTTGGGCGGTCGCCGATCACGGCGGACTCACCGTGGTCGAGGTCGAGAACGAATCGCCGTTGCCGTTCGCTGTCGCCGTGTCGGGGGCGCCGGTGCTCACCGAGCGTCCGCCGGCCTCCGTGCCGATCCAGGGAATCGAACTTCCTGACGATGCGATCGTGCTCCCTGTGGGCCACCGGTCGTCGGTCCGGCTCGCGATCGCCAACGACTCGCGCCACGTTCCGTCCGGCCGCTTGCCGTCGGTCGCTCCGGCGATGGCGGTTGCTCGCGGGTGGCTGACCGTGGTGCACCGGGCCAGCCGCCTCGTGCTCCCCGACGATGGCCTCGTCGATGCCTTGACCGCAGCCCGCTGCGATCTCCTGCTCGACGGCCCGGTCGACGTGGGCGACGACGCGATCGGTTTTCTGCTCGATGTCGCCGAACTCGGCCGTCTCGGCGATGACGCCGACCGGTGGATGCCCGAGATCGTCGAGCCGATCGCACAGGTCGCTCGGTCGCACGACGCCGACACCGACCTCGCACTCGACGCATGTGAACGCCTTGCGGTACGAGCAGGCGATCCTCGCGCCGCGGCCGACATCGCCAAGCTCCGATCGCGGCGCGAGCGTCGTGGCCACAGCGACGCGTCGGCCACCGCTGATCGACCGGCGTCGTTCTCCGACATCCGACGTGGCCCGTCGGTCGGCCGGTTCGTCGGCGCCGTCGAACGTCGTATCGCCGACGGTGGGCAGCTGCTCCCGTCCGGCATCCCGAGACGGTGGCTCGGCGCCGACTTCGAGGTGCACGGGATTCCGACCGGCGCGCGGTCGACGGTGTCGTTTGCGGTTCGTTGGCACGGCGAACGCCCGGCGGTGCTCTGGGAACAACAGGGTGAGCCGCAACCGCTGTCGGCTCCGGCGGTCGATCCCGGCTGGAGCACGGTCGAGGTCGCCGGTGAGGCGCTGTGGGCAGCGCCGCCACAACCGACACGGATCGGCGTGTCGATCGACCTGGGTCCGTGACCACGGTTCGACGACCGACTCCCCGCCGCCGGTCCGGGGTCTCCAAGAAGCGAGCACCGACGCGCGAGATCGAGAGGGACCTCTGGGCGCGTGGCCACGACGTGGTCGTCGGTATCGACGAGGTGGGGCGAGGCGCATGGGCCGGCCCGCTGACCGTGGGGGCGGCGATCCTTCCCCGTGACAGCCGGGTGAACGGCGTCCGTGATTCCAAGCTGTTGTCCGAAGCCGAACGCGAAGGGCTCTTCGATCGCCTCGACGGGTGGTGCACGGCCTGGTCGGTCGGTTCGGCGAGCCACGAGGAGTGCGACCGCCTCGGGATGTCGGCTGCTCAGAAGCTGGCGGCTCGTCGAGCCATCGAGTCGCTCGGGGTGCTCCCCGATGTGGCGGTCACCGACGGGACGTGGGACTTCGTGTCGCCGTCGGTGCCCAACGTGGAGTTGGCGGTGAAGGCCGACCTGCGCTGTCTCAGCGTGGCAACGGCCAGCATCCTCGCCAAGGTCGCCCGCGACCGCGAGATGCGTCGGTTGGCCGAGTCCTACCCGCATTGGTCGTTCGACACCAACAAGGGCTACCCGTGCCCCGTGCACAAGGCTGCGTTGACCGGGTACGGACCGTCTGCGATCCATCGCCGAACGTGGGTGTTCATGGACAACTACGTTCCGTGGACGGCGATCCGCCGCACGCCGCCTGCGGGTCAATCGTCGCTGTTCTGAGGCCTGCCCCGTGGTCGTAGGCCGACCCGCTCCCGCCCGGTCGTCACAGCGACCTCGTCGGCGGTCTCATCGAGCGAGGAACGTCTCGAGGCGCTGCAGCCACGTTCGGACGTCAGCCGGGTCGCGCACGCGGTGACCGGCGATCGTGTGGCCGTCACCGACCTTGATCGACACACCCGAGTCGCCGACGACCGCGAAGGCATCTTCGTCGGTCACATCGTCACCGACGAACACGAGTGACTCGGCGTTGAGCTGAGCGGCGAGCTGCTGCATCGCCGTTCCCTTGTCTCCCGAACGGGTGAGCAGTTCGAGCACCGCGCTCCCCGGCTTGAGCGTGGTTCCCTCGACCTGCGCGGCGGCCGCCCGAAGGTCCGCGAGCGCAGCTGCTCCGGACACCGGGTCGGCCTGCTTGACGTGAAGCACCACGCTGGCGGGCTTCGACTCGACCCACGCCCCGTCGCCGGCGCGCGTCGCGGCGGCCTCGACCAGAGAGCGAAGCCTGAGAAGGCGGGCGACCTCGACATCGTCGAGGTCGGTCATCGTTCCGTCACGGGGCTCCATGCCGTGGCTTCCGATCACGTGGATGTCGTCGCCGAGTCCGAACTGGGTGATGCCGGCCAGCGATCGGCCCGAAATCGCCGCCACCTCGACGGCTGGATGAGCGGCGACCGTGGCGACGGCGTCACCCATGCCGTCGAGGAGCACCGCATCGTCGGCGTGGGCGACGATCGGTGAGAGCACACCGTCGATGTCGAGCCCGATCAGCAACGGGCGCGGCAATCCGGCGACGACGGCGGCAAGTTCGTCGGGGTCGTCGTAGATCGTCACGCCGTCAGTCTTCGGGTGCGGCGTCTGCGGCCTCGCCCAAGTCTGCGAGGAAGCGGTCGGCCCAGCCCTGCACGTCGCTCTTGCGGATCTGGTCACGCAGGCCGGCCATCCGTCCACGACGTTCGTGGCGGTGCATCTCGACCGCGGTCACGATCGCCTGTTGCAGTGCATGGTCGTCGTGAGGGTTGACCAACACTGCGTCGGTCAGTTCGTCGGCGGCGCCCGCGAACTCCGACAGCACCAGCACGCCGTCACCGTCGATGTGCGCCGCCGCGTATTCCTTGGCGACCAGGTTCATGCCATCGCGGAAGGGCGTGACCAGCATCACGTCGCCGGCCCGGTACAGCGCGATCAGTTCGTCGAACGGCAGGGTCTGGTACAGGTAGTGGATCACGGGCAGGCCGATCCGGCTGTACCTCCCGTTGATCTCGCCCACGAGGCGCTCGATCTGGTGGCGCTCGTCCTGGTAGTGCTCGACCGCCTCTCGGGTGGGGGTAGCCACTTGGACGAGCACGTGGCGCTCGGGGTCGAGCTCGCCCGATTCGAGCAGTGCCGCGAACGCCTGGAGACGCAGCCCGATGCCTTTGGTGTAGTCGAGCCGGTCGACGCCGAGCAGGATGACTTCGGGGTCGCCGAGTCGGGCGCGGATCTTGCTCATTCGCTGCCGTGTGGCTCGGCCCGCCGCCATCTCCTCGACCTCGCCGACGTCGATCGAGATCGGGAACACGCCCACCCTGGTCTGGTGCGTCCGGTTGTCGACCACACCGCCGTGAGCGTCGACGTCCAACAGCTGTTGCGCCGACGCGATGAAGTTGCTCGCGCCCATCGGTCGCTGGAAGCCCAGGAGATCGCAGCCCAGCAGACCTTCGATGATCTCCGAACGCCACGGCAGCCTCGAGAACAGCTCGTACGGCGGGAACGGGATGTGCAGGAAGAAGCCGATCGTGACGTCCGACCGCCGTTCGCGCAGCATCTTCGGGACGAGCTGCAGCTGGTAGTCGTGGATCCACACGACCGCATCCGGGGGAGCGACAGCGGCCAGCTCTCCGGCGAACCGCTCGTTGACGGCGACGTAGGCGTCCCATTGGCTGCTGTCGTACGTCGACTCGCGGAGGGCGTCGTGGTAGAGCGGCCAGAGCCCGTCGTTGGAGAAACCCTCGTAGTAGAGCTCGACCTCCTCGGCGCTGATCGACACCGGGTGCAGGTCGACGCCCTCGACCTCGAACGGCTCGGGCGAATCGTCGGGATTTCCCGTCCATCCGACCCACGTACCGCCCGTGTCGCGCAACATCGGCAGCAGCGCTCTGACCAACCCGCCCGGGCTCGCCGACCAGCCGGCTTCGGTGCGCATCACCGGGAGCCGGTTGGCGGCGACGACGATCGGGCGGTCGATCACGCGATCGACGGCGGCGGAGTCGCCGTTGGACAGATCGGACGTCATCGCGTCAGCCCAACCGTGCGAGTGCCTGCTCGAGATCGGCGACGAGGTCGCCGGCGTCCTCGATACCCACCGACAGTCGTACGAGGTTGTCGGGCACCTCGAGCGGCGAACCCGCCGCCGAGGCGTGTGTCATGACTGCGGGGTGCTCGATCAGACTCTCGACGGCTCCCAGCGATTCCGCGAGGGTGAAGATCTCGGTGGAGTCAGCGACTGCCATCGCTGCCTCGCGCCCCGCTGCGAGTGTGAACGAGACCATGCCGCCGAAATCGCGCATCTGCTTCGCCGCGGCCGCGTGGCCCGGGTGGTCGGGCAGCTGAGGATAGAGCACGGTGTCGACCGCTGGGTGTCCGACGAGCAGATCCACCACGGCACGAGCATTCTCGCAGTGGCGATCCATACGGACGGCAAGTGTCTTGACGCCTCGCAGGACGAGGTACGAATCGAAGGGCGCCGGAACGGCGCCTGCGGCGTTCTGGGTGAAGCGGAGCCGATCGGCCAACTCGAGGTCGTTCACCGCGACGAAGCCACCGACCACGTCGCTGTGGCCGCCCAGGTACTTGGTTGCAGAGTGCACCACGACGTCTGCGCCGAGGGTGAGTGGTTGTTGGAGGTACGGGGTCGCGAACGTGTTGTCGACGACGACGATGGCACCGTTGTCGTGCGCGATCGCCGCGATCGCCTCGATGTCGAAGCACGTCAAGAGTGGGTTGGTCGGCGTCTCCAGCCACACCATGCCGACGTCGTCGGGCCAGTCGGCGCGCAGCGCGTCGAGGTCGGTGAGGTCGACCGCGCTCCAGGGAAACCCGAGCGGACTCCAGACCTGGGCGATCAACCGGAACGTACCGCCGTACGCGTCGTTGCCGAGCAGGATGCGCTGCCCGGGTCGCAGGAGCCGCAGGATGTTGTCCTCGGCGGCCAGCCCGCTCGCGAACGCGAGGCCGTGGGCGGCATCCTCGAGCGACGCGACCTGTGTTTCGAGGGCGCTGCGGGTGGGGTTGCCCGAACGCGAGTACTCGAAGCCCTTGTGGCCGCCGACGCCATCCTGGGCGAAGGTGGTCGACAGGGAGATCGGCGTGACGACAGCACCGGTCGTGGGCTCGGGCTCCTGGCCGGCGTGGATCGCACGCGTGGCGAACGCGTGGCGAGTCTGCTCGTCGATCTCACCCATGGTGTTCTCCCGTCATGATCGGATGGCTCAGCTGTCGCTGAGCGCGGCCTCGGCCACGGCGCTGAAGTACGCGAGGACGTCGGTGCGTGTGAGCACGCTGAGCGGCCGGCCGCCCGACAGCACCAGCAGCGCCGGTGCCGACTCGAGCATCTCGACCGCCAGTTCGATCTTCTGACCGACGCCGACCGTCGGCAGCTTCGGACCCATCACCTTCTCGACCGCGGTGGACATCACGCCCGGATCGCGGTGGATCGCTTCCATCAGTTCGAGCTCGTCGACCGAGCCCGACACCTCCGCGGCCGCGAACGGCGGCGTGTTCTTGCACACGGGCAACTGGCTGACACCGGTGGTGCGCATCAGTTCGACCGCTTCGGAGACCAGTTGGCTCGGGTTGACGTAGAGCAGGTTCTCGATCGACGCGTTGCGCGTGTCGAGCACGGCGCCGACGCACTGATCGCACTCCTTCAGGAACCCGAAGTTGGCCATCCAGTCGTCGTCGAAGATGCGGGACAGATAGCCGCGTCCCGAGTCGGGGTTGAACACGACGACCACCGAGTCGGGGTCCGCGGCCTTGGCCACCCGGATCGCTGCTGCGACGGCCATGCCGCCGGAGCCGCCGATGAGGATGCCCTCACGTTCGCTCACGTACCGAGCGGTGAGGAAGCTCTCCTCGTCGCTGATCGGGATGATCTCGTCGAGCAGGTCGGGTTCCCAGGCCGCTGGAAAGAAGTCTTCGCCGACGCCTTCCACCAGGTAGGGCCGGCCGGACCCGCCGGAGAACACCGAACCCTCGGGGTCGGCGGCGATGATCTTGACGTCGGGGTTCTGCTCCTTGAGGTAGCGGGCGACTCCGGTGATCGAGCCGCAGGTGCCGGCGCCGGCGACGAAGTGCGTGATCCGCCCGGCGGTCTGACGCCAGATCTCGGGCCCGGTGGTCTTGACGTGCGCAACCGGGTTGTGAGGGTTCTCGTACTGGTTGGGCCGGAACGCGCCGAGCTCGTTGGTGAGCCGTTCGGCCACGCTGTAGTAGCTCTGCGGGTCGTCGGGTTCGACGGCCACCGGACACACGACGACCTCGGCGCCGTACGCCTTGAGCAGGGAGATCTTCTCGGGAGCGACCTTGTCGGTCATCACGAACACGCAGTTGTACCCGCGCTGAGCCGCCACGATCGCAAGTCCGACGCCCGTGTTGCCGCTGGTGGGTTCGACGATCGTGCCACCGGGTTCGAGCAGGCCCTCGCGCTCGGCTGCGAGGATCATCTCCAGCGCCGGTCGGTCCTTCGCGGACCCCCCGGGATTGGTGCTCTCGGCCTTCAGCGCAAGCACGCATCCGATGTCCTCGAGCTCGCTGATCCGCTTCATGCGGACGAGCGGCGTGTTGCCGATCAGATCGATGACCGAGTCGGCGATCTCGGTGCCGTCGAGGCGGGGATCGCTCATGGCGTCGACAGTACCGCGATGTCGCCTCGGTGGCCATCCGGTGACCGGGTCACCCGAAGACCCTCGCGACGAACTTGCCGAGCGAGCCCGCTTCCGGCGGCTCGAAATCGTCGGGGAGCAGGTGCGGATGCTCGGCTGCGAGGTAGACGACGAGGTCGGTCACCGACGGATTGACGAATCCGACGTCGCCGATCACCACGGTGGGGACGGTTTCGTTGCCATCGGCATGGCTGCGGACGATCGCGGCATCGGCGTCATCGTCCCAGATGTTGTGTTCGACCCGCTCGACGCCGAGCTTGTCGAGCCGGCGCTGGAGCATCGAGCAGAAGCCGCACCCGGGCCTCCAGTAGAGATCGATCTGCTGGACGACCGCAGCGCCCGCATCGCTGGGCTGGCTGCTGGGCTCGCCGCTCGTGTCATCGGACATGAGATCTGCAACCGGTCGGTCGACGCATGCATTCCCCGCCCGATGCTGCGACGATCGGAGCATGTCGCGACGAGACGAGCTCGTCGACGGTCTCGCGAGGGCCGTCGAAGGAGCCCTGGGTGTGAAGGTCGTGCGACGCGCCCGCGTTCGGGGTGGTGACGTGGCCGAGGCATTTCGGCTCGAGCTCGACGATGGCCGACGCGTCTTCGCGAAGACCCACCGAGATCCGCGACCCGGGTTCTTCGACACCGAGGCTGCAGACCTTGCGTGGCTTCGCGAAGCAGCACCTTCGTCGGTGCCGTCCGTGCTCGCTGTCGGCGCGGGCTGGCTCGTGCTGGAGTGGATCGACGAGGGTCCACCGACGGCGGAGACGGACCCGGACCTCGGACGGATGCTCGCCGCAGTACACCGCGCAGGTGCTGCCGGCTTCGGGCGCTCCGATCGCCGCACGACTGGGAGTCGGGGGCTGCCGAACGAACCGGTCGACACCTGGGCGGAGGCGTTCGGTCGGAATCGACTCCTGCCGCTCGCTCGCCTCGGACGCGACACGTCGACCCTCGAACCGTCGACCGTCGCTCGACTGGAGTCGCTCGCAACGCGGCTCGACCGTCTCCCGGTGCCGCTCGAGCCGCCGGCGCGCCTCCACGGCGACCTGTGGGCCGGCAACCGGCTCGTCGGCATCGGTGGCCGCAATTGGCTCGTCGATCCCGCCGCCCACGGCGGCCATCGCGAGTTCGACCTGGCGATGATGGACCTGTTCGGCGGATTCGGTGAGGCGTGTGTTCGGGCCTACGACGAGGTGTTCCCGCTCGCCGCCGGTTGGCGCGAGCGACTGCCACTCCACCAACTCGCACCGCTGGCGGTGCATGCGATCAAGTTCGGGGGCGGCTACGAGGCAGCCACCGTGCGTGCCCTCGACGCGACCGACCGGCTGTGATGGGACCCGGCGATCTCACGCACACCTGAGAGCAGGACGCGAGTCGCTGGCAGACTGGGCGGGTGAGCGCCTCCGACTCGTCCCTCGACTCGTCCGCTGAATCATCCACCGGCCGGTTGACCGGCTCGACGGTGTTCCTCGAGCGGTTGACGCGGGTGCGCGAGGCGATGGCGGAGCGCGACATCGACACGCTGCTGTTGTCGGTCGGGCACGACCTGCCGTACCTCACCGGGTACACAGCGATGCCACTCGAGCGCCTCACGATGCTCGTGGTGCCGCGTGGCGGCGGGGCCACCATGGTCATCCCGGCGCTCGAAGCGCCGAGGGTCGTGGAGCGTTCTGGTGTGTTCGACCTCCTGCCGTGGACGGAAACGCAGGATCCCACGGCGATCGTCGCCCGACTGTCGGCCGGCGCCAAGCGCATCGCTGTCGGCGACCAGATGTGGGCGCGCTTCCTCGTCGAGTTGCTTCCGCAGCTTCCAGGGGCCGAGTACTGCCGGGCGGTCGATGTGGTGGGGCCGTTGAGGATGGCCAAGGACGGCGCCGAGATCGATGCGCTCGCAGCGGCCGGAGCAGCCGTCGACCGGATCGCCGGCGAGCTGCAGCGCGGCGAGATCCCGCTCGTCGGACGCACCGAGGCCGAGGTGTCTGCCCACCTGAGCCGCCGCATCATCGAGGAGGGGCACGACAAGGTCAACTTCGCGATCGTCGCTGCCGGCGAGAACGCGGCCAGTCCACACCACCATGCCGGTAGCCGTGTGATCGGTCGCAACGAGATCGTGCTCTGCGACTTCGGCGGCACGATGGCCGGATACTGCTCCGACACCACCCGGTGCGTCTTCACCGGCGATGTTGCGTCGGCGGCTCCCGACATCGCCGAGGCGTACGGCGTCCTCCATCGAGCACAGGCGGCCGCCGTCGCTGCGGGCACGGTGGGCACGGCCTGCGAGGACGTCGACCGAGCCGCCCGAGCGGTGATCTCCGACGCCGGCTACGGCGACTACTTCATCCACCGCACGGGCCATGGCATCGGGATGGAAGAGCACGAAGATCCCTACATCGTCGAGGGCAACACGTTGCCGCTCGAAGCTGGGCACGCATTCAGCGTCGAACCGGGCATCTACGTGCCGCGCCGGTGGGGGATGCGTCTCGAGGACATCGTCGTCGCCACCGACGACGGGCCCAGGCCGCTGAACGCATCCGACCACTCCCTCGTGTGTGTCGACGCCTGACAGTCGGCCACGATCCTGAAGGGGTTCAGGACCGGTCGGACGCGACGGTTGCGCCGGCAGACGCTGTCAGCCGGTGCTGAAGGCCGTCTCGTCGGGCGTGTCGGCCAGCGTCGTGGCCTGGATGAACAGATCGGCGCCGTCGTAGCGGGCCAGCGGCCCGTCCTCGAACGCGCAGTAGCTCTTGATCCCCCCGGACACCGGCACGTCGACGCACAGCGCGGGTCGGTCGGCCTGCGTGATGTCGTACGCCTCCGTGTCGCCGATGCGCCGGTTGGCATCGACCCTCAGCCGTTGGGCAAAGCTCGACGCGTAGAACTCGTGTGTCACCTGGACGTCGCTCACCCGCGCATCGTTGATGCTGGCCTCGCACTCGCCGGTGGTGAGGTCGCAGGTCGAGGCGGTGCCCGATCCGTTGAGAAAGCGGACATCGTTGATGGTGATCGACCGTCGGCTGTTGTCGGCCTGTACGACCGTGGCGGTCGACTCGAGCCCGCCGAGCCGGGTGAGGATCTCGTACGTCGCGGTGAACTGCTCGGGTGCGACGGCCTCCAACCGTTCCAGGACGGCGTCGACAGCTGGATCGCCGGTTTCCGTGCGAGCGGGTTCGTCGTCGTCGAAGCTCGGTCGCGGTCCCGTCATGCAGCCGGCCAACGCCATGACCGCGACGCACGCTGCGGCCAAACGCCCGGCGCGTGGGCGCGACAGGGAGCGCGTGTTGAGTGCGGTGGTCATGGCGCCGTCAGGCTACGGCGTTACCCTGCTCGATCGTGATCAGCCTCGATGCCGCCACGGTGCTGCTGCAGTGGGCGACGGGCGGCATGTTGTTCTGCTGGTTCACGACTCGGCGTCGAATCGCCAGCCTCGGTTACGGCTGGCTCCTGAGAGGCGTGTACTTCTGCTTCGCCGCGGGGTCGTTGGCTGCCGGTCTGGCGTTCGGTGTCGTTCCGGTTCGCGAGGCGGCGTCGGTCGGGGTGATGATCTCGTGTGCGGTTGCGCTGATCGTGTCGGTCCAGCGCAAAGGTGCCGGCGTCAGCGGTGCTCAGGCAGAACACGATCGTCGAACCGAGCGGGTTGCTGCGATGACCGGCATCGATCGCCCCGGCGGCACGGGTGACGACGAGATCGACGACGAGAGCTCGCGCGGCCCCGAGTTTCCCCCGATCCTCGACCTCGTGCCGGCGATCATCGGCGCGGTCGGCCTGGTCGCCGCCGCGATGGACGCCGGCGGCGATGTCTGGGTCGCCCTGGCAAGAACGCTCGTGGGCGCCGCCTTCATCGGTGCGATCTCCGACGCCATGCTGCTCGGCCACTGGTATCTCACCCAGCCCGGACTGCCCCGCAAGCTGCTCAACGAGCTCGTCGACGCGTTGGCCTGGCTGTGGCCGGCGGAGGTGCTGGTGATGCTGTTGCCGACCGGCATGATCGCGGTGCTCAACGGCACGGTCGACGACGGCTGGGGCGGCATGCTCGGCTGGATGTGGCTGGCGTGTTCGATCACCACGATCGTGCTGATCTTCGTGACGAAGGCAGCGCTCAAAGAGCGCTACTACTCCGCGGTCATGGCCGCGACCGGGCTGCTCTACCTCGCGATTCTCACGGGATTCGGTATGGACATCGTGCCGCGCGCCATCCTCGCGTCCGCCTGAGCCGAGGACGGACAGCCCGCGCATTGCGCCGACACGTCGACGGTCGGTTCGGACGGATGTGGTTGACTCTCACCCATGGCACGGCCCGTCTGGAGTGGCACGATCTCGTTCGGCCTCGTCGCGATCCCGGTGAAGCTGTTCCACGCTGTTCGCCGGCAGAGCGTCTCGTTCAACCAGCTCGACGATCGCAACATGGCCCGCATCCGGTATCGCAAGGTCAATGCGGAGACCGGTGAGGAGGTCGGCGACGAACACATCGTGAAGGGGTACGAGATCGCCAAGGGCCGGTACGTCGTGGTCGACCCCGACGAGCTCGAACCGTTCATGCCGGTCGCGACGAAGTCGGTCGACCTCGAGGAGTTCGTCGACCTGGCCGACATCGATCCGGTCTACTACGACACCGCGTATCACCTCGCGCCCGACGGCCCGCCCAAGCCGTACGTCCTGCTCGCTCGGGCGATGGAGGAGAGCGGCAAGGTCGCGATCGGGCGCTTCGTCATGCGCAACAAGCAGTACACGGCAGCGATCCGGGCCGAGGAGGGACGCCTCGTCATGTCGACGCTCGCGTACGCCGACGAGGTGGTCGATCCCGCCGACATCGAGGAACTGCACGGTCTCGATGCCGTCGACGTGAGCTCGAAGGAGGTCGCCATGGCCGAGTCGCTGGTGGCATCGCTGGCCGCCGACTTCGAGCCGACGAAGTACCACGACGAGTACCGCGAGGAAGTGATGGCGCTCATCCAGATGAAGGCCGACGGCGAGGAGTTCGACGTGCTCGAGTCGGCTGTCGAGAAGCCGAAGGTGGTCGACATCATGGCAGCGCTCGAGGCGAGCGTCGCCGCCGCCAAGGAGGCCCGTGGCCGTCACCCGACCACGTCGACGTCCTCGGCGTCGTCGACGTCGAAATCGGCCTGACGGCGCAGGCGGGCGTGGGTACACCGATCGAGGTCGCGGTCGACGGTCGCACGCTGCGCCTCACCAATCTCGACAAGGTGCTGTACCCGTCGGGGTTCACCAAGGGGGAAGTCGTCGACTACCACGCGAGGATTGCACCGTGGATCCTCCCGCACCTCGCGGGCCGCTGCATCACGTTCCGTCGATTCCCCGATGGCACCGATCGCGGTGGCTTCTTCGAGAAGCGTTGCCCAGCCCACCGGCCCGACTGGTTGCCGACCGCAGTGGGGCCCGGCGACCGTCACGGTGGGATCGACTACTGCCGCATCGAGGAGCCGGCGGCGATGGTGTGGGCGGCGAATCTCGCGGCGATCGAGCTGCACGCACCGATGGCCCTCGCCGGCGACCTCGACACGCCGCGCACGTTGGTGTTCGACTTCGACCCCGGACCCGACACGGCGATCGCCGAGTGCTGCGAGGTGGCGCTCGCGACCCGAGACGTGCTCGACGCCGTCGGCCTGGTGGGGTGGTGCAAGACGTCGGGATCGAAGGGGCTGCAGATGTACGTTCCGCTGAACACGCCCGATGTCACGCACGAGTCGACCGCCGACTTCGCGCTGGCGGTCGGGCAGGTGCTCGAGCGGCAGTTGCCGGGTCGGGTGACGACCGTGATGGCCAAGGCCGA
>Ga0316197_10001772_pt1 | contig 15358 bp, 10 predicted proteins | sample OudBiesiAoxic_MG_FD_204939 | JGI IMG/M metagenome (GOLD analysis project Ga0316197, IMG submission 204939) | Coastal sediment microbial communities from Oude Bieten Haven, Netherlands - site A oxic | ecosystem: Environmental > Aquatic > Marine > Coastal > Sediment | place: Netherlands...
TCACGCTTTGCACGCGCAATGCCACAACGAAATCTGAGATGTTTGAAGGCGACGGACCTATTGCGTCGGCGACTTACAAATGTGTTCGTGCGGACGGTAAGACACGCCCTGTGTCCGTTCGTCCTCGCCGCGCAGAAAACGAATCGGGATCGACGCAGCAACATCGACGCGCACTTGTGAATGTCACGGATTCTGAGAGTGGGGCTGGAGGCGGCGACCGGAGTCGAACCGGTGATAAAGGTTTTGCAGACCTCTGCCTTACCACTTGGCCACGCCGCCACGGCGACTCGTCACTATAGACATCCACTCGGAATCTTTCAATTGCGGCCGCCCCCAGGAATCAGGCCTCGGGCGACCCAATGGCGACGCATTCACGAAAGACAAGGTTAATCAACGATTTGCGAGAATCGGCGAGTTCTCGCCGCCACGCGGCGATCCGCGGCTACGGTTCCCGTGCTGCAATCGGGGGCTTTTCGAGGCATGATAGAAGGCATGACGAACGAGTTGGCCCCCGGATTTCTAATCGCCGTCCCGCAGTTGCAGGACCCCAATTTTCATAAGTCGGTCGTGCTGTTGCTGCAGCAGAGTGACGAGGGCGCACTGGGCGTCGTGATCAACTCGGAGAGCCCGCTGCTGTTGAAGGACCTGTGCGAGGATCACTCGATCGCGTACTCCGGCGACCCCGACAAACGGGTGCGCACCGGCGGCCCGGTACAACCCGAGCAAGGCCTGGTCCTTTACGGCGGCGAGCACGAGGATCCCGAAGGACGGGCGGTGCTCGAGGGGCTACACGTCAGCGCGTCCCGCGTGACGCTCGCGCGGCTATGCGGCCTGACCAACGGACGCTTCCACTGTTACTCCGGTTACGCCGGATGGGGACCGGGACAACTCGAACACGAGATCGGACAAGGCTCGTGGATCGTCGCTCCCGCCGATCCCGACCTGATCTTCGATCGTACGCCGCAAGAAGTCTGGACCGAGAGCTTGCTCGCGATCGGGATCGACCCCGCCGCGATCGTCCCCGGAGGCTTTGAAGAGGCCTGACGCGCGGCTCAGGGCAGGAACTTGTCCGTCTGTTTCAACTTCGCCGGCAGGTATTCGTCGATCACGTAGTTGAGCCCCCAGCGAGCGAGCGACTGCTGCTCGGCGCGCACGTTCATCTTCAACAGCTTGGTGATCGCCTTTTGCCACGGCTTGTGCCGCTTGAAGAACGGATCGTTCTTCAACGCATCCTTGGCGCGCTTGACGTCGACGTCCTTCAGAGGATGGGTCGGCAAGTCGTACTTCACGATGTCGTCCGGCGTCACCCCGAGAAAACTCGCGCCGGGCACACAGAAGAAACGATTGATGTGGGCCGCATTACCCGAGCCGACCTTCAAGGTACGGTAGATGTTCGAGATCCCGTAAGGATCGCAATCGACGAAGGCAAAGACCGGGAGCTTGCACTGCTCCGACAACCTCCTCACGAACCGCCGCGTCGCTCGGGTCGGCACACCGGCCATGGAGATGAGGATACAGTGCGAGGTCTTCCAGAACTTGTGGCTCTGCAGGCGCTGGAACATGCCGCCGGTCTCGATGCACAGCACGAACTTCGCCTTCGTTTCGAAGGTCAGGTGCTCGACCTGTGACGGAATGGAATAGGCCCCCGAGCCGAATCGCGTGCAGTCGATCTTCTCGGTCTTGCCCGTGTGGAGATCGGTGTCGTAGACGATCAGTTCGCCGGCCACCGCGCCGCCGTGTTCGTCGGGGATGAACCGCAACTGCTCACGACTGACGCCGTGTACCGAGAACATGGCCTCGATGTCGTCCATCACTGTGTCCGACTCGCTTTGCTCGTCGAACTTGGCCTCGCCCCAATTCTTCGACTGATAGTAGGCATCTCGCTTGGTGGCGAAGTCGTCGGTCCCGACCAGTTCCTTGGACAACGACATCATCTTCAGCGTTTGCGCGAAGGTCTTCGCCGTGTTCACGGTCAGCGTACGGATCGACTTGTCGCGGCCGATCTCGAGGTAACCCTTCTTGGGGTCGTAGCGGACGTTGCCCAGCGATCGTACCGGAAACGCCACCTCCGGCTTTTCGAGCTTGGAAATCTTGCCGGCAATGTCGCTGGCCACTCCGTCGATGGCCTTGACCGTGACCTTGTCCTTGCGAACCTTCTCCATCTTGGGGGACTTCATCGTTCCTCCGAATCGCACCGAGATCCGCACCCTGGGGCGCGTCCGGGCTATCGTAGCCGCCTTCGGCGGACCGCGCGAGGGTCAGGGACCCGTTGCCGGGGCGACCGCCAACGCGTAAGCGATCAGGGTCGCCCAGTCCTCGCCGACCGCGCCTCCCATCCGAGCCAGGATCGCCTCCTCGATGCCGTCCGGATCCGGTTCGATGCGACATCGTTCGACCGTCTCCGGCGGCGCCCCGCGGAAACACAGTTCGCAGGGCGGAGAGGTCTTCTTGCCGAATCGAACGGGCGGTCCGTAGATGCGACAGGAAACGGGCCGCCACGGGTGGAGATCGCAGGTTCGGGTCTCGGGATCGAGTGCCGGGCAGGCGAGCGTGATGTGGCGCTCGAAGTACCGGTCCAATCGCGATTCGTCCTGCTCCAGACACCCGGTCGTCGCGTCCCCGGGAAAACCGTCGACCAGAACTTCGACGGCACGCGCCGCCCGACGACGAACCGCCGTGGCCCGGTCGGGCTCGATCGCGGCCACTGCGTTCAGCCCGCGTCTCAGCCGATGTACGTCGAGGCGCGTGATCGGAAAGGGACCGTGGCAGCAGTCCGAACAGCCAGGGCGGCACTCGAGCCACGGACCCGCCCTCCGCTGGGCTTCCGTGAAATCAGCATCGAGAAGCTCGAGTAACTCGGCGTCCGCCCGTTCCAGGTCAAGATCGGCGACCCGGGCCCTGCCCTCACATCCTCTGCCCGATCGACCGCGATAGATCATCCAGGGTGCGACGCCATCAGCCGGGGACGATCTGCAGGCTGTACAACGTGCGGTAGATCCCGTTCTCGACGCCTAGCAATTCCTCGTGGCTCCCCTGCTCGAGCAGTTGACCGTGATGCAAGACCAGGATGCGATCCGCGTCGCGCACCGTCGCCAGGCGGTGGGCGATGACGATCGAGGTGCGCCCCTCGAGCAGGATCTGCAGGGCTTGCCGGATATGGTGCTCGGTCTCGGGATCGACCGAAGCCGTGGCCTCGTCGAGCACGAGGACCGCGGGGTCGAAGGCGATCGCGCGGGCGAAGGAAAGAAGCTGCTTCTGCCCGACGGAGAAGTTCGAGCCCCGTTCGCGCACCGGTTCGTCGTAACCCTGGGCCAGGCGCTCGATGAAGCGGTCGGCGTGGACCGCGCGGGCCGCCTGCTGGACCTGCTCCGGTGTCACGGCGGGGTCGTCGAGCGAGATATTGCTGGCGACCGTCCCGGCGAACAGGAAATGGTCCTGCAGCACGACGCCGACACGACGCCGCAGATCGCGCAGGTCGTAGTCGCGGACGTCGATGCCGTCGAGCAGGATTCTCCCCTCCCACACGTCGTACAGTCTCACCAGCAAGCGAATCAACGTCGACTTGCCCGACCCTGTCCAGCCGACGATCGCCACGCGTTCTCCCGGCCGGGCACGGAAGGAGACGTTGCGCAGGACGGGTTCGTCCTCCTTGTAACCAAACGTGACGTTCTCGAAGACGATCTCACCGGCGCGCTCGTCACGGACGGCTCGCGGTTGCTCGGGAGACCGGATCTCGATCTCCGTATCCAGCAGACCGAAGATCCTCTCCGCCGAGGCCATCGCCGATTGCATGACGGTGTAGCGTTGCGACAATTCCTGGACAGGCCCGAAGAACTTCGACGCATATTCGATGAAGGCCACCAGCGTACCGAATGTGATCACACCCTCGAGAATGCTCCAGCCTCCGCCCCAGATGATCGCCGCGAGGGTGACCGAACCGATCATCTCCGCCAGCGCAGAGAAGATCGAGTCGTACCTCACGCCCTGCAACTGGGCGTCGCGGTGGCCCGTGTTGATTTCCCGGAACTGCGCCATGGCCGAACGCTCTCGGGAAAACAGCTGCACGACGCGCATCCCCGAGACGTTCTCCTGAAGGAACGAGTTGACCTTGGCGATCCACACACGCACCTGCCGGTAGGCGCCCCTCATTCGCTTGCGGAAGAACCAGGTCAGCAGCAACGTCGGCGGCAGGATGGCGAAGGTGATCAGAGCCAGGCGCCAGTCCATCCACAGCAGGATGGTCACGATACCGACGAGCTTGACCAGGTCGGCCAGAATGACGACCAGTCCCGAGGTGAAGGCCTCGTTCAGCGCCTCGACGTCCGTCGTCAGGCGCGTCATCAGCCTCCCGACGGGATTGCGGTCGAAGAACGACGACGACAGGTGCTGAAGGTGTGCGAAGACGTCCATGCGGACATCGAACACCACGTCCTGCCCGGTTCGCTGCAGGACGTAGAGTTGCCCGAAGCGCAGGCCGAACTCGGCCACCAGTGCCGCCAGGAACAGCAGGGCCAGCCGCCCCAGCCCCTCCAGGCGCCCGCTGGCGATGTGATCGTCGATGGCCAGCTTGATCAGGTAGGGCTGCAGCAACTGCACGGCACTGACCGTCAGCATCAACGCCATCGACGCCACGACCAGTCGGCGGTGCGGCCTGACGTAGCCCCACAGCCGGCGTATCAGCCGGGCGTCGTAGGCCTTGCCCAGCGTGGCCTCGTCGTGGATCGAGGTCGAACCGTGGCCCCTCATCGATCCTCCAGCGAGGCTTCGAGGCGATAGCGACGGAACAGCCGGGCGTACAGCCCGTCCCGCTCCAGCAGTTCGTCGTGCGTGCCCTGCTCCACGATACGGCCATGGTCGAGAACGACGATGCGGTCGACACCCGCGAGCGTGGAGAAACGATGAGAGATCACGACCGACGTCCGCCCTTCCATCAACGAATCGAGCTGATCGAGGATCGCTCGTTCGGTGTCGGCGTCGACGCTGGACAGCGAGTCGTCGAGGATCAGGATGCGTGGCTCACCGACGACGGCCCGGGCCAGCGTGGCGCGCTGTCGCTGTCCACCGGACAGCGTGAATCCGCGCTCGCCGACGACCGTCTCGAGCCCCTTCGGAAACGCGGACAGGTCACCCTGCAGGTGCGAAACCTCCAGCGCGCGGTCCAGCGCATGGTCAGTCGCGTCGGGCCAGCCGTAGGCCACGTTCTCCTTGATCGAGCTTGAGAACAGGAACGCCTCCTGCGGGACGTAGCCGATACTGCGCCGGATCCGCGAGACGGGAATCTCCTCGATGTCGACCCCGTCGATGAAGATCGTTCCTCGCGGCACGGGGTAGACCCGGGCCAGCAGGCTGGCCAGCGTGGATTTTCCCGAGCCGACCGGTCCGACCAGCGCGACACGGCTGCCCTTGGGGATTCTCAGCGTCACGTCGTGCAGCGCCGGCGGCGAGTCCTCGCCCCCCGCGTCGTAGTTGAACGTCAGATGGCGGATCTCGATGTCACCATCGACCGGCACGACGCCCACGGGCAGTCCTTCGGCGCCGACGACACCTTCCTCGTCCGTTGCGGGAGGGATCGCCGGTCGGTGCTCGAGGACTTCCTCCAGGCGTTTCATCGCCCCCGATCCGCGCTGGAACGTGTTGATGATCCAGCCCAGGGCGATCGTCGGCCACGACAGCAAGCCCAGGTAGGCGTTGAATGCCACGAAATCGCCGAAATCGATTCGCCCCTCGATGACGAAACGCCCACCGACGAAGAGCACGATCAGCGTCCCGATACCGGTGACGATCCCGATCAGTGCGATCATCGCCCCGCGCAGCGTTGCCATCGACAGGTTCCGTTGCCGGAACTCGAGGCACTGCTCGCGGAAGACCTCGATCTCGCGCTCTTCCTGGACGTAGGTCTTGACCTGCTGGATTCCGCTGATGTTTTCCTGGGCGCGATTGGAGATCGTCGCCAGCTGTTCCTGTACCGCCATCGATCGAGCGTAGACGCGCCGGCTGAGACGGTTGACCGCGAAGAACAACAGCGGAAAGAGCATGAGCGAGACGAGGGTCAAGGGTACGCTGATCCGCAACAGCAGCACGATCGTCGCGCTATAGATGATCGAGGTGTTGGCCAGGTTCATCACGCCGGGTCCGTAGAACGACTGCACCAGCTGGATGTCGTTCACGCCCCGGGACATGATGTCGCCCGTCCGATGCGTGTCGTAGTAGGTGGCATCCAGCCGCTGCAGCTGACCGAAGAACCGGTTGCGCAGGTCGGAGGCGATCTTGCGGCTGTTGCCGAGCACGGCCCTTCGCGAGCCGGTTCGCACGACGGCCTGCACCACGGCAACGCCCATCATCGCCAGGGCCAGACCGGCCACGACGCGCAGTTCCGCGCGACGCTCCATCGCTCGGATGGCCTCCCTCAACAGCCACGGTAGAGACAGGGCCAGGGCGTTCGAGGCCAGCAACAGCACGAACCCCACGGCGTAGGTACCCCGATAGGGCCTCGCGAGACTCCAGAACCTAGGAGAGATCTTTGCCACCGGTCTTTTCCGGACCGGCCCAGGGCATGGGCATGCTGAACTGCGTGAAGGGCGATTCGGGTTTGCTCTGCAACTCGAGCTCGGAGAGGACCAGGGCCGGAGCGATCGTGGAGACCGGGACGTAGCCCGATTCGGCCCCGCAGAAGCCGTTGTCGATCTCGAGCCGGTCGCCCGCCGCGACGATGCTGTGGATTCCGTTCAGCGGCGTTCCGACGAAGTTCACCCCGCGGATCAGCTCTTCGCGACCGTCCGGGTAGACCTTCGCGGCGAGATTGATCTCGCCGAGGAAGGCCTGGAAGTTGTACGCGTCGGTCGCGGTCTCTCCACTGCTGGCCTCGATGATGCGGACGCCGAACGGTACCTTCTTGCGCCGGATCTCCTCCAGCAAGACCTGCTTGAGCTCGGAGGGGCCGAGACCGTCGGCAGCTTCGACGACGAGCACACCCATGCGGCTGATCGGTCGCTGGTGATAGCGGCTGCGTGCGTGACCGTTCGACCGGTGCCCGCGCCGGATGCCCGTGCGCGTGGTCAAGAACCCCTTCAGCCGACCGCTCTGCACCAGGTCGGCCGACTGCGCGGGCACCCCCTCGTCGTCGAAACGGTAGTGGCCGATCAGCGACCTGTCGTTCAACCGTTCCATCCGCGGGTCGTCACGCATCGACAGGAACCGGGGCAGGATCATCTGGCCGGTCGAGTCCCTGAAGGTCTGGCCTTCTTCGAGCGACAGAAGCCGGTTTCCTTCCAGACGGTGACCCACGGCCTCGTGGATCATCAGCCCTGCCGGAATCGGCTCGAGCAACGCCGGCCCGCAGAACGAACGAATCGTCGGAGCCCTGGATACGCGGTCGAGGGTGCTCACCGCCTCGCGGATCTCGCGCAGGAAAGTCTTCTCGTCGGGCAACTCTTCAGGATCGGTCACGGTGTGCTTGATCGTCCACGGGAAGGCATTGCCTTCCGCGGTCAGCATCCACAGGTAGCACTCGAGCGACCAGATCGGGCGACACTGCACCAGACGCGAGCCTTCCGTGTTGACGAAGATCCGACACGAATGGTCGGCCTCGAATTCCACGTGGGAATCCTTGATCGCCTCGAATCGACGGATCGTCTTCGACGCTCGCTCGACGAATCGCGTCCAGTGATCGTGATCGACGGATGGAAAGTCTCGCCAGTCGATGTCGACGACGACCTCGCGCTTCTCGAACGACGGCACGTTGCGGTGCGGGTCGAGATAGGTCAACGCGTGCGAGCGTTTCTCCAGCAAGGACTCGACGGCCTCACGGTAACGGGAATCGGTCAGACGCCACAGACCATGACGCAATCCCTGGGCCTGCCCGCCATAGGGCAGGTCGACGTAGCTGTAGGACTCGGCCTCCTTGTCGTTGTCGTGTAACCCGCCCTCTCTGATCTGATCCGACCGATAGGAGCCGACCCGCACGTCGGCGAAGGCGCTGCGTCGGCGGTCGTAGGTGTCGTGGATCACCGAGCCGTACTTGGCCTGGATCCGCCATTGCTCTTCGTCGCGAATCAGGTAGGACAGGTAGAACGGACGCGGATAGCCGGGAATGCGCATCTCGGCGATCGCTCGTTCGAGTTCTTGCGCGGCCACGCGCAGCACGCTTTGAGTCGTCGATCGATTCAATTCAGCAACTCACAGACCGACGATCTGATCGATCGTGGCCAGCAGTCCGCGGATCTCCCACTCCTGGGTATCTCCCATGTGGGCAATGCGGAACGCCTTCTCCTTGAGCTTGCCGTAGCCGTTGGAGATCATCGCATGCTGTTCGGCCAGCTTTTCGTTCAGGTCGGCGACGGAGATTCCACGGGTGTTCTCGATACAGGTTACCGTATCGGACTCGAATCCTTCCTCGGCGAACAGCGCGAAGTGCTTCCGACCCCAGTCGCGCACGATCCCCGCCAGACGGGCGTGACGTTCGAAGCGACGCTCGAGACCCTCGGCGAGGATCGAGTCGAGTTGCGCGTCGAGAGCGTTGATCTGCGGGATCGCGGGTGTGGACGGCGTCTGATCACGCTCGTCGTACTTCAGCATCTCCAGGAAATCGAAGTAGTAGCCCCGGCCGGGCACGGTCTCGGCCTTGTCCAGAGCCTTCTGCGACACGTTGGCCACAGCCAGTCCGGCCGGCAGCGAAAACGCCTTCTGCAGGCCGGCCAGGCAGACGTCGATCCCGTAGTCGTCGACGTCGATCCTCGAGCCGGCCATCGAGGAGACCGCATCGACGAGGAAGATCACGTCGGGGTACTTGCGCATCACCTCGGCGATCTCGTCGAGTCGGTTCATCACTCCGGTCGAGGTCTCGTTGTGCACCACTGCGATGGCGTCGTAGTCTCCGCCGGACAGTTCCTGATCGATCATCTCCGCCGTGATCGCCCGACCCCACTCGACCCGAAGCGAGCCCGCCTCCTTGCCATTGGCCAGTGCCACCTTCTGCCAGCGGTCGGAGAACGCGCCCTGCATGCAGCACAGCACCTTGCGCGCAACGCAGTTGCGGATGGCGGCCTCCCACACGCCGGTCGAAGACGAGGTGAAGAGGAACACCCGCCCCTCGGTACGCAGCACCTGGCGCAGCTTGGGCACCACGCGGCGGTAGAGTTCCTTGAACTCTCCGGAGCGGTGGCCGACCTGTGGACGGGCCAGAGCAGCGAGGTTTTCCACTCGGACCTCGGTGGGTCCGGGAATGAACAACCGCTTGTGAGACATGGTCACCTCGGATGGCAAGATGCGAACAGTTCGGGGTCAGGGGGACGAAGCCTGGATCGTATCCGGTAGCTCTTGCGTGGACGGCCGCCCCACCGATCGGTCGAGCCATTCCAGAAGCTGGCGATCGTCCAGGAAACCCGAGGTGCGGGAGAGGACCTGGCCGTCGTGATCGAGCACGGCCAGAGTCGGCGTTCCCTGAACACCGTAGCGGGCGGCCACGTCGACTCCGGCCTGGCCGTTTCTCGACTTCGTCTCGTCGACGTCGATCCGTACGGCGACGATGTCGGCCAGTCGTTCTATCACGGCCGGAGACTTCCACGTGGTCCGGTCCATCTTCTTGCAGTAGCCGCACCAGTTCGCCGTGAAGTACGCCAGGACCGGCCGCCGTTCGTCCGTGGCGCGTCCGAGACCCGTGGCGAAATCGGACCAGTAGATTCGATCGGCCACGGCCCGCGCCGTCTGCGCCCCACCCTTGGCCTCGAGGATCATCGGGGCGTTCGCAGGCAACTCCAAAAAAGTCAGGCTGGCGGCGAATCCCAGCGTGCAGATCACACACCCCCAGCCGAGAACCCTGCCGACGGAGGGAGCCGGTGCCGGTTGCGGTGTTCGGACCGCGCCCGTCCCGGGAAACAGCAGCAGCCCGGCCTGAATCAGCGCACCAAAAAAGAACAGGAATGGCGCAACGCCGGAGCCGGACATGGCGACACGCAACATCAACACGGCCAGGGTGGCCGCGAAGGCGATGCCAGCCCAGCGGGCCCAGCGGCGTCGCAGCAGCAAGGCCAGGCCGAGCGACAAGCTGACGGCGGAAAGGAACAGTCGTGGGGCGACAAGCGAGCCGACAGGCGTCTCGACCGTGGCAAAGACGAGCCACAGGCCGAACAGACCGAAGAACAGCGCTCCGAAGATCGCTCCGAACGGCATGCTTGGTCGCTCCCAGGTCGTTGTAGGGTCGGGTGAATGCAGGGATATACCGCAACGCGGCCTCGGGCGCAACGTGGCGGTAAATGCCGTTATCATGTTAGGGCCTCCGCGGTGATGTCGCCGATCCGGAGGCGGAGGTGGCATGAAGCGCGTTGCCGGAGCAGGCTGGGTACCCGTATTCGTCCTGATCGCGGCGTGCGCGACACTGGCGGCCGATTCCCCTTCAGGGCTGGAAGTTTCGATCCGCGCCAGAGAAGTTGCGCCGGGAGAGCCGATCCGCGTCTTCGCACGCTCTCCGGACCCGCTCGCATCGCTCGAGGGCCGGTTCCTGGACCAACCGATCTACATGGTGCGACAGTCCGCGGCAAGCGACGGCGAGATCTGGTCGGGCTGGACGATGGTCCCGCTGGATCAGCAGTCCACGGCGGCCGCGATCGACCTGGAAGGGACGCGTCCGAACGGAACGGCCGTGATCGCGACGCATGCGGTGTCGATCCGAGACAAGGAGTTCCCCGAGGAGCACTTGACTGTATCGTCCAAGTACGTCGAGCCCCCGGCCGAAGTGCAAGAGCGACTGGCCGAAGAGCGGGCCGAGGTGGGCAAGGTCTACCGGACTCGACGCGACGTCGCCCCGTCGAAGCAGTTCGTGCGCCCGGTTCCCGGCGAGCCGACCTCGACCTTCGGCAAGCGGCGGTTCTTCAACGACAAACCTCGCTCTCCGCACCCCGGCCTGGATCTTCGCGCGGCCACGGGAACGCCGGTGAAGGCCTCGGGCAGCGGCGTGGTTGCCATCGCTCAGGACCTTTACTATTCGGGCAATACGGTGATCATCGACCACGGTGGCGGACTGTTCACGATCTACGCACACCTGTCCGAGATCGAGGTTCGTGTCGGCGACGAACTGGCGGCGGGGACATCCATCGGGAAATCGGGCGAGACCGGTCGCGTGACAGGTCCACACCTGCACTGGGGAGCCAAGATCGGCAACCGCCCCTTCGACCCCACAGCACTGCTCGACCCGGCCCTGTTCTGACGGCCGCCCCCCGTGGCGGTCTGACGTGTGCGGCGCAGTCGGCCTGATGGCGAGAGGGGAAATGATCGGATCGCGCAACAGCTACGGTGCTTTCGCCGTGTCGGTGGCGCTGGCTCTCGTGTCGGTCCTGCCGTCGAGCGCCCTCGCCGAGACTCTGCCACGGGAAGGGGGGATCGACGGGCGCGCCAGGGCTCGCCTCGTCACCGCGCGCGTGCGGATCTTGCCGACCTGGGGGGCTGAAGCCGGGGCGTGTCTGGACCTCGGCGAGCAAGATCTCGAGGTCACCCTGCGCGGCGAACGAGTGGACACGAACTCGGTCGAGCTGGACCGGCGCACAGGACGCACGCTGCATGCCCTGCTGATCGACACGAGCGGGAGCATGGCCAACAGCATGGACTACGTTCGTCGTGCGGCGCACGAGTACATCGACCGGCTCGACCCCGGACTCGACCGGGCCCTGATCGTGACCTTCGACGATTCGGTCCTGTTGCACCAGGGTGTAACCGGCGAACACGCCCTGCTGGCCGACGCCGTCGAGCGCGTACGGCCCGGCTTTTCGACGGCGCTGAACGACGGGCTGCACTACGTCGCTCAGGAAATGAGCGCCCATCGCGAACGTCCGGTGATCATCCTGCTCTCCGACGGCCAGGACAACGGAAGCCTTCACGAACGGGGAGACGTGATCGACTTGCTCGATCAGCGTCCCGACCTGACCGTATTCACGGTCGGCTTCAGCCTGCCCTTCATCCGCTCGGGTGGCCCTTCCGGGAGCAACTCGATCCGCCGCTTCTTGCACCGGCTGGCCTTTCGCACCAACGGCAAATTCTTCGACGTCCATACCGGGGGGCGTCTGGACGATGTCTTCCTGCAAATCGACGAGATGTTGAACAACGAGGCGATCGTGCGAGTCGTCGATCCGGATCCCACCGGCGAGCCCCACAAGCTCAAGATCACGGCGATAAAAACAGGCTGCAAGATCCAGGTCTTCCGAACCCGTGAACAGAGCGAAGATCCGCTGGCCCTACCGCTGGAGCGGCCCTGGGCCGCCCCGCCGATGACGATCGATCTCCCGCCGGACCCACGCTACCTGCGAAACCTGACGAACCGGGCTCATTACAGCGCCGATCCCGAGTGCGCAGGGTTGGCCGAAGAGGGATCAGATGGCGCGGGTCCCATCGAGGGGCTCTGGCGCGCCAACGTTCAGGCCGGCGCCATCCGGGGCTGCACGCTCGATGTCACGATGGATGTGGGACCGTTGTTCGACCTGAGTTCGATGGCGATTCCCAGTCCGTGGTCGGCCTGGAACCTGTGGCTAAAAACGAAGACCCGGCACATCGAGGTGCTCGCACCCGAGTTGGACGAACTTCCAGAGGACCTGGTGGAAGTCGCCCGGCGCCTGGCCGATCGGGCGGTGGAGGTCGACGGAGCAGAGATCGAACGCGACTCGCGGAAGAAGCCCTACGCCAAGCACGCGCGACCGTATCACGACCTCCCGACCCTGGTGCACGGGCGGACGTTCTTCGATCTTCGCGAGCGACTGGCCGTGGCGCTGTTTTCGCTTCCGGACTATCGCCAATGGGCACTGGACAAGCTGGCCGCGGAAGCGGAGACCGATCTACTCGATCTCCGCGAACGATTCCGGCGACGGGTCCCCACGGCCACGGACGAGGCGCTCGACGACGCGATCGAGCAGTCCGAAGAGGGACGCAGGATCCGTGATCGGGCGAGCAACCCATCTCCGTTGGGTCTCTCGCGCCATCTTTCGGCCTGGCTGGGCGACGTCCCGGCAAACGATCTGTTCGAGCGCTGGGAATCGGATCGAATCGAGGCATTCCTGGTCGACGGGGCGACGGCGGCGGATCGCGCGCTGTTCGAGAAACGTTGGGAAGCCTTGAGAGAGTTGCTGTTCGCTTCCTCCTACACTCGCGAGTTGACGCTACTGACGCCGGTCCACGACCGCCGCAGCGACCGCATCGGCTATTTTCGGGTGATCCTTCCGCGCCCGGCCTGGTATCAGACGCGGGTCAGGAACTACCAGAAACACCCGGGATGGACCGACCTGCCGTTCGATCTCGTACCGGGCCGACCGATGGCCTTCCGCTCTTTCGCCTGGCTTGCGAACGAGGTCCCCGGCCTGGCCGACCAACTGCGGAGCCGCGACTACCGGGTGGCGGGTGTCGAATACGACTCGTTCGCCAAACCGCGCAAGCAATCGCCGGTCAGGGCATTGCGGCAGGCACGGGTCGCCGTTCGGTTCGCTTCCGACCACGGCCGACTCCAAATCGAGTTCGACCTGGAACAAGCCGGCGGCAAGTCCACCGAGACGACGCTTGTCGACGTCAGACTGTCAGCCGAAGGAGATCCGGCCATCGAGGCCCTCGCCTCCGCGGCTCGCGACCGGGTGTCGTCCCGCATCCTGGCCGACGCAGGCCGCTAGATCGCCTCGACCGCGTGCCCGTCGATCCAGGGCTTCGATGGGGCTCAGCCCAAGGGGTCTGTTCACGGGCCCTCGCTGCGCGTCGACCCATGCCGTCCCGTGCTCGGCGCCCGCTTTTGCCCTCCCGATCTCGGGGGTTTGCCCATCCCATCACGGTTTGTAGCCTCTCCTGCTCCCGGCGCGGTGAACGGGAGCGGGCACCTGCGCGCGGGACGCATGGGTGCCCCGCCGACTCCGCGAAGGCCCGTGAACAGACCCCTTGGGCTGAGCCCCATCGAAGCCCTGGATCGACGGGCACGCTACGCCCAGGTGGAAATCACCGCCGACCCTGGTCGGAGTGCTCGGTGATGGAAACGAACTAGGCGCAGCCCCTCTGGGAGATGAAGGGACCTTCCTGTCGGGGCCCTTCGGAGTGCGGCACATCATCGTGCCGCACGAGTCGGCGCGGGAGTGAGGGAGCGACTCGTCGGAGCGACCGAACGTCCCCCTCCATCTCACAGAGGGGCGGGCCAACAGGCTGCGACGGCCCCACGATCCGAGATTCACGACTGCCGTTCGACGGCCTCCAGTGCGGCGCGTATCGCGCCGATCCGCTTGTCCCGTTCGCGCGCGAAGCGCTCGATTCCCTTCAGGATGTGCTTCGGCGACAGGTGCGCTTCATCGATGACCTCGTCAACGCTCCCGCCGGTACGCCAGCGGTCGTCCCAATCCGAGGTCAACGAGTAGTCGGCGACGATCGAGTTCTCGACCCAGTCGCGGGTGACCCGTAGTGAACGGTTACTGATCGCCATCGCGTCCCAGCGGTCGGTAGTCGGGATCACGCTTTCGCGGTAGGCCTCGTCCTGCAACTGAAACAGTTGAGGACTGATCGCAGCGACGATCTTGACGTTGATCCCGGCCGAGTCGAGGTCGGGCAGGATCTGCAGCAGGTTGTTCGTCGTCGACGTGCCCTGAACGAAGACGGTGCCCATGCGAGGTTGGCCCGGCTTGTAGTCGCGCAGGATATAGGCCCCGCGCGCAGCGTCGAAGTGCGAACCGAGCCCCAGACCCTTCCTGTCGGGAATCGTGACCTTGGGCCGCGTGAGGTGCAGGGCAATGATCGGCACGTCGGTAGCAAGCGCTGCGGCGAGCACGACGGGAACCTCGTTGTACTCCCACGGATGCAGGTCGATGACGTGCCCTTCGGGGAACAACTGCGTCACGCCGGGGGCAAAGATTCCGAAGTGCGTGCGCGAATCTTCCGCAGTCTCGGGGCCGGAATGGCCGGCGATCCAGATCACCTTGCCCACCTTCAGATCGCAGTCCTGTGCCAGCTGACTGAACAGACGCATCGGACCGTACTTCAAGTAAGAGAACGAACCGTAGGTCGAGCACGCGGTCCAGAAGCCGTCGAAGTCCTTCATCGGGTCGGCGGCGAGATTGACCGAGGCGACGCCGACCGAGACCGCGGCGTTGGTGAATTCCGTGATCTGCTGCGGCAGCAACGTACCCTCGAGATTCTCGTCACGGTGGTACCAGCCCCAGCCCTCGACACCGTCGCTGCCCTTGGCGAACCCGTCGATGTTCGTCGAAGCCGCCAGGTCGGCGGAGCAGGCCAGGAACAACGGTCGCCCGTACTCTTTCCTGGCATAAGAGTTGATCCAGGAGCCCCAAGTCGACAGCGCCGCACGGTTCGGTTGTTTTTCGCCCGGCTTGGCCCACATCGATTCCGGATAGTTGCG
>Ga0316197_10001773_pt1 | contig 15357 bp, 16 predicted proteins | sample OudBiesiAoxic_MG_FD_204939 | JGI IMG/M metagenome (GOLD analysis project Ga0316197, IMG submission 204939) | Coastal sediment microbial communities from Oude Bieten Haven, Netherlands - site A oxic | ecosystem: Environmental > Aquatic > Marine > Coastal > Sediment | place: Netherlands...
ACCGGGTGGAACTCCGCGATCATCGCCGGCGGCACGATAATGCGGAAGGACAAGTTCGACGAGCTCCCTCCGGACCTGCAAGAGATCTTTCAATCCACGGCCGACCGTGCCCACGACCTGATCAACAGGACGATTCGTAAAGACGACGAGGAGGCCTATAAGCTCGTGGTGAAGAGGGGGATCCAGGTCGTCGACGCGGGCGACGCGAAGGCCGAATGGGACGCGGCCTACAAGAAAGTCCGCGACAACTTCACCGGGCGCCTTTTTTCCAAGAGCTTGTTGGACGCCGTGACCGAAGCAGCGAAGCCGTAGCTCAGATTGACCCAGTCCTGGAAGCCGTTTCTGGCCGTCGCCCGTCGCCTCGTGCTAAGCGCTTGCACAGCCCGCAACGGCGTGTTTCGACCCAGGCGAGATCACCGAAGAGATTGATTCGATCCACCGGATCGATGGGGCTTGTACCGCCATGATCCCGCCGTGAACGAAGCTAGACCAGACGGTAAACCAGATGAGACTCTCGTTGGCCATCGGGTCTTTCACGGCCATGATCAGGAACACACCGAGAGTCGCGTAGATCCCCATCATCATTTGCTCGTACTCTGGCTGGCGCGGTTCCCACGACCATCCCGCCGGCCAGATCTACTTGCCGCGGAATTCGGTTCTCAGCATGGTGCCGAAGAGCTAAATGAGCTTGATCCAGGTCTGCTTTGCAGACGCATAGAGCGCGTGGCCTGGTCCGAACAACGCGGTCCCAGCGTGGAGCTTCCGTCCATCGCGCTCGATGGCCCACCCCAAAACGACACACGGCTCGCCGCCGCGTGGCCTCTTGTTGATCGATGCGGTCATGCGTCCGAGAACTGCGGTTTCGCCAACCTCGGCGATGGCGAAGTACCCCGGGCAGTCAAGCGCCGACCAAACAATCTCCGGAAGAACCAGCCCCTTGTCATCACAGAGCGATGCACCGGGTGTCCATGCTGCAGCCACCGGCGCTTCCGGCGACGCCCTCCCCGGAAAGATGCAAAGACCATCACCCTGATCGCGTTCTGGTCCACAGACAAAGCACGTCGGAAACGCGTGCGCTTCAAAGCCGGCAAACTTCGACGACAACGCTACCGCCTCTTCAAAACCCGGCGGTGACGGTATCGCAAGGTCGAGCTCCGCCGGACGCGCCTTCGCGATCGCTGTCTCATTGTGAAGCAATTGCGCGCCCTCCTCGTCTCGTTCGATGCGCAGCACCACCTCGAGTGGCGGCGGCTTCAGGAGGGTGACCTCCACACACCCCCCAAGCGCATGGCCGAGAAGCCCGCAGGAATACCCCCCGTTTCCCGAAGTCGGCGGACCGCAGAACCGCGGCCCAATTGTCACTCGGTGGTCGTCCTGTTGATTCAACGCAGTGCTGGTCATGAACGCTCCTTCTCAATACACCACTAGGGCGCCAGACTTGCTCTTGCGGCCGCTAGCTCGCGCCTAGCGACAGCTTTGGGGGGCTTTCACCCAGCGGACCGGGGGGCGTTGTAGAGAACCGGCGCGACCGCTACTGTTGCGGCGTGCCCAACATCCGTTTTTGCCAGGCCACTGAAGGAGAACGCCTCGCTTACGCCACGGATGGCGAGGGGCCGGCGATCGTGTTTCCGGCATGGTGGATCAGTCATGTCGAAAAGGATTGGGAACATGACCATTTTCGCGAATTCTTCAGCGCATTGGCGCAACACCACCTGGTGGTTCGCTACGATAGAGTGGGCGTAGGGCTCAGCGACCGAATACGCGACAAAAACGACATGACGGTCGAGCGCGAGGTCAACGATTTGGAGCGCCTCATCGACCATTTGGGGCTCGACGAGGTCACGCTGTTCGCCGTGTCCTGCGGTGGACCAACGGCAGTCACCTACGCGGTTCAGCACCCGACGAGGGTTCGGAACATCGTTCTGCACGGCTCGTATCTTCGGGGCTGCACAGTCAGCAGCCCGGAAGTGCGCGAAGCCATGCTGGGCCTCGTTCGAGCGAGCTGGGGGCTTGGCTCGAGGACGCTTGCCTCGATCTTCACACCAGACCTCTCGCCCGAGGCAATTCGGCGGACGACCAGAATGCAACGGGATGCAGCCGACAGCGAGACCGCGGCGCAGCTCCTCGCGCTCACCTATTCAGGCGATGTCGCGTCGATCGCACCTCGAGTTCGAGTGCCATGCCTCGTACTGCACCGACACGACGACAGCGCCATTCCTTTCGACTCCGGGCGCGAGCTCGCCGCGAACCTCCCGGGCGCGTCTTTCACGCCGCTCGAGGGCACCGCCCATCCGCCGTGGGAAGGCGACACCGGTCCGGTATTCGATGCGATCTTCGCGTTCCTCGGTACGGGCGAAAGATTTCAAACCGTGGCGCAGGCCCATGGCTCAGCGCAAAACGCCCTTCTTCGCCACGGCGACGTGTGGACGCTGACCTTTGACGCCGTTCAGACGCATCTCAAGCACAGCAAGGGACTCACCGACCTTGCTACCCTTCTGAGGGCTCCGGGAGAAGAGATCGCAGCGGCAGCGCTCATGCAGGGAATCGAGCAGCCAACGCCGCCGAGCGGTAGCGACGAGGTGCTGGACGAACGCGCGCGGAGTGAGTACCGCGCGCGCTTGCAGGCCATCGAGGAAGACCTCGAGGAGGCGCAGTCGTTCAATGACCTCGGCCGAATCCAGCGTCTCGAACAGGAGCACGACGCGATCTTCATCGAGCTCCGCGCGGCGACCGGGCTTGGCGGCCGAAGTCGCAAGCTGAAGGATTCGGGCGAACGTGCGCGCAAGGCCGTGACTGCACGAATCCGCGAGGCCATCGAGCGCATCGCCGAGGCCCACCCGGCTGCCGGCGAGCACTTCGCCAAGGCGGTCCGCACGGGCTCATTCTGCTGCTACGAGCCGAAAACGGCTGTCGATTGGCGACTTTGACTCCGCTAGGAGAGGTCTAGCGGGCTGCGCGACGCGCCCTGGCGCCCTTTGAGCAGGGACGACGACCGTCCGAGCGACCAAGGAGAACGCCATGAACCGTATCGACCAGTCCGAGACCCCCCGCCAAGTCATCCCGCTCTCGACGCACAGCCGCTGGGCCATATTGCTCTACGCGACCGTCTGCTACGCGGGGTTCCACGCCGTCTTCCTCTGGATGGTGATGTTCCTCAACGACATCCCGATCCTTCCCTCCGTCAACTCGGGTACGCCGCGTTACTGGGCCGCTGCCATCGCGATCAACCTCGGCCTCGTCCTGCTCTTCGGCCTGCAGCACAGCGTGATGGCAAGGCGCTCATTCAAGAGAGCCGCGGCCAAGATCATTCCGGAGCCCGCCGAGCGAGCGACATACGTCCTTGCAACCGTGGTCTGTCTCGCCCTTGCCTTTGCGTTCTGGTCGCCGATGACGACGACGCTCTGGCGCTTTGAGCAGCCGGCCGCCGTCTATCCCATTCTGACCGTCCAAGCCGTCGGTTGGGCCACCCTCGTCTGGGCGACGTTCGCGCTCAACCACTTTCACTTGTTCGGCCTGACACAGGCATGGAGTGCATTCCGCGGCCGACCGATTCCAGATTTGGAGTTTCGCACCCCGCCCATCTATCGCGTCGTCCGGCACCCGATCCAACTGGGCATCTTGATCGGAATCTGGGCAGCGCCTGTCATGACCGTCGGGCACTTCGTGTTCGCGGCGGCGATGTCGATGTACGTCTTCGTCGGCCTTTTTTTCGAAGAGCGCGACCTCGTACGCCAGTTCGGCCAGCGCTATCTCGCCTATCGGCAGAGCGTCCCAAAGGTGATTCCACGCCTCTGGCCATCGGCCCCGCCCCCTGAACAACAGAACGCCCCTGCGAAGCAGAGCGTGTAGTCAGAGGGATTACGGTTGGGGTGGGTGGGCGGTGTAACTAAACAACCCGACCCTCGGTGGAGTTCCCGTGCGGCGCCGTCAGCGTCGATTAGCGATCATCTCTAGCCTGTCCCCTAGGAGTGCGGAATGCCTAGGCCCTCCTTGTCCGCCTTCTTGGCGGTCTTTTCTGCCTTCTTGGCCTTCTTCTCTTTGGCGGTGAGTTTCGGCCGGTTCTTCGTGTCGGTTCTCTTATGATCTTTGCTCATCGAGATCCCTTTGTTGTTCGGTTGCGGCACAGACGGTTAAGCGCCTGGTTCACACAATGAGCTCTAGTGTCCCGCGCCCTCTCGACGGCGCAAGCTGATGCGACGTTGCCCCGCTTGTCTAACGGCTTGTGTAGTCAAGGCCCGCCAACTGCTGCTGAAGCGCAACAACCCGACCCACGTTGACCTCTGACAACACCCCCCCTGACAATGGACGCCAACGTGGGTGGGGTTGCGCACTTAGCGAAGGTAGAGCCAGGTCACCACGAGCGCGAGCGGGGCTTCGTCTTCACTAGGAGAACTCCCAATCTGCGCCGCGCTGGCACGACAGGCAAAACGGCGCCTCCGGCTTTGCCGACAACCGGGGATACCCAATCGGTTCTTCGCACTTGCGGCACAGGCCGTACTCATGGCGCTCGATGGCCGAGAGGGCTGCTTTGCACTGCGACAATCGAAGCCGCGCTTTTTCGCGGATGGCCTTTGCCATGGCCTGCTGTTGCATCGCATCCATCCGCGACAGCCGTCCGACCGAGGTTTGGTCAAGGAGGACCGGCGCTGCATTGTCGGCGCCCGCACGGAGGCTCTCTTCGAGTTCCGTGACGAGACCGACGAGTTGGCCACGCAGTGCCGCTGTTTCTTGGTCAGAGAGTTCTTCCATGCCGTCCTGAACGCTGCAGCACCTCGCGTTTGCCTTTCTGATACGCTCGCGAACTCCAAGACTCCGCACGTTAGGCGCGGGGCTTGCGGTCGGCGAATCGGTCCAGGTCGTTCGGTTCTGCTGCGCCTTCGATTGTGGGGTAAGCCTCGGCCACTCGAGCATCGAGCCGAGCATGGGGAAAGATCCCTTTGTCGAAAAACACTTCGACGTCCCTTTCGGTGATGATTCGGTGGCCGTCGTCGGCCCGGCGTCCAAAGATCCCCAGAAGCAGAGCGATCATCTCCGCGTTGGCCATGCGCGTGTGAACCCGGCCGGCGCCAAGCTTTCGTCGGTTGTCGTCCACAAACGCACCGAGCTGTCGCCTGGTCATCGCCAGGTGTGTTTCCCCGTCGATGGTCACTTCGCTTGCGTACTCCGCGCCGAACATCCTGCCCATGTGAACCTGAGAAAACTCGCCCACATGCTCCACACCATCTTCGTCGACTCGGCGCAGCATTCCGGTGTCGAGCTCCTTGTCGAGAAGGCCATCACTCAGTTCATTCAGCACGCAGGTTTGGTTGAGAGCTCCTCGTAGTTTCCCGGCGACGCCTTTGTTCGCGGCGATCACCAGCAGTTCAGCGATAGCCGCCGCTTTGCCCTTCGAAAAGCCGCCGTGATACGCCAGGTGCTCGATGGCTTCGTTTATCTTGATGGGCTGGTCGGCCTTTAACGGAGCCGGTGCATTGGGATCCACATGACGCTGGTCGGTTGCGGCGGCACGCCAAAAGGGACACGGCGGCGCACTCACAGTCTTCGATTTGGTCATTGAGCTTTCCCCGGTCGTAAGTGTGGAGTGCTGATAGCTACTCCAAACACCGTCTTTTCGGAAACGCAAAGTTAATCTATGAGGTGTTCGGCGCAATTTGGCTACGCGGGTCCGGTACGACCTCACCCAGGTTGGCGTCGAGCAGTACCCTTGCCCCTTTTCGCACCGAACTCGTCGGTGGCGGCCGCCGGCGGATGGCGGCCGCACGCCTGGTCTGGGCCAACTTCGGTCGGATCTTTCTTAGGGCTTCGACATCGGAACCTGAAGGAGCAATGGCAGGCTAATGCGACGCCATTGCCTGCTCGAGAAACGGCACGACCCACGGTTCTACCTTCGCAGCCGAGTCAGCCTGCTCTAGCCCCCGAACTAACTTCCGCTGTCGCTTTGGGCCCGCCGCCATGAAACGCGAGTAGAGCGCGAGCGTCTGCACTCGGGGACCACGGTCACCCGCCTGCGAGGCCCGGGCGAAAAGCTCGTGGGCACGCGCGTATTTTCGTTGCGCCAGAGCGCCGAGGCCAAGCTCTTTGTAGGTGTCTGCGTCGGCATCGCCTCTCGCGAGGGCACTCCCCGCCGCCTGCTGGCGACGCTCGTTACTGTTCAGCATCCATAGTGGCAGTGTCGCAAGCTGCGTGCGCGTGAGAAAGAGGTGAATCCTCGGGAGCACGACCTGAAGGTCATGCGGTCTCTCGATGAGCGTACGGTTGAGCTCCGATTGTGCGAGGATGTAGATGGAGCTCGCGCTCCGAAATCGCTTGGGCCAAACCTTGTCGAGCCAGAGGCTCTCTTCGAACCGACGACGCGTGACGTCCTCGTTCGTCCACGGAACATAGCTTCGCACACTCGCGACCCAACCCAACGGTCGGTCGGAAAGCCGCTTCGGGTAATCGTCCGTCAACGGCAGGGCGTCGCCTGCCAGCTCCCGGAGGTCCTGCGGTCCCGCCATGAACAGTGCGCCGAGCTGCTCGGGCCGCTCGACCGCCACGGCTTTGAGGTCCGGCCCGCTTATGGGATCCGCCCACTGCCGCACAAAACGCTCGGCGCTGCCGGGGCCCGTCGCTCCGCGGGTGCCAAGCAGAATCCAGTCGAGCGCGGCACCATTCCAAAGCGAGCAGTCCTCGAAGACGTCACAAAACGCGCGGATGATCGATTTGCTGTCGTCCGGCGAAAGGGCGTGCGCGGGAAGCCAATAACTGACAATTCCCTCCTCACTGAGGCGTTCGTAGACCAACGAGAAGTACTCGCGGGTGTAGAGGGTGACGACCCCGGCCATTTTCGGGGGTGGGGGCTCGCCGGTGATCAGATCGAAGCGCTTCTTCGTGGTTTGCAAGTAGTACCGACCGTCTTCGACGTGGACCGCTACACGGGGATCGTCGAGCGGAAGCTCGCCCTCCTCCGGGTAAACGATCTCGTTCATCTCGAGCACGTCCCGTGAGATGTCCACGACGTCGATCGACTTGAGGCCGGCGGTATTGGTGAGGGCTTTCGCGGTGTTGCCGACCCCATAGCTGATCAGCAACGCCGTTTCGGCGTCCGGGTTCAGCGCCATCGGTAGGTACACGAAGAGCTTCATGTAGCGCTGACCCTCGGTGGTTGTGCCAGACATCGAGTAGCCGTTTGTGACCATGCGATGCCAAATCGGCTCTCCAAAGGCTCTCACTTCCGTATAGATAATCGTCTCCGTGACCCCTTCGCGCATCGCGACCATCTCGGCGCCGGGGCGTCGCGTATAAGGCTCAATCACAGGTCGGAGGTGGCTCTCGAGCGTGGCGCCGCTAGGAAACACGAGGAGCACAAGGATCAAAGACGCGGCAGCCGTTCCGGTGAATATGGCGTCGGGCAGGCGATTCGGACGTGCGCCGGCAGCCAGGATCACCACCCCCATCAATAGGTACAGGCCGCTCAGCGCTTGGACGGAGCGGTCGACCCCGAATGTCGGCAAGAGGAAGAATCCGACGAGCAAGGGTCCAGCGGATGCACCCGCCGTGTTCGCCAAAGTCAGGAGTCCCGCGGTGCGCGTCTCGGCGCCGACTTCCTTTTTGAGGGCCGTCCCAAGCAAAGTGAACAGGACGCCAGACAGGAATGCGACCGGGAACATGAGAGACAGCCCACGGACGAAAGTCGGGCCCAAGGTGTACTCCCGTGGCCCGGCAGGATAGTTCCAATAGAGGACGACGCAGACGAACCCGGTGAGCATTGCCGCACCTGGAAGCAGGCGCCGGGCCCGATCTTCCGAGAGAGCGAGGCGCCCGCCCAGGAGCCCGCCAAGGCCAATGCCAGCGAGCACGGTTGCCAGGAGAATCGCGAACGTTTGGCTGCTGCCGAACAGGAAATGGAGAAGAAAGCGAAACCACACCACTTCTAGCCCCAAGAGCGTAAAGCCTGCGATGGCCGCCGCCACGAGAAGCCATCGCGCGGCTGGGGACAGCGCACCGGAAGGTTTTGCCGTTTGAGGCGCCGTGGGTTCGGCAGCGCCCTCGTACCGCCTCGACAAACCCATTGCGAGCCCCGCCACCGAGAGCGAGATCCCCGCTGCGGCCACGCCGGTCCCGCGCACGCCCAGCAAGTCGACCAAAACGAGATCGCCTGCGAGCGCTCCTACAACGGCACCGAGCGTGTTCCAGCCGTAGAGTCGGCCGAGGACGCTGCCGAACCTTGGATCTCGTCGATACAGCGCGGACACCATCACCGGCAAGGTGGCTCCCATGGCGCTCGATGGGACCAACAACAACAGGAATGCAACACCGAGCCGCAAGGGATTTGCAATCCACGGTGACCCGAGCACCGGTCCGAACACGCTCGCGAGCAGCGAGGTCAGCGAGGGCAAGCCCATGACCAACGCCAAGCCCGAGATGCCGATGGCGAACTCGAGCATCGCATATGCCCGGACGGCGCGGAATCGATCAGGCCGGAGGCGCGCTGCAAGCGCATTGCCCAACGCAAGCCCCCCCATGAAGCCTGCCAGCACGAGGCTCGATGCCCACACTGAGTTGCCGAACGTGATTCCGGCCTGGTAGAACCACAAATTCTCGAAGACGAGGGCGGCGCAGCCCGAAAGAAAGAAGATTGCAGGAAGTACTGTCCCAGCCATCGAACCCATCACCCATCACCCTGCACGCCGCAGGGAAGCCCGGACTGCAGCACGTCGATACTCCAAAGGGCTCTTTGTGAGCCTAGCAAAAACAAACGCCCTCTCCGCGCGACGCCCAACGCGACATAACATTTAGTACCGCGCAATTGGACCCTCAACATGAGCCCGATGGGCTAAGAGAGCAGCGAGCGCCGCAGCTCGAAGGTCGAGAGCGATCCATCCGCAAGCAGAGTCGAGGGCTAGCCCCCCGCTAGAACAGCGTCAAACCCCTCTGCGTCACTCGAGCCGGGCTCGGTCGGTGAGCCAAACATCGATGGCGTCGGCCACCTCGCGCCACCGCGGCTCGGCCATCAGATTGTGCGCCTGATCGGCGAACAAGCGGAGCTCGGCGCCATAGGCAGCGGCGGTCTGCTTCTCTTCTTCGACGGTAAAGATCGCGTCGTTGCCTCCCGCGACGACTAGCATCGGGGTCCCTCCGACTTTCGCCGGGTCGGCGACGCGAAACAGGCCAGTCACCAGCACGCCGAACGACTCGCGCACCAGTTGCGCTTCCCAGGCCTCGAAGTCGACGTCCGCACCTCGGCTGAAGAACTGCTCGACGACCTTCCTCGGACCGTTGACGAAGCGATGCGTGTTCAGCGTAACGAGCGCCTTCACCGTGTCGCCTGGGTTGTCTCGCAAGGAGCGGAGAAGATACGCGAGCAACCCTCGCTGCGGCACCGTCGCAAGCAGCACCGCCGCCGGGACCGTGTGCGATTCGAGAAAGCGCTGCACGACGGCGCCACCCAAGCTGTGCCCGACGATGGCGGGGCGTGGAGAGATCTCGTCGACCGCTTCGGCGAGATGCTCGGCGTAGTCGTTGAGCGTGTATCGATTGATGTGCGACTTGCCGAGAGGGCTCTTTCCGTGCCCCGGGAGGCTGATCGCATGCACTTCGTATCCGAGGCTGGCAAAGTGATCGAGCCAGTTTTCCCAACACCAGGCCCCGTGCCACGCGCCGTGCTGGAGGAGCAAGGGTGTGTGCTTCGTCCGCTTGGCCGGCGCTCGTACGACGTGTTCCCACATGGGAGATAGCTAGCGCAAAACGCACGGAAACGGGAGTCCCCTCAACGAGCACGTCTTCCGGCACATCACAGCCCATGCCGCGGGAGCCGGTCCCTCGGGTCTTCGCGGTACGGCTTGTAACCATAAGAAATGAAAATTGTTTTCGAGGTGCAGCGGTTGCGCTCAGGGGGTCAATGCAATGCCCAATCGGTTTTGTATAGAAGTCGGACCCTTAGCGAATGGTGCAAGAGATGGAGTCTAGCAAAAACAAACGCCCTCTCCGCGCGACGCACGGGCGCTGGCGGCGTGGACCGCTGGCGACCGAAGCGGGTGCTTCCCCCAGGGCACCTGGTGGATGCGTGTGCGACATGGGGCGCGCTGCGGACCCGGGGCCGTAGCACCGTCGACGAGCCTGACCGCACGGCGCATGGTTGCCCCGGAGGCTACGGTGGTGCGGTGCGCGCGCAGAGGCCGATTTGGTGCCTCGGGGTCGGGGCAAGTCCGGCTTGGGTGGTGGAATAGAGAGTGTCGCGCGCCGTGCTGCGTCCGCAGACATTTGCAGGATCCATGTTCGCAAGTGCGACACCCCGGTAATCAAAGATGAAATCGCCCTCCTCTGCAGCCCGAGCTAGCTGGGGAAAGCCGAGTGTGCCAGAGACCGAGCCATGCCGCAGCTCTCCGGAAGTCGTCGCAGCTATGACCATCGGATTCGACAAATCGTGTGCGAAACGGGCAACCCTCGGATCTTTCGGCACCTCCGCATTCCGCGTTCCACGACCGCCAGTTGGCTCTCACGCGGATGCCGCAGCGTGGTTTCGCTCGATTGGCAGCACGACATGGCGTCCGTATTGGACGAGAACGAAAGGCTTCAGCGCCGCACCGAACGGCAGACCGCCATCATTCGGCTTCTGGTCGTGCTCCTCAAGCTCTCGGGGTTTCGCCTCGATGAGCAGCGCCTGCCTAACGGGACAGCCAAGGCCAGAGTTCTGCGTGCGGTCGACCGCTGCAAAGGCGCCCTTCCTCTGAAGTCCGCTCTACGCCTGGTCCGCCTGTCGCCGGCCCGCTATCACGCTTGGAAGCGAGCCGAGAAACGCTGCGAGCTCGACGACCGGTCGAGCTGCCCACGCTCCCGTCCAACGCAGCTCACCCCCACCGAGGTGAGCACCATCAAGGAGATGGTCACCGCTACCGACTATCGGCACATGCCGCTTCGAACTCTATCCCTCTATGCGCAGAGAGCCGGCCAGGTCTTCGCGTCGACGACAACCTGGGCCAAGCTCGTCCGGCAGCGTGGTTGGCGGCGACCGCGTCGCCGTGTATATCCCGGAAAGCCCAAGACGGGCATTCGGGCAACGCACCCCAACGAGTACTGGCATATCGACGTGACCGTCATCCGACTTGTCGATGACACGAAGGCGTACCTCCACGCCGTCATCGACAACTTCTCGCGCCGGATCTTGTCATGGCGCCTTTCAGAACGGCTCGATCCCACCACGACGTGTGAAATCCTGAAGGAGGCCGGCAAGAATCTGGGCCTGACGCCGATCGTCGTCGCCGACTCCGGTGTCGAAAACGTCAACGCTAGGGTCGACCAACTCATCGACGACGGCGTCATCCGCCGTGTGCTCGCCCAGGTGGAGGTCAGTTTCAGCAACTCCATGATCGAGGCATTCTGGCGTTCTCTACGTCATCAGTGGCTTTACCTGCATTCGCTCGAAAGCTTCACGCTGCTCAAGCAGCTCATCGATTTCTACGTCCGAGAGCACAATACCCAAATGCCCCACCACGCATTTGTCGGACAAACACCCGACGAGGTGTACTTTGACCAAGCCGATCGTGTCGACGATCACCTCAGGACCGCTCGGCGTCAGGCTCGTCGGGAGAGAATGGAGGCGAACCGAGGTCAGTCATGCGGGGTGTGCGGACCACCTTCCACTCAACAATCCGTAAGCGTTCTCAGCGCCGTCGCAAATGCGCCGCCGTGAATACAGAATGTTCACGGACGCAGCAAGGCGAGATCAGACTGACGTCGCTCCAAAGGAACTTACTTCGCGAGGCCGCGGATGTACTTCACCAAGGCGGCGAGCAAGTCGGGCTTCGCGTCGAGATCTGGAGCTCCAGGCATCGTCTGAGACTTACCAACAGCGGCTCCCCCGCGGACGATGATCTTCCGAAGGTAGTCATCGGTGACCGAGCTCTGCCAGTCGCCGGTCGTGAGATCACTCGGCTTCGGGTCGAGCGCCGCCGCGCCATCACCGTCGCCCTTGCCGGTCGCGCCGTGGCAAACCGCGCATCGGAGCTTGTAGATCTCAGCTGCCTCCGCGACCGCATCACCCGCAGGTTGCGCGGCCGGCGCCTGCGCCGGAGCGGGTTCCGCAGCCTTGGGCTTCGGGGGCGCGGCGTCCTTGGATGTGCAGCCCGAGATGCCGACGATCAATCCGATAAGCAATCCAATCCACTTCGCGCTCACGAACCCTCCCTGTTGGGCGGAGTCTAGGCGCACCGATAGGGCTGGCAAGTCAATATGGCTCGGACATCTCTCGTCCAGGAACGGCTTGCGGTCGATCAATGGCTCAAGAAGCTGAAGGGTCGCACTCTCGAGGCTTGGAAGAGCGATAAGAAGCTCGAGCTCGACGATTGGCGTGCCGCTGAACGAAGCCTTTAAAGTGAGCTGCTCTCGATTTTGCGTCTGCCTCTAGCGGTTGACGTCTGGACGCTGATCTGCCGACACCTCGCGCGCGGGCGCGTCGGCGAGCTGCTTGTACTCTTCAAACGAGGCCTCGAGGTTTTCGACGAACTCGTGCAAGTCCGGGAAACCTTCCCAATCGCCGTTGAAGCCCCAGTAGAGCCGCCCGTTGTAGCTAAAGAGCGCGATGCCGAGGTTCTGGGTTGGCGGGATGGGGACCACCGGGTACATCGCCTTGAGCTCTGCGCCGAGCATGAAAAGCCGTAACGGCGGCCCCGGGATATTGGTGAGCACGACGTTGTAGGCGTGCCGTCTGATCGCTTCGCGAGAGATGTCCAAGATTAGCCGCTTGGTCGTCAGGTCGGCCACGTCTTCGAGGAGCTCCGCGCCTGCGGTTTGGTTGGACTCCTTTTTTGAGTTTCGCCGTGACGGCGATGACTTCTTTCAGCCGTTCGAGCGGGTCGGGCTCGCCTCCGGGAAGCTCTGCGAGCAGCATGGCGACCTGGTTTCCCGTCGGCCCGCCGATGGCCTTGCGCGTGCTGACCGGAAGAAGAGCATAGTCGACATAAACGCCCTTTCCGGTTCGCGTCCCTGGCGACATAACGATTAGTACTGCGAAATTCGGCGCTGAGATGTCCCCAAGGGCTAAGAGAGCTCCGCTCGGCCGGCGCCGACGAAGCCGAGGTGAGCCTAGTCGCGATCGACGGCCATACGCGCGCCCTCAGCCTCATCGAAACGGTCCGGAAGCACTTTCCTCACCTCACGATTCTTGCAAGGGCGAGGGGACGGGTAGAGGCCTACGAGCTCTTGGAGTCTGGAGTATCACACGTCTATCGCGAGACTTTCGAGACCTCTCTTCAGATGGGGGTAGTCGCACTGCGAGCGCTCGGCGTCCGCGCACATCACGCTCACCGAGCCGCGCAGAAGTTTCGGCGCCACGACGAGGTATCGCTCCGTGAGCTCGCTGCGCTGCGACACGATCGCGGCCAGTGCCTCAGCGTGGCGCGGGAACACATTCGATTTCTGGAAGAGACGATGCAGCAGGACCTGGCTCGACCCGACGACTTTAAGGACCTGGGCTGGGACGCCGAGTCGCTGCGTCGCGAGGCGGGCTCGGGCTAGTCCGGGCGGCGATTGGGCCGTCGACGACTCCCATGCTTGGCGTAGACCTGCTCGGAAGCGGCGCGAACCTCCGGGCTTCGACGGGCCGCGTAGATACGGGCGCGAGCCTGGGAGTAGGCGGGCCCGTGCTCGACGATAGGCGCGGGATAGTGCTTCCCGATGACGCATCCCAGCTGCTGCTGAACAGAGCCTGGCATTCGGTGGGGCTCCGCAATGTGCTCGGGCGGGACGGCCTCGAGCTCGGGCACGAATCGCTTGATGAAGGCGCCTTCAGGGTCTTGATCCGCGACCTGCTTGATCGGTGAGTAGATCCGCACGGCGTTGATCCCGGTCACTCCGGATTGCATCTGTGCCTGGCTGAAATGAATCCCGGGCTCGAAGTCGAGAAAGTTTGCCGCCAAGTGAAGCGCCGTGGGCCGCCAAGGCAACCACAGATGGTAGCTCGCGAAAGACATCAGCATGGCGCGCATTCGGAAGTTCATCCAACCGGTCTCGAGGAGTGCGCGCATGCACGCATCGACCAGCGGGTAGCCGGTGCGCCCAGTTGCCCACGCGTCGAAGTAGTCCTCGCGGAAGTCCTCGGCGCGCAAGCCGTCCAGCGCACGGTTGAGCGCATGGAACTCGAGCTCGGGCTCGTCTTCGAGCTTCTGCATGAAATGACAGTGCCACCGGAGCCGAGACTGAAAAGAGCTGAGCGACTGAAGCCAGCGCGGATCGATTTCTGCTTTCGCCTTTCGCAAGGCTTTGACCTCTAACGAGCGTGCTTTGGTCTCCTGGAATACCGTCTTGAGAGAGATGTTGCCCCAGGCGAGGTGAGGACTGAGCCGACTGCAGGACTCCCACGCATGAACAGGGCTCGACATCTCGTACCGGTAGCCGGCACCCCGCTCGCGAAGGAACGATTGTAGCGTTTCGAGGGCACGAATCTCCCCACCGCGCTGCACCTTCTGTTGCACTGCCGGCGCGAGCCCGAGCTCCTCGAAGCCACGCAGTTCGCCGACTCGAATACCCGTAGGTGCAGCGATTGCGCCCGGCGTTTCGACCGTCGGTTTCGACATGAAGCGGGCCCAACGAGCCGCCCATCCATCTCGCGTCCCCAGCTTTCGAATGACTCCGAACTGGTTCCACTCGTGCCACTGGATGCCGTGGTGCTTCGCCCAGTCGGCGACGCGAAGGTCGCGGTCGAACGTGACGCGATTGCCGGTTTCGCGGTGACTATGAATCGCGCTTATCGGATTTTCGCGGTGAAGCTCTTCAAGCACGTCGGGCATCCTGCCAACGCGCAAGGTCAGTTGGCCTCCGAGCTCGCGGAGGCGTTCTCGGAGCTCGAGCAGCGACTCGTTGATGAAGCCGAGTTGAAGGGCGCCGAGCTCTGGCGTGGCGAAGAGCTCCGGCTCGTAAACGTAAAGGCACAAAACCCGACCGCGCGCGGCCGCCTCGGCGAGAGGCCGATGGTCGCGGATTCGTAAGTCGCGCTTGAACCAGACCACGTGCATCTGCTCGACGTTCCTCCTTTCGGTACCTAGAGAAAGCGTGTATGGCGTCAACACCGACGAAAATCTGCGCGAGGTGCGGACGGCGATTTACTTGGCGCACCAAATGGTCGAAGAGCTGGGACCAAGTCCGATTCTGCAGCACGCGGTGCCGGCGGGACCGTGTAACAGCGCTCGATCGGGCGCTCGAAGATGCGATTGTTTCCCTGCTGATGGAGCGTCGAGGCAAGACGATCTGCCCGAGTGAAGCCGCTCGGCACGTGGATGTGGAGCGCTGGCGTGCTCTCATGGAGCCCGCTAGGCAGGCGGCGCGGCGCCTGGTCGCAGCTGGTAAAGCCGAAATCTTGCAGGGGGGAAGGCGGGTCGATCC
>Ga0316197_10001774_pt1 | contig 15355 bp, 21 predicted proteins | sample OudBiesiAoxic_MG_FD_204939 | JGI IMG/M metagenome (GOLD analysis project Ga0316197, IMG submission 204939) | Coastal sediment microbial communities from Oude Bieten Haven, Netherlands - site A oxic | ecosystem: Environmental > Aquatic > Marine > Coastal > Sediment | place: Netherlands...
AAATTATCTTTCAAAATACATTCACAAAATGACGCTTATGTTAAATAGCCGATATAACCTCAAAGTTGCTCCTGAAAATCGCCCTCTGAGACGTTTTAAAAATGCCTCCTTTATGATTACCTTTCTCTTCATTCCATCACCTTAGATCTCTGCTATGAAATAATTATTAGAATATAAAATGACAATGCTATAATTGTGTTAACTATTAACACAAGAGGGCTTTGTAATGTCTAGAACAACAAGTGTAACAATCGGTGAATCACTAAATGGTTTCGTTGGAAAAATGGTTAAAAGTGGACGATACGGATCAACAAGCGAAGTAATGCGTAGTGCTTTGCGCCTTCTGGAACAAGAAGAAAACCAACTCAATTTACTACGTAAAGCTGTAGAAGAAGGTGAAAATAGCGGTGTATGTGATTTATCTTTAAAAGAAATAGCGACAAGAAAAAAGGCTATGCTGCGTGTATAAATTATCAAATAAGGCAGTTGAAGATTTTGAACAAATATATGAATACACTTATCTAAATTTTGGTGAAGATAAAGCTGATATTTACACTGATGAGATGGAGAAATGCCTATTACTTTTATCTTCTGCACCACAAATAGGACGATCTGTAGATAAAATAAAAAAAGGTGTTTATAGACATGATCATGAACATCATGCCATTTTTTATTTAATAGAAAGCAACTATATATTCATAACTCGTATTCTTCACCAACAAATGAATCCAATGCTGCACCTATAAAAAAGTTACAGTGTAACTTAATTAATCGATACATATTATTTTATTGCCTGGTGATTCAGGTGAATCACCAGGCAATAATTAGACGATAGGCCTCGTATCTATTGGGTTTGTACATTTTAATTCAACTGAATCACCCAAACAAAAAGCCATTTATCGAGTAGTCTTTCCGAATGTCGCTTAACGGGTGTTATGGTAAATATAGTTTCTTGTTATATCTATATTACACGTACTTTTGAAGTAACATTTCCAGCATATCCACCCAAATCAATTACAACATACCAATGACCTGTTCGAGGAATTTGTATCTGTGAAATAGACGAAGTCATGTTCCCACCCAAATATTGGTATTTTTGTCCATTCTTATATTTTTGACGATTAACACTATCAAGTAATAATACATTGGCAGCATTACCGCTTAAAGTAACTTCGACGGTTTGACCTTGCTGGCAATGCTTTAAATCATATTCAGTACATTTCATACGATACCCCTTTGATTGATATAATGTAATGATCATACTCTGGTAAAATTATCCATGCAAAAGTTCGTTTAACGAGTAAAAAAGGTACAAAAAAAGGCCACCGATTGGCAGCCTTTTAGAATGTTATTTAACGGGTATTATGATAAATAAAGAACCATATTAGCCCACCAACAATGCAATTAAGGTTTTACATAACTATTATAATTAGCTTCCAATGCGAGAAAATCACACGTACCGGTTACCTTCCCTTCAAGTGACCAGTTCCTAAGTAATCGAGAACGCTTTTTAATTTTATCCTCACTAGAACGAATAAATTGAAGCTGATTATACAAAAGGTTTTTATACTTCTCAGAAGAAATTCCATCGAGATCAATAAGACAAATTTCTGACTCGATGATGGGAATCATAAATTTAAAATTAATCATACCAAGGTAATTTGTAGGATCGCCATTTTCATGGATTTTAAAATAATTTACATTTGAATTCTTAATATCGTCATGCCAACTTTTAGGGGATGTCATAGGTGCTAAATACTTATGCCCATCAATTTCAAGAACAACTCCAACAAAAGGCTTCGGGTTTTTATAATCAACACCGGTTAGGTTTGGAACTTTACTATCAAACTTTTTTAAAAATTCAGCATAATCTATTGATAAGGTATAGAACTTCATAGTAACTCTCAAAAAAAGTAAAAAAAAAGGGTGACACAAAGTCACCCTTTTTTCAAATTTCTAACTGCACTTAAAGGTAGCAAATCACCTAAATTTCTAACTGCACTTAAAGGTAGCAAATCACCTAAATTTCTAACTGCACTTAAAGGTAGCAAATCACCTAAATTTCTAACTGCACTTATAAGGTAGCAAATCACCTGAAATGAGTATACAACCTGTAAAGTAATTAAACAAATTTTTTACACATTTCCAATTTATATACACAAAATGACGCTTATGTTAAATACAAAAAGTTACACTGTAACTATTTGATGGGGTCTTAATTTAAAATCTACGGTGAATTGGTCGATAAAAATTAAAATAGGAAATCTCAGGCGCTATAAAAGCAAAAAGGCCACCGTTCAGGTAGCCTTTTGGATGTGCGTAGTGCGGGTGTTATGGTAAATAAAGAACCATAGTCTCTTGTTAGCCGTTTTTCATTAAAGCTAGTTTTGAACCAAAAGCAATAAAAACAACTCCTGTAATTGAGTTTAACCACACTTTAAACTTTGCTCTATTTGTAACGCTTTTAACTTTTGAAAGCATTATAATCATCATTGAAAACCATAAAAAATTAACAATTGCATGAGTAGTAACTAGGGTATATGCACTAAGTGCTGTTTCACTTGCTGGCATAAATTGTGGAAATGCAGCTAAATAAAACATTGATACTTTAGGGTTTAATACGTTGGTTAGAAATCCTTCAAAAAATGCTACGCGCATTGAGGTGTTTTTACTGGGGCTTTGATGTGTATTTCCAGTAGAGTTTTCAGTTTGCTTAAAAGCACTAATAATCGCTTTAAGACCAATCCAAATTAAGTAAGCCGCACCTAACATTTTAAAGATAAAAAATGCTTGAGCAGATTGAACCAATAGTAAAGAAATACCAAAAATTGATAGCGTGCCATGTACATAAAATGCCGCTACGAACCCCCATATATTAGCAAAACCAGCTTTCTTACCTGAAACAGGGACAGTTTTTGCTATAAGGAACCCGTTAGGTCCAGGTGAAACAACAAGTAATGTGGCTACTGCTATAAAAGTTAAAATATTACTTATATCCATATACATCTCCTATTTTAAAATGATGAACCTATAAAGACGGCTAACGCCTTGCACAGTGGAAAAATACGAGCGCGAGCGAGTAGTTTTTCCAATGCTGCAACTTGTTAGCATTTTTTATTGAATTTGATGGCTGCGTTAGCATGAGCTTCTTTAATTAATGGATAAATTTCAAAAAAAGTAGATTCTTCTGGGTTTAATATTTGCGCCCAAGACATCCATCCATAAATTGGATGAGGCATTAAAGTGTTAAGAGAAGTAAAATCATGACCAGTGTCAATAATACAACCTTTGGCAGGGCGTTTTGGTTTTAGACCAAATTGTTTTTGGTAAGCCTCTTTAGTTAACCCAATGCTTAACCTAAAAACACCATCCCGATTTAACTCTGATGATTTGTCATTGTCTCCATTCTTTTCTTTGATAGTACAAAAATAAACACCGTTTGGTAGAGTTTTACCAGGGTTATAAAATAACGATGTTTCACCCCAACTTGATTTTGGGATTACACCACTTAATTCGTTTGTTATTTTTTCTACTATTTCTTTAGGTTGCACTTCTTTTTCCTTTTGAATGCTAACGCCGCCAGCAGAGGTGCAGCTTTGCTGCGTCGCTCTGACTGGCCTTGTTAGCTATTTGTGACTACCACTCTTTCAAAATTTCATAGTGAGAGAAGCCTTTGCCAGCATTGGCTCCTGCTTCCATATCCATTAATTTAAAATATTCATTACACTCAGCACAACTGAAAACTTTTTCTCCTGCTGCAACAGCTTCTTTTTTTGTATTCCAATGAATAACATCGGCATACTCCATATCACTTTTTTTAATAAGTTCACGCTTTATAAACCCAGGTTGTTTTGTTAAGAACTCAAGGTTTACGTGATCAGCTGCTGCAATTAACTGCTGATCACTGACTCCATTAATTTTAACAAATGGTGCCCACTCTACAGCGATAAGATCTTTTGCATTTGAGACCATACTACTTACTAACATCAAAACTCCCATTAAAATTTTCATTCTATGTTTTCCTATTAACCCAAAAACAATACTGTATATAAAAACAGTCAGAATGTAAATATAAATGCCTAGGGTAATGAAAATAGCTAACAGCTTTATATACGTCACAGTGACGCAATTTCCTGTTGTATATCTTCATTAACAAGATATCAAAATAATCAAAAAAACAAACTAACTCAATGTATTGCGATCTTTATTGAAAAAAAGTGGATTGGAAAATGCGTCACTAGGAAGATATGTACATTGGTGTTTTTTTAAACGTGTAATACATAATAAACATGCACAAAATGACGCTTATGTTAAATAGAAGCTTTAGCACCTAAAAATAAGCACTTCGCAAAAAAACGACCTCGAAAACCGCATTCTAAGCACTTTAAAAGGACTTTCAAAGGCATTACAAGCCAACTTAACTTTCCCTTCTTATAGCCTATTTTTAAGCCTAAAAATAGATTTTTTCGTTTCAGGTTAATTCCAAAGCGAAACGATTAAAAGAAGAAATAACATCGTTACTATTGTGGGATCACAAAGGTTCGTTTTTTCTTAACAACGATCTTCGGTTGTGTTTTTTTAGATGAACCTAATTTCAAAGAAAGTGGCTGAATTAATGCTTTATCTTCACTTAATTTATTTTCTTTGATACCGGTTTTTTTTATGGAAGATAAGGATTCCTTTTCAGCGACTTTTCTTAATGCGGCCTCTTCTTTATTTTTTTTATCTAACGCTATATTTTTAGCTTTGTTTTTTACTTTATCTTTATTCTTTCTAATATCATTTATAGCAACTAACTGAGCCTCTTTAGAAACCTCACCTGAGGTCAAACCATCTAGATTATACCTAGGTCCACCTTTAGCAAGACACCGAGCATACTTCAATCTTCCGGCATAAGCCGTAATAGATTCTTTAATTTGAGCGTGCTCCGCTTCATCGGTAATAGAAAATATATCAATAGAAATACCGACCATTAATGGTTTTGGAAAATTAAAATTAAATAAATTAGGCCATCGTTCCTCTAAAATTTTCACCATTTCCTTTTTATTTTTATTTTTATTTTTTTGATTGTTAGGAATCATTGAAGTCTTCTTTTTAGCGTAAATATAATGCTCATTTATGGTATCAAATAGAGTAAGTCTGTGAAAATGTAACAATATCAATTATAGAAAGTTACACTGTAACAATGAAGAATATTAAATTTTGATTATTTAGAAGATAAAGAGAAGAGTATTCCCCCAACAACAGACATATCAACTACGCAAAATAAGTGAGGATTACGATAATCCAATTTATAATCGTAGTCACGATTTAAACTAGAAGTGTAAATTTTTATGTTCTAACCCCGCGCCCCTTTGGGAGCGAGAAAGGCCGGCTAACGCACTAGAATACTTGTTTTCGGCTACGCCGACCCCTAGCCAGATAAGACTATTTTTCTTCTTTTTATCGAGTAGCGAATCACATTATTTCGTGTGTTTTCGTTAGCCCTACGTGCCATCAGATACGCTCAAAGCGCCCCTCTCCGTCGATGACAATCAAATAGATATATCTATCAGTTTTCTGATAAACCCGCTTCGATGCGGTTCATTAGGCTTTTCGTGGGTTATAAATGGCTATGTCTATAACCTGCCGTATTTCGTCGTTTCTCTATTGATCCGTGCCGCCAGTATTCGAGAATCCCTTGATTACTGGTTGATGCAGTTCGTTGCGTCCAAGATAGAGTTTTATAAGCTCACATCATGATTCCAAACGCAATATATGCGAATACAGTTGATTTTTGCGCGGGAGTGTTTAAAATTGGGGTAAGTTTGAAGTTTACCGATTATTGTTCGCGCAATATTCTGTAAATGCTGAAATAACCACCCTGCCAGGTGGTTTTTTCACATCTGGGGTTTAGAGTATTCTTTAATTACTTAAATTTAAAGATCTTTTTGGATCTTTTTCTTATAAATCGAACCTTTTTCTTATTTTTTATCTGTAATGTTCATTGTGAACAATTAGCATCTAATTTCGTATCTTTTCTTCGCATCGTGCGCGTCCAACTCCCCCCCATCTTCAAATAAAATAGTTTCATCAGCTCGTTCATATACGACATGATCGATTCCACTATTAATCGATCTCATTATTGTCCCTGGTTTTATTTGGCTAAATTTTGTATATAGGTGCCATTCGTCTAGTTGCAATTCCTCTTGCAGCTCTTCTCGTTGTTCTCCTATTACTATTTTATTACAGTGTAACGCTTTACTTTCAGTGACGGTTGCTTGCTCAATCAATCGACTAAGTAGCTCCCCTTTTGATTGCCCTGTTTGTCGCATCATTTTTTCTAACTTCTGGTTAGCTGAATACTCAATGTTACACTGTAATCTAAACCCTGCTTTTTTAGCTCTTGTTTCTGCAACTCGCAGGGTTGTATATAACTTACTATCTCCTGACTTGGAGAGATAACGCGACATAAAAGCTTCAACATCCTGATCGTCAATAATGCCCATGTTTTTAACATTAAGATCGTTCCATGCCTTTTCTGCTAATTGAGGATTGAGAAAAATTGAGTTGTTATTTTTAGCAATTTGCCCATCGATCCATTTAATTTGTGCCGTGTGATTTGATGTAAAAAGCTCTGTTTTTTTGCTCATTTTAAAATCCCTCAATACTTAATTTAATTTTGCTTATATTGCTTATTAACTTTAAAATCACTATAAACTGTTACAGTGTAACAGTCAATAATTATGACACTAACATAAATGAATTTTCTCAACTCAATCAGTGGCAAATCAACTTGTTGGTTTGTTACTGGTTGAGTAAACAAGCGTAGCGCGTTAGTTAGTCGCGGGAAAAAATGTGCTCAACTCAGCTTAATTTTCGGCGGGCGGATACGCCCGAGAACGCCGAAAACCAAACTGAGCATCACACATTTTCGGGAGATACCTCCCGCTATGTAGAAACTTACAGTTTCTATACATAGCGGTAGGTGTAGTCATGAATTAAGATTTCACGAAACAAAAATAGCGCAACTTTTATCTATTATTGCATTAGAATCGTGCAATCTGATACACTACTCTAATTCTTAGCCCTTGGGCTTGATCCTTGTCCTTTTATGGACATACGTTATCCGATACCGTTTTAGTCAGGTTGAACTATAAAATTATCGAGTACTTGGGGTGTGTGCCCTAATTAACAATACACTTGTCGCCCAGTTAAACCGACAACCCGACCTCAAAGGTGGGAATGCCAACGGAGTAGTTTAACAACGTTTTCACATACGGAATGTGAACGATTTAGGTGCGAACAGTCAGCCTTGCTTATCGAAAAAAAGTAAAATTGGCGAACGGCATAGCCGTCTAAATATTTGGATATTTAGCTAGTTCTTACAAATTAAAGTTCTACTGTAAAAATGAGATTTTTCTATGACTGACTTTGATCCTATCGCAGCTGGAGAAGCTGCAAAAAATGAGCGGCAGCTCCGAAATGGTCGGAATTACAAAAAACGCACGTCAAAACTTGAGCCATTCCGAAATGAGATCGCAGGGATGTACACAAACGGCTACTCTCTCGATTTGATTACAGTTCACCTGCACAAAATTCACGGTCAAAAGGCTGTTCGCAGCACAATCCATCGTTATTTAAAGTCGATTGGGGTTACACGTAATGGCTAGAGGTCATTTTGCAAAATCAGAGACTCAAGCCGCCTCTGTTATGAAAGAGCTACAAGGCCAACTAACTCCCTACGAACGGCAACAGAAAGCGTTACAAGAAAAAATTAATGCCGGTAAAATCGAATCGGTTGGCACGGTCAGAAACTACGAGCAATCACTGAAAATATGTGCCGACTATCTGAAAGAGCATAAGCAGGGCGGACTTTGGAGCCTAACTCCTGATCAAGCAAAAACATATCTTGAGATTAGAGCATCGGAATGCTCACAGTCCACAATAAACATGGATCGTCAGGCAATCCAGGCAATGATGCAGCATGTCACGCACCAGCTTGATCCCAAAGAAAGCTTAACAATTGTAAAATCTGAACTAGAAACAATCGAGAAATCACGTTCTTATACACCAGAGCAGGTAAATCGGATTATTGAACGACAAACTGAGCGTCATGCCATATCAACAGAAATTTGCCAGAAGGCGGGGCTCAGAGCGCATGAACTATTCACACTGCGCCCATCTGGAGAGGTCCAGCCAAGCCCCCGCGAGATTCATCCAGATAAATTTTCTCACATGCCCAAACAAACAAAATGTTACACTGTAACTGGAAAAGGAGGGTTAATCCGCGAAGTACAACTTCCCTCTCAGCTTGCGGAACGCTTAGAGTCTCGTAAACTAGATACTCCTCTGCATATAACCGACAGAGGAATAAATTACACGACCCATTACAATATTGCGGCGGGTCATAAATTTTCGGATGCGTTCAGCAAAGCGAGTAACCGCGATCTTGGATACAGCAACGGAGCCCATGGACTGCGCCACAGCTACGCACAAGATCGATATGAACAGCTTGCAAATCATCTTCCAAGGGAAAGTGTATTGCTCTGCGTATCGCAGGAGTTAGGTCATTTTAGGCCAGAAATCACTGAGGTTTATCTACGATGAAATGGGGACTTTTAGTACTGATTTTCGCCTCTATCGGCCTTGTCCTTGGTTCTCCATTTATAGAATTTTTCGCACCTGATAAAAATATCTGGCTAGTAGATCTCACAAATCAGGGAAATCCTAACCTTTTAGCCAGTGGCGCGGAAACTCTTTGGTATCAATGGCAAATCTGGCTTTATATCGGCTTGTTTTGCCTCGTAGTAATACTTTTAGGCGGCATCATTTTAGGAGTTATCCTAGGGTATATAGATCAGGAGTTCTCAGAAAAAAAAAGGAAATTAGATGTACAACAAGCAGAGTTAAATCGATCTAAGTCCCAGTTTGAAAAAGAAAAGACTCAGCAAATTATGCAGGATCTCGCACACGAACGGCACACCATCGAAATAATGACACAGGAAGCATTAGACACAGATCAACATGCAACAGCAGCACTAGCCAAGGCTGAACGCATCAATAAAAAGACAAACCTGAGCCATAAAACCCAAATTAGAGAAAATAGTAGCAAGCTTAGACAACGTGATCGACTCAGAGATCAAAAACTCTTGGTTATTGAATATCTAGAGAATGTCGAATGGAAACTTTCTGACGGTTCACGTATCACATACACTATGCTGGTTAACCTGGGGCAAAAAATTCGGGATCAACGGGAATAAATAAAGTTACAGTGTAACAATATGAATATCAGTATTTTTAGAATCCCGAAGGGAAATAAAATTAGCGAATAGCTGATCTTCATTTGTGCAATAAACTGTTGCACAATTCTGTCACTACATTTAATCGCTTTTATGTTAAATCGCTCATTTATTATCTATATCTGAGAGGATTTTGGAGTCATACGTGCACGCTTTAATTTTTGAAGGGTAATACTTCATAACCAGGAAAGATAGAGTGCTGCTATTTCATACAAAAACAATCCACAGCTACAACACACTAATCCACACACTAATCCACACACTAATTGTTACACTGTAACTTTATGAAAGAGAAAAAAGGGGGAGAGAACAACCTTTTATAAATTCGCAGTTCTAATGTTATATGTAAAAAACTCTAGATCTCACGTAATGCATTCATTGGCACAAAAAGACGCATAGGATCATCAGTTAAAGCCTTAAAAAAATCAAATCGTAGATAAAAGGCCAGAGCATCATTATCTAAAACATCGAGCACCAACCCCATAGCAGGTAACCCATCATCACATAATTTAACGGCATGACGTAAAGCTGTTATTAAAGATTTCTCTCCTAATCGTCTACCTTGAAAATTAGTATCTACCGCTAACCTAGCAAGTAAAACCGTTGCGACGTCATAACTCGGTAAACTTTTTTTTATAGGTAACTTCTTAGGTGAAACAGTAGACATTGCTAAGGTGTAATAAGCAGAAATAACCCGTTTATCAGAATCGTCATCAACAGGTAAAACAAAGGTTCGACTCAACCCAAGTTTCTCATGCTTAACTGCAAAACGAGATAAGAAGAAATTCATATCTTCTTTTCCACAATCAAATTTTTTAAGTAAATGAGTTTGCTTGTTAATCGGTACAAAAGCTTGGCACAATTTCAACTAAAAGCCCTCTTCATCTAACCGTTTTGCTGCATTTAAAATAGCTTTACTTGGTTTTGGTGGGTTATCACAAATTGCCATAAATTGATCAAATTGATCATTGGTTAGCTTTATTTCAGAATAAGCTTTTAATGTTTTAGGCGCATTTTCAGTTACTAGTTTTGCCAAATAATCAGTAAGTGTTACCCCACTAATAAGCGCAGCTCTCTCAGCTAAATGTTTTATCTCCGGTAAAAACCTAGCTTCAATACGTTCTGTTTTCACTGACATGAAACCTCCTTCATTATTAATATTTACAAAACAACACCTGTAGTATACGTCTAACAGACGTATACTACAATTATATAAAAACAATTTAAAATGCAATTAAAAACATATACTATACGTATAGTGAACATATAAATAACACATGGAAAACGTATGATTTATGTAATATGTAATGAAAAAGGTGGAGCAGGAAAAAGCAGTATTGCGCAATCTTTGGCTGTATATTTAAAACTAGAAAAAAATACTGATGCTTTACTTGTCGATGCAGATCCGCAAAGAACGACAGCAGAATGGGCCGGAGAAAGAGCGGAGTCTGATTTACCCGATATTTTATGTATAGAACTTACCGGTAATATCACAACCCAACTGAAAACATTAGAAAAGCAATATGACTCTATTATCGTAGATTGTGGTGGTGCAGATTCAAAAGCAATGCGCTCATCTTTGGCTGTTGCCAATATTGCATTATTACCATTTAGAGCCAAAAGAAGAGATCTAAAAGTTGCCCCTGCTATGGCTGAAATTATAGAGATGGCACAAACTCTTAACCCTAATTTAATGGTCCATTCTGTAATAACACAAGCACCTACTTTACCAAGCCAAGGTTATCGAATACAGGGCGCAAAAACTTTATTAGAATCTCTTAATCTTAACCCTCTTAAATATGTAACACGAAATTTAAACGCCTGGGATGATGCTGATGAAGCCGGACAAAGCGTTCTAGAGTGGCAATACGATAAAAAAGCCGGTGAAGATGCCAAAAATGTATTTAATGAATTATTAGAGGAAAACAAGTGATGGCTAAAAATCCATTTGGCGATATAACGGCAAAAAATAAAACAGCTAACTTTATAGATAACGCAAAGGTTGATGGCAATAATACAGTTCAACAAGACAGACGAGGATCAAGTTATAAAGATCCAAAAACCGGAAAAACAATAAAATTAGGAGGTAAAATATTACAAGTTCCTTTAAATGAATATGAATTAAATATTCTGACAGAAGCTGCACTACAAGAAGGGTTACCCCTAGCAACATTTTTAAGAGCAACAACCTTAAAATACGTAAACAATAAACAATAAATACATACATACATACATACATACATACATACATACACATTACGTTTTTTATACGTATAAAACACATATTAATGGAAACGCAATGAGCAAAAAAATAGTTTTTAAAAACAAAAAGAAATGGTCTGCTTTGATAAAAAATGCACGACAAAACGAGATGTCCCTGGCTTTATTTATTTCGTTGCTGGATCAAGTAAAACAAGTAAAGAAGGTAGAGCGAGAGCGAAAAAAATTCGGCGACTATTTAAAATGGGAAGATGCGGATAGCAAAAGTAGCTTTTACTTAAGCGTCCCGATTTATAGTAAAAAAGATAATAAACCAACAGGTATGACACGCATGATATTCGACCGAAAAGAAGTTCCGATCGAGTTTCAAGACTTACTTGAAGATAATAATTAGGAGTTTGATCTTTTTCATTACACTGTAACAAAACCCGCTAATTTAGTAGCCTTTTAGTAATACGCAAGGTGCGTTTAACGGGTGTTATGGTAAAGAGACCTAACGAGCCAGATAACCGTTATACATTAAAACTCATTTATTTTTTTAGATAAGGCATTGGTTGCGTAAAATTATGCTCATTAGTTAGGGCTTTGTATTTAACACCCAATCACCTGTAAAAAATAGACTCTTGCTTTGGTATTCAATTGAGAATTTATTTTCTGGGTTACGTCTCTTTTTTTCCATAAGATAATAATTATTTTGTGGCGCCCCACAATGAATACAAGCATTACAAAAAGGAAAGTTAGGAGCGTTTCCTTTAAGATCTCCAAACTCACCAATTGTATTTAATCCCAAAAACTTTAATTCCTCATTGCTCAGTATGTCGTGCACTTCACTAAGTATGGTTGATGCATTAGGCACTGTTTTGGCTTGAGTGTTATATAGTTCATGACTATATCCAAATATTTGCTTGTTTGCTTTTTTACATTTCCAGCATAGATCTTCAATGTAGTGAATATCATAAATCCAGGGTTCCTCTATCCATTTTACATTTCCAGATAACAGTCTGTTAACGAAAACTGGCAAGGTCATATCAAAATCAACTACGCTTGGTATTTTACCAACAACTGGTTTCGAGATTAAGAAAAATGGTGTTTCTTTATTATGATGAATATAAGATTTATTAAAAACAGTGCTAGATGCTAGCCATGCACAACGCACCTTAGAATTTTTGTATCTATTTTGTCTCGAAAATGTTTCTTCTGAAGTTTGTCTAGATAATTGAATTTCGAGTGCTACTTGCGAATTACCTTTCACGCAATATACATCTGCAATCCACTTTTCACCCGATGAGCTAGCTCCTTGCCATTCGGTTTTCACATTCCAACCCGCTTCTTTAGCTGCTTTTGCTACTACTCCTTTGACATACAGATGCTCTTGGCTTTCAGCCACAGAAGTGCAGTCACCTTTAATGGAATGAGCGAAATAGTAATTTCCTAATTTACTTGTTTTTGGGATCGCCTTTGCGCTGCAACATGGCATAGTCAAGCCCATTTTTCTGTAAGACGACTTGACTTCTTCCCATGAAGTTTTGTCGTAGTCAAAAGATGAAATATCCTCATGGCCATGCTTTGCTCTAAGCGGCAACGTATCCTCTCTTTAGCTTTAACAGCTTTCCTAAAACTTTTAAAAATACTAATAAAGGGATCAATCCCACTTTTTAGCTTTAAATTCTTTTACTATTTTTCAATATACAAGCGATATTATTTTTCATTCTAAGGATAAAGCTAATAATTAACAGCACACATTGATCATAAAATTACGGCTATGTTAAATAACCGGTATGTACTAAAAAAGGGGCTTTGATAATCGATACATGAGGCGTTTTAAAAAGCCCTCCTTATGATTGCTTTGCTATTAATTTTTCGGATTAGATCGAGCCTATGGAATGATTATTGGTTTTAATCCATCAAAATAGATTTGACCTTCAACCAATAAATTACAGTGTAACTATTTATTTCCAATCCATTTTTAATTCTTTATGGTTCGACGCACAATCTTTTAAATAGAGGTTAATCAAATTCTGATATGGCACTCCATTTTCATCAGATAAAGACTTAAAATAACTCACGACATCTTCATCTAAACGAATAGTTATCTGCTTCTTGTTCTTCTTTGTATACGGATTAGGTACTGAGTTAGAAAAATCATATTGTTCACGCATAACGAAACTCCTCATATTGTTTACGTTCTCGTTTATCTGCTTTTCTTGCAGATATTAAACGTACATTATTATCTTCATGTCTGTAGCAATGACAAACAACAAGCGTATTACTTTTCTGGCTAACTCCAATAATAATGAAGCGTTCCTCACCAAAAGAACTATCAGGATCGGGAATTAAACGAGAATATTCATCGTCAAAAACTGAGCCGGCCTCATCAAAGGTTACACCATGCTTTCTTTTGTTGGACTTAGCTTTATCCTGGTCCCACTCAAAACTTAAATAAGACACTTTACATCTCTAAATTATATTGTAGTTACATTGTAGTTTAATTTTTACTGATTACAAAATTATGATTACAAAATTATGATTATAAATTTTCATTTATTAGAGGCTTAAAAGTTACAGTGTAACTTTTAAGTCTTTCTGTAGAAAAGAGGCCATTATTTAGGTAGTCTTTTTGTCATTCGTAACACGAATTTTATGTAAAATGAACAAACATTCATTTATTATCATTACGGGTGTTATGGTAAATAAAAAACCATAGTCACTTGTTATGAGTCTTTAGTACGGCCAAGTTTAAAAAATAAAAAACAAGCGTAAAAGGACACGAACAAAGAGATTACAAATAAAATCAAGCTAGGAAATGGAATTAACAAAAATACATTTACTGAGAATATAACAAGAAAACTAAATATAAAAAGCATTAAGGAAGCCCCAACTACAGTATCAGTACCCCATGCCTTTAGCCTACTATTTCTATTTCCTACGCTATCAAACAACGATGCAATAATGACAAACATTGACATGTACATAATAGATTCAACTTGATTGCTCCATTCTGTTTGACGTAAATATGGTTCTAAAAAAAAATATGGAAAAGCCCCCCCCCGCAACAAATGTAATTATTGGAAAAATGTATAGGTATCCAGCTCTCTCGCTCATAGTTCCCCTTGACTCATAGCGCCTAGTTAAATATTAATCACAAGATTTTACATAGGTTTCAAATAACTTCTTGAATTCTAAATCTGAAACGATGTACTTATACTTAATCCCTTGCTCTATCTGGGCTTTATTTACTTCTTGGCTACATCCCATATTATGAACCATTGCATTAAACTCAGGAATATAACTTTTTAGTGTTTTACCATTTTCATTTAATAGAGCAATAAAGTCTTTCTTTGTTTTTTGAATTTGAATTCTCATGGTTATTGTATCACCAACAGAAAACACACCCATAAATACGGTAATAGAATCAATTTGAATTGGTAATTGTTTAGCTGTATTTTCAGATAAAAACTTAGCCAAATTAGTAGGAGTTTGTGTTTTTATCCAGCCGATAAACTCTTCATTATTAGTGGCAAAAGCATTTGCAGAAAAGACAAACAAAAACATTAGGAGTAAAAATCTCATCGTCACACCTCGGATAGAATAAATACATAACAGCTTTATTAAGCAGAAACATTCTGCATTTACGGAATGCAATTATTTCATACTATGAAACAATATTTATAAAACATATCAATATATTAAAAATATAATTATTTTTTATGTTCATTTTAAGATGCGTGAAATGACGCTTATGTTAAATAGCCGATATAACCTCAAAGTTGCTCCTGAAAATCGCCCTCTGAGACGTTTTAAAAATGCCTCCTTTATGATTACCTTTCTCTTCATTCCATCACCTTAGATCTCTG
>Ga0316197_10001775_pt1 | contig 15345 bp, 17 predicted proteins | sample OudBiesiAoxic_MG_FD_204939 | JGI IMG/M metagenome (GOLD analysis project Ga0316197, IMG submission 204939) | Coastal sediment microbial communities from Oude Bieten Haven, Netherlands - site A oxic | ecosystem: Environmental > Aquatic > Marine > Coastal > Sediment | place: Netherlands...
CGATGCAGCGTTGGAGGCTCCCGAAGAGATCGCCCGCGCCTATCCCCACGAGCTCTCGGGCGGCCAGGCCCAGAGGGTCATGTTTGCCCTCGCTCTTGCCGGTAAACCACGTATCCTGATCGCCGACGAACCGACTTCAGCGCTCGATTTGCTGACCCAGGCACAGGTCATCGAACTCCTCGACCGGCTCGTCGATGAGGGCGGCATGGGTCTCCTCCTCATCAGCCACGATCTCGTGGTCGTCGAAGGCGTCGTCGACCGGGTGGCTGTAATGAATCAAGGACGCATCGTCGAAGAGGGTCCGATAAATGCTGTGTTCTCCTCGCCACACCATCCCTACACCAGGATGTTGCTCGCCTCAGCGCCAGGCCGAAGGGCGGAATTGTCCGATCGGGAAGGCGACCATGTCGACGGCTGACGCGCTACTGATCGCCGAAGACCTCCATCGTTCCTACCGGCGGCGTGGAATTCCAGGGGCTGGTCCCTCTATGGTTGAGGCGGTTGCCGGCGTCAGCTTTCATGTCGATCCGGTCGAATCTCTCGGCATCGTCGGCGGGTCGGGTGCCGGCAAATCAACCCTCGCCAGACTCCTACTTGCTCTCGAACGTCCCGACCGTGGGTTGGTCCGTTTCGAGGGCCACCCGATCAGCAGATGGCCGGAGTCTCGGGTTCGTCCCCTGCGACAAAGATTCCAGGCCGTTTTCCAGGATCCGAGCCTGTCCCTCGATCCGTGCCTTCGAGTCGGCACCATCATCGCCGAGCCACTCGTAGCCCACGACATCGGCGATCCAGCCGACCATCGAAACCGTGTCGCCGAGATTCTCGACCAGGTTGGTCTGCCGGCGGCAGCAGCAGATCAATATCCGAGGGAATTCTCCGGAGGTGAACGCCAGCGAATCGCCATCGCTCGGGCTCTCGCCACCGATCCGAGGCTTTTAATCCTCGATGAACCGGTCTCCTCCCTCGATGTATCGGTCCAGGCTCAAATCCTCGATCTGATCGCCGAACTGCGACAACAACACGAGCTCGCAATGGTCCTGATTTCTCACGACCTCGAGGTCATTCGCGAGGTCTGCGGCCGGATAGCGGTCATGCACCACGGCACCTTCGTCGAAGAAGGGCAGACCGCCCATATCTTCGAGCGTCCCCAGCATCCGTACACGCGCGCCCTTCTCGAAGCTACTCCTCAGATCGAAGATCGCTAGGAGGTCACAAGTCAATCCCAGGTTACCGCCAATTGGGGGTCTGTATCGCTTCGGCGTGCACGCTGCAACGCGCTTCTCGTTGGTCCTTCAGGTATACTCGGTCCCGTTGTGCAGCATCTCATAGATCTCATCGCCTGGATCGAGCCGCACGCGATCCTCCTCGCTTTCTTACTCCCTCCGTTGATCCGAGTGGTCGGACACTGGATCCCGGAGGAGCTGTTCATGGTGACGATGGGCGTCCTCGCAGCCCGCAGCCCTTCCGCCAGCGCGGCCGCCACAATTTTCGGCGCCGTTCTCCTGAGCCACTTCGTGACCGATCAGATTGTTTACCTGGGCGGTCGATGGCTCCGACCCAGACTCAATCGATTCCCACGCATCGAAGCCCGCCTCGCCTCCGTGACCGATCGGCTGGCAGACTCGCACGGAGCATTGCTCGGTCTCGTTCCCGCTCGCGTCCTTCCGCTTGGGCGTGGCGCGTGGCTCGCCGCCTGCGGAGTCGTTCGTGTTCCATGGTTTCGTTTTGCCGCGGTCGACCTCGCGGCTCTGGGAGTCCACCTTGCCGTGTGGTCGGGTCTTGGATGGTGGCTCGCGGGTGATCTGGGCCGCCTTGCAGCGTCCGTCGATGCCGGCAGGGTCGCCGGGTTGTGGCTTGCTGCCGTTCTTGTCACCGTGGTCACCGTAACTGTCCTGTGGCGGTCACGAGAAGCCTGGCAGCCGCAAACCATCCGCACCGTCCGGCGCGCGGGGAGGTCCCTCAGGCGTTTCGGGCGCGACTCAAATTCTTCGTAATTGAGCCGATTGATACAATAAGAATGTAATGCTCAGCACTATCGAGCAGATTCGTACCGCATTGGCATCCGCCTACCCGATCACTCTCCTCGTTAGCCCGGAGGAGGACCGGCAGGAAAAGCTCCTGCGCATGTTCGCCGCCTCCGCCAAACCGAACGAGCTTCCGGTCATCGTTTGGAACTGTGTCGACGGCTTCCTCGGTCACGGCACCGACTCTCATCGGGACCCGATGAAGGCCCTGGCGTGGATTGCCTCCGAGGGTCCACGCGGCCTCTACCTCTTGAAGGACTTCGAAGGCGTCAAAGAGGACAGGCACCTGCGCCGCGGCCTTCGTGATACGGCGATGAAGATCCGCAACACGGGCCGGTTCCTCTTCTTGCTCCAGCAAGATGCCGAGCTGCCCAACTCGATCAAACCCATGACCTATGTGGTCATCTCGATGTTCCCTGATGAGAGTGAGCTGACATCGCTGGTTACGTCACTGCTTGACGGCCGAAGCACCGACGAGCCGACGATCGAGCGACTGATCGCTTCATTGAAGGGCATGTCGCTGACCGAGGTCGAACACCTGCTGCGCCGGCTTCTCGACCGTCACACGGAGATTGGTGACAACTTTCTTTCCGACGTTCTTGATGAAAAGGAGCAGATCACCCGCAAGGAGGGGATCCTTGAGTTTGTGCCTCCAGATGATTCGTTGAGCAAGCTCGGCGGCCTCGATCAGCTCAAGGAATGGGTCGGTGAGCGGAGCAGCCTGTTCCTCCCCGAGGCCCACAGGCAGAACCTGCCTCGGCCGAGAGGTGTCCTGTTGATGGGGATCTCCGGCTGCGGCAAGAGCCTTGCAACCAAGATTATTGCCCGTGCGTGGAAACTGCCACTCTTCCGCCTCGACATGAACCTCGTCTTTGCCGGAGTCCAGGGGTCCGCCGAGTGGATCTTCCACCGCGCGCTCGACGCGGTAGAGACCGTGGCGCCCGCCGTGCTGTGGATCGACGAGATCGAGATGGGCATTGCCGGCTACCACGAGGGTGATACCGGATCCAACACCCGAATCTTTTCGACCTTTCTGACCTGGATGCAGGAGCACCGAGCCGACGTGTTTGTCGCAGCCACCGCGAACCGTATCAATCTCCTACCGGCAGAAATTCTTCGGAAGGGCCGTTTCGACCAAGTCTTTTTCGTCGACCTCCCCAACGAAGAAGAACGCAAGGAGATCATGTCGATTCACCTCCAGAGGGTCGGGCTTGACCCTGCCTCGTACGACCTCATCCTGCTCGCCTCAGCAACCCGTACGTGGAACGGTGCCGAGATCGAGCAGGCCGTAAAATCCGCGGTCATCACCGGCCACGCCAGGGGCGAGGAGGTGTCGCAGCACGACCTGCTCATCGCCTTCGGCAATATCATCCCTCTGGCCCGCACAATGGAAGAACAGCTCAAGGCCATTCGGTCCTGGGCGCGAACTCGCGCGCTGCCGGCGACCAAGGCCATGAAATCCGAGATGTGAGCAACCAAATTCCAGGAACGACCCGCCTTCTTGTCCCGCCGGACCGAGAGGGTGAGCGTCTCGACGTGTTTCTGGCTGCCGCCACGAGCCTCAGTCGTCGCGCAGCAAGACGCATGATCGCGGAGGGGCTGGTTGTGCGGAACCGGGAGGAACTGCGGGTCCAGTCGCGGCTAATGACGATCGGAGACGTCATCGATGTCCACTTCCAGAATCCCGAGCCGGCCAAAGGGACCGGACCGCCGATGAATGCGATCGAACCACTCTTCGAGGATCGTTGGCTGATCGTCGCGGCAAAACCAGCAGGGATTCTCTCGCAACCAGCTGAGGGTCAGCAACCTGGCGATGCTCTCGCCTTCGACCACCAGCTGCTGCTCTCACTTGCCTGGCGCGACGGTCAACGGCCGTTCTTACGTCTCGTCCACCGTCTCGATCGTATGACCAGCGGCGCACTGCTCTTTGCCCGTTCTCCGGACATTCTCCCAAAGCTCTCGCATGCCTGGGGCAACGGCCAGGTCGAACGATTCTATCTGGCCATAGTCGAAGGGCATCCCGAGTCAGGCACCTTTACCGTCGATCGCCCTATCGGCCGCGATCGCGATCACCGCTGGCGGTTTCAGTGCGACGATAACGGCAGACCGTCGCGCACCGAGATCGAGGTTTTGGTCACCCTCGGAAATGGCTTATCGGTGGTCGGCTGCCGCCTCATCACGGGTCGCACACACCAGGTGCGGGTTCACCTTGCCTCAGCCGGACACCCCGTCCTCGGCGATCGCCTCTACCACTCGAAACGAGCCGACCTGGTGCAACGACCGCTGCTTCATGCCACTGCTCTGAGCCTCCCCCATCCCGCCACCGATGAACATCTGCGCGTCGTCTGCCCACCACCCGCCGACCTCGCAAAGTACCTGCCCAAAGATCTGGATCTCTCAAGCATCTGAATCGATGATATCCACGGTGCGCAGGCTATGCGTGGACACCCGAGATAATTCGAAATCCGAAATCCGAAATTTTGGAGTCGGACTGGCGGTAATTCCTAACTCCTAATTTCCAATTCGCCGGGCTATACTGTGGCAGTGACCTGGGGATTTGCATATTTGCTCATATTTCTCGGCGGCTTCACTCTGGCCCTGGTCAGCGGTTTCGCTCGACGCCTTCTGCACCCAACCGAACTCTGCGACAACGTCGTCGTCCCGTCCCACGAGCACCTCCAGGGGCTACGCCATCCGGCAGCAGACTTACTGGCCTCGTTTCTAACACTCTTCGGATTCGCCAGCCTCATCGCCCACGGAGTGACCTCCCTGGGCCCTCGCCACGAGATGGCAATAGGAGCTGGCGCGGGGTTGGTCGGAATCTTCGCCCTGAAGTCCTGGCTCTACAGAGTCTGTGACCCGTCTGAGCAGCTCAACGAGGACCCTCACAACGTTCGTGTCGTGCGTGAAATACCAGCCAATGGTTATGGACAAGTGGAAGTGTCGGTCGAGGGCACCCAGCTCAAAATGGCAGCACGTACGGATCAATCACAGCCGATTCCGGTCGGCGCGATCGTCAAAATCCTCGATCGCACCGAGTCGGTCGTGGTCGTAAAATCTCAGCCCCAATCGGGATGACCGAAAGCCGCCTCATCCTGGCCAGCGGCTCGCCGCGCCGCCGCCAACTCCTCGAGCTGATAGGGGTTGATTTTGAGACCAGGCCTGCCGATGTCGACGAAACGCCTTTCATCGGTGAGGACCCAGTTGCGTACGCCTCACGCGCCGCTCGGGAAAAGGCGAATGAGGTCGCAGTGAGTCATCCCGGGCGGATAGTGCTCGGTGCCGACACGGTGGTCGAGGTCGAAAACGAGATTCTCGGCAAACCGTCCTCGGCGGAGGACGCTGCGAGCATGCTGCTGCGCCTTTCGGGGAAGTCACACCTGGTCCACACCGCCCTCTCGCTCGTAACCGACGGCGCGACTCACGAGGTTGTCGACTCTGCGCAGGTGCAGTTCCTAGCCCTCACCGATGAGATGATCCGATGGTACGTCGCCACCGGTGAACCGATGGACAAAGCCGGAGCGTATGCCATCCAAGGTCTCGGCGGCCTGCTGGTGGCGCGCGTCGAAGGCTCGCCGCACACGGTCGTCGGACTTCCGGTGCACCGTTTGCCGGAGCTCTTCGCCGCTCACGGGCAGGACTTCTGGAGCAGACTGACTGAGTTTTGAGTTTTGACGCCCTTTGGGTGTCGTAATTTGCCCGCCTCGCCGACGTCGAAGCGCTTTACTCCCGGCGCCCTTCCGAAGAGTGCCCCCTCTGACGATCTTTGGGCCCCAACTTCCTCCTCGCAGGAGGCACCCAATTCCCAAAAATCATAAGAGACGGCACGTTTTTTGGCGCGCCCTTGCCTCGTAAATCGCAACCTGAGTGGGTGGGTGGCAAATCCGAAATACGAAATTCTGGTGCGGGTGGGCGGATCTTGCATCTTGCATCCTGAATCTTGTATCCAGATTTGGGCCGGCGAACGGAAATTCCTAATTCCTAACTCCGAATTCCGAATTCTACAATCAGCCCTCGTCTCCCCACATAATGGATTCGCCAAGCTCGCTGAATGAGAACCGGCTAAAGATGTGATGGCCGTTGAAATCGAGCACCCTGAGGTCCTCGGTGTGCTCGAGATCATCGGCGATGACCTCGTAGGGCACCCCGTAGATGGAGCGAACCCGGTCCAGAGGGACTTCGTAGGCAATGAATTTGACGATCCCCTTGTGTGCGAGTTTGGCCACCAGGCGCTGGTCAGTCAACTCCGGATAGGTCGTCAGGACGAGGATGGGTCCGGTACCCGAAAACACAATATATGCGCGCATGCAGGCCTCCCGAGGGTATTTAGAGCCATTCAGTCGATTCAGGCTTCGTGCTGAATCTGTCTACCAAGATCCGTGAAAGAGAGACAACTGAAGATGTGCGGCCCATTGAAATCAACCACTCTGAGGTCCTTGCCTCGTTCGAGATCTGAAGAAATGATTTCGAACGGGACCCCATAGAATTCGTGCACCTTCTCGACAGGCACCTCGTAGGCGATGAACTTATCGATCCCCTTGCTGTGCAGAGAGTCCAGGAGGATCTCTTCGGTGATGCTGTCCATCGAGGTCAGCACGAGGACGGGGCCGGTTTCCGTCAATACCAAATACGACCTCATTGGTCCTCCTCTCGCGCGTCGGTATATGTATTTAATGTGGGTCCCGAAGGCAAGAATCGTCAAGGGATCGGGGTCACACAATCCCGTGTCCGCGTCCGCGCCCGCGTCCGTGCCCGCGCCCGATCATGACGGGGACATCAGTAGCAGCTACGTAACCCGCCCCTACTCCGCGAACGCCGATGCCATTCCCTCGACCACGGCCAGAGCCAACTGCTCTCGCCACGCCGCCTTCTGGAGCAAGGCGCGGTCTTCGGAGTTGGCCATATTGCAGGCCTCAAATAGGACAGCGTTCTGGGCTGCTGTGAAGCGGAGCACCGCTGGAACCCAACTACTCCGCCGGCCTCTAAGAACACGATCACGGACAGGCTCGTAGGGGTGGACCCCGAGTCCGTTCGTTTCGAGGCTGGTGATGATGTTGTCTGCAAGGTGCCGGGAAGACGCCTCCACTCGTGCTTTGAAGTCTGCTCCCAACCGAATCGTCGGATGATTGCGGTACTCCGCGAACTTGTTGATGTCGCGGCGGTCGACCGTGAACTTTGAGGGTCTGAGATAGCGAGATGGGACATACACCATCGCTCCACGAACGGTCGGGTGCAGCGAGTCCACGTGCACCGAGAGGAAAACAGTCTTGGACCGAGGGAAGCTCGGACCGAGCCGGTTGAGAATGATGTCGTTGGTGAGGTACCACCGGAGATGAACGCCCAGAACTGAGTCCCGAAGCAAATATGGTGGCCGGGTCAAGAGGTAGGCGTCTCGCCTCTGATCGATGCGATCGGCCGAAGGCACGGCATACCCTCGCCCTTTCTGCCGGATAGTGGTCCACACCTTTGCCCGCGTGTGCCTCTCTAAATTGGCCTTGATCCGGCACATGATGTCGTAGGCGTAAGCGGACTCCCACAGGCCTCCGACCAACGCTCCGGTGTCGTTGCCTCCATGGCCTGCATCGAGGACGACCTGGACGCCGGAGAGATCCGTCGCGTGGACGACCTCGAAGAATCGACCGAGCTCGCGCCGTTCCTCAACCCAGGTGAGGCGGCGCGGGTTGTCCGCGGGTAGGTACTCGGGCAGCAACAGGTCAAGAGGGATCTTCACCGGGTAACCGACTGGGATATCGGTGACGTCAACGATCCCCGACCGTTCGGCAATCTCCATCGCCGTCTCGTTGACCTGCTTTGCCTGCAATTGACCAGTGAACCGCACCACCACCGCCGAGTACAGGGCCTCGCCCTTGCGAAGCCGATACACGGCGTATCCACCATGTTCGTCGGATCCGTAGTCGAGCGGCACAAGAGGCACCGCAGGTGAAAACGTCGGTGGCGTAGTTGGTCGCGCCGGTGCAGTCGCCGTCGCGACCGGGGTCGGCGTCGCCACCGGAGGAAGCGACCTGAAGACAGAGAGGAGAGTTGACTCGGGCACAACCACTGTTCGTCCGCGCTTCAAGCCCCGGGCCACGCGGTCCGGGTTCGCCTGTTTGAGATCGCCGGCCCGGTCCTCGTCACCCGCGAAAAGCCTCGCAAGCCACTCCCAGCTCTCCTCACCGCCGCCGAAAGGGTCGAGCACCCAATGCTGCCACCCGGCATCGATTCGTTGATCGACGGGAAACAGCCGCCCCACCGCCTCGAGCCTGAGGTCGCCCCGGAGAGCCTCCACCGGAACGCGAACCAGGCGGTCGCGCATAGGTGCTCGGAGTCTCGGATTCGCCCGCTTCAGCGCGGTCGCACCTGCAGAGCTCCCCGTATATCGTTGGGCCATCGTGATCCAACCATCACCACCTTGCGGGTAGACCAGAAGTATGGGCTGACCTCCGCGTTGCCAGCGAATAGTACCGAACGGGGAGAAATCGATATCGATGCTCTCTGGGCCCCCTTCAGAGGCAATCGAGAGAGCAGGTGCCACCAGCAATAGAGTTGCAACTCCAGCAGCAACGGCCAGAAACAGCCGAGAGAAGACTGAACTCGCGGAGGGTGCCGACAAACTGCTCATCTCCGTCGCGTTTGCGAGCCCGGTTTTGAAACCTCTGAAATCAAAGGCGAAGGCAGTCCCCCGTTCTAGAATCACCGGGCACCCCGTATACTCGTCGGGGTGCCCTGAGGTGGTTCGATGGTAGCACGCCGATCTCCGACTGATTCTGCAGACGCTTCGAACGTCGAAGCTCTACGAGAAGCCCTCGCCGAGCGCGATGCCGAGGTTGAAGAACTGCGTTTGCAGATCGCAGAGTTGGCCGCTGCCGGCGAGGATTTCCTCTCTGAAGCGACGCACGCGATCAGGAGTCCCCTGACAGTTACACTCAGCTATCTCGAGATCCTGTATTCGGATCTCCGTGATGGACTGACAGAGGAGCAACAGTCGTTCCTCGGCATCGCTTACGAGAACGCGGTCAGGCTACGCCGACTCATCGACGACCTCGTCGATCTTGCTGCCCTCGAGACCGGCACCGCTCAGATCGAGCAGGCATCGGTTTTTGTCAACGAGGTTTTCAACTCGCTTCAGCCTGAGTACCAAACGATTGCAGAGCACAAAGGACTGAGATTGGCTATCGACGTTTCGGAGGACCTACCCACCGTCACCATCGATCAAGATCGCCTGAAGGACGTCCTTTGTCGTCTCCTCGACAACGCCTTCCGATTCACGCCAGAGGGCGGATCAGTGTCCTTGCGCGTGATCCACGATCAGGAACGGGTGGCGATCGAGGTCGTCGATAACGGCGTCGGCATTCCGGCCGATCGGATCAGTGAATCCTTCCAGGCTTTTGTCCAACTCCACCGCAAACCGGGCGAAAACCGCGAGCACTATGGCCTGGGTCTTCCGCTCTGTCGGCGCATGGTGGAAGCCTTCGGAGCAACCCTCGAGCTCACGAGCATTGAGGGAAAAGGTACGACGGTTACGGTCGTGATTCCCGCCTCGGGTCGCAAGTAATCAGTATCCAGTATCCAGTTCGGCCTACCCTACCCCACGGACTTTCATACTGATTTCCGATTACTGATTACTGGTTGCTGGATACTGGTTCCTTCGGGCGCGAACGGGGCTTGCATCCCGCTCTGAAATAGTGTCTCATCAGTGGCTGATGAAAAGCTTAGACTACTTCTCCGACCACCTGCAGGACTATCTGGACGAGCTGCAGGCTTTCACGGCGATCGAAACACCAACTGGTGACCTCGCCAACCTCGAACGCGCCGCTGTCTTTCTGACAGAGCGGCTCGCCCCCCTTGGGCGCCCCGAACGCTGTGACCTTCAGGATCACGGGCCTCTCCTCCGCCTCCACCGCGAAGGAGTAGCCAGTAGGGTCCTGCTGCTCGCACACTACGACACGGTGTGGCCCGTCGACTCATGGCAGAAGCTGTGGAACATCCGCGCCGGTCGTGCTTTCGCCCCCGGGATTTTTGACATGAAGGGCGGTCTCCTATTCATCCTCTGGATGCTCCGCTATTTCGATAACAACAGATTCGAACACCCCGAGATAGAGATTCTGCTCAATCCCGACGAAGAGTCAGCCTCCCCAGGCTCGCGCTCCTACATCGAGGAGGCCGCACGGCGCGCAGACTTCGTCCTGGTACTTGAACCGTGCAATCTCGACGGCAGCCTCAAGGTCGAACGTAAGGGATCCGGCGAGTATGTGGTCACCATTCGCGGTCGGTCCAGTCACCAGGGGGCCGAACCCGAAAAGGGCGTCAACGCGGTAGTCGAAGCCTCACATCAGATTCTCCGAATGTTGGAGCTGGAAGATGCCGCATCGGGAACAACGGTCGGTCCCAACGTGGTTTGGGGCGGCCAGACAGTTAACACCGTTCCGGACCTGGCCGAGATCCGTGTCGACGTACGCGCATGGAATCAGTCCGAAACTGAACGTCTCGACGATGCCATTCGACGGCTGCAGCCAGTCATCGACGGGGCAGAGATCAACGTTTTCGGCGGGTGGACTCGACCGCCAATGGAGTCCTCGTTCGCAGCTCACGAACTCTTCGAACGGGCTCGTGCACTCGGAACCGACCTGGGGCTCGATCTCAAACCGATCCGGTGGGGCGGATCGTCCGACGCCAATCTGGCTGCCGCCGTCGGCGCGGCAACGATCGATGGCTTTGGGCCATCCGGCGAAGGCGCTCATCATACCGACGAGTGCATCGTCATCGACGAGGTGCCGCGGCGTCTCTCCCTGCTCTCCGAACTCGTGCTCTCTCTTGCTATACCGCCGGAGGACTGGCTCACCGAAGAAGCTCTGGCATACTGAAGTCAGCTCCAGACCGGGAGGTTTCTAATGACTGAGAAAGTCGTGATTGCCGGCGCAGTACGAACTCCAATCGGTGCAGTTGGCGGAGGTCTCAGCTCGGTCCAGGCCGAGGATCTTGCCGTCGCCGTTCTCGAAGCCCTCTTCAGTTCATCCGGGCTCGATCCGACCCTCGTCGACTACACGTGCATGGGCTGGGTCATGCAGGACCCGCGCTCGCCGAACATCGCCAAGACCGCAGCCGAGCGGGCCGGGGTCCCCTGCACCTCCCCCGGCACCACCTTTCACGAAAACTGCGCCTCCGGCGGCGCCGCGATCCACAGCATCGCACGGCGCATCATGTTGGGGGAGATCTCGATCGGTGTTGCCGGCGGAGTCGAATCTCTCAGCAACGTGCCTCGCTACCTCTTCAGCGGCCGCACAAAGGGTCAACTCTATGGTGATCTGACCCTGGTGGACGGGCTCTTCGGAGCTCTGACCGATACCAATGTCGGTGACAATGGCGAGCTGATGGGTCTCCTCTCTGAGCGGCTGGTCGAACGGTACAAGCTCACCAGGGAGGAGCAGGACGAGATAGCCTATCGCAGTCACCATGGCGCCATCGATGCATGGGAGAGCGGCGCATTCGATGGGTATGTGGTTCCGGTCGAAGTGCCGCAGCGGCGGGGAGAACCGAAGGTGGTCGCCCGCGATGAGGGGCCACGCCCAGTGACCATGGATGAGCTCGCCGCAGCCCGCCCATACTTCAAACGCGACGGAGGTACGATCACGGCTGTCAACGCCTCGAGCGTCAACGACGGCGCCGCAGCGGTGTTGTTGGTCAGCGAGCAACGCGCCGCCGAACTTGGTCTCGAGCCCCTCGCGGTGATCCGCGGGTTCCACAACATTGGGGTCGCACGTGAGTACATGGGCGAAGGTGCCTTCAAGGTCATCCCCCCACTTCTCGAGCAAATCGGCCTCAGCATCAGCGATATCGATCTATTTGAGATCAACGAGGCATTTGCCGCGGTGCTCGCCTCCGCGTTTCACTTCCTTCCAGAGCTCCCGCGCGACCGCACCAACCTGTGGGGCAGCGGCATTTCGCTCGGCCATCCGGTGGGTTGCACCGGCGCCCGACAGGTGGTCGACATGACACACCAATTGCGGCGAAGAGATAAGAGGATTGGTCTCACCAGCCGTTGCGTAGGCGGTGGGATAGGGAGCGGGGAGGTTCTGGAGGTCTTTTGATGGAACACCGGAAATGACCCCTGACGTCACCCAATCTCAGGATCCCTGACGCCCAGCTGCATTTGCGCGGGTCGCAGCCATCGATGAGATGGTGAACGGAGCCGCGCGCACATCGCACCAGTTCCTAGCGACTCAAATCGCTGCCTCTACTGTTGAACACCCTCTGGCCACTGAACGAAGACGCCATTGTTGACAACCAGGTCATCGTCAAAAAGATGAATGGGGCCCATAGTCCACGGCTGATCGGCAACAGCATTCAACCCGTATGAAACCAGCGTGTAGTTTTTTCCGTCACTCACGTACATGAACGAAGTATTCCAACCGTCCAGTTCGTTGTATCCGCCCATGTACGCCTGGAGAGAGTCAACGAGCGAAGCGACTCCAACCCAATCCGCGACGACAGGGAACTTCGCGAAGTCCTGTTGGTACATGGCAAACCCTGTAGAGAGGCCTCTGAGGTCGCCAACTGTGCGAGCCTGGCGTCCACGTTGGATTGCATTCACGAGGTTTGGAATTGCAATGGCAGCGATCAGTCCGATGACGGCGCACACTATTAACAGCTCAACCAGTGAAAAACCACGAGAAGTTGAGTTGCGTTCAGTATTCATGCCGCTGAAGCTTAGCAATCCCCGTGCCAGCATTCTATGTCCAAGGTTCACTATCGGATTGTAACCCTTGCCGGGTGTCAGATTCAATGTTAGAGTCAGCCCCGCGCGGGCGGGCATAACTCAGCTGGTAGAGTGTCAGCTTCCCAAGCTGAACGTCGCGGGTTCGAGTCCCGTTGCCCGCTCCAAATCGCATTCTCGGCGGGGACAGAAATATGGGCATATTCGGACGTGATGAAGAGAATTCCGATCGGCAGCCGACAGAATCGAAGATCATGCCGTCTGTCTCGCCGGCCTCCCCGGAGGCCGCGGATCGAACCGTGATCGCGAGCCCATCAAAGATCGAGGGGCGCATTTCGGGTTCTGGTGAAATCGTTGTCAATGGGTTGGTCAACGGCACGATCGAAGCGACCGGGATGGTCAAGGTCGGCGAAAAGGGACGAGTCGAGGCGACGGTCCACGGCAAGGTCGTTTCGATTGCGGGCGCCGTTGTCGGCGACATCACTGCCGACGAGAGAATCGAGCTCGAAATTTCGGCTCATGTTGACGGCAATATCACCGCACCCAGGATCCTGATCAAAGACGGTGCGAACTTCAGAGGTCAGGTGAATATGAGGAAGCCCGAAAGCCATCCGTCCCTTCGAACATCGAGTGCTCGCAAGGAACCTGGCGAGCTGTCGGGATAAGAAGCGACCCGCGTCGAGGCGGGTCAAACCTCGGGGACCCGACGACAGCACGGCGAGACTGTCCCACCCACAACGGGTCACGAAGTCGTACGCTCATCTCCCTGAACACTCTTTGATCGGGCCTCGACAAGATACGGGCGGTAACGCTCCCTGTATATTCCCACAAGAGTCAGAAACAGGGTGATCATCAGCGGTCCTAGGAGCAGGCCTACCGGTCCGAAGACAACCGCCCCGCCTATCAGCGACAGAAAGACCAGCAAGGTGTGCATCTGTGCTCTCCTGCCAACAAGCAGGGGCTTCAGCCAATATTCCACAACGGTCGCGGCCGCGGCCAGCGGCAGAAACAGCATCAGGGCGCGTGTGGTTTCACCGGTAAACAGAAGAATGACGGTGAACGGTACGAAGACCAGAGAGATGCCAACCACCGGAATGAAGGCGAAGATCGCCATCACAACACCCCACAAAACGGCGCCGTGAAGACCGAGGGCTAGGAACGTGAACCCACCGATCAAACCCTGAATGACGGCCGCAACACCGTTGCCTACCATCAGTGACGAGGCCATATCTGTGAAACGGTGGGCCACCAGGTGTTGTTCGTCGACAGGAAGCGGCATCGTATCTTCGATCCAGGTTCGAAACTCGCGTCCGTCGACCAGTAAATAGTAAAGAATCAGAACCCAGAAGATAAAGCCGAAGACGAATCGAACCAGGTCCTTTGCCAGAGAAACTCCGGACTTGTAGAAAAAACCGCCGATGCGGACTCCAAGGGTCGCGAGAAGATCGTAGACACGGTCGATCGTGAGGGTCAGACCGAACGGCTCCAACAGTCGATTGGCCTGCTCAATCCTGTCTTGCCGTTGCTCGAGCATATCGCGGAGCCGCCCCTCGGTGAGCTGTGTGGTGCTCATTTCGTAGATACCGAGGGCTTCCTGGGAGACCTCCTGGGCAATGAGGTAAAGCGGCACCAGGAGAACCACCAGCAGAATGAGGCAGATCAAGATTGCCGCCGCCCGCCGGCGACCCTTGAGGGCCCTCACGAGTCGTCGGTACGAAGGACGGATCAATCCCGAGGCGACCACGGCCAGCAAGATCACCGAAAAGAACGGCGCCAGCACCATCAGAACTACGATCCCACAGACCGTCAGCGCGAAAAGAAGACCTATCCAAGCCGCGCGCTGCGGGCGACGCGGCGGCTTGACGCCCTTGTCCAATTCGGGGTCCGGAGAAAACGCCATCATCACGCCCGCCGGTCGACCAGATAGTGAGCGAGTTCCTCGACGAACGCATCGACGTCCCCTGCGGCGGTCTCCGGGTCAACCTCGAACTCGTCGACAATCCTCTGAACCAGCCCTTCGTGGTCATCAATCCCGTCGCGTAGGGCTTCTACGAGACACATTCCGGTGTCATTGACGGAAAAGACCTGCAACGAGTCAATGTCGAGGATGACACCACTATGGTCCGCCAATCGGGTGTGTGAGATGGCCTCGGACGACAGGAGGCGCGAGAGGTCGACAACTCGCCTCATCGCTGCGAAACCACAACCCGAATCTCAAGCTCATCAGCGATGCGAGTCATCCCAGTTCTCTCCACCATGCGGCCAGTCATTTCTCTCCCGAACTACGCAAGAACGGCACTGTGAGAATCCGAGTATAACGTTCCCTCGCGAGATCACCGTCCGCCCCGACCCGGTTTCCGTCTACAGTCACCCAGGCATGTCCGTCGACCGACGGTTGCTCTTCACCGGGGCGAAATCCGATGTTGAGTATCACCTCACCGCGGCCAGCCAGCAGGCCGCCCAGGACCAGCGAGCGGATCAAACAGGTATCGAGTCCACCAAACCATCGACGCCACCTGTTCGCCGCTCGAGCGGCCGCCAGCTCGACCCTCGGCACCGGATAATCCCGTCCTCCCCCACCCCGGGCGGCTATGGCCTCGACAACGT
>Ga0316197_10001776_pt1 | contig 15343 bp, 10 predicted proteins | sample OudBiesiAoxic_MG_FD_204939 | JGI IMG/M metagenome (GOLD analysis project Ga0316197, IMG submission 204939) | Coastal sediment microbial communities from Oude Bieten Haven, Netherlands - site A oxic | ecosystem: Environmental > Aquatic > Marine > Coastal > Sediment | place: Netherlands...
GACGATTCGAAGTGTGGCTGCCGGAGTGGTCGGCGTCGCGGTCGTGCAGTCGCTTCTTGCCGCGATCGGTCTGTTCCTGGCCGGTGTCCCGGCCGCGGGCCTGTGGGCGGTGCTGGTACTGATCCTGGCCGTCGCGCAACTTCCGCCATTGTTGATCCTGGGTCCCGCGGTCGCCTACGTTTTCGCCACGTCCGACAGCACGATGACGAATTCGCTCTTTGCCATCTGGGCCCTGGTGGTCAGTTTCAGCGATTCCTTCCTGAAACCGATGTTCCTGGGGCGGGGTATGGAGATCCCGATGCCGGTGATCCTGATCGGCGCGATCGGCGGCATGCTGCTGTCCGGCATCATCGGGTTGTTCGTCGGGGCCGTCGTTCTGGCGCTCGGCTACAAGCTGTTCACGGCCTGGATCAACGAGGGGGGCGAGACCTGAGACAGCACTTCTTGTACTTCAGCCCGCTTCCGCAGGGGCAGGGCGAATTGCGTCCGAAACTCGGCCGCCCCCGCTTGATCTCTTGTGCCAGGGTGTGTGCCCGGTCCGCCAGACTCTGATTGAAGACGCGAGAGAGCATGGCGTACAGTTCGGGGTGCTTGCGTTCCATCACACCGGGGCGTTCGAAGAAGTACTCGGTGGCGACGGCGAAGAACTCAGCTTCGTTGGTCAGGCCGTACGGATCGATGTCCGAATCCCCGCGACGCATCTCTTCCATCTTCCGCCGCACCAGATCGATCCACGGACCGATCGCCGATCGCTCCAGACCCACTCCGGGTAGGCCGTCGATCGTGCCGTCCGACTTGTCGACCAGGTGCGCGAATTCGTGCACGCCGACGTTGCGTTTGTCCCCGGGGTTGCGAAAGCCCTGGAGCAGATCGGGCTTGGCGAGGATCATCAGCCGGTTGAGCGCGCCGGTGCCCACCATGCCCAGGGTCTGGCGCGGGTCCTGGCTGTCGAACGCGAACTCTTCGTCGAAGCGGTCGGGGTAAACGAGGATCTCACTGATCTGGTCCCATTCCCATTCGGGAAAACCGAAGACAGGGATGATCGCGCTGGCCGCGGCGAGGACGCGGGTGGTCGTGTCCAAATCCAGCTTGATTCCGGTGATCAGCTTCTCCCCCAGGAACACCTGCAATTCCCGCCGAAAGCGCTGCTGCTCCTCGGGTGGAAGGGCGCGGAAGAAGACGACCTCGCGCTGGAGGACAGCCTCCCATTCGGCGGGAAAGGGCTCGGTCAGGATCCTACGGCGGCGGCGAACCTTGCGAGTCATCCAGGTGTAAACGACGAAGGCGACCAGCACCGACAGCGGGAGTGAGACCCACGCCGAGGCGCCGGTTCGGGCCAGCCCGACCGCGATGGCGCCGGAGACGATCAGCGTCGCGATCGCGAAGACGATCGCGGTGCGGCTGACCCGCCGTTCCCACGTGGTGGACAATCCATGACGTTCTATCGCCTTGCTCGCGGCCATCAAGTTGACCGTGCTTCGAGTTCGGCCCAACGTTCGTACAGCCGATCGACCTCTTTCCGGGTCTCGTCCAGGGTCTGCATGCGTTCCTGCAACGCGGCGGCGTCGGTGGCGATCGCGGGATCGTGGGCGCGAGATTCCGCCTCGACCAGGCGAGCCTCGGCATCGAGGACCCGCTCTTCCATGCCCTCCCACTCCTGCTGCTCGAGGTAGGTCAAGCGTTTGGCCTTGGGACGAGGTGCCGGACGATCGTTCGCAGCGGGTCTGGTCTTCTTGGACGCCACGCCGGTTCGCCGGACGGCCTGCCACTGGTCGTAGTCCGCGAAACGTCGGACCGCTCCACTTCCGTCGAGTGCCAGGATCTCTGTCGTGACACGATCGACCAGGTGCCGGTCGTGCGACACCAGAACCAACGCACCAGGGAACTCGATCAACGACTCTTCGAGCACCTCCAGCGTTCCGATGTCCAGGTCATTGGTCGGTTCGTCGAGGACCAGCAGGTCCGCGGGCTGCAGCATCAGCCGCGCCAGCGCGACTCGCGCTCGCTCGCCGCCCGACAGACGTGAAACCGGCTGGTCGAGTTGCGCCGGCCGGAACAGGAAGCGCTTGGCCCAGGTCACGACGTGCACCGGTCGGTCGCGATAGACCACGCTGTCGCCTTCGGGAGCGAGGGCCCGCTTGAGCGTCTGAGCTTCATTGATGCCGGAACGCTTCTGGTCGAAGTAGACCGTTCGCAGGTCGTCGATCCTGCGAATCTCCCCGGCATCGGGTTCCAGCTCGCCGACGATCACTCTCAGCAACGTCGACTTTCCCGAGCCGATCGGGCCGACGACGCCCAGGCGCATGCCGGGCGTCAAGAGCAACTCGAGATCCTCGATCAACGGCGTGCTCTCGAACCGCTTGCTCAGACCGCGGCCGTACCACAGGCGCTTGGTCTTTCGTCCGGACGCGGTCATCTCCAGTCCAGCAGACGACGATGTGGTCCGCTCGCGGCTTTCGGCCAACTCCGAGATGCTGCGCTCTGCCGCGCCAATGCGCGCTCTGGACTTCGAGGTGCGCGCCTTGGGTCCGCGACGCAACCAGGCGACCTCGCGGTGGACCCGGTTGGCCAGCGACTCCTGGTAGCTCGCCTGGTTCGACAGCAGTGCGTCGCGGGCCTCGAGCAGTTCGGCGTAAGCGCCGTTGACGGAGAGTAGACCTTCGGGGTAGATCCGGTCGATCTCGATCATGCGCTGGGCGACGTTTTGCAGAAAGTATCGGTCGTGGCTGACCACGACGAAGGCCATCGACTCGTTCTCGAGAAGCGATTCGAGCCAGAGGATCGAATCGACATCGAGGTGGTTCGTGGGCTCGTCGAGTAGAAGCAGGTCCGGTTCACCGACGAGTGCGCAAGCGATCGCCAGCCGAGTTCTCCAGCCGCCGGAGAGCGTACCCGCGTCGGCCGAGGGGTCGGTGAAGCCGGCGCGACTCAGCGCGATGCCGGTCCGGTGGTCGTCCTGCTGGGACGCCGCGGCGACGATACGCTCCACGGTCTCGTTGTCCGGAAACGACGGTTGCTGGGGCACGTAACCGACTCGCAGGCCCTTGCGTCGCGTGCAGTCGCCATCGTCGGGTTGCTCGAGCCCACAGAGAATCTTCAGCATCGTCGATTTACCGGCTCCGTTCGGGCCGATCAGGCCGACACGGTCGCCTTCGTGCAGCGCGAACGACAGCCCCTCGAACAACGGCCGTTCGCCGAATGCCTTGCTGATGTTCTTGCACGTGATCAAGACTGGAAGGGCCATCTTCGACTCGTGGGGTTACCGCTGGTAGAATTCAGCCGGGTTTCCTCGACAGCACCCCGACAAGTTAGCAGGTATCGCAGCGTCGGGGGATTCTTCCACCAGATGGACAGCCCCGTGAAACAACGAGAACTGCTGGCCTCGACCATGACGCCCGACGGGTACGAGATGACCCTGTCGTTGCACGCGGGTGACCACTACATCGAGGTCGACCGCCAGGCGTTGATGTCCACACGCGCCCCCGGATCGGAAAAGGAGATGGCGACGCTGGCTGCTCGGGAGTTGACCGGCAATCCTCGCCCGCGTGTGCTGATCGGTGGCCTGGGGCTCGGTTTCACCCTCGGCGCGGCGCTCGACTTGCTGCCCCGTGGGGCTTCGGTGGTGGTGGTCGAGTACTTCCAGACGATCGTCGACTGGAATCGAAAGTTCAATTTCGAGTCGAACATCGACCGATTGGCCGATCCGCGGGTAACCGTCGAGGTGACCGACGTCGTCAAATACCTGCGGAACGTGAAGCGACCCTTTGACGCGATCCTGCTCGACGTGGATAACGGTCCCCACGCGTGGTGCCTTGAATCGAACGAGCGGCTCTACAGTCAATCTGGCCTGTTGCGCATCCAGCGGGCGCTCAACCCGGGTGGCCTGCTCGCGGTCTGGTCCGCGGAGACCTCGCCGGTCTTCGAGAAGCGACTCGCCGAGGTCGGATTCGAGGCTAGCAGCGAAGTCGTGCGCTCTCGCGGCCGCAAGGGCGAACGACACACGATCTTCCTCGGGCGTGCGCTCTGAGTCGTCTGCTGGTACATTGACGCCCTTCCGGGAGCCCCGGCCGCCCCGGTTCAAGTGAATCGGGGCCAAAATCCCACTTCGACCATTGGGTGTAGAACCGTGATTGCAACCCAGGCTTTGTCTCTTCAGTACGGAAAGCGCGTCCTGTTCGAGGACGTCACGCTCAAATTCACCCAGGGCAACTGCTACGGCCTGATCGGGCCAAACGGCGCCGGCAAATCGACCTTTCTCAAGATCCTCGCCGGTGAGATCGAACCCAGCTCGGGCTCTGTGATCTTCCCCGCGGGCTTGCGAATGGCGGTCCTCAGGCAGGACCACTTCGCGTTCAACGACTTCGATGCGCTGACGACCGTGCTGATGGGGCACGAACGTCTCTACAAGGTGATGCAGGAAAAGGACGCGCTGTACGCCAAGCCGGACTTCGGCGAGGCCGACGGCATGCGCTCGGCAGAGCTCGAGGCCGAATTCGGTGAACTCAACGGTTGGGAGGCCGAGGCCCAGGCAGGGGAGTTGTTGAGCGGTCTGGGTATTCCGGTGGCGCGCCACGGCGTGCTGGTCAGGGACCTCGACGACGGCGACAAGGTCCGCGTGCTGCTGGCTCAGGCCGTCTTCGGAGAACCCGATCTGCTGTTGCTGGACGAGCCGACCAATCACCTGGATGTCGAATCGATCCTGTGGCTCGAGGAGTTCCTGCTGGACTTCAAACACACCGTGGTCGTCGTCTCCCACGACCGGCACTTCCTGAACAAGGTTTGCACGCACACCGCGGACATCGATTTCCAGAAGGTGCAGCTGTACACGGGTAACTACGACTTCTGGCGCGCGGCGAGCGAGATGGCGCTGCGTCACCGGCAGGCCAAGAAAGAGAAGAACGAGGAGCGTGCCCGGGAGCTGAAGGAGTTCATCGCCCGCTTCAGCGCCAACGCCTCCAAGTCACGGCAGGCCACCGCGCGAAAGAAGATGCTGGGGCAACTCGACGTCGAGGCCTTCCGTCCCTCGTCGAGGAAATACCCTCACATCGTGTTCGACCCGCTGAAGGTGCACGGCAAGGAAATGCTCAGCCTCGACAACGTGTCGAAGTCGGTCGCCGGGCAGGCCATGTTCGAGAACGTCAACCTGACCATCACCAAGGGCGAACGCGTCGCGGTGATCTCGCGTAACTCCGTTGCGACCTCGACGTTGTTGGAGGTCATCGCGGGTGCGCAGGAACCCGACACGGGTAGCGTCGGGTGGGGCGCGTCGGTGCGACGATCGTTCATGCCCAAGGACTACAACGACCTGTTCGATGTCGACCTGAACATCATCGACTGGTTGCGGCAGTACAGCGAGGATCAGGACGAGGGCTTCATCCGCCAGTTCCTGGGCCGGATGCTCTTCACCGGAGAAGAGTCGAAGAAGTCGGTCCGGGTGCTCTCCGGCGGCGAGGAAGTGCGCTGCATGATCGCGCGGCTGATGCTCGAGGATCCGCAGTGCATGATCCTCGACGGCCCGACCAACCACCTCGACCTGGAGTCGATCATCTCGCTGAACAACGCGCTGGTCAAACGCAGTGGCACGCTGATCTTCGGATCACACGACGTCGAGTTGATCGAGTCCCTCGCCGACCGGGTCATCGAGATCACGGACGACGAGGTGATCGACCACCAGTACGGCTATGCCGAATTGCTGCGCCGCCGAAGCGGGGATCTGGGGTTGGCCGTCGGAGCCTGAGCGGGGATTACCGCTTCGGCTTGTCCTTCTTGGGCTTCTTCTTCTCTTTCTTCTTGAGGCCCTTGGGCTTGGTGGGCCCCTTGGGCTTGCCGCCGGGCTTCTTGCCTTTCTCGAACCGTTTGGGCTTGCCGCCGCTCGCCTCGGCCCGCGCATCTCCGGTGTCCAGCTGAATCGCCAGTCGCTGCTGGAAGATGCGGACCTTCTGCAGGTGCTTCAGGATGTGGTTGGGCATGCCACGCGGCAGATCGACCGTGCTGTACGTTTCGTACAGTTCGATGCGGCCGATGTTGTGGCTTTCCAGTCCCGCCTCGTTGGCGATCGCACCGACGATGTGCCCCGGAAAGACGCCGTGCTGGCGGCCGACCTGAATTCGGTATCGTTCCAACTCGGATTCGTCGGGCCGCTGCGACCGCGGCTTGCGGTCGTCCCTGCCCCTGTCCGGTCGCGGAAGCTGCGGTGGCGGGATCTTGTCGGCCGGTGGCTGCAGCGGCCGATTGCGCTGAAGCTGAAACGCCAGAGCTGCCGCCGCATCCTCGGTCGAGCACGCATTCTCCGAAGCGAAGGCGCGGATCAACTGCCGGAAGAACTCCAGTTCTTCGTCGCCGCCCAGGATGTCCTGCATTTGTTGCTTGAACACCTTGATGCGACGCTCGGCAAGCTGCTCGCGGCCGGGTACTGTGAGCCACTCGATGGGGGACCGGGTCGCACGTTCGATGGCCCTCAGGAGCCGGCGCTCGCGCGCGGTCACGAAGGTGATGGCGGTTCCGTCCCGCCCCGCGCGCCCGGTCCGGCCGATGCGGTGTATGTAGCCCTCGGCATCGTAGGGGATGTCGTAGTTGATCACGTGGCTGATACGGGGCACGTCGATGCCGCGGGCCGCAACATCGGTGGCGATCAAGATGTCGAGCTTGCCGGATCGGAACCGACCGACGGTCCGCTCGCGGGCCTGCTGGCTCATGTCGCCGTTAAGTACGTCGCAAGCGAAACCCCGTGCCTCGATGCGTTCGGCAAGCTCGGCCGTCGCGGTCTTGGTGCGTACGAAGACCAGCATCCCGTCGAAGTCGGCGGTCTCGAGCAGCCGGGTCAAGGCATCGAGCTTGTCGTGTCCGTGGACGAGGCAAGCGCGCTGCTTGGTGTGCTCGACCGTGACCGTCTCGGCCTCGATGCGGACGATGCTCGGGTCCTTCAGGTAGGTCTCGGCGACCTTCTGGATCGGAGCCGGCATGGTCGCCGAGAACAGCGCCGTCTGACGTTGATCCGGGACGTGTTGCAGGATCCACTCGACGTCGTCGAGAAATCCCATGCGTAACATCTCGTCGGCCTCGTCGAGCACCAACGTTGTCAACTCGTCCAGCACCAGACTGCCTCGAGTCAGGTGGTCCATGATCCGACCTGGCGTTCCGACGACGACGTGCACCCCGCGCTTCAGGTGGCGCAGTTGTCCCGCGTAGTCCTGGCCGCCGTAGATCGGCACGATGTGGAAGCCCTTCATCTTACTGGCGTAGCGCTGAAACGCCTCCGATACCTGGATGGCGAGTTCACGTGTCGGGGCCAGGATCAGGACCTGCGGCTTGGCCTTCGAGAGATCGAGGCGCGACAGCAACGGCAGTGCGAAGGCCGCGGTCTTGCCGGTTCCGGTCTGGGCAACCCCGAGCAGGTCACCGCCGGCGAGCAGGTGCGGGATGCTCTGGGCCTGGATCGGAGACGGTTGTTCGTATCCGATCTCCTCGAGGGCTTGCAGCACGGGAGGAGCGAGATCGAGGGCGGAAAAGCCGGTTGTGGTCGTCTTCATGATGAAATTGCCCGGAGGGACACTCAACCGTAGCACATGCACGGCCGGGCGGTCTTGACCCGGTCGAGATTCCTGGACATACTGACAACTGCATCGCCTAGGGGTGGCCAAGCGGCCTGAGATCAAACCCTCGAACCTGATCCGGACCATACCGGCGTAGGGAACGGCAGCGGCAACTTGATCGACCCGGGGCAAGGAGGTCGATCATGGTCCGCACTCTCTGGTTGTCCCTCACGCTGATCGCGGCCATCGTCACGACGGCCGCAGCAGGACCGACCTATCCGGTCGAAGGCGTCATCGTCGATCGCGACGGGGAGGCCGTCCAGAATGCCTCGATCGCCGTGGATGGCCGGGTTGTCCTGACGACCGGGAGCGATGGTCGCTTCTCGCTGGAACTACCGCCCGGGAGGCAGGAAGTGGTGATCACCCACCCGACCCATCAGACCCTGCGCCATCGCCTGACGGTCGAAGGGGGCGTCTCGGGGCTGCGGCTCGAGTTGAGTCCGGCATCGTCGGTGACGGAGTCGATCACCGTCTCCGGGATTCGGGCCGGCGACGACGTGCCCGTCACACGAACCAACCTGGACCGCGAGGAGATCGAGGCGTTGAGTTACGGACAGGACGTTCCCGCCCTGCTGCAGTACACGCCGTCCACGACCTGGTACTCGGACTCGGGCTTGGGCTCCAACTACTCGTACTTCAGCCTGCGTGGGATTCAGCAGACACGCATCAACATGACCTACGACGGTGCTCCGCTGAACGACCCCGCCGAGCACGCCGTCTACTTCAACAACTTCAACGATTTCGCCAACGAAGTCGGGAGTATCCAGATCCAGCGCGGAGTCGGGACATCGACGGTGGGCGCGCCTTCCTTCGGTGGATCGGTCAACTTCGCGAGTATGCCGTTCGCCGAGTCCAACGGCGGGGACGCCCGCCTGGTCTTCGGCTCGTACGGGACGAAACGGGCGTCGCTGGCATACGAGTCCGGCGTCCTCGACAACGGCTTCGCCGTGTCGGGACGAGTGTCCTTTTCGGACACGGATGGTTATCGTGAAAATTCGGGCAGCGAGCACACGACGCTCTTTCTCAACGTGGGCTGGCAAGGCGAGCGGTCGTCATTGAAGTTCGTGTCGTTTTCCGGGAGTGCGGAATCGCAGCTGGCCTTCCTCGCCGCCGATGCCGAAACCCTGAGCGAAAACCCGCGATACAACCCGTTGACCGATCAGGACCGCGACAACTTCGACCAGGGCCTCGCACAGTTGCAGTATTCTCGTCTGCTGGGAAAGTCCACCGTCCTTAACGCTTCTGTGTACTACAACGGAGCGGACGGCTACTTTCAGATGTGGGACGATCCCGTGGCCCAGAACGATCTGCTTTTCTTCGGTATCGATCAGTACTTCGTCGGGTCGATGGTGACGGCCACGTGGGACGCGACCCGCCTGACGGCTACCGTGGGCGTACACTTCAACGACTTCCGTGGCGACCACACGCTGGACATAGATAACCAGCAGATCTACCTGAACACCGGTTTCAAGCAGACGGCCAGCGCGTTCGGCAAGGCGGAGTACAAGTTCGGAAAGTGGCTAGTCTACGGCGACATCCAACTTCGCTGGGCCGAGTTCTCGTACGAGGGAGACATCGACCTGGGTTCCATCGACTGGACCTTCGTCGATCCCCGCGTCGGGTTCCGTAGGACGTTGTCGAACGATCTGAGTCTGTACGCCTCTATCGGACGGGCTCAGCGTGAACCGACCCGCCTGGACATGTTGCTGGGAGAGGACGACGCGACGGTCGAGCACGATCTGGGCGCGGTCCAGCCGGAAGAAGTTCTGGATTTCGAGGCGGGTATCGATCTGGATACCTCGCGAGTCAGGCTGCAGGCCAGTGTCTACTCGATGGAATTCACTAACGAGATCGCCTTGACCGGCGAGCTATCCGAAGTCGGCCTGCCGATACGCCGCAACGTTGATGATTCGTTTCGCCGTGGCCTCGAGATCGATCTGCGCTGGATGGTTTCAAACCACTGGACCATCCTGAACAGCGCGAACCTGAGCCACAATCGCATCAGCGAATGGACGCAGTACTACGACGTCTACGACCCGCAGGGTAACTGGATCGACAGTCAAGCGATCACCCACAGCAACGTCCAACCGCTGCTGACGCCGGAGGTGGTCGTCAATCTGGGGGCCGAGTGGTCTTCACGGGAGATGCGCATCGCGTTGATCGGCAGGTACGTGGACGATTCGCATCTCGACAACACCGGCAGCGACGAGTTCATCGCGCCTTCCTACGGCAATCTCGACCTGCTCGCATCTTTCGGTCTCGGCCGATGGTGGTCGGCGGCCAAGCCTCGACTGACCCTCTACGCCAACAACCTGCTCGACGATCTGGAGCAGTACCCCAGTGGCTACAGTTACCAGTTCATCGTTCGTGAACCCGGTGGGTCCGAGACGATCGGCGGATCTCCCTACTACTATCCTCTCGCGGGCAGGAACCTGATGGCCAAACTGGAATTCAATTTCTGATGATCGCGCTGGAGTCGATCGCCGTCGCCGTGACCTTGCTGGCCGTCTACCTGACGGCACGCCAGGTCATCTGGTGCTGGCCGCTCGGGATGATCAGCGTGACGTTGTACGCGGTGGTGTTCTACCAGTCGAAGCTGTACGCCGATATGGGACTGCAGGCGATTTACTTTGCGCTCGCGGCCTACGGTTGGTGGGCCTGGCTTCGCGGCGGGGAGGATCGAGGGGCGTTGCGCGTGTCCTTGCTGTCCAACAGGGCGCGCGTGGCGCTGGCGGCGGCCGCGGCGGTGGCCGGGATCGTCCTGGGACAGACGCTGCACTTGCTGACCGACGCCTCGCTGCCGTTCATGGATTCGACCCTGACCTCGTACAGCATTGCCGCTCAATGGATGCAGACTCGCAAGTTCCTCGAGGCGTGGCTGGTCTGGTTGGCGGTCGATGTGTTCTACGTCGGCATGTTCGTCTACAAGGGTCTGTATCTCACCGCCGGGCTGTACGCGATCTTCTTGTATCTCGCAGTGCTGGGCTTCATCCAGTGGCGACGCTCGATGACAGAGGCGACGAGTTGAAACGCGTCGTGGTCACGGGCTCCGAATGTACCGGCAAGACCACGCTGGCCGAGGCGCTGGCGCAGCGCCGTGGAGTGATCTGCATACCGGAGTACGCCCGGCAGTTCGTTCGGGAAAAGGGCGCTGCCCCTGACCGTGCGGATGTCGAAGCCATCGCGCGGGGGCAGATCTCGCTTGAAGAGCAGGCAGAGCGCGAGGGGCACGCACTCGTGATCCAGGACACGGACCTGCTCAGCACGGTGGTCTACAGCCGGCATTACTACGGCGATTGCCCGCCGTGGATCCAGGAGAAGCTGGCCCGGGGCACCCCGGAGTTGTACTTGCTGGCGGGCATCGAAGTCCCGTGGACCGCGGACGGCCACCAGCGAGATCGTGGCCACATGCGAGAGGAAATGCAGACCTTGTTCCGTCACGCCCTGGTCGAATTCGAGGCTCGTTTTGTCGAGGTGAACGGACCCCTCGAAACACGGCTTCGGGATGCGCTGGGGGCACTCGATTCCCTCTGATCCGCATCTCGGTTGACGCTGCGGCGATCTCCGGGTAGACATGTGTTATCGCCGGTGTATCATGCCGGACTAACCGGCCCCGGGGTAATCCACGATGTCGTCAGAAAGCCAGAGAATGCCAGCCTTCATGAAGTGGGAAGACCTGAATTCCCTGGTCGGTTCGATCCGCACCCGCTCGCTCGTCGCTCGGCCGAAGAATCTCGCTCAGTGCCGCGAGGCGCTGGCCTACTGCCGAGAGCACGACATGACCATCTGCGCTCGGGGGGCGGGGCGAGGATACGGTGACCTGGCACTCAACGACGGCCACGCCTTGCTCGACATGAGCGGCATGAACCGCATCATCGACTTCGACGAAGAGACCTCACAGATCCGGGTCGAAGCCGGCGCGCGCTTGATCGACATCTACCGTGAGGTCCACCATCGTCGGCTGACGCTGCCGTCGAGCCCGACCGAATCGCACTCGAGCGTGGCCGGTGCGATCTGCGCGAACGTCAACGGCAAGGACGCTTGGCGACAGGGCAGCTTCGCGCACCAGATCGTCAGCATGACGCTGTTGCTCGCGGACGGTTCCACCGTGACGATCGACCCTTCGCACGAACTGTTCAACGCCGTCGTTGGAGGGATCGGGCTGCTCGGCATCATCGTCGACGCCACGCTGCAGCTCAAGGCGATCCCGTCGCCCTTCGTCGAGATCGACCGCATCCCGGCACGCAACGTGGACGCGCTGCTCGAGACGATGACTCGAGTCGAGCAAAGGTACGACGCTGCCGTCGTGTGGGTCGATGCTTACGCCCGCGGCCGCAAGGTCGGCCGGTCGGTGATCCACGCTGCGAAGTGGGTCGAGCGCGACGACACCGAGGAAGAACGCCGGAAGTACCTCGATGCGGGCTACGGGCGGCTCGACCGCCACCGTCGATTCGGTCTCGCGCTACACGAGAAATTCGGTCCGGTCCTGTCGCTGATGCTTCAAGCCCAGCGGCCGATGATGAACGCGTTCAACCGGTTGTACTACGCGCTCAGTCGACTGACCTGGCGGATGGGGCGCTCGTCGAACCAGGAATTGTTCCTGAGATTCGGCTTCGAGGCCAGTTTTACCGTGCCTCCGGCTCACCTTGTCTGCGGCCCACAGGGGTACACGGTTCAACTGACTTTCCCGCGGACGGTCGCTCGCGAAGCGATCGTCGAGTTGCTCGAGATCTGTCAGTCCTCGCCCTGCCCGCCCGTCACGACGATCCTGCGGGCGCACAAACGGGACCAGGGGCTGCTGTCCTTCTCCGAGGACGGCTACAGCCTGAATTTCGAATTCCATCCGAAGAAGCGTCACGAGGCGGCGAGCCGATCCACGGTCGATCGCTTGATCGACGCGACAGTTCGACGTGGCGGGAAGATCCATCTGGCCAAGGATCAGGTCTTGACGCCGAAGCAGTTCTACCGCGTCTATCCGCGCTACCAGGAGTTGCTCGAGATCAAGCGACGACTCGATCCCGAAGGGCTGTTCACTTCCGACCTGGCGCGCCGCGTCGGCATCGATCCGGATCTCGACAAGAAGCCGCCGGAAGAACGGCGACTCCGAACGGCAGCCCGCGATCGCTGAGACCGTCACGATGGGGACCGTTCTGGCCGCACTGGCGGAATTGGCCCTCATCGCGTTCATCGTCTACAAGGCTCTGCAGCTACGCAAGGGCTATCGCGAGCGTGCCGCGACCGGCATGGACCTCTACGACAGTCTGCGCGAGAGTGCCGGCTCGGTCGTAGGGACGGTCGCCGGGGGGGCTCTGGCGTACGAGGCCACGCTTCTTTACTACGCGACCGCAGGATGGTCCCGATCTCCGGAGATCGGTGACGGGGCCTTCAGCGTCCATCGCAACGTGGCGTATATTCCGCTGATGCTCGCGGTGATGATCGCCCTCGTCGTCGAGACCATCGCAGTGCACCTGCTGCTGCGACTGTGGAGTCCCGTCGCGGCATGGGTGCTGACCGCGATCAGTCTGTACACGCTGGTCTGGCTGATCGGGGATATTCATGCGGTACGGCTTCGCCCGACGCGGATCCGCGACGGCATCCTGCACTTTCGGCTGGGCCTGCGCTGGGATGCCAAGATCTCGATCGCGTCGATTCAGTCGGTCGGCACGCCGGAGAACGACGATCGGCCCGGGGGACGGGAGCACCTGAAGGCGATTCTCGTCGGGGCGCCGAATCTTCGGATCCAGCTCCGCGAGCCGATCCGCGCCGTCGGTTTCTACGGGTTGCTGCGACGTGTGCGGACGATCGACCTGCACGTCGACGATCCGGGCGGTTTCGTTGCGGGGTTGCAGGCGTAGTTCCCGGCGCTTCGCGGGTCATGTGGCGGCACGTCCGGGGAACGGTCTAGACTGGCCGGTCCGCTTTTCCCCCCGATCGAGCGTTCAAAGGAGATCGCGTAATGACGAGACTGATCGCCGTGGCCCTCTCGCTGGTCCTGCTGGTAGCCGCCGTCGGTTGTCGATACAGCCACGAAGAAGAGCAGGAGTACAAGACCAACGAGCGCGGTCTGGACCGGCGCAACATGGACGAATCGGTCAACGCCTGCGAGGACTTCTATCAGTACGCGAACGGCAAGTGGATGGAGCGCAATCCGATTCCGGCGGAGTACAGCATCTGGAGCATTTCCAACGAGATGCGCGAACGGAACAACATCTTGCTCCGCGATCTCCTCGAAGACGCGGCCGCCTCCGGTGCCGCGAAGGGGACGAACGAGCAGAAGGTCGGCGATTTCTGGACCACGGGCATGGATACCGAGTCGATCGAGGCGGCGCAGGCCGTGCCGCTGGCCGCCGATCTGGAACGAATCGGAGCGATCGACAGTCTCGAGGGCCTTCAGGCGATAATCGGCGATCTGCAACGCGAGGGCATCGGGGCCGTCTTCGGCTACGGCGTTTTCCAGGACTTGATGGACAGCGAGAAGTACATCCTGTACGCGGTGCAGGGCGGTCTCGGTCTTCCGGACCGCGACTACTACCTGCGCGACGACGACGAGTCGGTGGAACTGCGTGAGAAGTACGTCGCGCACATTTCCCGCATGCTCCAGTTGCTGGGTGACTCGCCGGATGCCGCGCAGGCGTCCTCCCAGGCGATCATGGCCCTCGAAACCCGACTCGCCGAAGCATCGTTGACCAATGTCGAACTGCGAAACCCGGCGAACTACTACAACATCCAGTCGGTGGTCGACTCGGACAAGGCCACCCCGAATTTCTCGTGGAGCACGTTCCTGGACCAGCTTGGGCTGGGACAACTGGATACGTTTTCTTACGCACACCCGAAGTTCTTTGCCGAGATGAACACGCTGCTGGCCGCCGAGCCGATCGAGACCTGGCAATCGTACTTGCGCTGGCAACTGATCAGCTCTCTCGCGCCCTACCTGTCGAGCAACTTCGTCGACGAGGACTTCGACTTCTTCAGCCGGACGCTGCAGGGGACGGAAGAGCAGCGGCCGCGCTGGAAGCGCGTGACGGCGCGAGTCAGCGCTGGCATGGGCGAGGCGCTCGGTCAGGTCTACGTCGAGCGAGCCTTTCCGCCGCAGACCAAGGCACGCGCCGACGAGATGATCGAGAATCTCCGGGCTGCGGTCGGCACGCGAGTGCAGGGCCTGGAGTGGATGAGCGACGAGACGAAAGGTCGCGCCATGGAGAAGCTCGAGGCGTTCAATTCCAAGATCGGCTATCCCGACAAGTGGCGGGACTACTCGGCCCTCGAAATCGGTCTGGACAGTTATGTCGCCAACGTGCGCGCCAGCAACGTCTTCGAGAACCAGCGCAACCTGGACAAGATCGGCAAGCCGATTGACCGCGACGAGTGGGGCATGTCGCCGCAGACCATCAATGCCTACTACAGTCCCGTGATGAACGAGATCGTCTTCCCGGCCGCGATCATGCAGCCGCCGTTCTTCGACGGCGAGATGGACGACGCTGTCAACTACGGCGGAATGGGTTCGGTGATCGGCCACGAGTTCATGCACGGCTTCGACGACCAGGGCAGCAAGTTCGACGCCGCGGGCAACATGCAGAACTGGTGGACCGATGAGGACACCGCGCGATTCGAAGAGCGGACCGCCAACCTGGTCGCGCAGTACGACGGCTTCGTCGCCATCGACGACCTGCACGTCAACGGTGAGTTGACGCTCGGCGAGAACATCGGCGACCTGGCAGGGCTGACGATGGCCTACTACGCCCTGCAACGGG
>Ga0316197_10001777_pt1 | contig 15342 bp, 12 predicted proteins | sample OudBiesiAoxic_MG_FD_204939 | JGI IMG/M metagenome (GOLD analysis project Ga0316197, IMG submission 204939) | Coastal sediment microbial communities from Oude Bieten Haven, Netherlands - site A oxic | ecosystem: Environmental > Aquatic > Marine > Coastal > Sediment | place: Netherlands...
TGCCAACAAAGTCGAGGACCTTCGCGGCCGTGACGGCCGGAGCCCATTCGGCGGAGACCGCCCAGCGGTACACGACGTCGTCGAACGACTGCACCACGTCGGCGGTCGCGGGAATGGCCAGAGCCAAGAACAGGAGAGCGCTCAGCATCCACAGGCCGAGTGCAACACGCCACGCAAGCGGATGGTCGTGCAACAACGGATCCGATTGCAGCCGGCCGTTGGAAGCGGCATTCGGTTGTTTCGCGCTCATCTTCGCTCCACTCGATCAGGGCACCGTCTCATCCACCACACGATCCGCTACGACCCGCCCGTTTCCACGATTGGTACCGGCCCATAGTCGTAGGCATCTCCTGCGAGTTCGGCCCGCTGTTCTTCGCTCATCTTCCACGTCTTGTTCAGACGCCAGATGATGTACGAAATGAGCCCGAGGGGAATCGGCAGGAGATACGTGACGGCTCGGAAGACGAGGATGGCGGCAACAACTTGGGCACTGGTGATGTCATCGAGGCCGATCGTCAGCACCGCGGCGTATCCGAGCTCGACGACCCCGACGCCTCCCGGAGTAAGCGGAAGCGCCGAGATCAGTCGAACGAAAGCGAAGGCCGCCAGGACTGCAATCCAGCTCAGCTCTTCCTGCGAAACGCCAACGTGGCGAAGGGCAACAAGCAGAACCAGGTAGAGCGAGATGTGGCTGAGCAACGTAGCGACCGTGAGCCATAGCCATCGGTGCCGCAGGAGTCCGATTGTGTCGGTGCGGAAGTCGGAAGACCGCTCCCCCCATCCTTCGATCGGTTCCTTGCGGAACAGCTTGCGGCCCCAGTTGACAACGTTCCCGATGCCCTGGCCGATTGCGCGCGCAAGCCGGTCGCTCCTCAACAGCAATCCGAAGAGCACGACCGCGGATATGAGGATGATGATGCCGATGGCAGCAGCCGTCACGCGTGCCGGGGTGAGTTCACTGTCGAGAGCGAGTAGCGCAAGAGCCAGGACCGGCATGCCGAGCTTCACGAAGTTGTTCCAGATCCCCGTCACGACCGCCGAACGCCCGATGGATCCGATCGTGAATCCCCATGAAGTGAGCATGGCAATCGACACGCCAACACCGATCACCCCGCCGCCAGGCAGTGTGTTCGAGACCGCCGTCGAGGCCTGGTTCACGACCGCAGCTTCCCGGAGCCGGAGGCCGGGCAGGGCAGCGGTCAGCACGAACCAGTAGGTCATCAGATTCCATAGGCCGAATGCCACAAGAGATCCGATCTCCATCCCAGTCATGGCCCGGATCGTGTCGAAGACGTCGCCGTAGTCGGCAATCAGCGGCATCACCCCGAGGAAGATGCCGGCAACGATTGCCAGGGAGATCAGTGCCTGGACGATCCGCTTCCACGGGAATCCCCGCGGCTCATCGTCCCGACTGGAGTCGGCGCCGGATTCTCCGGCCTGGTCACGGGACTCGGCATCGGAATCTGATGTGCTCTCGTCGCTCACTCGAAGCCCCGGTACCCGGCTTGGCGGGCCAACTCGTAGATCTCCTCCATGGGATACAGTCCGATTGCGCGGGCCACGTCGCTCTTCACCGTCTGCGCGCCTTCGCCCTTGGCGTCGATGTCATAGCGGACGCAGCCGCTCTCAAACGTGTAGAACCACCGAGCCTCGTACACCGGGTCGTCAACATCACCTTCCATCTCGGCGAGCGCGGCATCGAAGTCGAGTCCGGAGTCCTCATCATCGCCAACGCGACGCAGGCTCACGGTCTCCGTGTCCACCTCGGCGTCGTCGATGATGATCACCGGTGTTCCGGCGGCGTGGGCGGAGGAGATCTTCTCCGAGATCGGCCGCTCCGATTCATCGAGCGTGGCGGCGATCTCGCGCCCGTTGACCGACTCGCTCATGAAGTGAGCAACCACCGACACCGCATAGTTGTGATGGCGGTTGGCTACCGGGATGACCACGACCGCAAAGTCGGCGTTCTCTTCGAGAACCTCAATCGAGAGGGCTACGTCTCCTTCATCCGAGGTGACCTTGGTTGCTGCCCCGATGTCACACGACGGCAGCAGCGTCACTCGCAGAAAGTCCAATCCCATTCGATCGGAATGGAGGGTGAAGTACGCCTGGCCGCTGCGCGCTTCCACGTGCTCGAATTGCCAGCCCGGTCGGAGTGCATCGACGCACGGGATGTACTCGGTGCCGGGAACCGCCTGCGCAGTGAGGATGATGCTGGTTCCGAGATCCTGGGACGGACCGTCACATTCCACAATCCTTCTACCCAATTGCTGTCCCGCACACCCCGCCGAGAGCATTGCAAGGATGCAGGCTGCGAACACAAGACGCCGCATCAGATGAACCCCTGGCCGCGGATGTTGTCGATGATGAACGAGATGAGGATCAGGATGGCGAGGACCGTGACCGCTGCCATGGCGATCCGGCGGCGAGACCATCGCTGGATAGAGATCCGCTCCCGCGGCGGCGCCAAGTCTCGGAAGGATTGAACAAGATCAATTCGCTTGTCCTTGCGGACGGTGCGCAACATGCTGCGAGACTGAGACGGGACGCTCACACTCCGCGTAGCGGCGAACGCTTCGGCCACATCATCAGGTGAGAAGAACTGAAGGGCCCGGTTGTAGACCCGATCAGGATCTGAGCTCAGGGCGAGCACGAGCATCATGTTGGCGAGATCGACAGCCTGACGCCACGGAGTTGGTCGAACCTGCCCGAACGCGACGTCGATCAACACCACATGCCCGTCGCGCACCATGATGTTGGCGGGTTTCACGTCGCGGTGGGCGAGTCCGGCGTCCCACAGGTTCCGGATCACCTCCAACCCCTCGTCGATCTGGTCATCGGTGAGTTCCACTTCGCTGATCTCTACGGCGCCATCCAGGAACTCGGTAACGATCAGGTACTCGCGCTCGGGGGTGATCTCAACGAAGCCGTACGGGAGGGCACAGGGAATGCCGGCATCGCGCATCACGCGCATCATGTAGTCCTCGTATTCGACGAGGCGCCGGACCGACGTGAACCGAACCTCGTCCTCCAGCGTGCCGTAGACCACCGTGCGGCCCCACTTGTACCAGCGATCCGCGCGGAGATGACTCTGGGCGTAGAGCTTGGCAAAGATCATCGTCGCCTCGGGCGAGGCTGCATCGCGGCGCACGTTCATTTGCAGCGGTGTCGATCCGGCGCTTCCCGCCAGCCCGACATAACCCAAGTAGGTCACTTCGAGGCCGAGCTGATCCTGAACCGCTTGTTTGATGGCCTCACCCCGCTTGCCGCTCACATCGAGATGTGCCGACTTCCCGTGGGAATATGCGACTGGGAACACCGAGTCGGGCACGAACAACTTGAAAACGACCACCGCCACTGCGATCGAGAACATGACGCCAACGGTCGCGTCTGAAGGATGATCAACACCGAGATAGATCCGAGCGAAGACTTCTGTCAGGAGCAGAACTCCGCTTCCGAAGAACCACCAATTGCGCCACTTGCCTTGTGGGATGAGGGAGTAACCGATCACACCGAGGGTGGCTGCAAGCGAAGCCAGTGGTGCAGAGGGATGCGAATACCCCTCCCACGAGACCAGGATTTCCACGAGCGGCCGAGGTCGAGCAACGGCTGCCGCCATCCCGGTGGACACCAGGTCGACAATGAGAAAGACCGCCATACCGGCCACGAGGTGACGCCACCGCCTGTAGAAGACCAGGGCAAGAATGATCCCCCATCTGACCACGCGAATGAAAGGCTCGGTCGTAAGGAAGTTGAACCCCTTGAACAGCGCCGTCGCGGCGTCTGTGCGCAGGTCCTGCAAGCGCTCCAACAGTTTCAAGTCCTGTCGCGTCCACCAATCGGGCGATCCGGCGAGGGCGAAAAGCAAGATCCAGATAACAAGGCCGGAGAGAGCAACCACCGCCCAGAACGTGCCCGTCCCTCGAAACTCGCGGGGGAGCGGTTCTTTCTCACCCGAGGGTCTTCTCCGGCGTCCGGCAAATCTCACGCCGCCGATCTTGACGACGCGGCGTTCTCCGATCTGACCAAGATCAGAGCTTGGACCGGCCGAACCGCTCGCGGGGTCGTCGATCACATCGGGTGAATCAGCGTCGAGTGAGATCTTCCCTCCTCTCCGTGATCCTACATTCGCAACCCATCTCGGTTCGAAATTGTGCTGAGCGAAGAGCATCTGGGATTCGCCCTGAGAGGGAGCCAGCCGTCAATCAGAGGCGACCGCTGCGGTTGAGCCAGACCAGCGCAAGCCACCCGGGAAGGATCGGAAGCCAGAACGTCATGAGCCTGAACAGCAGCACCGCTGCGAAGGCCGTTGATGCGTCAATGCCGACGACCGTGTACCCAGCGATGAGGGCCGCCTCGGTGGCTCCTACACCGCCGGGTGTCGGAGCAGCGGTCGCAACGGCGGCCCCGGCGAGATAGACGACGGCGGCCGTCGCCACCGCCACGTCGGCTCCGAACGCGTTCAGCGAGGCGATCATCGCGATCGTATAGCTCACAGTGATGATCGCCGACCCGGCAAACAGCGCCAGGAGCTTTGTGGGGGTCTTGGCAATCGCCGCGATCGCAGAAGCCCCGGCGCGCACGGCGGGGAGAAGGTACTTCGTCAAGAGCTTCCGCCCGGCGGGCAGGATCATGATGAGTCCCGACACCAGGATGAGGGCCGTGGCGACGATCGCTGTGGTCTCCACGTCCGGGACGGGCAGGGCCACGTCTTGGGACGCAACGAGGCCGGCCAGCACAAGCAGCGAGATGTGCACCAACAGGCCGGCGACTGTGTTCAATCCGACCGCTGAAGCGGCCATCGGCAACGTGAGGTCCTGTTTCTGCAGGAACCGCACATTGGTAGCCATTCCCCCCACCTTGGCGGGGGTCACGCGGTTGGAGAATGACGAGGCCAGCTGCGCCATCGTGACGGACCAAAACGGGAGTCGGACGGGGACCGCCCCCACCATGCCAAGGCCCGCCCCGAGATATGTCACCGCCGACATCACGGCAACAACCACGACCCAGCCGAGGTGGGCGGTACGAAGCTCGTCGAGGAATCTCGTTGCTGCCGTCAATTGCGGAATCAACACGTAGAGAGCGATCGCCACGCTCGCCAATATGAACAGCGTCCGAGGTTTCACCCGCTCGATTCGCTCGTAGGTGACCTCGACATCGGCAGCAGCTGCCGCGACCGAACGGAGCTTGGCATACCCACCGGACTTGCCGAGTTGGGCCCGAGTCGCCGAACTGAGGGCGAGCGGCTGGATCCAGGGCAACGCCTCCGCAATGCCCTCCTTCCCCACCACCGTCGCTGCCGCGGCCATAGCCCGATCGGCACCAACCGCCACCGTGGTTGATGCGAGGAGCTGCGCGTAATCACGCGCCAACAGCGACTCACTGGCGACCAGCTCCGCCGATCCAAGGCCGATGATCCACGGAACACCGTCCTCGGCGATGAACACATTCGCCAATCGCAAGTCCCTGTGTGCGATCGCAGCATCGTGCAGTGTGACGACGAGCCGCCAAATATCGGCGAGCATGCCGTCGGTTATCTCCTCCGGGTCCACGGCATCGAGCGACCGGCCTTCGAGCTTGCGGTAGGCGAGGAGCATCCCGTCGCTGCCAACCTCGGCGACCGTTACGAGCTGGGGCGTCCGGATCCCGCGTGCGGTCGAAGCAAGGGAGAGGAACGCTTCGTGTTCCACGGAACGCCGTAGCGACGGGAAGGGCCGCCGATCGCCGGCCCTTCTGAGCCGAAGCGTGCGGTATGCGCGCGACATCAGGTCGGCGGCCCGATTGTCCGAGTCGAGCGTCTTGACGAAGAGCATGTCCCCGTCGGACATCGTCACGTACCAGGGAATTGATCCGCGCGCCGCAACAGGCGCTCGTTCCACTTCAGCAACAGGGAGTCGATCCTGCTCGAGGGCACGACCCACTTCGGTCGCCGTCGCAGCCCTGTCTCGGGTCCTCAGGATGAGTGCCACCAAGGCGCCGGCAAGGACTCCGATTCCGACGTCGAACGGAAGCGTCAGGACTGACGTCGATGCGCCCACGAATGCCAGCGATGCCGCTGCCACGACCAATCCGACCGCCCACGGTCGCAGCCGCGGTCCGATCCACACGCTGCCAACCGTCAGCACTGCGACCACCGCCGCCAAGCCATCGTTGCCAAGCCCGTCGCTCGCCGTGCTTTCAATGGCATTCTCAAGTGCGTCGGACGTCGCGACCGCCAGCACGGTCCGGCTCCCCAGTGTCCCGAGCGCCAGCGCCGACAGCGCCGCGAGGTTGATCATGATCCACCGCCGGTACTTCCTCCGGTACAACAGAAACACGTTGGTGCCAATGATCGCAATGAAGATGAAGAGGACGATCACCGCCTCAATTCCGGTCGCCAGCCAGTCGGGCCACGCTTGCTGGATGGTCGCGAAATCCTCCCTGACCCCTAGCAAGGCGTTGTCGAAGACCAGCAGCAGCAGCATTCCGAACAGCACAAGGACCAGACCGACCAGGGCGCGAAGTACGTAGACGGTCGACCGCACCAAGGGCGGCCTGGGCTCGGTGGCATCAGTGCCGGATTCAGGTGCGGCCAGCGTGTCGCGAAGCGCCGCCTGAAGCTGCTGACTCATTGATTGAGGCGGAGTCGGTTTGTTCACATGGATCCGCTCGGATCGGGATGCTGTTCCCTGCCGTCGGAGCATATCCGAGTCATCTCAGGGGCGGTGCTTCAGGGAGTGGTCGTTGGTGGCGGCCGATAGACGTCCTCGGGATTCGCGGGGAGCGAGTCGCACCCGAGCGCGTAGTTGACGGTCTCTTTCAATTCGTCGGGGATCCAGGGCGTGTCGGCAAAGACTCCTCGGTCGGCGGTGGCGTCGAGCTTGGCCTGGAACTCTGCGCACACCTGGTTGTCTGCGGCGAGCGCTGCCCGGTAGGCAGCCATCTCGGCACTCTCAGAGAGTTCACGCCAATCCGCAGCGGTGCCGGCTCGGACGGCAAGCTCCGCGATTGGGAGCTCTCTGAAATAGAGCTCGTGGAGCTCAGCGACCTGTTCGGGGGGCTCGATGGCTGCGGCAGCCTCCAGTGCCTCGGCCTGTATCTCGGCGACTTGCTCGAGAGCGACGTGCAAGTCGTGCGGGGTGAAGTCGGTGAGCTGAACTCCCTGATCGGCAATCCCGAGATGCGATCCCTGGCCGACAATGAGCACCAACCCCTCCGGGCTTGTGGCGAGCGGCTCGTATCGCTCGATACCTCGGTCGAAGATGGCATTGATCTCCTGGACGTACTCGGTGAGGGACATCTCCCCGCCGCCGCACCCGACGGATACGACCGAAATGCACAACACAATTGATATGAGCCGCCTAATCCGAGTGCCTCCGTGTGCGGGACGCCGCCGCTATCCGGTCGAGTCCGAATCACATTTTCGCCCACCCAGACCTGCAACCGATAGGGGCTGATTGCCCTGGCGGTTCCGGGATCACTCCGGGGCGAGAGCGTTCCGGAGAACAGCTACCCATTCGGATCACATCTGCCAGAACGTGCCAAACGGCACTATCTGGCGAAACACCATTCCGTGCCTAATGCGTTCAGGCAAAGACATGCCGACGTCGTTCGCCGCCTCGTGCAAAGAGCAGGCGGCGTCTTCCGCACCGGGCGTCGTCGGAAGAGGACCCAGGGGTGTTCGCCCCGTGGTTGGGAGAGGAACGTCATGTCCGACTCGGACGTCGATCGCAAGGACGAAGTCGATCGGAAGGACGAACCTGAGTTCGTCCCCGTGAAGAGCTACGGCTTCTACGAATGGATCAACCGCCACCCATGGTCAATTGCGGCGGTGCTGGTTGTGCTGGCTGTGGCATTCGCCGCCCTCTACCCGGTTATTGCCGATCAGAGCGAACCATCGTTCGATCCAAAGGGCCCCATCTACGACACGAGAGACTACGTCGACGAGGTCTTCGCGTCGAGTTCATCCATGCGCGAAGTCCTGTTCATCGTCGAGACTCCTGACGGCGGTGATGTGCTAACCCGCGACTCCCTCCTGGAGCTCAAGCAGAACCAGGACGCGGTGCTCGCAGACCCCGAAGCCCAGAAGCACCTGGCGACCTCGTTCGCACGGGATCTCGGTGTCACCGTCGAAGGCGTCTACTCAATTGCGAACGCCGTCGACGATGCTCTCCCTGGGGGCCTCGAGGCAGCATCCGAAGCCGACGTGAAGATCGCGCTCGCCGGCCTCTTCGCCGACGATGCTCCAACAAGCACCCTGCGCTTCCTTCTCGCCCCGATGGGGACAACACAAGACCCAACGACGGTTGATGGTGAGTCGGTCGTTGTTTGGAAGTCACCGGCGTTCTTCGCCCGTGTGGTGTACGACTTCGACACCTTCGACCAAGATCAGCTTCTGGAGGCCTTCGGCGAGGAGACCAGCCTCGAAACCGAACGTTGGCTCCGGACGGTGCAGGTCACGCTGCGTGGGGACCAAATGTCGGTTACGGCGATCGGCGTCGCGATGGACACAGGTCTTGTAGCCGAGGAACAGACCACAGCGGCCGCTCCGTATCTCCTCGCGGCGGTGGCGTTCATCGTGATCCTCGTTGGAGCGCTGCTGCGGTCCTACTGGGCGGCAATGGTCGTCGGGGCGGGTCTTGGCGTGACCATGATGCTCTACGGCGGCATCAACGCTCTGCTCGGGTTGAAGATGAACTCGCCGCTGCTGATCATGATCGTGCCGATCGCGCTGATTAGCTTCGGCGTTGACTTCTTCATCCACGCGAGCGGCCGGACGCGTGAGATGCAGGTCCTGGGCTTTGGGAGGGACCGGGCCTACCCGCTCGGCCTAACGGCGGTGTCGGCTGCCCTCTTGCTCGCGGCGCTGTCGTCGGCGGCTGCGTTCCTATCAAACGCGGTCTCCGGGATCCAAGGCATCGTCGAATTTGGGATCGCCGCGGCGGTTGGGCTGCTGCTCTCGTACATGATCCTCGGTTGGATCGCACCGAAGCTGCTGCTCTCGACCGAGGAACGGTTGGGACCGCGGCCCGCCGACCTCAGCCACCTACGGACGGCAGCCCAGAAGGTTGGGTTTGTCGTGGCAGCGTTCATCGCCGCGATCGCGGTGACCATGACAATCGTGATGCCGGGAATCGGATGGGTTCTCTACCTCGTGTTCCTGGCGCTGTTCTTCTACCTTCCGTATTGGCTCACGCGTCGCCGCAACCAGCGGGCCGCGGAGTCGGGCAGGCCATTGACCGACGAGGTGAAGGGTGCCGGTCACGGCTTCAGCGCTGCGGGGACGACCGTACACTTCGTCGCACGGTGGCGGGTATTCGCAATCCCCCTCGTTGCGGCTCTTGCCGTTGTCGCACTTGTCGGTGCATCCAAAGTCGAGCGAGGTTTCGAGGTCAAGGACTTCTTCTCGTCAAAGACCGACTTCGTCATGAGCCTCGACAAGCTCGAGCAGTACTGGGGAAGCGGCGGAGGCACCAGCGACTACATCTTCATCGAAGGCGACCTCACCGATCCCACCACGCTCGTCGCGTTGGAGACTGCCCAGGCGGAAGTCGCGGCTTCGGATGCCGCGTTCATTCGTGATTTCAACGGCGAAGTCGAATTCGCTCCGAATGCCGTCACGGTGGTGCGGATTGCGACGATGTCTGCGCCGATGCGCGCCGCCATCGCCGCCGACCAGGGCGTCGAGATCACGGACGACAACGGCGACGGTATCGCCGACACCCCCGAGCAGATTGCCGCGATCTATCGGTACGTCAAGACCAACAGCGTTGTGGACGGTGATGGTGTTGAGATCTTCCCCGTCAACCAAACCGAGACGATCCTCTACGTCGGCGACGGTTTCCAAGGGACGAAGGTAGAGACCGGGATTGCCACCTTCACCGACGACGAAATCATCCTCGCCGGCCGAGCGGTACTCGAGGACGCGGCCGTTGGGCTCAGAGCCAATCTCGACGACGGCACAGCGACCGTCGCGGTATCCGGAGGCGCCATAACAGGCCAGGATTCCATGGATTCCTTCCTGCAGTCCATGTTGGTGTCGCTTCCGATCGCCGTGCTTCTGACATCGCTGCTCGTGTTCATCACCCTGTTCTTCATCTTCCGCCACTTCGGACGGCGGATGTCGTCGATCCTCAAACGGTCGGGTCGTTATGCCGTGATCTCCATGGTTCCGATCCTCCTGGTCGTGGCCCTGGTCTACGGATTCATGTATCTCGTCGGATACCGCCTCAACCTGATCACGGCGATGATTGCAGCGATCTCGATCGGTGTTGGTGTCGACTACGCGACCCACTTCACGGTGCGGTTCATCGAGGAATTCGAGCACGAACCGAGTCGATTCCCGGCGCTGCGCCGGACCGGTGAAGGTACCGGTGGTGCGCTTGCGATCTCAGCCGTGACGTCGATGACCGGATTCCTCATCATGGCCGCGGCACCGATGCCGATGTTCGTGACGTTTGGTGTCCTCACGGCCGTGATGATCGGGTGCTCGCTTGTTGTGACGCTCCTTGTGCTGCCGAGTCTTTTGTTGCTCGTCACACCGTCGCGCAAGGGCGACGAACGAGAAGACATGATCGAGGAAGTCACCCGCGGCGGCGAGTTCGACTACGAGCCGCACGATCGGGATACAGCAACGAGGCAACCCCGTGCTGAGGCGGCGGCACCGGCGCCAAGCGCCGACCCCGCTGACACCAAGGTGGACAATTCGACGGGTTGATCGGAGCCCCGGGCGCCGCGAGCTCTCGGTTGTGCCTGCTGCGTCGACACCGGTGCCGCAGGCGGTCGCCTACTGGCACCAGGCGGTGCCGTGTCCGGCGCTACTCCAGGAGCCGAACGAAGCAGTAGACGCCTTCGACGATCCCGAACGCCGGGAACATGCCCCAAATCACCACCCAATAGATGAACGTGTTCTTGCGGAAACCGAGATCACGATCCCAGATGAATATGGGGATCGCGGTGTACCAGAACGGTACGGAGGCCACGAGTGAGAGGAGGAAACCCCATCGGTACCCGAGAATCATCCCGATGCTTCCTGCGATCTGGAGCGGCGCCCAGAAGATCGCGTCCGCCCAGGCGTACCCCTGGTTGAAGGCGAAGTAGGCCTTTGGATCGGTGGTGTCGGGGCTGCCTCCATACACATTCTCGATCGTCCACTGGCTGCGTGGACGGACCACGGCGACGACCTGCAGACCACCCAGAAGGACGATCAGGACGAGGCCGGCAATCGCGACGAACCACGTGGCGATCGTCACCTCCATGATTCCTCCAATCCTTGTCTGGTGTGTCTCATGACGAAGACAGCGCTGTTGCGGCGGCCGCGATGGTGATCAACCCCATGACTCCCCAGATTGTGAGGAAGAGGTACGCCACTTTTACGTTCTCTGCTGCGCCGACTCGGTAGCCCCGGTTCTGCATTGCGCGCCGGGTGAAGATGCCCCGGCCGGCGAAGTAGACGTACATGCCACCACCGACGAGCCCGAAGTAGGCCCACGCCGGGTTGTCGACGATGAGCAGCACCCCTGCGACCAGCATGGTCCAGAGCGTGAGCATGTCCCACAGCGCTTCGCCGCGACCATCGACGAAATTGGTCGGCTCAACCGAGTCCTCCGCCTCCATGAGCGTCAGCTTGACGGCCGTCGCCGGAGCGAACCACGCGATCGTCTGGCCGCCCCAACACAGCAATGAGAGGGCAACGACTACGACGCCCCACAGAATCCCCATGTTCCCAACACCTCACTTCTTGTCGATCACAGCGACGCCTCTCCCGCGTCAGAAGGCGATCACTCCGCGAACGGCCCGACTTGACCGAACGTCGTCCGCTCCTCCCTGCATTGCCGCAATACCATCAGAACCAGCCAGGTGTCACCAGAGCCGGAAGCCCCACGTGACCGCCAACGTGCCCGCTACTCCCAGCGGAAGAAGCGCAAGCCAAGCACCGCACTGACGACGCCAATCGCGCTGAAGATCAGCCACGACAACCCGGCGTCGAGGCCGAGCCAGGCGTCTTGCATCATGAGAACGGCATGCCACAGCGGCGTGAAATCGGACATCGTCTGCATGGCGCCGGTGAGCACCTCAGGTGGTGGCCCCGCCCCTCCCAGGAACAGCATCACGAACCAGACGAGCATGCCGACCGCCTGGGCCGCACGGGCGGTTGGCAGGATCGAGCCGAGGAAGATCCCGAACGAGGCGAAACCAAGGGTCAGCAAGACAAACACGCCGACGACTGCCACGACCGACCTCGCCGGTTCGAAGTCGTAGACCAGCCATGCGGCGACCAGGAGGATCACCGCGCTCGCAACCGAGAACACGCATGCGACGGCGAACTCGGCGCCCGCTACCGCCCACACACTTACGGAAGAGGCATGGAGGCGTTTCAGAACGCCCCTCTCCCGGTCCGAGGCGAGATGAGTCGGGATGCTGATCACACAGACCGACGCCACCACGAGTGCGACATACGCGGGCACGTAGTAGCTCATCGCTCCGATGCCGCGAAACACGACCTCCTCGCCGGGTTGCGAAGCCTCGTTCCCAAACACTCCTCCGAGAACGAACAGGATGATGAGGGGCAGGGCCAGCGAGAACACCACCGTCAGCGGTTCCCTGAGGAAGAGTTTGAGGTTCACCCACGACAACTTCAAGAACGTCCCCATGTCAGTGCTCCTCACCGGTGATGGTCAGGAACACGTCTTCGAGGCTGGCTCGGTGCGAAGCGAGATCGATAGGCTTCAGGCCGTGAGCCACAAGTGCAGCGGCCACGCTCGCCAGGAGCGCTCCGTGTCCGGTGACCGTGACGCGTCGGCCTTGCCGGCTCATACCGTCGACTTCTTCGACGCGGTCGAGGTATCCAAGGTCGGTAGCATCGGTCGAGAAGGTGACCGTTGCCCCACCCCCGAATTGCTCGATGAGGCCGTCGGGTGTGTCGATGGCGACAACACACTTCTCGTTGATCACCGCTATCCGGTCGCACAACTCCTCCGCCTCATCCATGAAGTGTGTGACGAGGACAACTGTCGTTCCCTGGTCCCTCACTTGCCGGACGAGATCCCACGTGACCCGTCGGGACGTCGGATCGAGGCCGGTCGTCATCTCGTCGAAAAACACGAGGCGCGGAGCGTTCACCACAGCGAGCGCAACGAAGAGCCGCTGCTGTTGGCCTCCAGAGAGGTTGCCGAACTTCGCGTCGCGCATCGGCGACAGACCCCACTGATCCATCACGATCTCCCACGGCTGTCCGCTCGGAGCCAGAGAAGAGAACAGGTCGAGCGCTTCCCACACCTTGATCCGGTCCGGCAGCGCCGACTCCTGGAGTTGGGAACCGATCTGACGCCTCAACGGCTTGGAGTCAACACGTGGGTTGAACCCGAGCACGCTGAGATCACCATCATCCGCTCGCCGGAGGCCCTGCAGGCACTCGACGGTGGTTGTCTTCCCGGCGCCGTTCGGACCCAGAATCCCAAAGATCTCGCCTTCCTCCACCGAGAAGGTGACGTCCTCGACCGCGACGTAGCCGCCGTAGCGCTTCTCGAGATGCTGCACGTCGACAACCGGTGGCATCAACACCTCACCTCACGCGCCCCCGGCTCCATCCACAGCTTTCACGAGCGGCCAGCGGTCTCGCAGTCGTGGCCCGCACCATCAGCCCCGCCGATACCGGGCGACGATCTCATCGTCCTCCATCTCGCCCGTCTCAACGAATCCCATCGACAGGTACAGCGCACGCGCCACCTCGTTCTCCGGCGAGTAGGAGAGAGCCACGTTTGTCTTTCCATCCTTCGTGAAGCGATCAAGGAACGCCTCGACGGTCATCCTGCCGGCGCCTCGGCCCTGGTGAGCGGCGTCGACGACCAGGCCTCCGAGCCAGGTCGATGCGTCATCCTCGTCCACGGCCCACATCACATGCCCGACGATCGTGCCGTCTGCCTCGATGGCAAGTGGACGCCACTCTCCGCCGTAGTGCGCCAGACAGAGGTAGCGCGTGACCGGGGCAACGAAGTCACGCTGGTCCGGTCTCGGCTCAACCTCGGCGAGGATCGACCAATCTGTTGCGTCAACTTCCGTGAAACGAACGTCGGGCTTGACTGCGGTCACGTGGTCAACCGTAGTTCATTCGACGGGCCGCATCAGGACAGGCAAGGCTCCCCCCGATGATCGCGGAGGCGTTTGATGCCGCTCCACCCACACCCTGGGCATTGTTGGCGCCCCCCATACCCAGCGCACTCCTCGTGAAGTTGCTGTCGAGACGTTCCGGATCGAAGGCACCGAGGAGCGAACCCAATGCAACGTACCCGAACGCAAGCGTGAGACTGGACGCGATGAGAATCGCGCCGGCGATCGTGCCCTGGGCAAGGAGCCAGGAGATCATGTCCCGCGTGTACCGAAGCCGAAGAACCCGGCTCGCTGGCAACCTCGTCCGTTCCAGCTCGGAATCCGCCGCTTCTACAGCAGTCGCCCGGGGACGTCTTTCCGGCTCGGGAGCATGGCTCCCTCGACTTTGCGAACCCGAACGCGGGAGTCCACCACGATCGCTCCGTCGCCCGGTGCGAGGACCTTGACCGGGTTGAGATCCATCTCGGCAATCTCGGGGATGTTGTCGATGAGCACCGACAGGCGCAGCAGCAGTTCCTTGAGTGCGGGGATGTCCCCCGGTTCGGAACCGCGGTAGCCCTCGAGCAGCTTCGCCGTCTTCACATCGGCGATCATCGAATTCACGTCGACGTCGGTGAGTGGGTTGATCCGGAACGCGACGTCCTGCATCAACTCGACATAGACGCCGCCGAGGCCGAACACGACAAGCGGTCCGAAGAGAGGATCTTCGACCATGCCCACGAGCACCTCACGCCCACCTCCAACGAAGTCCTGGATGAGGACACCCTCAGCATCATCGCTCACGCCCATCACGCCGCGATACGCCTTGCGGACGGGCTCCTCTCCGGAGATGTCGAGGGCAACGCCGCCAACATCACTCTTGTGGAGCACGGACGGGGCAATCACTTTCATCGCGATCGGTCCGTCGAAGTCCGCTGAAATCGCTGCGGCCTCGTCTTCGGTTGCCGCCACCGCCATCCGTGCGCTTCTGATCCCGTAGGCCGACAGGACCTCGCCAATCTCCTCGGGTTCGAGCCATCCGCCATCGGGACCGAAGCGAGCCACTGCGCGCCGAATGACTTGTTCGGCGGTTGGTCGATCAACGTCGTCGAACTTCGGATACTCACCGGGCGGCTGGTCGCGCCACGTGGTGTACCCGTACGCCGCCCCAAGGGCGCGTGCAGCCGACTCGGGGTAGGCGTAGAGCGGGATCTTGAGGTCGTCGGTGGCGAGCGGGGCCGTTGATGCCTCCTCCGCCGCCATGAACACGGCCAC
>Ga0316197_10001778_pt1 | contig 15336 bp, 13 predicted proteins | sample OudBiesiAoxic_MG_FD_204939 | JGI IMG/M metagenome (GOLD analysis project Ga0316197, IMG submission 204939) | Coastal sediment microbial communities from Oude Bieten Haven, Netherlands - site A oxic | ecosystem: Environmental > Aquatic > Marine > Coastal > Sediment | place: Netherlands...
GTAGTTCCTTTAGCTTTTATGAAATCTCCATCAATTAAAAGATTTAATCCTTCATTTTCAAAATCAAATTCAGTATCTAGATTTTTTTCCCAAACCATATCCATGTGTCCTTGAATAATTATAGCAGGAATATCTTCATATCCTGGAGTAGCATCTTTTTTGATAATTACATTAAGAGCTTCGTCTTGGATAGTTTCTAATCCTCTAGATTTTCCAAAATTTGCTAAATATGCACTTATTTGTTCTTCATGTTTCGATCCTCTAGGAATAGCACTTATCTCCTCGAAAAAATTAAATACCTTTTCAGGTTTTAAACCAGATAAAACGTTCATACTTATCTCCCTCCATATATTAAATTAATCTTGTTGCCTATAAACTATCGATTAACTCCTCAAGCTCCTCTTTGTCCTTAGTATTCAGATCATATCCTGATTCTAAAATCTTCAAAACATCAGATTCGCAGCCTGTCATAGAATTTTTTAATATCTTAATTAACATTCTTTTATAAAATTCCACATTTCCTCCTAGTCTCTAAGGGCTAACGGCATTAAAATGTAAGTATAGTTGTCATTATCTACCTCTTTCAAGATAAACATTGAACTAGCATTGGTAGCTCTAATAATTATATTTTTTTCTATATTATTTAACAAATCTTCTATAAATTTCACATTTAAAGAGGCTTTGAAGTTATCCCCTTCTTTTATTGTATCTAGCTTTTGTGTAGTTTTAGCACTTCCAGAAGATACTGTTATCTTCAATTTATTTCCATTAAAATCAAAATATGCACCATTTTTTGTCTCTTGGTTTCTTTTAGCAATAGTAAGAACTTTTTTTAATGCTGACTTAAATTCTTTTAAATTCATCTCAATTGTCTTACTAGAATTCATACTACCTAAAATAGCATTGTAATCAGGGAACGCCAAGTCAACCAATCTAATAGAAAAAACTAATTTTTCAGATTTTACTCTTAATTGACTTCCATCAATAAAGAAGTTTAAAGTTTCCTTGCTTCCTCTAAAGAGTTTACTTAAAATAGTAGCTCCCTCTAAAGGTATAGAGATCTCTTTATTTAACTTTGTCTCACTCTCTAAAACATAATGAGTAAGTCTATATGAATCTGTAGTTATTAAATAAATCTTATTATCTTCTAATTTCATTCTAATGGTATTAATAGCCAAATTTTCCGGAGTCATAGAAGCTGAAAATGATACTTTATCAAAAGCTTCTACCAATGTGTTTGCCTCAATCTCTAAAAGGGGATCTCCTCCTAATATATTCAATTTTGGATATTCTTCACTATCTAAAGTTGTAAACTCAGCATTGTGGATAAATAATTTGTTCTCAGTAGCACTGACCTCTATCTCATCTTGGTTTAATAATTTTATATATTCTAAAACCAATCCGATTTTAAAGACGACAATACCCTCTTCTATAATTTCACCATTTAAATATGATTTTATAGTTGTTTCTAGTGTTGTTCCAGTAAATCTAATTTCGTTATTCTTTACTTCTAATTTTGCCCCTGATATTACAGGTCTTATAGAGTTATCCTTAATCACTAAAGATAAGTCGCTTAGGTTATGAATCAATTCATTTCTATTGATTATGATTTTCATTTATACCTCCAAAAATCCTTTACCAAAATTATACTATATCCGCCATATAATAACAAGGGCAAGGAAAATACTTATTTTTAATAACTAGTGAGGAAAATCTCTTCTAGATCTCTAATAAGCCATCTTTTAGGGTGATTTAAACTCTTTTTTACTACCTTTAACTATTTTATTCTTAATTTTATTGGGATTCCACCTATGATTATTTTTTTTTTAGAAAATTAAAGTCTATAATATAATAGTAAAAATAAAGTTTTTCTTAGTTTTTAATTTTCATCCGACATTCTTATTTTAGATTTCGTATCTGAAAATTATTTTATGGTATAATGAAATATATAAATTAACTTGATTAAAAAAAGGGAATCTATGAAAATAAAAAAGCCATTAAAAAATCATCTTCCTCAACTAGAAGAATTTTTTAAAATAGTTATATCTGATACTGCTAGAAGAGAAGGAATAACTATTTCAGATTTTGTAGACGAAGAAGTAAAGGAAAAAATAAAGTATTGTAATGATTATTTCAAAAAGATGGATAATATATCTATTTTAATTGCTATAGATGGTGAAAAAATAATAGGGAGTATATCATCTTCATACTGTAATTTAGACATAAAAAATGTGATTAAAGATATCAAAAAAGATTCTATGAAAATAGGAACTGTATATATTCACCCATCTTATCAAAGAAGAGGTATCGGAAAAATTCTTTTAAATGAAATGTATAAAATATTAAAAGCTAAAAATGTAGAAGAATTTTATTTAGATTCTGGTTATAAAAGTGCTCAAGTATATTGGATTAAAAATTTAGGAAAGCCATTTTTTAGAGCTAAGAATTATTGGAGTCCTGGAATAGATAATTTTATTTGGAAAGTTAAATTATAACAAGGAAAAGAATTAATGTTTAGATTTTTAGAATTTTAAAGACTGATTAGGGGATAAGCGTTGGACATACTGGTGCACTTGAATCCACACAATATCGATTGGAAAATCATACTAAATATAATAAAAAGGACAATTAGATAACTAAATCTATTTGTCCTTTTTCAGTTGCTTAATTTTGATCTCTACACCTACAATCATACCAATTCGATTCTACACATCTAAAATCACTTAGAAATAAAATTAGGAGTTCCTAAATTATATACTCTCTAAAGAGTAAAACTCATAGGCATTTTTTCCTGATTTTTTTACTCGATACATTGCTTTATCAGAATTTGTTAAAAGAGCCTCAGCATTTAATCCATTTTCAGGATAGATAGAAATACCTATACTAGCAGAAGAAAAAAACTCATTTTTATTAATAATAAAAGGTTTTTCTAATTGTTTAAGTATTCTATTACAGATAATAGAGACCTCCTCATAGCTAAGAATATTCTCTACTATTATTGCGAACTCATCTCCTCCTATACGAAAAACTTTACTCCCTTCACGCATATCTCTTTTGAGTCTCTCTGAAATTTTAATGAGAAGCTGATCACCTACAAAATGACCAAAAGAATCATTAATATTTTTAAAAGAATCCAAATCCATGAAAAAAAGTGCAAACTTTGAATTATTTTCTTTTGATCTTAAAATCACTTCATTCAATTTTTCAGAAAACATTTTACGATTAGGCAAGTTCGTTAACGAATCAAAGTAGGCAAAATGTTCAATCTTTTTTTCAGCCTGTTTACGTTTAGTAATATCATGAATAATAGATAAGAGCATTTTTTTTCCTTCTATCATTATCGATCCTGAATGCACTTCTACATCCTTGACAGTCCCGTCACATAATTGATGTTCAAAGAAAAATTGAGCCTTAGATTTTGATTTTATTAATTGCATTCTAGATTTTACTTCTTCTATAGTTAACATATTTATGTCTGTTATATTCATGTTCATTAATTCTTTTTGACTCCATCCATAAAAGTTAATAGCTGCGTTATTAACTCGAATGATCTTCCCAGTTTCAGGATTTATAATCAACATTATAGCGTGATGATTTTCAAACATATATTGAGATTCTATTTTACATTTTTCATACCCTTCTTCTACGTCTTTTAATTTTTTGTTTTTTTCAAAAAAGCTAAAAGCCATTTTGATTGTAGAATCAAAAATAAAATTATTAGAATTACTATGAATATATCCATAACAAGCAGAAATATTATATTGTTCATTTGAATTCCTCTCATTCTTTGACGAAAGATATATAATAGGAATATTCTTAATAGCTAAGATTTTTTCTATAAAAATTATAACATTATCAAATGTATCAACGTCAACTATGAGTAGTTTAATTGTTGGATTATTTCTAAATAACTCAATTGCTTTACTGGAAGATGTGGTATGAAGAGTCTCATATCCTAAATTTTTTATTTTTTTTATTACATCGTAGCTTTCTCTCGTTCCTAATAATATCATTTAATATCCTCCTTCTAGACCTTTATCAATTGTTAATTATAAATAAAAAACCTTTTTTCTTAGTATATAGAATATATCATAATTTTGTTATTTTTAAAAATCATCCTCTATTAAAAATTAGACAAAGTCCCTCTGACAAAAGAATATTATAGAGGATTATCAAATTATAGATTATAAATTTATATTCTAAATCTGAAAGAATTAATAGTATTTTTATACATTTAAATTTTATGAGTTTAAAGTATTATAGAGTTAAAAACTTTAATGTCAGTTTTCAAGATGAAACAATCAAAAAAAATACAATTTCCTAAAAAAAACTTCCATATATCCAAAAAAAAAAGTATAATATTATGTACAAACAAAAGAAAAAATAACATTTATATAAACTATAGTAATTGGAGGAGTGGGATGAAAAAAGTACTAGTGATTAATACAGGTGGAACCATTGGAATGATCCATATTGAGAAGGGAAATCCATTGAGCCCGTTGAAACCCGCAGAAGATTGGAATGAAATTGCAGCAAGTTATCCACTTTTAAATAATTTTGATACTGGATATATTCAAGTAAATGAACTCATTGATTCCTCAGATATGAATCCAAACATTTGGATTGAAATAGCCCAGATTATAGAAAAAAATTATAACAAATATTGTGGATTTGTTGTTTTACATGGAACTGACACAATGGCCTTTACAGCGTCTGCTCTCTCATTTATGCTCAATAATTTGAGTAAACCTGTTATCTTAACGGGATCTCAAGTACCACTTGAAAATCCTAGAAGTGATGCACTTCAAAACTTAGTCACCGCTATTCAAATAGCAGGATCAGAATTATACAACATTAATTTAGTTCCAGAAGTTTCTATATTTTTTAGAGACCATCTCCTCAGGGGAAATAGATCTAGAAAATTAGACGCAAGTAACTACTATGGTTTTTCAACTCCTAACTATCCAAATTTAGGAGTCGCTGGATCAGAGATAAAAATAGATTCTTCAAATATCAGAAAACCATCGAAAAAAGAATTTTTTGTAGATTATTCAATGGATACAAATGTATTAGTCTTTGATATCTTTCCGGGATTCAATCCTGAAATATTAAAAAAAATCTTCAAGAGTAATGATATTAAAGGACTTATCTTAAAAACTTATGGAAATGGAAACGCTCCTACCAGCGATGCTTTTGTTTCTGTTATTGAGGAAATTGTGAAATCAGATGTTACCGTTGTAAACATCAGCCAATGTCCTACTGGGATGGTCAAAATGGGTCTCTATGATGCCAGTACAAGGCTTTTAGATGCAGGTGTAGTTAGTGGTATGGACCTCACTCCAGAAGCAGCCATTGCCAAACTTATGCACCTTTTAGGTAAAGGAATGGATAGAAAATCTATTGGTGAAGCTATCCAACTTGATATTTGTGGGGAACAGAGTCTAGATCTCCTTACTTACAGGTTAGATAATGCCAACGAAGGAGTTCTTTCAAAATCATTTGAGGTATCTCTTTCAAAAAAAGTAGATCCCTCTAAAATAAAAAGAACTAGGTTTAGAGTTAGAAATATAAGTTCTTCTGATCCAATAGATTTGAGTGTGACTATTAAAGGAGAAACTAAGCTACCTCTAAAAAATTCTATAAAAACTCTAACTAGAGATGGGAAAACAGCTGATTTTTTAATTAGTTTCGATCATTCCACCACTCAAATTTTAGAAAAAAGTACAAAAATTTATTTTAATATTGAATCCAAAAGAAAAATCTCTTGGGACAGAGTAGTATTTGAAATTTTTATAGATAAGCATTAAAAAATAAAAAGTGATAGATTGAGTATATGCATATACTCAATCTATCACTTTTTTACTCTATATAACGTCATGCTGCCTTTTTACTCTTCATCCTCTTCATAACTTATCAGATCAATAATACTTCCATCTTTTGCATAAGATACAGCATCTCCAGTCATATTATCATTTTTAAATCGAACTTCAAACTTGATCGCTGAATTTTCATAGTATTCTGTCAACATCCCGTTTAATTTCCCTTCATTGTAATTCTCTACTAGTTTTTTATTCCCGTTGGGGTAATATTGGTATTTTGTACCATCTAATTTATTTTCAATAAATTCCATCTTTGATTTTAAATTTCCATTTTCATAATAAAATAAAAATTCTCCATGAAATTCTCCCTCTTTAAAAGTTCCAAAAGCTTTTTTATTTTCATTTTCATAATAAGACCTAGCTTCTCCAGTATAGAGTTTTTGATTCTTATAATAAAGACCATTTATCTGCTTTAGGTTGTTAAATTTTGTCTCTTGGACAAATAAATTTAGGCTGGTACACCCTCCTAAAATTAATAATATGAGAATAATCATAAATTGTTTTAACTTCATATTCCACCTCCCTGCTTATTATACAGTTTTTAAAAAATTATATCTAGAATAATTTAAATTTGAATTTATTTATTTTTTCTACTATACTTATATTAAAAAGAAAAACATGGAGGAGCCTATGAGTTTATTTGGAATCAAAGAAAAAGAAAAAATAGTTGAGTTAAATATACTGATCGATAACCTACAAAAAGAAATAGTCAAAAGTAAGAATAAAGAGGAGGAATTGTTTAAAACTATTCAGGAAAAAGATATAAAAATAAAAAGTATATCTAAATCTCCCCATGATAGACAATTTGAAAAAATAACTTTAGAGTTTGATAAGGTAAAGAAAGAAAATACAAGCTTAAAAATTTCTAATGAAAATTTCAAGTTAGAAAATATGGAATTAATTGCTAAAAATCATGAAGTCATTGAAAAAATAATAGAAATCGAAAAAATGGCAGATAGTTTAAGGGAAGAAAATAAAAATTTAAAACAATCTAAGAAACCTGAAATAATTAGAGAAAAACCTCGATATAAAGTTTTAATTAAGGATCTTTATTCTGCCAGAAAACATGATGAATTTAAGAAAATTTGTGAAAATTTAAGCCTTGTATATGTAAATGAATTAGAAGACTTAAATTTTGAAAAATTAATAACTGATGGAATCTCTAAGACAAAAATAAACAATGCTGAAAATGAATATATCAAATTTAAAAATGGTGAATTTAATTCTGATATAGAGGAATACTTAGTCCACGGACATAAAGTATCCAAGGTATTTTTCAGATATAGAAGTTTTGTTTCTCACTTGACAGATATGGGAATAGAGTTTATCTACCAATTAGAAAACTTTGATTTTGAAGTTCTAAAAGAAGATAAATTTACACCTACACAGATAGAAAAATTAAAAGAAAAAATCTCTGAATATAATAAGTTAAGAAAAATATAATTTTTATTTGGGAGGACATATGAAAAAAAGTTTTGCAAGTGATAACTATAGCGGAGTACATCCTAATATTATGAAAAGTTTAATTGAGGCCAATAGCGGTCACCAATCTCCATATGGAGGAGATGAATATACCGCAAAAGCTAAAGAAAAATTCAATGAGATATTTGGACCAGTTGAAACACTATTTATATATAATGGAACTGCAGCAAATGTTTTTGCCTTGGATATAATGAAGGAGATAGGTAGTGCTATTATCTGCCCTGAGACAGCTCATATATTCACAGATGAGACTGGTGCCGTAGCTAAGGTTACTGGAATGCAAATGTTAACTATCCCTTCTACAGATGGGAAATTAAACATAGAAAAAGCTAATAAATATCTATTATTTAAAGATGATTTTCATAGACCAAATCCATCTATTATTTCTATCAGTCAAGCTACAGAAAATGGAACTATCTATACTTTAGATGAGATCCAAGAGATCTCTCATTTTGCTAAAAAACATGGGATGTACCTTCATATGGATGGTGCACGAATCTCCAATGCAGCAGTGGCTTTAGGATGTTCATTAGAAGAACTGACAAGAGGATGTGGAGTAGACATTCTTTCCTTTGGTGGGACTAAAAATGGTATTATGTTTGGAGAAGCTTTAGTTCTTTTTAATGAAAAACTAAAAGACAAAGTCAAAGAATTTGAATATCTCAGAAAACAAAATTTACAACTTCATTCAAAGATGAGATATATATCAGCCCAATACCTAGCCCTTTTAGAGGATAACCTTTGGTATAAAAATGCCAAAATAGGTAATGAGATGGCAAAATATCTAGAAAGTGAACTCCTAAAAATTAATATTTCTATAACTAACCAGGTAAAAGGAAATACTATATTTGCAATTTTACCTGAAAAAATTATAGAACCCTTACAGGAATTTTGTTATTTCTATCTCTGGGATCCTAATATTTCAGAGGTCAGATTCGTTATGTCCTTTGATATCTTAAAAGAAGATATAGATCTTTTTATAGAAAAAATAAAAGAATTAGTAAATAAATAAAAATATCTATACAAAAAGGGAAGTTCATATGAACTTCCCTACTTTTTTATGCTAAACTATCGTCTGCCACATGATACTTAGGATCTTCAAATACATTTACCTCTATTATTTCCTCTGCATTTTTTAATAATACTAAACAGTCTGGACTTAGATGTTTTAAATTAATTTTTTTTCCTAACTCACTATATTTTTCTGTGATAGCATTTATCGCCTCGATGGCAGAATGATCACTTATATGAGAATTAGCAAAATCAATATATACTTCTTTTGGATCTTCCTTTGGAGTGAATATCTCCTTGAAACTTACTGCAGAACCAAAGAATAACGGTCCATCTAATCTATATATTTTTGCACCATCTTCTCTAATTTCTATTCTAGCACTAATCCTTTTACCTTTTTCCCAAGCAAAAATTAATGCTGATATTATAACTCCAATAATTACTGCAAGAGCTAAATCATGTAAAACAGTAATAACTGCAACAATCAATATTATAATTATATCTTTTGTCGGAACTTTCTTTCCTAACTTCAAACTATCCCAAGCAAAGGTTTCTATAACTACCATAAACATTACTCCTACAAGAGCTGCCAATGGAATAATCTCAATTATTTTAGAACCAAATAAGACAAATGATAATAGTGACAATGCTGTTGCAATCCCTGAAAGTCTTCCTCTACCATTACTGGTAATATTAACTATGGACTGACCGATCATGGCACAACCACCAGTACCACCCATAAATCCATTGAGGAGATTTCCTATTCCTTGTCCAATACACTCACGATTCCCCTGTCCTCTAGTATCTGTAAGGTCATCTACCAGTGAAAGTGTCAACAATGATTCAATAAGTCCAACCAATGCAGCAGTCACTGCAAACGGAACTATGATCTCCAAAGTTTCAAGGTTGATTGGCAAGTTAGGAATATGAAATTGAGGCAATCCGCCAGATATTCCACCCTTTGCAAATTCTTTAACATTAGGCATATGAATACCTATTTTATTTAACCACATAGCTAAACCAGTAGTTACTACGATTCCAACAAGAGATGCAGGTATAGCTTTTGTAAATTTTGGTAAAAAATGAACTATTGCCATAGTTAATAATACTAAAGCTATCATTACATACAGTTGCGTCCCTTGCATTAATTTTCCATCAACTTTAAATTGATTTAATTGAGCTAAGAAGATAACAATAGCTAAACCATTTACAAACCCTAAAATTACCGGATAGGGAATCATACGTGCAAATTTTCCTAATTTAAATACACCTGTTAGTATTTGTATTAAACCCATCAATACCACTGTGGCAAATAGATATTCTACCCCATGCCTTGCAACTAAAGCTACAAAAACTACCGCTACACTTCCTGCTGCTCCAGAAATCATCCCAGGTCGTCCACCAAATATTGCAGCACAAAGACCGATGATAACCGATGCATGAAGACCTATTAATGGGTCTATTCCAGCTACAAAAGCAAAAGCTATTACTTCTGGAACTAAAGCTAAAGCTACTGTAATACCTGCAAGAACTTCATTCTTGAGGTTTATATTACGAATTATTGATATCATTTTTCCTCCTATTTATTAAAAACATATAATTTTATATACAAACGACATTGTATCATTTTTTTTAGACTTTTTCAACTATTCTTAGACAAATGATAGTAATAAATTTTAATAAAATAAAATAGGGTAGAATTTCTACCCTATTTTTCATTATTTATTATAGTTGTTTACAATTATTTCCTTGACCACATTATGAATGTTTTTTAAACCTTCTCTATCGTAATCATTGGTATCTACTATCTTACCAATGATCAATTTTACACTTTTATTTTTAAACATCTTAATACTCTTTTTATTTTGAATATCATACGTTCCTTTTAATGTAATTGGTATAATTTTTGCCTTAGAATCAATGGCTACCTTGAATCCACCATTTTTAAATTCTCCTATCTCTCCAGTCTCAGATCTCGTCCCTTCTGGAAAAACCAACATAGGATAACCATCTTTGATAAATTTTACAGATTTCCTAATAGCTTTTATCCCTTCTCTCGGGTTTTTTCTATCTATAAATATAGAGTTGGTAATCGGTAACCAAGTTTTAAAAAACAACCAAGTTTCCATCTCTTTTTTAGCCATAAATCCAGGTACAAAAGGAAAATATCCTTGTATAGTAGGAATATCTATATTACTTTGGTGGTTAGATATCAAAACCATAGGTTCATCCATAGAAAGACTTTTAAACTCATCCTCATCCTCATAGATCACTTCTACTTTGGAATTAGTTCTCTCCAGAATTCCTTTTCCAAAGCCTCTAAACAGATCTCTAGCATAAAAAACACGATCTTTTTCAACATCTATTTTTTTCAGCTTAGATAGTTTAAATATGTTCAATTTTAAAAAATATAAAAATCCAAATAATGTTACTCTTAATAATGTCATTGCTTTCCTCCTGGCTTTTTAAATTACACCTGTCATTTTAGCACCTTAAACCAGTAAAGTCAACGGATATAACTTTTTTTTACATTATTGGTGAAAGTAGTTTCGAAACCGATTCTTTAAACCGGATTACGAAGTTTCTATTTTTATATTCTTTAGAAGTAATTAGGGAAGAATCTTTTACATCTTCTAAAAAAGCATCCTTTAATTGAAGTGCTATCTTAGGATCGTAGATAAAAACATTTATCTCAAAATTCAATAAAAAACTTCTAATATCCATATTAGTAGATCCAATAGTACAAATTTCATCATCCACTATCACAACTTTAGAATGTAAAAATCCTTTGTTATAGGAATAGCATTTAGCCCCTAGTTTAACCAAATCCCCAATGTATGAAAGAGTTGCCCAATAGACAAAAACATGGTCAGGTTTAGAAGGAACCATAATATTTACTTCTATTCCACCCATAACGGCAATTTTTAAGGCATTTAATATGGTCTCATCAGGTATAAAATATGGTGTCTGTATATAGATATTTTTTTTTGCTCCTGTTATCATCTTAAATATACCATTTTTTATAAATGGCTCTTCATAGTCTGGACCACTACTGACTATCTGTAAATCACTATGTCCACTACTTTTTTCAAAGTGTAGATAATCGTCTATAGAATAATTTAATTTCTTCTTCCTTCTTTTAAAGAAAGATTTTTGTTCTCTCATGAAATCTAAGTTTATTAAAAATTCTTTTTCTAATCCTAAAACACCAGATCCTTTTATCCTAAGGTGTGTATCCCTCCAATGACCAATTTTTTTATTTTTTCCTAAATATTCATCTCCTATATTAATCCCACCTAAAAAACCACATTTCCCATCGACCAAAACTATTTTTCTATGGGTTCTATAATTGGCTCTCAGACCAAATCGAGAAAATAGAGGAGGAAAAAAATTAAGAACTTCTCCTCCAGCATCTTGAAGTCTTTGAAAAAAACTATTGGATACATGGATACAACCCATTCCATCATAGATCAACTTTACCTCTACTCCATTTTTAGCCTTATTTATCAGTAGATCCATAATTTCATTACCTATGTCATCATTTTCAAAAATATAATATTCCATATGAATATATTTTTCAGCTGAATAAATGTCTTCTTTTAGATCCTTAAAAAACTTTTTCCCATGAGTATATAATTTAATGTCATTTTTAGTTCTTAAATAAGCGTGGTTCTTTATATTGAATAGCTGAATCAGATTATTTTGTGGATGAGAACTTGTATCACTCATGGTATCTTCTTTAAACTTTTTTTTATCAAATGAAAATTGTTTATAATATTTACGGGTAAATCGTCTTTTTCTCAGACTTAATCCAAAAAAAAGGTATAGCACAAAACCAAATATATGCGTTAAACTAAGGATAAGAATCCATATTATAGTACTTGTATTTTTTCTTTTTTCAAAGAATATAATAGTAATAATAAAAATAAAGTTTAATATATATACACCTGTAAAAATATTATTCATAGAATTTCACTCTTATTTTTTCCATTCTTTTTCTGTTTACTCCAAAGTCACTATATCCCGTTCTAGCCAAAGATCTCACATGAATAATATTTTTGTCTTTAGGAAAATAAAATTCTACATCATCTATAAATTTAAAAAATGATGTTCTTACCTCTGCGTGGATATATTCATCATTATATTCTACAACCTTTGTATTTTTTAGTGTTTCTAATATTGAAATAATTTTTTTCTGAGTAAGGTCTCTTGTCATATTGTTATATACAATAGGTTTTATGTAATGGGAGTCCTCTTGAGGACTCATAGAAGACACGCAGTTTGGACTGGTTGGACACGGATAAAATTCTCCCTCTATTAGCCCTGTTTCTTTTTTTATAGCAGACGTACATCCTACAAGTAATAGTAGTGATAATATTAATATATATTTCATAATCTTCCCCCTTATATCCTATGCATAAATTTAAACAGCAACAATAAAAAAAACAATGTGTTGTCTCTAACTATATTCACTAATTTTCTCTTATCCCAAGTATACATAAGTTTAGCTTGAGATTCAATTAATTTAATATAAAAAGGAGCCAGAAAACTCTGACTCCTAATAATTAAATTAAAACTATTTATTTTTTTTCTTATCATCCATTAATTTTTTTCCAGAAATCCCAGGATTAGTCATGTTATATACATCTAATATAACATCTAATTCTTCACTAGTTAATAATCCTTTTTCTATTGTAAGTTCTCTTACTGTTCTACCTGTTTTCAATGATTCTTTAGCAACTACAGATGCATTTTCATATCCTACATGAGGATTGATAGCAGTTATAATTCCTATTGAATTTTGCACCATTTCTTCAGTTCTATCTGCATTAGGAGTGATTCCTTTGATACAGTTATAATTCAGTGTTTGAGCACCATTTTTTAAGATTTGGATAGATTGGAATAAGTTAAAGAATAACACTGGTTCAAATACATTTAATTCTAACTGTCCAGCTTCTGCTGCCTTAGTTATTGTAAGGTCATTTCCAAATATTTGGAAAGAAACTTGATTCATTACTTCAGGTATAACTGGATTTACTTTTCCTGGCATGATAGATGATCCAGGTTGCTTTTGTGGTAAGTTGATCTCAAAGAATCCTGCTCTAGGTCCAGACGCCATCAATCTAAGGTCATTTGACATCTTAGATAAGTTTACAGCACATACTTTTAATGCCGATGATAACCATACAAAACCATCTAAGTTTCTAGTCCCATCTACAAGATCTGTACTCTGTTTGAAATCCATTCCAGTTACTTCACCTAATTTAGCTGAAATATCTTTTACATATGTAGTATCTGCATTTAATCCAGTTCCTACAGCTGTAGCTCCCATATTAACAAAGTAAAAATCTTCCAATGTTTCTTTTATTCTATTTATATCTCTTCTTATAGGTCTAGCATAAGCTTTGAATTCTTGTCCTAATCTAATAGGGATAGCATCTTGAAGATGAGTTCTTCCCATCTTGATAACATGATCAAATTCGGCTCCTTTTTCATATAAAGATTTTTTCAATTCTTCTAATTCATTTAATAATGACTCACATAATTGAATTACAGTTAATTTTCCACTTGTAGGAATTACATCATTTGTTGATTGACCGTAATTAACATGATCATTAGGAGTAACAAATTCATACTTACCTAATTTTCCACCCATAATTTCATTGGCTCTATTAGCAATAACTTCATTGATATTCATATTCATAGAAGTTCCTGCTCCACCTTGAATTACATCTGTAATAAATTGGTCATGAAATTTTCCAGCTATTATCTCTTCACTGGCACAAATCATAGCTTCAGCAACATCTTTCTCTATTACTCCAGCTTCTAAGTTCATAAGTGATGTAGCTTTTTTTACCATTGCCATTGATTTAATAAATGTCGATGATAATTTATACCCTGTGATTCCAAAGTTGTTTCTTGCTCTTAGTGATTGGATTCCATAATATGCATTTGCAGGTACTTCCATTGTTCCCAATGAATCGCCTTCAGTCCTAAATTTAATCATTTTAAACTCCCCTTTAATATTTTATATTTATAAAATTAAATTAAACCTATACAACAAATGATATCACCCTCTCATTAAGCAAGGAAGTACATATAAGTTTTATTTTAATAATTGATGTTTTATAATAATTAAATCCTATTAGACATTAGACTTTCCTTAAAACCTTTATCTAAAATTTTAGATAAAGGTTTTAAGGCCTACAATAATGCTAAAGTTTAAATTATTATTGTTTTCTAATTAAGTTATTATCTATAGCTATTTTTTTAACAGTTTCCGCTACAACTTTTGCTACTCTATCATCAAATGGACTTGGAATAATGTAGTCTGCTCTTAATTCCTCTTCCTTTAATACATTGGCAATACCATATGCAGCTGCAATCTTCATCTCATCGTTAATTATTGTTGCTCCAGCTTCTAAAGCCCCTTTAAATAATCCTGGAAATGCCAATACATTGTTTACTTGGTTAGGGTAATCTGATCTACCAGTTCCAACTACTGCTGCTCCAGCTTCTAAAGCGTCTTCAGGCATGATCTCAGGTGTAGGGTTTGCCATAGCTAAGATGATAGGGTCTGCATTCATAGATCTAACCATATCTTTAGTTACCATTCCTGGTGCAGATACTCCTACGAATACGTCAGTTCCTTTCATCATTCCAGCAACTGTGTCTTCATCTAAATTTTCTGGTGTATCGATAATATTTTGATCTAATAATTCTTTTACTAAAAATCTATATTTGTCATATTTATCTTGCATTACAACACCTTTTGAGTTATAAGCATATAATGATTTAACTCCTAATCCTTTAAGCATTCTAGCGATAGACGATCCCGCAGAACCAGTTCCAATCATAGATACTCTTAAGTCAGAGATATTCTTTCCTAATAATTTAGCTGAGTTTATTACTGCTGCTGTAGTAACTATTGCTGTACCATGTTGATCATCATGGAATACAGGAA
>Ga0316197_10001779_pt1 | contig 15325 bp, 6 predicted proteins | sample OudBiesiAoxic_MG_FD_204939 | JGI IMG/M metagenome (GOLD analysis project Ga0316197, IMG submission 204939) | Coastal sediment microbial communities from Oude Bieten Haven, Netherlands - site A oxic | ecosystem: Environmental > Aquatic > Marine > Coastal > Sediment | place: Netherlands...
TTCGGGAATCGGTGGATAGCCGGATCGCCGCCAACCAGGGGAACCAGGATGACCAGCTGCGGCTAGCCACTGAGGCCGGCAAACTGGAGAAGGCACTGATCGAATCTCGCCGCTCTGAGGCGAGCGCACGCGCACGACTCAACTCCGTCTTGAACCAGCCGGCAGGCTCAGCGCTACCAATCCCGAAGTTCCGCCACTCGGGCAGCCGCCGAGATTTGCAGTCACTCCTGTCGGTTGCGGAATCTCAGCACCCGACTGTCAAAGCAGCCAACGCCGAGCTGCAGGCGTTCCGGCATCGCCTCAAACGGGCCGAGCTCGATGGCTACCCTGACTTCTTTCTTGGCGCGCAACACGCAGCGGTGGCGGATGGAGGTCTGGCGCCATCGGCCAACGGTCGCGATCAGTGGTTTGCGACCGTCGGGATCAGTATCCCGCTGTGGCAAGCACCCCGCCGTGGCAGGATCGACGAGGCGATGGCAGGGATCGAGGAGGCCACTGCAAAGATTGGATCTGCACGGGCAAATCTCCGCTACGAAGTCGAGGACGCATGGCTCCGCGCCAAGGCGAGCGAAGATCTGATCACCCTATTCGACAAACAGATCCTTCCAGAATCCCGCCAGGCATTCGACGGCGTGCTGACCGGCTACGCGGCTGGCGAACAGGATTTCGTCGACTCCCTGGATGCGTGGCGACAGCTGCTCGGATTCCAGCTGCAGCAAGCGGGCAACCAGGCGGAGCTTGGAATGGCTCTCGCCGCCCTCCGCATGAGCACCGGGACCAAACTCTAACAAGCTCCTATCATGAACTGGCCAAAGAAGATAATCGAACTCAGCACCAAGATCCCGGGGCGGGCGGTGCTGCCCCCGCTCGCCGTTCTGGCTGTCTTCCTGGCCGGCTGGTATGTCGGGCTACCGGCCAAAACTACTGACCGCTCGGCCGGGGGGGATGACACGGTGTGGACCTGCTCGATGCACCCTCAGATCCGCCAACCGAATCCCGGGCTCTGTCCGATCTGCGCGATGGATCTCATCCGTCTTGCACCTGGTGGAGAGGGTGGCCTGCGCGAGATCAAGGTGACACCCGAAGCGGCCGCTCTCATGGATCTCCGCGTCAGCGAGGTGGTCCGGGAGCCCGCCGCCGTGCATGTCGAGCTATTCGGCAAGATCGCCTACGATGAACGGAATGTGAATACCACCACTGCGAGGATCGGCGGGCGTCTCGATCGCTTCTTCGTCGACTTTACAGGCACTGAAGTGCAGAAGGGATTCCATATCGCCGAGATCTACAGCCCGGAGCTGCTGGTCGCCCAGAAGGATCTGATCAAAGCCGCCCAGGCGCTCGAGGCAGCGCGCAAAAGTGGGACGCCGAATGCTGTGCGCACCCAGGAGCAGCTCCTCAGATCAGCACGGGAACGATTGCGTCTCCTCCAGCTGACGCCCGATCAGATCGAGGCGATCGCGTCCAATGACGAACCCGCAGATCACGTCACTCTCTATGCGCCGCAGGACGGTGTCGTGACCGAACGACACGTTCTGGAGGGGGCGTATGTCAAGGAGGGCGACCCGCTGTTCTCGGTGGCCAGTCTCCAGTCCGTCTGGCTCAATCTCGAAGCCTACGAAGCCGATCTTCCCTGGCTCAACTTTGCCCAGGAGGTATCGTTTTCCGTCGAGGCGATTCCGGGGACTAGGTTCACTGGTCGGGTCGCATACATCGCTACCGAGATCGATCCGAGGCGGCGGGTGATGAAGGTCCGCGTCAATGTGCCGAATGATAAACGCTTGCTCAAGCCAGGCATGTTCGCCAGGGCGACGGTGGATGCCCAGATGGCTGCTGACGGGAGTGTGATCGATGCGTCTCTCGCTGGCAAGTGGATCAGCCCGATGCACCCGGAGATCATCAGTGACAAACCTGGAAAATGCTCGATCTGCGGGATGGATCTGGTGCCCTCTGAAGAACTCGGCTTTATCAGATCGAGCGATGGCAAAGTTCACGAGAATCCATTGCTGGTCCCTGCACGAGCTGTCCTGCAGACCGGCCAACGCGCAACCGTCTACGTGCGCCTCAGCGCTGCCCCGGAACCTGCATTTGAGGGGCGCGAGATCGTGCTTGGCTCCCGTGTTGGTGATCGGTTCATCGTCGATTCAGGCCTCTCCGAGGGCGAGTTCGTCGTGACGCGCGGCGCTTTCAAACTCGACTCTGAGCTCCAAATCAGGGCGAAGCCGTCGATGATGAACCGCGATGCGGGCTTGGTTGAGACGCCTGCTGCCGAAGCTGAAGGAAGCCTCTTGGGTCAGTGGGAGCCGGTGCTTCGGGCACTGGGCCGGCTCGGGGCCGCCGCTCGGGCAGGCAATGTGGAGGCGGCGCATGAGGCTCTCGCAGACATGGGGGCAGCCGTTGACGGCGTGCGGACGGCTTCGTTCCAAGCGAACGATCTCCAGGCTTGGCGGGAGTTCTCTGCGCGTCTGAAGAATACGATCGCGGAGGCGCATGAATCAACCCGGGCAACGCTGCCGATCGCGTTTCGCAACGTCCGGCATACGGTCGAGGAGGTCGGGAGATACCTCGGTCTACCCTCGGTGCCAGTCCTTGTTGGCGAGCTCGCCTCCGATGAGATGGTGGAGAAACTCATGGCGGCCTTGCGCGCCTATTATGCGGTCGCGGATGCCTTGGCTTCAGACGACTTCGCGCAGGCGCAATCGGCACTCGAGCCTTTGCTGCCTGCCCTTACTCAGCTCGGCATTGAGACCGGAGCGATCGAAGATGCCGCCGATATCGATGCCCTGCGGGAGGGCTTTGATGTCATCAGTGTGGCACTGATCGCCGAGGTCGCAGGTTCTGGGCTCGACCGGGTCGGCAACGCTTATGTGAACCATTGCCCGATGGCATTCGGTAACCGCGGGGCCGACTGGCTGTCGCCAAGTCCTGAGATCCTCAATCCGTACTTTGGTTCGATGATGCTCAGCTGCGGGACAGTGAAGCGGAACCTCTCGTTCGAGGCGCCGCCGGACGGCGCGGCGCCAGTCCAGGAGCAACACGAACACCCCAATCACTGACACGAATGACTGACGAAGAACCAAAGTCCTGCTGTGGCGGTCACGGCGATCATGAATCGGCAGCCGTCGAATCGGAGGCTCGACCGGGCCAATACACCTGTCCGATGGATCCGGAGATCGTGTCGGACACACCGGGTGATTGCCCGATTTGTGGGATGGCTTTGGAAATCGTCGGCCCGGCATCCGCCGAGGCTGACGAGCACGCATTGCAGGAGATCCGCACATTGTCCCGGAAATTCTGGATTGGTTTTGTCCTTTCGGTTCCGGTGTTCCTGCTGGCGATGGGTGGGATGATTCCTGGTCTGAATCTGGAGGGTTGGATCCCGAAGAACGTTTCGAAGTGGTTGGAGTTCGCCCTGGCAACACCGGTCGTCTTGTGGTGTGGCTGGATCTTTTTTGTGAAGGGCTGGCGTTCGGTGGTGAGCCGCAACCTGAATATGTTCACGCTCATCGCGATTGGCGTCGGCGTGGCGTATCTCTACAGCGCGATCGCCGTGCTGTTCCCTGGCATTTTCCCCGATTCCTTCAAACAACACGGGGAGGTCGGACTCTATTTCGAAGCCGCTGCGGTGATCACGGTGCTGGTCATCCTAGGCCAGCTGCTCGAGGCGAAAGCTCGCAGCCGGACTGGTGCCGCCATCGGCGCGCTACTAGGGCTGGCCGCGAAGACGGCACGCCGTCTCGATGATGATGGCAAGGAGGAAGAGATCGCGGTCGATGCGATCGCCGAGGGGGACCGTTTGCGTGTCCGCCCAGGCGAGAAGATCCCGGCTGACGGAGTCGTCGTCGAGGGGGAGAGCAACGTCGAGGAGGCCATGATCACGGGTGAGCCGATCCCGGTGAAGAAATCGGCAGGCAGCAAGGTCATCGGAGCAACGCTGAACCAGACGGGCGCGTTCGTCATGCGTGCGGAGAAGGTCGGTGCCGACACGATGCTCTCCCAGATCGTCCACATGGTCTCGGAAGCACAGAGAAGCCGCGCCCCTATCCAGAAGACGGCGGATCGGGTAGCTGGCTATTTTGTGCCGATCGTCCTGCTGGTATCGCTGATCACCTTCGTCGTCTGGTCGATTTGGGGGCCGGATCCGGCGATCGCCTACGCCATCGTCAATGCGGTCTCCGTCCTGATCATCGCATGCCCGTGCGCGCTTGGGCTCGCGACCCCAATGTCGATCATGGTCGGTGTCGGACGTGCGGCGGGCGAGGGGATCCTGGTCAAGAATGCCGAGGCGATCGAGATCACTGAGAAGGTCGATACCCTCATCACCGACAAGACAGGAACGCTGACGGCCGGCGCTCCGGAGGTGACCAGGGTTGTAACGGCGTCCGGCGTTAGCGAAGAACAATTGCTGGCTGTCACCGCTGCCCTCGAGGGGAACAGCGAGCACCCGCTAGCGAGGGCGCTAGTCGATCGCGCGAAAGGGCAGCGTATTGAAATCCCTAGAGTCACCGAATTCAACAGCACGACTGGAGGTGGTGTGTCTGGAAGAATCGATGGGGTCCAGATCTACGCTGGCAATGAGGCGTTCATCCGAGCGCAAGGGGCAGCGGTTTCTGGTGACATGCAGAAGGCATCCGAGGAGATGCAGGAGGATGCCCAGAGTGTCGTCTGGGTCGCGAGAGATGGGGTGACGGTCGGCGTCTTTGGCATTTCCGACCCGATCAAGGAGAGTAGCCATCAGGCAATCGGGAAGCTCCACAAGCTGGGTCTCAGAGTGATCATGGCGACAGGGGATAACCCGAAAACTGCGACGGCCGTCGGTCGCAAGCTGGGGATCGACGAGGTGCGAGCGGGTCTATCTCCGCAAGATAAAATAGCGATGGTCAGGGAGCTGAAGGCCTCGGGACGGACGGTCGCCATGGCTGGAGATGGCATCAACGATGCGCCCGCGCTGGCAGAAGCACAGGTCGGAATCGCGATGGGAACCGGCACGGATGTCGCCATCGAAAGCGCTGGCATCACTCTGGTGAAAGGAGACCTCGCAGGGATCTCCAAGGCGATCGGCGTTAGCAAAGCGGTCATGGGGAATATTCGGCAGAACCTCTTCTTCGCCTTCTTCTACAACGCTCTCGGTATCCCGATCGCTGCCGGAATCCTTTACCCATTCACCGGGACTCTGCTCAATCCGATGATCGCCGGCGCAGCGATGAGCCTCAGCTCGGTCTCGGTGATCGCGAATGCCCTGCGGCTCAGAAACATCCATCTCGACTAGAACCAAGAACCACACCAAACCATGAAAACAAAATCCATCCTACCAATTCTCACCTTGGCGTCCTTCGCCCTGGTATCGTGTTCGAACGACAAGTCTGAGGGCGCTGGTGCCGGAACTGATGAGGGAGGGGATCCATACCCGCTCACGACCTGTGTCGTTTCAGGAGAAAAGCTCGGGAGCATGGGGGAACCCTTCCTGCACGAACATGAGGGTACGACCGTGAAGTTCTGTTGTGAGAGCTGCCTTCCAGAATTCGAGAAAGATCCGGCCAAGTTCCTCGCCAAACTCCAGAAGTAGAGGCCGAGATGTCGTCGGCGCCTTCTGATACCACGGTCGTGGCCGAGGCGGGCGCGCTGTCCACCAACACAAGCTATTCGATCGATTGAATCGCCTCATCCAATTCTGCCTCCACCAGAAGCTGGTGGTCATGCTTGTCCTGATCCTAGTCATCGGCTGGGGGATGAAGGTGGCGCCGTTCGATTGGAATACGGGCCCGATCGAGCGCGACCCGGTTCCCGTGGATGCGATCCCGGATCTCGGCGACAACCAGCAGATCGTCTTCACCGAGTATTCTGGCCGCTCGCCACAGGACGTCGAAGATCAGATCACCTACCCGCTGACGGTCTCGCTCCTGGGAATCCCGGGCGTGCGTGAGGTGCGCAGCTTCTCGATGTTCGGTTACTCGTATGTCTACCTGATCTTCGAGGAGGATATCGAGTTCTACTGGTCGCGGAGCCGGGTGCTCGAGAAGCTCAATAGCCTGCCTGCCAATCTCCTTCCCGACGGGGTGACGCCCTCCCTCGGGCCAGACGCCACCGGGCTCGGGCAGGTGTACTGGTATGTGCTGGAGGGGCGTGATCCAGATGGGAAGCCAATCGGTGGATGGGATGTCGACGAGCTGAGATCGATCCAGGACTGGCAGGTGCGCTACGCGCTATTGAGCGCAAAGGGCGTCGCGGAGGTGGCTTCTGTCGGAGGGTTCGTGAAACAATACCAGGTCGAGGTCGATCCCAATGCCCTGCGGGCCTATGATGTTCACCTGCCGATGGTCGCGAATGCGGTGCGCAAGGCAAACCAGGAGATTGGTGCGCGGAATCTAGCCATCAACGGTGTCGAATACATCCTGCGCGGCACGGGCTATATCGAGCGGCTCGAGGACTTGCGCGACGCGGTCGTGACCGTGCGGGACAATGCGCCGATCACCGTCGGGGATGTCGCCACCGTGCAGCTCGGCCCGGCGATGCGCAGGGGCGCCCTCGATCTGAACGGCGCGGATGCTGCCGGGGGAGTCGTGGTCTCGCGCTATGGAGCGAATCCGATGGAAGCGATCACCAGCGTCAAAGCGAAGGTGGCAGAGCTAACCGATGCCCTGCCGATCCGGGCTGTCATCGACTGGGGACAGGTTGATCGAGCGACCGTGAGCGCGTTCGCAGCAGAACGCGGGATCGGGGATGCTTTCGTCGATGACGAAGCCAATCAGGAGGAATGGCTTGCCTGGACGCGGAACAACGACCGCGCCTCCTGGCCACACTGGTTGAACACTTCCAAAGTGACCATCCAGTCGTTCTACGACCGCTCTGGCCTCATCAACGAGACACTGAACACGCTCAACGAGGCGCTATTCCAACAGGTGCTCGTCACGATCATCGTCGTCCTGATCATGGTGTTGCACCTGCGCAGCAGCCTCCTCATCTCCGCAATGCTGCCGCTTGCGGTCTTGGTCACGTTCATCGCGATGAAACAATTCGGGGTCGATGCGAATATCGTGGCACTTTCTGGCATCGCGATCGCCATCGGGACGGTGGTCGATGTCGGGATTGTCCTGACGGAGAACATCCTCCGACACCTCGAAGAAGCGCCGCCGGATCAGTCGCGCGCAACAGTGATCTACGAGGCGGTGACCGAGGTTGCTTCCGCGGTGGCGACCTCGGTCGCGACCACCGTCATCAGCTTTCTTCCGGTGTTCAGCATGACTGGCGAGGCGGGCAGGCTGTTCCGCCCGCTCGCGTTCACCAAGACGTTTGCGCTTGTCGCCTCGATCCTGATCGCACTCACGATCATTCCGCCGCTCGCCCACCTGCTGTTCAGGCGGGAATGGAAATTCGCGCCGAAACGCCGGGCATCACTCTTCATCAACCTCGCTTTTGCCCTCGCGGTGGTCTGGGTTCTCGCCCGCGACTGGATGCCCCTCGGTATTAGCCGGTCGGTTCTCTCGAATATCCTCTTCGTGGTTCTGATCATCGGCGGGCTGCTGATGTGTTTCCGACTGTTTGAGCGGTTCTATGGTCCGCTCCTCTCCTGGTGTCTGCGGCACAAGGCTCTATTCCTTAGCCTTCCTCTGATCTCGCTCCTCCTAGCCATTCTTGTCTGGCAAGGGGCGGGCAAAGTGCTGAACCTCCTCCCTAACTCGATCGTGGAATCGCGCATTGGTGCCGATCTCCAACAGAAGTTTCCTGGCTTGGGGCGGGAGTTCCGTCCGTCACTCGACGAGGGGTCTTTCCTCTTCATGCCGACGATCAGTCCGCACGCATCGATCGAGGAGGCTGTCGACGCTCTCAGGACTCTCGATGCCGCTATCGCCACTGTCCCTGAGGTCTCCCAAGTCGTCGGCAAGATAGGTCGTGTCGAATCGCCTCTCGATCCGGCGCCAATCTCGATGATCGAGACCGTCGTCAACTACCTATCCGAATTCCGCAGCGATGAAAAAGGTCGCCCGCTCCGGTTTAGGACTGACGACGACGGAGACTTTGTCTACGAGGACGGCGACCTGATACCAGACAGTCGCGGGCAGCCGTTCCGCCAATGGCGTCCGCATATCAAGAGCCCTGATGACATCTGGGCAGAGATCGATCGGGTGGCAAAGCTGCCGGGAGCCACCGGGGCTCCCAAACTGCAACCGATCGAGACACGCCTGGTCATGTTGCGGACTGGAATGCGGGCGCCGATGGGGATCAAGATCAAGGGGCCGTCACTCGAGACGATCGAGGGGTTTGGCTTGGAGCTTGAGCGCCTGCTGCGTTCGGGAGAAGTGCCTGGGCTGGCGACATCAACCGTGAACGCAGATCGCATCGTCGGTAAGCCCTACTTGGAGATCGTCCCGGATCGGGAGGCAGCCAAGAGATACGGTCTCAACATCGCGGATATCCACGAGACGATCCAACTGGCGGTGGGTGGCAAGATAGTTTCCACGACTGTCGAAGGGCGCGAGCGCTATGGTATCCAGGTACGCTACGCCCGCGAGATGCGTGATTCGATCGAGTCTTTGCAGAACATTCTGGTCACCAGTACGGAGGGAGCGATCGTGCCGCTCTCCCAGCTCGCCGATATCCGCTACGTCCGCGGTCCACAGATGATCAAGGCCGAAGATACATTCCTCACCGGATACCTGACCTTCGGATCCGAGCAGGGGGCCGCAGAGATCGATGTGGTGGAGGCCGCGCAGGCATTTCTACAAGAGAAGGAGGCCTCCGGCGAGCTGGTGCGACCGCCTGGTGTCAGATACGAGTTCGCCGGCAACTACGAATCTGCCCTCGAGTTCAATCGCACGCTCGCGGTCATGCTTCCCCTGTGCCTGATCTCGATTTTCATCCTCCTCTACCTCCAGAACAGATCCGCGACGACGACGCTCATCATTTTCTCGGGAGTCCTGGTCGCCTGGTCGGGTGGTTTTCTGATGCTCTGGCTCTACGGGCGACCAGGTTTCCTAGATTTCAGCCTCTTCGGGATCAATCTGCGCGAGCTGTTCCAGGTCAATCCCGTCAACCTCTCGACCGCCGTGTGGGTCGGCTTCCTCGCCCTGTTTGGAATCGCGACGGACGACGGCGTCGTCATCGCGACCTATCTGCGGCAGAAGTTCAAGGATTTGGAGCCGGGGACGGTTGAGGAGATCCGCGCTGCGACTCTCGAGGCAGGACTGCGACGCGTGCGCCCCTGCCTCATGACAACCGGGACGACGCTCCTCGCCCTGCTCCCAGTCCTCACCTCAACCGGCCGCGGGTCCGACATCATGGTGCCGATGGCAATCCCTGTCTTCGGTGGTATGGCGATCGAACTCATGACGATGTTCGTCGTGCCAGTCCTGTTCTCACTCGGCCGGGAAAGAGCCCTCCGCAAAACGTCAAAGAGTGGACAAGCGCTGGCGAGGGAAGGGGAGTCAAGATAGAGAACGCTAGCGCGATGCCCTCATACTCTACCGATTCCCCATCGGGTGAAATGGCCAGCTCTCAGAACTATCGAGAACTTTGGTTTCACTGTCCAGCAGATGAGCGGATGCGGAAGAATCCTTTCGTGCCCGACAGATCCTTACTGGCGGTCTTCACTGTCCCATCGCCATCGATGGCGGGTAGAGCCTGCCAACTTCCCTCCGCGAGGGAGTTGCTGAACTCCGGGATATAGGTAAGACCGGGCTCGGTTGCAAAGGTGTGATATAGGACGATGTCGCCGCCAAGGTCGAAGCCGAGTCCGACCTGGTTTCCGCCGATGCCGTCTACATAGGGAGATGGGGAGCCGATCAGCCAGAGGTCATCCGCTCCGGGAGCGCGGAATAGCGCCTCGTCTCGGCCCATGGATCCGGTGTCGATTCCATCGATGTAGCGACGTGCGCCGTCGGCGCCAGTGCGGAAGAGGACGATCCGGTCGCTGGTGCTGCCGATGCGGAATGGGGCGTGCAGGTCTCCCTGAGTGAGGTTCCCGTCGGCGAAGACGATGACAAATTCCCCTGGATCGAGCAGCGTGCCGGGGGGGAACGTGAACACATCTTCTGTGCCCGCCTGCAACGAGCGGGCGACTGACAAGCCATCGAGCGATAGCGGCTGGTCGGAGGTGTTGAGGATCTCGATGTAGTCGGGAGTGCCTCGACCTTCGTCCCGGAGGCCGTTCTCGTTGTCGGTGACCACCTCGGTGATCCGCAACGGGTCTGACTCTGCGATCCCGAGTGAGAACATCTCCACGGGTTCGCCACTCTCCACGAACCTGGGGTCGTCGGGGATCGTGACGACTCTGCCGCTCAGATCGGTCGCTTCGAAGTAGTATTGAATCGCCTCGCCGGACTCGAGGGCCGGGAGCAGGTTGGCGAAGTAGCCATCGACAATTCTGCCATCATCGTGCATGCCGTCATCGTATAGGATGAGGCGATGGGTCTCAGGATTCACTTCGCCGACCGTGCGGTAGAGCAGGCTGACGTTGACGATGCCGACATCATCGTTGGCGATGGCGCGCAGGGGGATCGATCGGCCGTCCCGGAGGCTGGTCAGGTCGAAGCTCTCGAGATCGAGCACCGGAGCAACTGGGCCATTGTCTCTGTTCGTTCTTCCAGGGCTGGGGATATTGTCATAGACGAACGAGCTGAGGCCATCTGCATAGCGGCTGTAAGAGATGTTCGCTTCCAGAGCCGGGTAGTCGACAGCATCCACGATCTCGTTGTTCGCGTCGAGCAATGTGAGCTTTCCCCCATTGCCAGGTAGTTTGAATCCCGTATGGAAATCGCTCCGCCTATTGATTCCAAAGTAGACCATGACGTGATCGCCGGGGAGGACCTCCGAAGCAGGGAGTGTGAAATCGCTCTGCACAGGTGTGCCCAAGTCGTCGGTGGCCTCCAGTCGCAGGCTCCAGCCCCCCAGTGAGTCGACGCCTGTCGGCGGGTTGTAGAGCTCGACGAAATCAACCTTCTTGCCGCCGGCCTGATCGATGCGGATGTCGTTGTTGCGTGGCAGTATCTCGTTGATGACGACCGAATCGGCGGCCTCGCGCGCAGAGGATTCGGGCTCATACGGAACCTGCTCGGTCTTGCGGCTGCTCAGCGCGACCCAGAGCGTGTCTCCAGATCCAACCAGATCATCGAACCCGTCCCCGTCGAGATCGCCAGAGGCGAGGAGACCGCCCGACGGCACATCGACGGTGATCGACGGCACGAATTTTCCGTTCTCGTTACGTTTCAGGATCGTGATACACGAGAGCAACCGACAGGTGACGGCTAGATCGTCGACGCCATCACCATCGAAATCGCCAGCCCCCAGATCCGAGACTGGCGCATCATCGAAGTCGTAGACTAGCTGCACCGTCTCATTGTATTCGAAGCCCATGCCTGCCGTGCCCAGATAGATCTTTAATCCGGAGCCGGAACCGATGGCGAGATCGAGATCGCTGTCCCCGTTGAAATCGACGGTGCGAATTCCCTTCGTTCCATCCCATCCTCCTTCCGCCGCATATTCGTAGCGTGTCGGATTGGGATCATCGAGCAGGTTGCCATCATTTTCGAGAACGACGACGGTGCCTCTCCAGCCAGCTCCAGCCAGATCGGTGTCACCGTCCTGATCGAAATCGCCACTGACCATCACGCGCGCCTCATAGACGAAAAATTGGGTCGTCGTCTTGGTGAAACCACCAGCTCCGTCGCCTTTGAACAGCGTGAGCCGGCAGTCGGCGTGGCCGGCTGCGAGGTCGATGTTGCCATCGTTGTCGAAGTCGGCTGCCGTGAGTGCGTACAGTCCGCCGCCCTCATTCTCCGGGAGTGTGAACACGCGCTCATCGGAGAATTCACCATTCCCATCACCGAGGCGCAGGGACACCGAGCCGCGGCCGCCGAGGTTCGCGGACATGACGTCCATGAAGCCGTCATGGTTGACGTCCACGACCTCCATCGCGCTGGGCAGCCCGCCGAGCACAAAGTATTCCGGCTCCCCGAGTTGACCGCCAGGGCCGGCGAACCGGATGCTGAAATCGCCGCTGGCGCGGTGGAGTTGGACGACGTCATCGCGCCCGTCCCGGTTCAGGTCCTCAAGGAAGATCGACGTCACCTCGCCATCGGTCGGATAGATCTGATCGAGCTTGGCGAAGCTGGCTTCACCCGCAAAAGTGGCCAGGATACTCAGATCTGCCGAGCCACGGTTGATGACCGCCACATCACTGGTGCCGTTGCCGTCGAAATCTGCAATCGCCATCTCGCGGGGGCTGACGCCGGCCGGCATCTCCGAGTTCAGGCGCAGTTCGCCCTGCTCGTTCTTGAATGTGACGACGCGATCGAAATTGCGCAGTGCGACCACCAGGTCGTTCCAACCGTCGAGATCGAGGTCGACGATCTCGACTGCCCGCGGGCCGCCGGGGACGTCGAGAGATTGGGCGACCTGGTGGTCGAAGAAATTGTGTCGGTAGTTGCCATGGCGGATCTCGATCTGGCCAGAGTCGCGGTTCACCGTGACCAGGTCGAGCCGCCCGGAGTCTGCCGGGCTGACCAGGGTGCCGATCGCCATCGACCGGGAACCCTGGTTGGGAATCGAGGCGACGACGCGCAGGATGCCGTCTTCCAAGACCTCCGGCTCCGGGTTGAGATCCTCGACCTGCAGGCCGTCGAGGCTCATGTCGAGAAGCAGGTCGTGGCTGCCAGGGTACTGCTGGTGGAGCTCGACGGCGATGAGGTTGAGACCTTTGGAGAAATACGAGCCATCGATCTCGAATTCGTAGATGGAATCCTCACCGGCACCTCCGCTCGCCCGGGTGAAGAATGCGATTGGACCCTCGGGCATCTGCGAACGGATCACCTCGACGCCATTGACATAGATGATCGCGCCGTCATCCCGTTGCAGCCGGACCAAGAACCTTTGAAATCGATTGGCGTCGGGGATGTTCACCAGCTTGCGGAAGTAGGTCGTGATGTGCTTGCGGGTGGACACACCTCCGAAACCGATGACGGTCGCGATCTGGTCGTCGCCATAGCCGAGTGGAGACGCGCCGGAGCCCCAGGTCGAATCGATGAAGCCAGGCTGCTTCCAGTCGCTGCCCTGATCGCTCCCGTCGTCGAGGAATCTCCACTCAGCACCGCTCCCAAATATCGGGACTGCCGTGACAATCGGCGGGATCTCGGGAATTCGAATAGGGTCGATGAATCCGTTCGAGTTCCGGCTGCCGGCATTATTCTCCCAGCCTGGGGATGGCAGGTCGAAGTAGCTGGGCTCACCGTCTTGGCTGATCCCGTACGAGTGGTTGCCAATTTGGGGCGGATAGGCACCGCCGAACTGATGGGCGACTAGGCCGTCTGGTTTTACCAGAGCCAAATACTCGCCGGATCCGGAGAGTTTGAAGTTAGCGTGTGGTTCTTCTGGATCTGCGCGGTTCTTTGATGAGGCAAACACGACCAGGAACTGGCCGGGTGACAAGGTGCTTGCTGGAAATGCCCACAGGTCGAGCCGGTTGGCGATATCGGTCAGGTGCCAACCGCTGAGATCCACGGGTTCGGTCGAACGGTTGTAGACTTCGATCCAGTCGGGATGGGTTCCGTCGGCATCGGCGAGGCCGTCGCGGTTGACGGCCATGAACTCGGTGATCATCAGCGGCGAGTCGGCCGCGATGCCGAGATCGCCAGGATCATTCTGCATCGAGGGGTTGAAGTAGGCACCTTTCGCCGGGAGTTCCAGTGGCTTGCCGCTGAGGATCCAGGTGCGGTCGCTGTCGGCGGTTGTCACGATAAGGTCATCGCGCAAGCCGTCACGCGAACGGATGGTCTCCAGCGCGTGCACCGGCCGGAATGACAAGTTGTAGGGATACCCCTGGCGGCCGAAGCCATTGTCGTCCCCGATCTCCTCGAATTTGCCATCACCGGTTCCGCGGTACTGGCGCAGACCCTTGCCTTCTTGGTCCGGGCCGCCGACCACCAGGTCGCGCAGTCCATCGCCATCGAAATCGCCATCGATCAGATCGCGGGCACCGAACCAGCTTGCCAGTTGGGTGACATCGCCAAAGGTTCCGCCTTCATTGAAGAACAAGCCGACGAACCCGTCCGCTGGAGCCGCGGTGGCGATGTCCGTGTCACCGTCGCCATCGAGATCCGCTGCGACGATCCCTCGCAATGTCACTGCGCCGGTCTGCAGATGGACGCCGGTGGCGAAGGTCGCCTTGCCAGTTCCCAACAAGATCGTGACTGAGCCATCGAGGTTGCTCACCGCGAGGTCTGGAGTCCCATCAGCGTCGAAATCGGCGGTGGCGATCCCTTTTGGCCCCTCGCCGCGGGGAGCCGCGAGGCTCGGATCACCGACATCAGGACGGAGCCCGAAGGCACTCAAGTTCTCAAACAGCTGCGCAGAGGCGGTCGGATTGAAGGCGACGGCGGTCGCAATCGCCAAGATTGCTGGGAAGAAAGCGCGCAGGGACTGCGGCAGCTTGTGGATCGCCATGCGAGATTCGGGTTGGGGACGTTTCGTCATTGGATTGAGTATTTAGCGGCCCCTGAACCAGTTGATTAGCGAGTGCCAGTTCCCTTTGGGTTTCCGTTCCCTCACGGTGGCCCTCCGAAGCGGCTGCTCCGTGGGGCGGCTCACGAATAGTTCACCGGGTGGCGTCTGCCCCGAATCTGAGGTGTGAATGACGTTGCGGATCTGGCTCTCCGTCCACCAGTGGGTGGTCGGTTCGTCAGTCTCGCCGATGGTTTCTCCGTGTGTTGATTCTGTCATCTCGATTCAGAGTGCGTATTTCGAGTTCCGATGGGATCAAGAATCCCACTTTTTCTTCGATTCCCGGTTGCTGCCTAGAACTGCGGTGTGAATTGCCCATTGCCGTCGTTTCGGTAGATGCGCGCGAAGAGGGTGTTGTCGGTGCCAGATTGGCCAACTAGCAAGAGATCGAGGTCTCCGTCGTTGTCGTAGTCGCCCCACGCGGCAGAACCGCGCCGGACTTCCGGTAAATTTGCTTCGATATCGACGAAGGCGCCATTGTCATTGCGGTAGATCCGTGTGCCGATCCCGAGCCCGCCAGATTCAATGAGTAGGATATCCGAGTCGCCGTCGTTGTCGTAGTCCCCCCACAACGCAGAGCCTGTCGAGACTCCGGGCAAGCCGGCTCCGATGTCGCTGAATGCGCCGTCATCGTTGCGGTAGATTTTCGCGATCGGTCCGTCGGCGCTGGCTCCGACAATGAGGATGTCCAGATCCTGATCTCCATCGTAGTCGTCCCAAGCGGCGGAGCCATTGCCAACGCCGGGTAGTCCGGCTCCGATGTCCTCGAACTGGATCTCGGGACGGATGCCGGTCAACTTGAAATCGAAGCTGATGTCGGAGCTTTCGGCTTTCGACT
>Ga0316197_10001780_pt1 | contig 15323 bp, 15 predicted proteins | sample OudBiesiAoxic_MG_FD_204939 | JGI IMG/M metagenome (GOLD analysis project Ga0316197, IMG submission 204939) | Coastal sediment microbial communities from Oude Bieten Haven, Netherlands - site A oxic | ecosystem: Environmental > Aquatic > Marine > Coastal > Sediment | place: Netherlands...
GACATGAAGATTATTTCTGAGATCTATTTAAATAAGGGCTGGGCACAGCTCCAAGATAAGAATTTTGAAGAGGCTCAGAACAATCTAAATAAAGGACTGGAAATAGCCAAAAAATATAATCTGCTCAGTGAAATGGAAGAGGCTTACACCTTTTTAGCCGATTTATGGGAAAGCCAGGACGATTTCAAAAAGTCTAAAAAATTCTTTTTGGAAGCAGTAGAAGTGGAGGAAAAAATTTCAAATGACCGCAATAGGCGCTATGTAGCTGATTTAATTACTCGTTCTGAGGCAGAAAAAAAGACTAATCAGATACAAGTGCTTGCAAAAGAGAATGAAATAATGAATTTAAAGCTGCGTAGAAATCAGAATACCTTATTGATTGGCGCTTTATTAGTATCCCTTTTTACGTTACTGCTTTATATTTTATACCGGCAAACCCAGCTTAAAAGCGATAAGAAACTGCTCACCCTTGAACAGAGTATGCTGCGAAGCCAGATGAATCCTCATTTTTTATTCAATTCACTAAATTCTATAAAACTCTATATCATAAACAATGAAAAAAAGAATGCTGTTCATTACCTGAATAAGTTCTCGAAATTAGTGCGTAAAATACTTGAATCTTCTTCTGTCAGGGAAATTGCATTGGCTGAAGAATTGGAAACGATTGAGTTGTATATGACTATTGAAAACATTCGCTTTTCTAATGAAATTGATTTTAAAATAATCGTAGATGAAGGTATTGATCTCCATATAATTAAAATTCCTTCCCTTATTCTTCAGCCTTTTTTGGAAAATGCACTATGGCATGGCCTATCTTCAAAAGAAGGTGAAAAATCTATAATATTGCAAATTAGTATTGAAAAAGAGGGGTACATAAATATATCCATAACGGATAATGGAGTTGGAAGAGAAGCTGCGGAAAAACTCAAAGAAAGCAAGGTTTTAAAAAGAAAATCCGTAGGGATTGATATCACCAAGGAGCGTTTGGCTAATTTTTCTAAAGATTATCAAAATACATTTGAGATAGAAATTCAAGACCTTTTTGATAAACAGGGTGAAGCTTCCGGTACAAGGATAATATTAAATATTCCTACTATTTAGAATTATCTAAAGCTATGTTTTCCAATTTTTTATACCATTCCTTTCCAAATTTTCGAATAAGTGCCTCTTTTACAAACTTGTAAATAGGAATTTGTAATTCTTCTCCAAGAGAGCATGCGGGATCACAGATTTGCCATTTATGATAATTTACCGCAGTAAGTTCTTCATACTCGTTTATTCTTACAGGATATAAATGACATGAAACGGGTTTTCTCCATTTTGTAGCTCCATTATTAAAAGCTTCTTCAATGCCACATTTTGCGATCCCTTTATCTGAATATATGACATATGCGCATTCTTCTTTATTAATCAAAGGTGTTTCCCATTCCCCATCTGCACCCTTTATAAAGGCACCTTGTTCTTCTATGGCCAATACTCCTTCATCCCTGAGGAAAGGTTTTACATCTGCATAGATATCCACTAGAATTTCAGTCTCCTTGTCCTCCAATGGTGCTCCTGCCTCCCCGTCTATGCAACAGGCGCCCTTGCACGCAGATAAATTGCATACAAATTCCTTTTCCAAAATATCATCAGAGATAATGGCTTTACCAATTTGAAACATCTTACAGAATTAAGGTAGTAAAGATAATTATTGAATTTTATAAACATAAAATATTTGTCTTTCTGTGATCCAACTACCTCTAGTATAACGTAAATTTGCGAGCTTATTAAATTTGAAAGACCAATGAATTTTAGCTTAAGAGAAATAGCCTCGGCGAGTATGATCCTTTTTGCCGTCATAGACATAGTTGGTAGCATCCCAATTATTATAAGTTTACGAAATAAAGTGGGACATATACAATCTGGCAAAGCCACTATCGTGGCAGCCGCTATTATGGTGGCTTTTCTTTTTATTGGTGAGGAAATTTTAAAGTTAATAGGGATAGATGTAAATTCATTTGCAGTAGCGGGTGCCTTTGTGCTGTTCTTTTTAGCAATAGAGATGATTTTGGGGATTGCACTTTATAGAGACGATGAAGCGCAAAGTGCATCTATTGTTCCAATTGCATTCCCTCTTATTGCCGGTGCAGGTACCATGACTGCTCTCCTTTCTTTAAGGGCAGAATTTCATGTAGAAAACATAATTGTGGCTATTATAATTAATGTTATTTTTGTCTATATCGTTCTAAAATCGTCTAAGGCCATTGAAAGAATACTTGGAAAGAACGGGATTAACATAATCCGGAAAGTCTTTGGAGTTATATTATTAGCTATTGCGGTTAAGTTATTTACTTCAAATATTAACCAACTTTTTTAGAATTTATTGTTGTGATATAAAGGCGTACATAAACCAGAAACAACGAAAATGAATAAAACACTATTTATAGTACTTATAGTCCTGGCACTCGTACTTATTGCCTACAATGTGACGCTCATTGATTTTGACGAGCCCTTTAAAGGAAATAGTGTTGTTGCTTTGATAGGGATAGTGGCTTCTCTATGTGCTATTGTACTCCTCTTAATATATATGACTTCCAAAAAAATTCAGAAAAAAATAGAGGACAACTAGTTTCTGATTTTAAACCGTTAATTTTCTTTTTGCTGTACTGTGGGTTTATCCAATTCCAGTACTTTTTGAAGCATTCTGTCTGAACTTCCTTTAATCTTCGCGTTTAGGTTCGAAGTATATAGTTGCTCTGCCAAAGCACCTTTCAAGTAGAGTTTTATCTTTTCCTCAAAATCATAAAAATTAATTTTAATATTTCTATCTATTGAGTAGTCTACGAACTTTTCAAAAACAATATCATCCATATTGAAATCTCTGACAAATTCTGCTTCGGTGTAATTGGAATATCTGGTTCTGTCTTCCTCTAAATGTTCAAATATAAACCTGGACATAAACCCAAGACTTTCGAGGCTTTCAACAGCTTCTTCTTCATTTGTGCCAATGGGTACAAAAACGTCAGGAATAATACCTCCACCTCCGTAGACTACTTTGCCATTAGGAGTTGTATACTTTAAAGAATCTGCTACTTTAATACTATCTACAGAAATCAGCTCGCCGTTATGGTAGCGATCTGTAAATTTTTGATAATAATCCTTATTTCCATTTTTATATGTCTTTTGAATGGAGCGGCCGGTAGGTGTATAATATCTCGAAACTGTCAAACGCACAGCAGAGCCGTCGCCCAATTCCATTTCGCGCTGAACTAATCCTTTGCCAAAAGATCGGCGACCTATTATTGTTCCTATATCATTGTCTTGAAGGGCACCGGCAATGATTTCACTGGCAGAGGCAGAGCGTTCGTTTATTAATACGTAGACAGGTTTTTCTTCAAAACTACCTTTTTTAGTCGCGAAAGTTTTTTCTATTTCCCCTTTCTTATTCTTTGTATAAAGGATTAACTTTCCATCCCCTAAAAATTCGTCGGCCAATTGCTCTGCAATTCCCAGATAACCTCCCGGGTTGTCCCTCAGATCCAGAGCTAACTTTTTTGCGCCTTGTCTTTGCAATATGCGCAATGCCATGTTAAATTCTTTATAGGTTGATTCGGCAAATCTATTTATCTTAATATATCCCATATCGGGAGTTAGCATATAATAAGCCTGAACGCTTTTTATAGGAATCCGGTCCCGCTTAAGGTTTACTATGAACATTTTGTTCTCAGATTTGCGATAAACCTTAAGTTCGACTGAAGAACCATTTTGTCCTTTTAACCTTTGAACAATAGCATCACTTGGTAATCTTTTACCATAAAGAGTGTCATTGCCAGCCATTAATATTCTATCTCCAGCCTTTATCCCTTTAAGGAAACTAGGCCCTTTTTCTATGGTGCGTATTACTGTGATGGTATCCTTATACATGTAAAAATTTATCCCTATCCCTACAAAATCACCCTTCATATTTTCAGCCACACGCCTCATTTCACTTTTGGGAATATAAACTGAATGAGGATCCAGTTTATCCAGAATATTATTTACGGTAATATCAACAATACTATCTGTATTAATATCATCAACATACTCATAATCAATGTAATCTATTAGCCTGTTAAGCTTATCCTTTTTAGAATTCGTAGTAAATAATTTCTCCGGCGTGTCGTTAAAGTGAAGTTTCCCACCTACAAAGATTCCAAGCGATAGAGCAAGGGCAATTATTGTTGGCCATATATAAAAGTGTTTCTTCATTCGTCCAATTATAATTTAAATTACATCTTCAATTGAAGGCAAGTGACGCAACTCCACTCCGGCCCTTTTTAGAAAATCTAGCCCTGAATTATCCTTATAAATAATCTGATATACCACTCGTTTTATTCCGGATTGGTGAATAAGCTTACTGCATTCTTTGCAAGGCGACAAAGTTATATATAATGTAGCTCCTTCGCAAGACTGAGTTGAAGCGGCTACTTTAGAGAGGGCATTTGCTTCAGCATGTAAAACATACCATTTGGTATATCCTTCTTCATCTTCACAAAAATTCTCAAATCCTGTAGGTGTTCCATTATACCCATCAGAGATAATCATCCTATCCTTAACCAGAATAGCTCCAACTTGCTTTCGCTTGCAATAGGACAATTTACCCCATTCATGAGCCATTCTCAAATAAGCCTTATCGTATTTTTCCTGTTTACTTTGTCTCACCAAACAGAATCATTTTATACACCATTTTATTCAGGCAAAGCACTAAGATACCTGCTTTATAAAAGCCCCACAACCTTATACGGTTAATTTTTATTTAAAACCGTTGTCTGGTATAAAAACATAACTGCCTTTAGGATAAAGCACACACGATACGAAACATGCTCTTACCAGGGCCGGCTATTTATTAACATGGGTATTGAAAGTAAAATTATGGCCGACAAAATTAATACTGAGAAAACTGCCCTTTTAATTCCAAGTATATTTTGAAAGATAAAGGCCAGTATTAGAATGGTAAATATTACTAAAATCTGTGAAATTTCTATTCCACATGCAAAACCCAGCAGAGGTCCTATTTTTTCATCTTCTTCGCTCATCAACATATTGAAGTAATTAGAGAATCCAAACCCGTGTATTAAGCCAAAAAAAGTGGTGCTGAATTCAAGCAGATATCCCCTGTTTCCAGATTGGACGGCAAAAACCTGAAATATATTATACGAGGCAGTTAAAAATATGGTTAAGGGAATTAAAAATTCAACTAATTCAACGTCAGCCTTAACAATAGAATAAGCAGATAATGATAAGGAAAGACAATGAGCAATAGTAAATAATGTAGCCAATACAACTACTTTTTTCCAGTGTTTAAAAGTAAAAGGAGCAGTAAGGGCAGCTAGAAATAATACATGATCATACGCTCCCCAATCTAAGACATGGTTAATACCAAGTTTGCAATAGAACCAAAAATCATACATTTCTTATATTTTAAAATAAAAGGTTTTAGCGTTCAAACTGCCAATGTGCATAGAAATTTTCGGGCTTCTAACCCACCCCTAGATTCCTCTTTCCTTTTGAATTTGCTCATAGGCCCTCTGAACTTCTTTAAACTTTTCCTCAGCTCCCTTTTTAATGGCCTCATTCTCTGTGATTACTTTATCTGGATGATACTTTTTCGCCATTTTCCTATATGCCTTTTTTACCTCATCATCTGAAGCCGCCTTTTCTATTTCTAATATTTTATAGGCATTGTCGGCAGATTTAATAAACATTGCCTTAATACTCTCAAAATCATTCCTTCCAACCCTAAGGTAACGAGCTATCTCCTTTATTTTCTCTACTTCCAAATGACTAACAGCACCATCGGCCTGTGCAATCCCAAAAAGAAAATGTAACAATTGTAATCGCACCTCATAGCGGGTACGCTGATTCAGGTAAGTGCAGATGCGTTGTGCAGATACCTCTCTGTTTTTTATAACTTCATTAAATGTTCGAAAAATAGCATTAGCTTTTTCCTTACCGTATGTGCTTAGAAAATATTGTCTTACATAGTCTAATTCGCGCTGACTTACTTGTCCATCTGCCTTAATAACAATAGAACAAAGAGATAGTAGATTTAGTTCAAAATCTGCCGGAGACACTTTTTGTCTGGTAAAATCACTGAATACTGTTCTTCCCCCTGAACTATTATTTAGATTATCTATAAAACTCCCAACTAAAAAACCCAAAATAGCTCCAGGTAAACGAAAAAGAAAATATCCCAATATTGCGGCGAACCACCTAATCATAACCTTAGTAAAATTTGCGCAAATATAGAATAATATGAAGGAATACCTTACTTAAAGAATGGTTAAGCTTTGCACTATTGATATTACTATTTCACTATCTTTGCGATTAGTTTAATTAAAAAAATGCTTATGTATCCTGAAGAATTAGTAAAACCAATGAGAGCAGATCTGGCTTCAGCCGGGTTTAAAGAATTATATACGGCAGATTCAGTGGAAAATGCTATAAAGCAAGAAGGTACAACCTTAGTGGTTGTGAATTCTGTGTGTGGCTGTGCTGCTGCGAATGCAAGACCAGCTGCGAAGTTAAGTCTGGAAAATGGTAAAAAACCTGACCATCTTATAACGGTTTTTGCCGGGGTAGATACGGAAGCAGTAGACGCTGCAAGAAATCTTATGATTCCGTTTCCTCCATCATCACCCAGTATGGCTTTGTTTAAAAATGGAGAATTGGTACATATGATAGAAAGACATCATATAGAAGGAAGACCTGCAGAATTAATTTCGGAGAACTTAATGCAGGCCTACGAGGAATTCTGTTAACAGCTAATATACCGGTGTCAGATGTTTTTGCGCATCTATTGAATTACCCATCAGCGTTTACAGGATTAATTTCGAAAACCGATATTTTTAGATCGTATAAAAATTTGTAAAAAACCACTTCTATAGAAGTGGTTTTTTATTTTTGTGTCATGCAAAAAATTTTGGCGTATCCACTTACTGTAACATATTTTATTTTCTTTGGGATAGCTTTGGTAATCTTTCATCCCATTCAATGGATTTGCTTTAATCTTTTTGGGTATAATGCACATAAAAAAAGTGTAAGTATCCTTAATTTGGTGCTGCTGCGCTGTACTCATGTGCTGGGAACCCGGTATACTTTTACAAATCCCTATAAAATTCCTTCAAACAGGCCTCTAATTATCGTGGCGAATCATCAAAGCATGAATGATATTCCTCCTATTATATGGTTTATGCGTACCCACCATCCCAAATTTGTAAGCAAAATTGAACTTGGGAGGGGAATCCCCAGCGTTTCCTACAATCTAAGGCATGGTGGATCTGTGCTTATTGACAGAAAAGATGCCAAACAAGCCCTGATGGAAATCTCCAAACTGGGCAAATACATTGAGAAATATAATAGAAGTGCGGTAATATTCCCGGAAGGAACCAGAAGCCGAACAGGGCATCCAAAAAAATTCCAAACAACGGGTTTAAAAATTCTTATGAAACAAGCGCCCTCTGCTTTGATAGTTCCTCTTAGCATAAATAATTCATGGAAAATGCTTCGTTATGGGAAATTTCCATACGGGATTGGGTCACATTTAACCTTTGAAGTTCACCAGCCTCTTGATAATAACGGAGATCCCGAAGAATTAATTGAAAAAGTAGAACAGGTTATAACCAGTGGTGTAACTTCCTTTTAATGAACCAAAAAGCAATAATAAATAAGACTAAAAAATTTGTCAAACAGACGCTTCAAGGTGCAGAAGGAGGCCATGATTGGTTTCATACTAAAAGGGTGTTGGCAAATTCTATCCATATAGCCAAGAAAGAAAATGCTAATTTATTTGTGGTTCAACTGGCCGCGCTATTGCATGATATTGCAGATGCAAAATTCCATGCCGGGGATGAAACCCTGGGTCCTAAAGTAGCTTCTGAATTCCTTGAAGAACAGAAGGTGGACCCATTATACAGCCAACACATAATCAAAATAGTAAAATCGGTGTCATTTAAGAACAGTCTATCCCCTTTAGAAAATCCATTTGACTCCATAGAATTGCAGATCGTGCAGGATGCGGACAGATTAGATGCAATTGGAGCCATAGGTATTGCGCGGGCCTTTAATTATGGGGGATTTAAAAACAGGGAACTCTATAATCCTAAAGTACCACCAAATATGAATATGAACAAGGAAGAGTATAAGAACTCAAGTGCCCCTACAATCAATCACTTTTATGAAAAATTGCTTCTCTTAAAAGAAAAGATGAACACCCCTACAGGGAAAAAGCTTGCGGAAAAACGTCATGATTTTATGCTCAGTTACCTGGATCAATTCTACCATGAATGGGAAGGTATAAAATAACATCGTTTTAATTTATAGCAATTCGCTATCCCTTTTCACCAACTAATGCCATGTTCCATTATTGCGTATATTAAATTCTTAAAAGAAATAATCCTAATTGAATAGTTTCCATTGACGCTGTTTGTATTGCTCGTATAAATCCCGATTTAATTTGGGAAATGATCGTCCTTCAAAATATTTCCGTTTCGCCAATTTTGCCATATCCTGAATTTGTTGAGCTATTTGACCCTCTCCTTTACCTCTTAATCCAAATCTGCTGTCATTTAAGGTTCCGCCGTGGCATGAGGCTATAAGGTTCAATACCTTTTCTGCCCTATTGGGCATCGCTTTCCTGATCCAATCTGTAAAAATAAGTCCAATTGCTCCATTCAATCTTACTATGGTATAAGCAAAAGAAGTGGCACCATGATCCGAAGCAACCTTTGCCAAATTTATAATCTCATGACTATTTATGCCGGGAATTATAGGTGCCAGCATAGCATTAACAGGGATTTTATTCTCAGCTAAAACTGCTATTGTCTCCAGGCGTTTTTTAATAGTTGTTGTTCTTGGTTCCAAAATTCTTCGCGTATTCTCGGAGAGTGAGGTAAGTGAGATATTCACCCCTACAAGGCCATTAGCACTTAATTCTTTTAGCAAGTCCAGATCCCTTAAGATCAAGGAATTTTTGGTGATAATCCCAACTGGATGGCGATACTTTAAAAATATCTCCAGACACGCCCTTGTAATTTTATATTCCTGTTCTGCGGGTTGATAACAATCTGTATTTCCTGAGAGTACAATGGTTTCAGCTTTCCATTTACTATTTCTTAATTTTGATTCAAGAAGGGAAGCTGCATCTTTCTTTACCAAAATCTTCTGTTCAAAATCTAAACCCGCACTTAAACCCCAAAATTCATGGGTGTTTCTGGCATAGCAATAAATACAACCATGTTCGCAGCCCTGATAGGGATTCATGGAATATTCCATACCAACATCAGGACTAGTAACTTTATTTACAATTGTTTTGGGAAAAACTGCTAAATATTGGGTTTTTCTCGGGGTAGCCTCTTCACCTTCTTTCTTGCAAAATTCAAGAAAATCGTGCTGTATTTCGTGAATGTGTTTAAGAAATTTGTTTGGAGTATTGTGCTGCGCTCCTCTTCCCTTAATGAAGTTATTTTTTTTCAATATATGGATTTATTCCAAAATTATGGAATTATTCCTGTATTGACAATTTTATTAATTTAATTGATAGAGACATTCACTAATTGTTTTTTACTTCCCCTTTTAGCATAAAACAATACTGCATTATCATTGAAGTCCATTAATGGTTTAGACACCATTAGCGGTAGTCGAGCTTCTTTGCTATCAATGATTTTTTCATAACTCATTTTACCATATTTGTCGAGTTGGATTACAAAGACATTTCTATTCCTGCTTAAGCCCTGTTTAAAAATTATCCGTTCATTATTGAGTAATTGTGGATTTTCTGCGGCGCTGCTTATAAAGAAGTAAGTATTGTCGTTTTTAGTATAGGAACTATAGGATGCATATGCGCCATCACCCTGTGTTACTTCAGATTTATTAATATTTCTGGCCCAGACCATTTCACCTTTTAGGTTGAGCTTTGCACTCACTATATCATTATGATGAAAACGTTCAACTCTTAGTCTTCCTCCACTAGAATTTGCCTGAATACTCGATGTAACAAAGTACTCCTCAGCATTGAAAAGTATATCATCATCCTTAGTGAAGTTTATGTTCTTAAATACCAGATTCTTTACCTGTTCTGCGTCCTCTTTACCAAACTTATCTGCCATAAACTGATTTGAAAAAGGATTGTATTTCTTAATTTGGACTTCAAGAGTATTCGGATCTAGTTTAAAATACCCCAACCCATTATACCTGTTATCCTTCCTGTCAGCATAAAACCCAACACAAATGAGATTTCCATTTCGGAGAATAGGCTTTAGCGCCTCGGAGTATTTTCCTGATTCGTCAAAAGTTTGCGTTTTTGTACCTTGTTTTGTAAGCATAATGAGTTCATACTGAAACTTTCGCTCCAGAGCTGTAAATCTTTTTTTCCTAAAATACGCTTTCCCAATAATGTATACCCGATCCATATTTGTTGAAACTGCAATATTCTCAAAAGCGTAATTTTTATCCTCTATTTCCTTAGAAAAATCCTGTTCAAATATCTTTTTAAGCGAAGCACTAAATACGTAGATATAATGCTTATTTATTTTTCCCTTCTTGTAATGGGTGCTTATTATAAAGGCGCTCTTATCATCATTAAATAGGGCAGTAGTGGTAAACCCAGATGAAAAATTTCTATTGTAATAGTTGCGGTCATAAGGCTGTTTTACCTGATCTGACTTAATTGAAAGCAACTTCTCTTCAGTAAAACGATAATCTGAAATCGGAGTGCGATGAACCACATAATCATAGGAAAATGTTTCCAGATTATAATCCAAAAAGAGCAAATACAATTGTCCGTTTTTGAAATAGCCTTCTATAAAATCAGGCCCTTTTAGTTTATAATTATATTCAGAAATCAGTTCAAGGTCTCTGTTATAATGTTCTATAAAATAGCCCTTAGGTGTAAGGATCATTCCTGTATAATAGGCTCTTACTAAAATAGTGCCGCCTTTTCCATCCTCAGAAATTGAAACTAAATTGGAATATTTATATCTGTCCGCATACTTTTCTCCAAAATCATAAGAGATGGGCATTTTTTGCCCATAAATAAAACTTGCAGTAAAAACTGCCAAAAACACGATAAAACGAATTTTCATAATAAATAATGAATTTTAAGCTCATCAGGTTCCCGGAAAATCTGCCTTTCTTTTTTCTAAAAAGGCAGTAGTGCCTTCCTTAAAATCGGCTGTGCCAAAACAACTGCCAAATGCATTTATTTCGGTTTCAAACCCTTTTGCATTATTCTTAAAACCCGCATTTACCGCTTTTATTGCATAAGAAATTGCAACAGGTGAGTTATTCGTTATCTTGCTTGCTATTTTTATACAGAGTGACAATAGTTCTTCTTGAGGTACCACGTAATTTACCAAACCATAGGACAAAGCTTTTTCTGCATCAATCATTCCGGCAGTCATGATAAGTTCCAACGCCCTGCCTTTTCCAATTAATTGAGGTAAGCGTTGTGTGCCTCCATACCCGGGAATTACGCCAAGAGAAACTTCAGGCAGACCCATTTTGGCATTTTTGCTTGCAATTCTAAAATGACAGGACATGGCCAATTCCAGCCCACCACCCAGTGCAAATCCGTTAATAGCAGCAATGACCGGCGTAGCTAAGTTCTCTATAAGGTCAAAAAGAGATTTCTGCCCCTTGGCAGCAAGTTCTTTGCCTTCTTTAACAGAATAATTTGCAAATTCCGAAATATCCGCACCGGCAACGAAGGCTTTTTCACCACTTCCCGTAAGTATGATTGCTCTTATCCTTTTATCCTTATCTAGTGTCTTAAATGCCTTACTTAAATCTTTGATTGTTGACCTGTTTAATGCATTTAATTTTTTTGGTCTGTTTATAATTACTGTTGCCAAGCTATCATTAAGCTCAATGAGTACATTTTCAAAGTTCATAAGACATTATTTAATTAGTTTATTTCTGTTTTTGGAAACATAACAGTAAATACAGTTCCTTTTTCGGGTTGTGAAGTAAAACTTATACTGCCATTATAAGTTTCAACAATATTCTTTACCATGCCCAGGCCTAAACCCATCCCACTTGATTTAGTTGTAAACTTAGGTTCAAAAACCTTATCCTTAAAACCATCCTGAATTCCAATGCCATTGTCCGCTACGGATATTTTTACTTTATCACCTTCCGAAACAACAGAAACTAATATTCGTGGTGACGCTACTTCGGGAACTGCCTGAATAGCATTCTTTACCAAATTTGTAATGACGCGTATCAATTGAGTGCGGTCTAATTTGGCAATTATTTCCTTTTCATCCGCCATAAAATGTATGTACTTTTCATTGAAAATATCCAAAGCCAGTTTAACTATTTTCACCACATTTAAATTTTCATTCTGTTGAGCAGGCATTTCAGCAAAGCTTGAAAATGCTGAAGCAATACTACTCATTGTATCAATTTGTTGAATCAGTGTTTTTGAGTATTCTTTTACTTTAGTATTTATATCGGGATCTTCAGCATTAAATTTTCTTTCAAAACTTTGAACACTTAAACGCATGGGAGTAAGCGGATTTTTAATTTCATGAGCTACTTGCTTTGCCATTTCACGCCATGCCTGTTCTCTTTCACTGCGGGCGAGTTTGGCTGCGCTAATTTCTAATTCATCAATCATCGCATTATATGAATCTATAAGTTTTCCTATTTCATGCCCTGGATTCTCAATAAGTATTTTTTCATTTCTTTTTGTTAGGTCAGTTTGAGTAATCTTATCAGAAATTGTCTGTAAAGAGCGGGTTATGTACTTGGTAATAAAATACGCCAGAACGATAGCGATTAGCAACATGAAAAGATAAACAACAGACAAACGCATAAGGAATTCTTTGAGCTCCATATCATTAAGAGTGTTATCCTCATAATATGGCAAATTTAATATCCCTATTGGTTTAAATTTTTCATCATTTATGTAGGTATATGAAGCCTGGTATTTATCGCCGGCAGCAGTATCTTCAAGTATATAACGTTTATCCAGTGCATTTGATAGCTTTTCAATTATCTCCGATTTCAGGTGAAGGGAAATGGAATCATTTCTGAATCTTGGCTTTGAACTCTTGATTAAATTCCCCTTAAGGTCATAAATATTGAAATTAAGATTCTGTACATCGGCAATCCTGTAAATTTCATCTTTGAATATTAGCGCAAGATTTTCTGTAGTAACCGGATACGTAGTTTCCTGTAAGGTATAGGCAATACTCTGTTTAATCTGACCTTCCTTACGCTCCAAACGGATCTGGTGATAATCCTTAGATTGCTCTCTATATTGGTAAATAGTAACCCCCGCTATTAATACCGATGCTATAAGCACCAGTAAAATCATGGTGACGAAAATTCTGGATCTAAGGGATAACTTTTTAAGCAAGGACTCCTGATTTGAGTCTAAAGATAGCAATAATCAAGCCAAAGCAGCCAATGAAATTTTCCTGATTAAACAGATTTAAGCATCAGGATTCTTATCTCTAATCCTCTTGTACAAACGAATACCGAGCATTAGAAGAATGCCAAGAACAATAAGACCCAATACTCCAAATATCCAATTGAAAGTTCCCTTCAATATGACTAAAAATGTAACCGCAAACAGAATTACTGTGGCCCCTTCGTTCCAAATTCGCATGAAATTTGAAGAATACTTTATTTCATCGCGCTGTAACTGCAGGTATATCATATGTGTTTTCATATGATAAACAATGAGCAATACTACAAATACCAATTTAATAAGCATCCAAGGCTGTTCTAACCACCCTGGTATTAAGAGTAATAACCAGATTGCAAATACAGTACATAAAACAGCTGAAGGCCATGTAATTATATACCATAAACGTTTTGTCATTAGTTTAAGTTGATTAGAAAGTATTTCTCTATCAGGAGAAGGTTTATCCGCTGCTTCAATATGATAAATGAATAATCTGGGTATATAAAATAGGCCAGCAAACCATGTTACAACAAATATTAGATGCAGTGCTTTAATATAATTGTAATATTCCTCCATTATTTCTCATATCTGATAGCTCCAATACCTGCCTCCCATAACTTTCTATTATAATCTGGCAGCTCTTTTTCTAAAAATTCTTTTCCTTGCAATTTTAATCCCTCCCATTCTTTATCTAATTCATTTTTGCGAGCCCTGGATGAAGTATTTACCCTTGGTATTGTACTATTGGTTTCGTTTAAGAGAAACAGGTATTCCGCGGTAAATTTATTTGGAAAATTCTCTACATCGTCATAGGCCTTGGATTTTCGTTGTATCATATCCTCATCCCATTGGTTTAATTTATTATACAGGGCAATCCCAGCTTGCTTAAGATCATTATCTCCCAGATCATTTATGATGGCTTTAAGTTGTGTCTTGGCACTAAAAAGTCTATTGACCATCAGATGCATTTGGGTAACATTTCTCTCCATTTCGTTCATAAATGTATCGTAAGCATCATATTGCCCCGGTTTAGTTTCGAAACCCGGTGTTTCGAGGATATTTGCCGTTGTACTTATTGTTTTATCTCCCATCTGTAATTTTAAAGTATAGGTTCCCGGTGGTGCCATATGTCCTCTAAAGTTAGCTTCGATATATGTATCAGGGATGCCCGGAATTATTGGATAAAGCATATCCCATACAAACCTGTTTAACCCTTCATCACTGGAAAGAACAGGAGCCGGAGGTGGACCACCGCCATTGTGCTTTTTATAATTTGGATCTTCTTTGGAGCTAAACTTCCGAATAAGCTTACCTTCTTCATTAAATATTTCCAGCGTAATTTCTTCTGCTTCTGAAGTCTTGGGTAATTCATAATACAGAACCACGCCGTTTGCGGGGTTGACTCCATAAAATGGATTAGTTCCTTTAAAACTATTAGAATTATTGCTTAAAGGGCTGTCCCAGGATCCATTATATGAATCCTCAGGCTTCATTATTCCAAAATCATTATTTTGCATTTTGTATTGAGCAAGTGCACCAAGATCATCTAAAATCCAAAAAGATCTTCCTGAAGTGGCTACAATTAAATCGCCCTGATGTACCATTAAATCAGTAATTGGAGTGATAGGCAAATTCAGCTGAAAAGGTTCCCAAGAAGCTCCACCATTCCAGGAAATATAAATTCCCTTTTCGGTTCCTGCATAAAGAAGGTTTTTGCGTGATGCATCTTCCCTAACTACTCTTGTAAATGACCCATAAGGAATTCCTGAACTAATATTTATCCAGTTTTTACCGTAATCTGTGGTCTTGTACAAGGCTGGAGTATAGTCATTAAACTTGTATCGGGTAGTGGCAATATAGGCAGTAGCCGGGTTATGGGGAGAAACCTCAA
>Ga0316197_10001781_pt1 | contig 15322 bp, 14 predicted proteins | sample OudBiesiAoxic_MG_FD_204939 | JGI IMG/M metagenome (GOLD analysis project Ga0316197, IMG submission 204939) | Coastal sediment microbial communities from Oude Bieten Haven, Netherlands - site A oxic | ecosystem: Environmental > Aquatic > Marine > Coastal > Sediment | place: Netherlands...
TTGCGGACGCGATCGAGGACGGCGAAATCGACGCTCTGCGCGACGACCTCGTCTCCACGTTCTCCGATGACGACATCGAAGAAATCGAACGCCGAATCGACAGCGGCGATTTCTACGATTTCGTAACAGAAATCCTGGACGAATGGTCGGGCGAAGACCTCGACGAGCTCATGGAGCTCTTGGAAACCCAACTCGCCGACGCGGACGTGGACCTGAAGTACACCGCGCCCGAGAAAGACGACGACGAGGAGGAAGAAGAGGAAGAAGAAGAAGAGCTGATCGTCGAAGACTCCGACGACGACCTCTAGGCGCTGGCCCCCCCCTCGGCTGATTGACAGGCCCCCATGGTCACGCTACCAGCAGCGGCCTAAATGCCACCGTAGCTCAGTTGGTAGAGCAACGGTTTCGTAAACCGTAGGTCATCAGTTCGACTCTGATCGGTGGCTCTAGTCTTTTCGGGTACTGGAACATCCCGAACTAGGCATAAAGGACCGGGCCTATTTCACTTCGGTGATGTTCCCCAAGACCCACGAGCGGTCGAAGAATGCCTGCCGCGGCGCGTACCACCGGAAGTAAGCAAAGAAGCCCTCATCCGGGTTTGTCTGAATCCAGTTCGCCTCGCCCGAGGCTGGTTCCGTGGGGCTGAAGGTCAGTGTCGCTGAGCCGTCATCGTTGTAGACGACGTCCATGCGGCTGTTGATCTCCGCCTTCCCAGCAGCATTGTCGATCATGCAGCGCGTGTCATTGTCGTAGAGCACGACGGACCAGAAGTTCAATGCGGGCACGTCCTTTGGAACGATCAGCTCATACGTCTTCGCCCCGTCGAGCCACAGGCCGGCATCGTCCTTGTAGGAAGCCAGGTACTGAATCCCTGCGTCGACGATCTCCATCGTGTTGCCCTTGGCGATCGTGATCGCTTCGTAGGTGTACGCCGACCTCGCATCCATCTCACCATAGTCTGCCTTCATCTGAGTGAGTGGCTCCTCCAGGAACAAGATGTATTGCCACTGCGAATTCGGTTCATCCCAGTGCTTGACGGGGCTGCGCTTGCTGAAGCTGTTCGCCATGGCCCATGTCTCACCAACGAGGGCAGCTTCTTCGAGGATCTGGGCCTGCTCGGGCGACGGGGCGAACGGCTTTCCGCGTTCGATACCGAGGTTCTTGAGCCCCTCCATCATGAACATGTCGCGCTCGTTCGTGCTGTTGAGCTGGATCGCCTGGTGAACGACTCTCCAGTAGTCCAGGCCGCGCGGCTGCCAGCCCTCCCACTCGGAGTGGGGTGCCTCGATGATACGATTGTCCGGCTCTTCACCGTATGCATGAATCTTGTGGGCCTTGAGTAGCCGCTGCGCTTCCTCTGGATCCGTGGAGAGAATCCGGGTGCCGATGAGCAGAGTGCTGGTCTCCGAGACGACGACGTAGTCGGCTTCATGGTCCTTCGGCACCGGAGTACCGGCGAGCACCACAAGAAAGGTGGCGCCTTCACCCTGCTCGGGACCGGTCATGCCCAGATCGGTCACAGGCCGCTGCCAGAGATCGTTGACCAGGCCGCCTGTCGGACCAGCGGGGACTTCTACGACGAGCAAACCGTCCGTGTCCTCCAACTCGGCGAAAGTCACGGTATAGGTAGTCGTGTCGTTCGCAGTGATGATGGGCATCTTGCTCTCGGTTGTCGCGTAAACGGTCCAGTCCCCCGCGCGGCCGCCGAGCTTGTAGTGCCCGTTGCGCCACTGCATGATGCCGACGGCCGGCAGCCAGTGGATGTACGCCTGCACCGCGCGCTGGTAATCCACCTCGTCCTGCACGAGCGTGACGGTCTCCTGCGTGGGGTAGCCGTGGGACTCGAATGCCAGAACACCGCTGCGGGTTTCGTATTGAGTGACCTGGCCCGTGGAGCTACAGCCTGCGGCAAGACTTACCGCGATCACGCTCAGCCAGAGTCCCGTTCTTCTCATGCTCTTCATGTCGATTCTCCCGATGGGGCAGCGTTGCCCCGGTCGCTTTGGGCCGGTCCTGGGGGTCCCAGGCCGGCCATTCTGGTCGACCGCGTATTCCAATGCCTTCTCAAGCCAAACCAAAGAGATTCCAGGCGCATCTCACACGATCAGGGTAGTCTGGTGAAGTCCCCCATCACCCACCGGTTGTCGCCAGAATTGGGCATCAACTCGGGTAGCGGCCCATACCAACGGAACAAAGCGAACCAGTGACCGGTACCGCCCGTAGGCACGAAGTTGGCAGCAGGTCGTCCTTCAGGAAGGTCTGGTCCGAAAGTAAGAGTAACGGAACCATCGTCGTTGTAGACCAAGTCTTCGTTCTTCGAGGACACGGCTACCTTGGGCACATCATCGAAGAAGGTTCCACCGGTTTCGAATTCATAGACGTTGACTGACCAGAATTTCTCAGCGGGAACCTTCGCTGGCACCAGCAATTCATACGTGTCCGTGCTCTTGAGGACATGCCCGTCAGAGTCCTTCTGACCAATGAGGTAGAACGTCTCGGCCCCGAGGTGCTTCGGCGCCCAAATTGCCCAGTGAAAGGTTTGGGCACGAGTCTTCCAATCATAGTTTCCATCTTTGTCCACATAGGTGAACTGAGTGGCCGATTCGCTGGGCGACACCGGAGTTGTCCACTGTGCACCTGGAAAGAACGGGTCACCCACTTCGCGGAATCCACTCTGCAGCTTTTCTTTCAGCATCGCAGCGATTCGCGCATAGGAATCATCTGCCTTGAAATCCTTGCCCTTCAGAATGCCGATTTGCTCCATCTTGGCAATGAATGGCTCGTCCATTGGCTTGTGAGCCTCGGTCTGAATGTAGGAGTTCAGTAGCCTGAAGTAGTTTGCGTCGTATGGCGGGCGCGGATCGTAGGGTCTATTGCTACCGTCCACGAAGACTGTCTTGTCGCCGCTGCTCCCATAGGGATAGAGCTTCAACTTCTTGATGTACCTGATCGCATTCTCAATATCTGCGGAATCAAAGGATTCAGGTGTGATCCGCAAACCCGCGACGGTGTTGTAGTGCGCAGGTTGAATGTGCAGAAAGTCGCTAGGGATTGGTTTGCTGTGGCCAGGTGGAGTAATCAGGATCTTTCCGCCTTCCCCCTTGTCTATGCCATCGGCCCCACCGATGTCTTCGAGGGGCACCATAAAGGGATCCACGATCGATCCGAAGATTCCCAAACGTCCTTCGGTCGCAGGTACTTCAAGGACCATTGGACCATCGAATGTCTCGATCGGCGCCGAGATGTAGAGCACGACATCGTTAGGCGTGAGGATCTTGTTGTTGTGATCGAAAGGTTTGGACCAGAATAGGATCTGGTTGGGTTGAGCACCCATATCGCGCGCGTTTGCTTCTTTCTGAGCGAAGAAGCTCACCAAAGGCATTCCCCATTCGGCGAGTTCAAGCGCGACAACTTGATTGTTGGAGTCGATGGCGGTTTGCGCCGTTGGCTCCTTCTTCTCGCACCCCGGTGCGATTCCAAGAGCTAGGCCCAGAATGCAGGCGACAGAGGTTCTCTTTGGCGTCATGGAATCGCACCCTTTCATCTGGTTCGCTCCTTGGCTTCTGACCAGTCTCGCGCTCCGGAACCTACAGAGCCGAACCGTGTGGTCAAGTGTTGTCTCACATCGGGAACCGCGTGAAGAAGGGTCGAGTTTTGAGTAAATCCTGCGTGGGAACGATCCCGCCGATCTGGTATGGACTCAAGCGTGCGGATACCCTTGATGCTCGCGGTGATCGCTCTGACCGCAGTGCTGTTCTTCCTGCTGTGGTCTGACAAGCCAGCCGACCCTGGGCCTCACGAAGGAGAGCGTTTGCTCCACTGGAGCTACGAGCCCGGCACCGGTCCGGCGGATTGGGGCGCGATCAATCCCGCATGGCGCCTATGCGCCGAGGGACGGGCGCAGTCGCCGATCGATCTAGCAAACGCAGTGCCGGCAGAGCTGCCTCCCGTGGAGCTCCGCCTGCCCAGCGGTCGTGACGTTGAGGTGCTCAACCAGGAGGGCGTCATCGATGCGCTCGACAACGGACACACGATCCAAGTGAACGCGAAGACCGGCGAGACAATGACCGTCGGCGACAAGTCCTACGCGCTCCTACAGTTTCACCTTCATGCGCCAAGCGAGCACACCGTCGATGGCAAGCGTCGTCCGATGGAAATGCACTTCGTGTATCAGGCAGAGGACGGTGCGCTAGCCGTTCTAGGCGTGTTTATCGAGGAGGGTGCCGAGAACCGCGCTTTTGCTCCGTTGTGGAAGCAGCTCGAAGAGGCGCCCGGCACCCACGTCACGGTTCAGTTACCGATCAACTTCGACGATGGCATCTTCGCAGGCGGTGAGCCTACCGGAGCCTTCCACTACGAGGGTTCGCTCACGAACCCGCCGTGCACCGAAGGCGTGAAGTGGTTCATCCTCAGGACGCCAACCGAGGTGTCAAAGGCGCAGATCGCCGCATTTACCGACGTGTACGAAGGCAACAATCGGCCCGTGCAACCGCTCAACGGCCGGATGCCGTATTTCGACGAGACGCCCAACGTCACGATCAGGTGATGTCACAGCGCAGGATCGCCGTTTGCCTCGCACTCGCCGGACCCCACAAGTCCCGCAGAGCGCAGTCGCAGTCACCTTCCCGTCGGAGGTTTCGGACAGTTCGGACAGCACTGCACGAGCTTCCGCAACTCTTCGATCAGCTCCTCGACGCGCTCGAACGGACACGATTGGTCAAAAGGCGCCCTAACCTCTTGAAAGCATTGAGTGCACCTAGGGTTTCGTAAACCGTGGGTCATCAGTTCGACTCTGATCGGTGGCTCTGTTGGGGTGGCGCTGACTGCGTGGTTGTCAGCGCTACCGGGTCTTGCCGCTTGTAAAGCCACCGCCGTTCGCTGCGGCCTTCTTGCGCAGGTGATCGCTGGTTAGGTGCGCGTACCGCATCGTGGACACCATTGGCCTTCTGAGCGGGCCGAGTTGTCGGCTTCGTGTACCTCGAGACGGGACTCGTCCTGGGCCTGGCGGCCTATTTTCGATTCTAGCCCAATGCGACCTTGAAACGCCGCATGAAGCCCCGGTAGTTTCGCCCTCCATTGTCCGAAGGAGCGCGGGATGAGAAACGAAGAGATCAAGGCCGAGCTCTCGGCGCTGCGCGCAGAGGTCCTCGCGCTAGCCGAAGCCCGCAAGCAAACGGAGTCTGCAGAAGCACTCGAAACGCAAGCGATACAGAGCGAAGCGTAGGCGGAGGCCTCTGCGGAGCATGAAGGGTTCATGGGGCAAGTGCAGGAGCTGGTGGAGTTGCTCGAGGAGGAGCTCGAGGAGGAGCTCAAGGAAACGCCGGTCCTGAGTGGTCTCGTGATCTTCTCGGTTGGCATTCTCGTCGGCCGGTCCTTGCGGTGAGGAGGAGCTGATGAACGAAATGATGCTCAAGCTTCGAATCTGGGCGCGCGCCGAGACGACCTTGTTGAAAATCAATGCCCAGCACACCGGCAATCGCTTCACAGCGCTCGCCATCGCGCTCGGCCTCGCGGTCCTGGCGGTTGGCATGATCAACATTGGGCTTTTCGAGCTGCTGGCGGAGAGCTACGGCCGCGTCAAGGGCGCATTCTATCTCGCCGGCGCCAACGGCCTTCTCGCCGCCATCGTCGTGTTCTTCGCCCAACGGAGCAAGCCCGGGCTCGAGGAAGAAATGGTGAACGAAATACGAGAGATGGCTCTCGCGGAGCTGCAGACCGACGCAGACGAAATCAAGGAGCAGTTCGATCGCATCGGAGCGCACGTGATGGAGATCGAAGAGGCCGTTTCGGCGTTGCGGGGCATCGGCCACGGCTCGGCTTTGTCGAGCTTGGGACCCGTCGTTGACCTCGCCGTTCACGCGCTCAAGTCACGTCACGGAGGGAAATGATGGCACGGACATCGAGGATAATCTTGCACGGCAAGCAGGGCGCGAACCAGGAGCTCCGCGACGCGGTCGCCACGGTGCGCGAAGACGGACACTCGGTCGAAGTTCGCGTGACCTGGGAGGCTGGAGACTCGGGTTTATTTGCTGCAGAGGCCGCGCGGGAAGGCGTCGACACGGTCATCGCAGGCGGTGGCGATGGGACGGTCAACGAGGTCGTGAACGGCCTGATGCAGGTCGAAGGGAGCTCGCCCGCGCTCGGCGTCATTCCACTGGGGACGGCCAACGACTTTGCCAGAAGCGCCGGGATTCCCCTACAGATGGAGGCCGCGCTCCGGGTAGCCGTCGAAACCGATCCGGTAACGGTCGACGTGGGTCGCGCCGGTGACCGGGCTTTCATGAACGTTGCGACCGGCGGGTTTGGTACCGAGGTCACGGTGAACACCGATCCAAAGCTGAAGCGCATGCTCGGCGGCGCAGCGTACTTCATCACCGGGCTCGGGCGCTTCTCGGAGCTCGAACCGGTGGAGGTCCAACTGCGTGGACCCGGATTCGACTGGCAGGGGAAGATCTTGGTGCTCGCTGTGGGGAACGCACGACAGGCGGGCGGCGGACACGTTCTTTGCCCCGATGCCGTGCTCGACGATGGTTTGCTCGACGTCGGGATCTTGCCAGATGTCCCCGAGGATCAGCAGGCCAAGGCCATTGGCGCGCTGATGACAAAGGGCCTTCAGGCAGTGAAGGAGGCGGCCCTCTACCGGCGAGTGCCCTGGGTCGAGGTCGACGCTCCAAAAGGTCTCTACGTCAACTTGGACGGTGAGCCCACCCACGCGACCCACCACCGATTCGACATCGAGCCAAAGCGCCTGAAGCTGCATCTTCCCGAATCTACGGAGCTGCTTTCGTCATGAGAATCCTGAGAGCCATTGGAAGCTTCCTCTATGCGATTCGCTGGCTTCTGATCGTCCTCATCGGAATCGGGCTTCCCACCTACCTCTACCTGATCTTCGCGAAAGAGCCGGTGTTCACCCCTCAAGACGAGGTCGAGCTCGGAAAAATGTCGGCCCAGTCGCTTGCCGAAGATCCCGAGGAGTATCCGATCCTCCCCGAAAGTGAGTACCCCGAAGCGTACGAGCACCTCCGTAGAGTCGTCGGAGGCATCATCGACTCGCCGGCGATCCAGTACCGAGACGTCTTTGCATACGACCAGATGAAGATCATCAACCGGGACGACGTGCTCAACGCGTTCTGCACACCGGGCGGTTACATCTACGTGTATACGGGGCTCATCAAGTACCTTGAGCAGGAGGACCACCTGGCTGGGGTGCTCGGTCACGAAATCGCGCATGCGGAGAAGCGCCATGGCAGCGTGCGCCTTCAAAAAGAGTTCGGCGTCAAAGCACTCGCGGGCTTTCTTCTGCTGACGGTGCCGATTTCGGCGAGCGATTACATCAACGCGTCCATCATGAAGGAGCTCTTGGGCCTATCGTACAGTCGAGACCAGGAAGCTCAAGCCGACGCCTACTCGGTTCGCTACCTTTCAACCAGCGACTACGGGTGCGACGGCACCGCAGGTTTCTTCATCAAGCTCAAAGAAGCCGGGGACGACGTCGGCATCCCGGAGATCCTCAGCGACCACCCAGACTCTGGCTCCCGCATTCGCGAAATCCAAAAGGAGGCGAAGCGTCTCGGCTGCAGCACGGAGCCTGCCGATCCTTCTCGATGGACGGCGTTCCAAGAGAGCCTCCCGAAAGACGAGGGCACCAAAGACGCACCCGCGGAGTAGCCGGACGTTGCCCCTCTGGAAGCACGCAGTTCACGTGCTCGCCTAAGGTTTCGGGGCCGGTCTCGCGCCAATAGCGCCGGGCACGTTTGGAACTCTGGTGGGGCTCCCGCTCTATTGGGCGATGGCTCCACTTCGACCGCTGTACTACTGGGGGCTCACCGCCTTGCGGGGCACCGTGGGTGTGTTCGTCTGTGAACAAACGGCTGCCGATCTCGGTGCAGGTGATCCGGGAGTGATCGTCTGGGACGAGGTTGTCGGTTGCCTGTTCGCCTTGTACCGGCTTCCGCGCGATTGGCGCTGGCTGTCAGCAGGTTTCGTCATTTACCGGCTTTTCGACGTGTGGAAGCCGTACCCGATCGGCATCATGGAGGAGGGTTTCGGACCCGGCGTGAGCATCATGGCGGACGACATCCTTGCAGGGATCTATTGCTGGTGCGTGTTACTGTTGGTTCGTTGGCGGATGCGGCGGCAGATCGTCTGACGGGCGAAAGATGAGCGGGGCATTGGAATCCTGGAAGCAAAGGCTCGGCCCGATCCCGGGCGCCACCGTGCTCATACGCGCGGTCGAGAAGAGCAACGCCGATCACGCGAAAGACATGGCGGCCAGCATCGCCTATTTCAGCTTTTTCTCCCTATTCCCCTTGCTGGTCGGCATCGTCGCGGGGGCGAGCCTGTTCTTGGACCGCGCCGAAATTCAAACGCGTCTGGACCGAATGCTTGCGAGCGAGTTCCCCGGAAGCGCCGACTTCCTGCGAACCAACATCGAGGCTCTGATCGACCTTCGGAGCGCGGCGGGGATCGCAAGCGTCGTGGGGCTGCTGTGGTCGGCGAGCAAGATGTTCGGCGCCTTGAGCAGAGGCATCAACCTGGCCCTTGGAATCCCCAAGGGACACCCCTTCTACCTCTCGAAGCTTCGGTACTTCGCCATGACCGTTGTGGTCTTTCTGCTGCTCCTCGGCGGCGTCGCGGCATCCATGGCGTTGGACGTCTTCCTCCAGTTCAATCCACATCAGTTGGGTCTGGATGACAGCGTTGTCGCCTCACTTGGAGGCCATCTCGCGAGCTTCGTCTTCATAGTCGCAATTGTGTGGGTGCTCTACACGCTGGTCCCCTACGAACGTCGGCCATGGCGAGAGCTCTTACCGGGCGCACTTGTCGCGGCACTGTTGTTTGAGCTCGGAAAGACGCTGTTCGTTCTCTATCTGAACAACATCAGCAGCCTCCAGGCTGTCTACGGTTCGCTGACCTCGGTGATCGTACTTCTGCTCTGGCTCTACTTCTCAGCGCGGGTTCTACTGTTCGGTACGGAGGTCATCGCCGCGCGCAAGGAAGCTGGGGAGCACGTTCCCGACTCGCGATCGTAGGGACGAAATCCTCCCCCGCTCACTCCTCCTCCTTCTCTCGAGCGACGATTTCGAGCCGCGCAATCAGCGCCTGTCGCTCCTGGCGAAGCGTCTCGATCTCCGAATCGATCGACTTCAATCGGTCGAAAATGGACGCACTGGTGAGCTGCGAAGCCGCTTGCAACGGTTTCGTAAACCGTGGGTCGTTGCGGAATCCAATCAGTGGCTCTAGCTGCCCAATGAGCCTTGAGACCAATACCGAAGGCGAACCGCTCTTCGTTTTCATGCCGTAGGCGCAGCCGCCGCTACCGACGCTGCGCCGGCCAGATTCTGGCTGTCACTGTTCAGCCGAGGTTGGTAGGCTGCGCTCCCGGAGGACAAATGAACGCTGACAAGAGTGCGCTAGCTCTGACGATTTTCTGTGCCTTCACCATTGGCTGCACGACGAAGCAACCTGCGGTGGATGCGCCCGCAGCAGAGGCTGCCCAACCCGACTCGTCGGCGCAGGACACCGCGGATGCGACTCGCTACGAGCAATCACCGAAAGCAACGGTGCCGGATGCCAATTCCGATGCGGACGGCAAGCCCAATATCGTCGTGATCATGGGCGACGATATCGGCATGTGGAACATTGGCGCGTATCACCGCGGCCTCATGGCGGGACGCACCCCCAACATCGATCGGTTGGCCTCCGAGGGCGCCATCTTCACCGACTACTACGCCGAAGCAAGCTGCACTGCGGGTCGGGCGAACTTCATCACGGGTCAGCTACCGGTCCGAACGGGGCTCACGACCGTGGGCCAGGCCGGAGCTGACATCGGAATGCCGGAAAAAGCGCCGACCATCGCGACTGCTCTGAAAGAGCTCGGCTATGCCACGGGACAGTTCGGCAAGAACCATCTGGGAGACAAGAACGAGTTTCTCCCGACCGTCCACGGATTCGACGAGTTCTTTGGCTATCTCTATCACCTCGATGCGATGGAGGATCCTTGGCAGCCAAACTATCCGCAGGAACTCCTGGACAAAGTTGGCCCTCGCAACGTCCTCCACAGCTTCGCGTCCGATGTAGACGATGGAACGGTGGATCCCCGTTGGGGCAGAGTCGGTAGGCAGAAGATCATAGATGAGGGCCCGCTACCTCCCCATCCAACCGAGGGCGTGGAACTCGACATGGAGACGGTCGACGACGTCATCCTAGAGCACGCCACGAGCTTCATGAGCAAGGCGCAGCAGGACGAAAAACCCTTCTTCGTTTGGCTCAACCCCACCCGAATGCACGTGATCACTCACCTCGCGCCGAAGTATCAGAAGATGCGGACGCCGGAAAACGGATGGAGCATCCAAGAAGCGGGCATGGCCCAGTTCGATGACGTCGTCGGCAGCGTTATGAAGCAGCTAGAGGCAATGGGCGTAGCCGACAACACCATCGTGATCGTCACAACCGATAACGGCACCGAGGGCTTCAGCTGGCCCGACGGGGGCACCACCCCGTTCAAGGGTTGGAAGGGCATGGGCACGGAGGGCGGCTTCCGCGTTCCTTGCGTCATGCGCTGGCCGGCGAAGGTCAGGCGCGGTCAAGTCATCAATGACATCACCTCGAGCCTAGACTGGTTCCCTACGTTCGTCGCCGCCGCAGGCTACGAAGGAGACCTTGCGGCAAACCTCCGAGCAGGCAAAACGCTCAACGGTAAGAAGTACAAGGTTCACCTGGATGGCTACAACCAGCTGGAGATGTTGACCAGCGGAGCCAAGTCAGCACGCAACGAGATCTGGTATTTCACGGAGTCCACTCTGGCCGCGGCCCGGATCGGCGACTTCAAGTATACCTTCGTAAGCCAACCGCAAGGGTGGTTTGGACCGAAAGTGAAATTGGATTGGCCCGGGATCGTCAACCTCAGGCTTGACCCGTTCGAGAGGATGGGCATTGGCGACTCCCTGTTCGCCGGCAACTGGTGGGCGTACGAATTCTGGCGCTTCACGTTCGTGCAGCAGGAGGTTGCGAAACTGGCGCAGACCGCCCTTGACTTCCCGCCCATGCAAGCAGGCGCGAGCTTCAACCTCGAATCTGTCAAGAAGAAGATCGAGAAGACGATATCCAGCCGGCAAGGGCAGTAGTGCCTCCAGTGACCGCGGAGCTCGTTCGAGGTTCACTCCTCGTCCTTCTCAAGAGCGAGGACTTCGAGCTGCGCGATCAGCGCCTGTCGCTCCTGACGAAGCCTCTCGATCTCCGAATCAATCAACTTCAATCGGTCAAAGATGGACGCACCGGTGCAGCACGACGCCGCCTGCAAGGGTTTCGTAAACCGTGGGTCGTTGGTTCGAATCCAATCGGTGGCTCTGAGGGAGCAGTGAGTGGGCGTTGAACCACCGGGACAACTGCGCTACCCATCCAACCGGAGGAGGTTTCGCATGAACTTCGATTCTTCAGTCGCGGTGGCAGCGCTGTTGGCAGCCAGTCTTCTCTCGGTCGGCTGCAACAGTGATTCGCCGGGTGCGGGTTCACCCGATGGTGGGCTTCCGGACGGCGGCGGCCCCGATGGCGGGGTTCCATTAACCGAGGCAGACATTGCGGGGCTGGAAGGCGTCTACCGTTTGGAATCCTTCACGCGCAACTCTGATGGCTGCGACGCCGAGGGCGATGACATACTCGACCGTCTTGGGGTCAGCTACGGCTATGCAAAGCCGCTCGAGGAAGGACCGTCTCCCGGTCTCTTGCTGTTCAGAAGCTGCAGTGCGGCGACCGCAGAGGACTGCGCCGCCGAAGGCGCCGCTGCTGGCCTCGAGACTCCCGCACTTCTCACCTGGGGGTTCGGGAGTGCCGAGGAGGGTGTGCTTATCGAGGAAAGCACGCTCGTGGGTCAAGTCGAGATGATGATGTGCACCATGGGAGGAATCGTCGACGCGCGACTGACGCGCGACGGCATGTCACTCATTACGATTGAGGATCGATTCTCCGAGGCGCCGCCTTATCCGACCAACGAGCTGGGGGGCTGCGATTCCGACCCGATCGACGAGATCGACGACTCCCTCAGCTGCACGCAGCTCTCGGTGTTGTCGGCGACCCGGGTAGGAGACCTATAGCGGCTCTGCGTGAAGCGTTTCGATCGCGGAGTCGCTCGACCTCGATCGATCGAAAAATGGATGCACTCGTGCGTTGCGAATCCGCTCGGAACGCTTTCGTAAACCGTAGGTCCTCAGCTCGACTCTGATCGGTAGCTCTAGCGATGACGGGCAGTGGGCCGTCACGGCGATTGCGCCAACGAGAAGCGTCCGGCTCGCGACCATTCACGATATGCTACTCGTGATACCAAGATGGGTCGATTCATGCCTGCCGACACGGCGCTCCTCTTGCTCTGCACCGGGTTCTCCCTGGGATCGGGAGTGCTTCTGGACGTCGGCGTCGCTGGTGCGGAGGAATTGGACGAGGTCCGGCTGGACTCCGACGGTGATGGCCTGGCGGACGCGGACGAAGACAGCAACCACAATCACAGAGTGGACCACGGCGAAACCGACCCGTACGACCGCGACACGGACGGAGACGGTACTGACGACGGAACCGAAAGGCGCACGGGCACTGACCCCGCGCACAACGGCCTGCTGGACTTTCCGGAACCGATGGTGTTCGACATGGTCCGCGGTCTCGGCGCAGAGCAGGGTGAAGTCGAAGTCAACACCCTCGTGCTCGTTCCCACGTCGCCGGTGGCCGCCTGGTGGGCACCCGAGATCGAAGCCGCAATCGTCGACAACTTCGCCCTCGAGTTCGAGGTCGGGTTGCGCAACATCGACTTGGAGGCGTTGAAGTTCGCGTTTCAGGGGACCGTCGCCATGAAGGAAGGGGGAAAGACAGGGCACGGCCTGCAGGGGCTCGTCGAGTACCTAATCGACGAAGAAGCCTTCGTCTCGACCGCACTCTACATCCTGGGCGCGCGTCTGGCCCCCGCGGTGACCCTCGTGACGCTCGTTGGCCCCGCGCTCGAGAGTCACGTTAACGGCAAAACCTACGGCGGATTCTTCCTCAACTTCACCCTGGGCTGGGCGCCTCACCCGCAGGTGATCGTCGGTACCGAGCAAAACGTCGAGTGGTTTCCGAACGCCTACCTCATCCGCTGGATGCCCCAAATCCATTGGCAGGTCTGCGCCCGCTTCCAACTCCAAGCCGGCGTGGGCCTCCGCCACACGTCCGAACACACTTCCGCGGAAGCCGCCACGAGACTAATCGCCGAGTTCTGAGAAGGGGAAGAGAGCCGACCCACGTTGCCCGAAACGCTGCATGCGCTCGATCATTTCGTAGTGTTGTCGTGTAGTGTCGACCGCAGACGCCTTGTAGCGGACCGCCCCATTTGGGCGCATTCATACGCGAGAGTCGCAACAGGAATCTCGCCAGTGCAGCTTGCACGCTTTTCGCTCTGACCCGCGGGATGACGAGACGACATGGCCCTCTCCCGCCGTACGACTCGACGCTACTTCCTTCTCGACCCGGACCGGCGGCGTAGCGCAGACTGACGCAGGGGACAGTGGGGACGCGAGCGGCCGGAGCAGTCGCGTTGCGTCGAAGCCGTGCGCACTAGGCTCCACGCGACGGCGTGAAGAGGACGAGACGCTCCTGCGCAACGACGCCTGCCCGCCCGAAACTCGATCGGTTGCTTCTGAACCGACGCCAGAGCCGCTCCGGAAGCGCGTTTCGGGTCCTCAATCCCGCCAACCTCGGTCAGATCTTGAGATCTCGGGAGACGCATCGGCACCGCATGACAACCTCCATCAGAACTCGGAGATCCCGCTGCAGTCCTCGATTCCTCGGCGGTTCAAAAGCTCGCAGCGTGCAGTCACGTAGTCCGCGTTGCAGTCGCCGCCGGATATCAAGCAGGCTTCGCGACGATAGCCGCAATCGTCGTAGCCGCAGACCGGCTCTACTTCGAAGCATTCGTCGTATCGCGCTGTGCCCGGCGGACAGCTCTCGCACGCCTCGTTGATCGCTTCATGACAGTCTGCGATGCCCACGGGCCTTCCTGTTACCTCAGACTCGCAATCACCGTATTCGTCGGGACAGCCCAACTCCACCCGGCAGTTGAACGTGTCCGCCCAATAGCGACCGCAGGCTTCGGCTAAATGATATCGGCAATGTCCAACGCACTGTTCGTGACTAGCTCCCGTCGGGCCGCACGTCAGCTCGGGGTTGCACCACTCCTCACAAGCGAGCTCCGCTTCGGCGCTCGTCACCCATTGAGCAAGACTGCCCCCCTCGCTCGCACCACCACACCCAACGCTCGTGAGCGAGAGCAGGAAGAAACCAAAGCCAAGCGCGTACCGCATGAGCAGCTCCTGATGTGATTCGCGTAGGGTCGCAGGACCTGGTCGGGCCATACGTAATTCTTTCATCGAGCCGCGTAGGCGCTCCGTTTCCCGGACTACCTCGTGTGCGCTCGCCCAATTCCCCTCAGAAGAGCACCGGTGAGTATTGGTTCGTTCCGACGGTGACAATCCAGGCGTCGGTGATCTTTCCGCGTGCATCGAGTGCACCGAGGGCTGGCCAAGAGAATGCAGCGAAGACGTCGGCCATGATGCGTTGCTTGGAAACGGTGCCTCCCACGTCCAGCCCAAGTGGGCACACTTTGAGAGCGAGACCGCTGTTGACCTCTACGAACAAGAAATCCGTAGCGCTGAACGCCCTCTTACCCCATCGGGATGACGATGAGCGCCGAGTTTCGCGGTACTAGATCTTATGTCGCGTGGCTGGCGGCAGAGGCCGGGCGTTTGTTTTGCCTATACGCACCAGAGCCAATGTCATCGCTTAACGACCACCGCCTATTGGGAGCGCCGGGGGATCCGCGTGTTCACGCTCGCCCCGAGCTGACCACGCACCACGGGAATCCCTCCGACCGAAGCCTCGACGTCGAAGGCCATCACTCCGTTCTGTTCGAGCGTCCAATCGGCGCGATAGTCGAGCCGGCAGCCGGGCAGCACGGGCTCCAAGAATCGTACGTCGATACGACTAGCGAGCCCGACAATCGGGGAGCGCGCAATCCCTTCGAGCAGGGCCAGGCCCTCCTCTGACGGAGTGGCGCCCGGCCGAAGCGAATACGTGGCGTCTAGCGCATCGAGCGTACGAAGCCCGAGGCCCGCGTCCTCGCGCGCTGCACCGGCGCCCTGGATCGCGTCGAGCGTGGCCAGAAGCTGCGCTGTCTGTCCCAAACCCTCCACTACGTAGACCCCAGGCCACAACGACCAATCAGGGAAATGCCCGTCGAACACCGGGTGGCTCACCGAGATCTGAAACGCCGCTTCGATGGAGCGCGCCTCCCCCAAACGATAGC
>Ga0316197_10001782_pt1 | contig 15313 bp, 17 predicted proteins | sample OudBiesiAoxic_MG_FD_204939 | JGI IMG/M metagenome (GOLD analysis project Ga0316197, IMG submission 204939) | Coastal sediment microbial communities from Oude Bieten Haven, Netherlands - site A oxic | ecosystem: Environmental > Aquatic > Marine > Coastal > Sediment | place: Netherlands...
CCAGCCATGTATTTTGACCCAAACGCCGCGTTACACTCGCATCAATTCCCGCAACGTCACACCCCTGGCCAGTTTTGGCGCATTTCCGCCCACACCTGCAGCACGCTGTAAAAACATATCCCTGAGCGCCCAGCTACGTTTGACCAGCGCCATACCAACACGTCTGATTGGAGACAAACCCTCTGTGCCAAACAGACTGCGCAAGGCATGCATGCCAAATGCCATGGCCTCGGATTCGGAACGACGCCAGCGATCATACCCGTGCAACACCGATACAGAACCAATATCACCGCCAGCAAGACGGACCGATACGAGGGTTTCGGTCAGTGCTGCCGCATCGGCAAACCCCAGGTTGACCCCCTGACCCGCGAGTGGGTGGACGACGTGCGCTGCATCACCCATCAACACGGTTCTCTTCGATGCATAACATTCACTCAAACGCATGCTGAGCGGAAAAGCCGCCCTTGGCCCGCATGACTCAACCCGACCCAGCCAGCCACTGCTGGCAGCATCCAGTTCACTGATAAAGGCTTCGGTATCAAGCGCCAGCAGGCGTTTGGCCTCTGATGAGGGCCTCGTCCAGACAATGGAAGATCGTCCATCTATAAGGGGTAAAAATGCCAACGGGCCTCCCGTCATAAATCGTTGCCAGGCCACACCCGGATTGGGTTTTTGTTTGCCTACCACTGCCACCAGACCGTGCTGGTTATAGGCATAGTGCTCCTGATGAACACCCATGGCTTTGCGAACGCCGGATGCCGCACCATCAGCACCGACAACCAGCCGGGCGGTTAAGGCCTTGCCAGTTCCAAGCAGAACCCGGTTGAATTGATCGAACACTTCGATGTCCTGGAGGTGATCCGGACAAAATATATCCACCAGGCCACCCGTATTGACCACATTCCAGACGGTCCATTGCAATAGTGCGTTCTCAACGATCGTACCAAGGCTTTCCAGGTTGAAAACAGGTGCATCAAATAACAACGGATCCAACTCAACACCATCTTCAACCTGCATGCGCCGATATGGCCGCACCCGTTGCTTATTGATCAATTTCCACACGCCCGCCTGTTCCAGGACTGCCGATGAACCGGGTGATATTGCAGATACACGCAGACCTGGCTCGGACCGGGCATCAAATTCCTGTGGCTCAACGGCCTCCACCAATGCCACGGAAAAACCGGACCGGGAAAGCAGGCTGGCCAGGGTCGCACCAACCATACCCGCACCGATAATGGCTACATCGTAGGTTGGTTCGTTCATACGTATCTCAACGGTTCGCCAAGTGCGAGTCGCGGCACCCTGCCACGGTAGCCCATGGCCTTGATCGCCGAGTAACGACGCAATGAAGGCGAAATAGCATGCGCGATCAACCCTGTTGTACGCAGACCGGCTGCAAATGGTGAGGGGTTGGAAAAAAGCCGGGGCATAATGTCCGAAGTCGCTATGGTGCCCCGCTGGTCCTGCTGTCGCCAGGCACTGTAGGTGTGCAGAAGACCCGTTTCGCCAGGGTCGCCCTGATCGTCATCGGCCAGTATTTCTGCGAGCACAGCTGCGTCCCTCAATGCCAGGTTAAAACCCTGAGCACCGATTGGATGGATGGCGTGGGCGGCATTGCCCAGTATGACGAGGCGCTCGCGGACATCCTCGCTGGCACGTACCAATTTCAAGGGATAGGCTGAGCGCTTACCCGCCTTTACTAAAGCCCCCAACTGCGTACCAAATCGACTCTGTGCCCGTGCCAGGAAAGTCTCGTCATCAAGACTCAAAATGTCCTTTGCTTCATCGGTGGCAACCGACCAGACCAGCCCGCAACGTGTTCCGGTGTGCGGCAGCACGGCAAACGGACCTGTTTGGGTCAGACATTCAAAAGCCCTGCCCTCATGCGCCGTTTCCGGTGTGATATTGCAGATAATTGCAGTCTGACCGTAATCATGATTTTTCGTTGGGATTTGCAAATGGCGACGGATAAAGGAATTTGCACCGTCAGCGGCAACGACCAGGCGTGCTTCCAATGCATTCACACCCGTGGACGATTCAAGACGTAATTTGGTCCTTGGTCCGCCAATTTCGATCTCTTTTACAGATGCAGGACTGATAAGTTCTATGTTGCCGGTGCGCTCCATCATGCCGGTCACCGCTGCCCCGAACCTGCGCGCCTCAACCACATGACCGAACTCCGTCAATCCCATTTCAGCCGAATCCAGCACCACACGTCCTGGACGAGCAAGCTCGGTGATATGGATCTTGCGAATGGCAGTAGCATCGGCCTCGAGCATTTCCCACAAATCGATCCCGGACAATATCCGGCATGAGCTGTGACTGATCGCCAATGTCCGGTCATCATAGCTAGGCTGTTCAACGGCCTTGTAGGCCACGGCCTCGATAACCTTAATGTCATAACCCAAAGGTGCCAGCGCAACCGCCAGGCTGGCCCCGGCGAGACCGCCACCAACTATGGCGATATCACATTTCATGATGCCATCAGTTCTTCAATATCGGTGATAGTTTTGCAAATATCCGAGGTCAGGATATCCGCCTCATTACGGGTCACCACCACATTGTCTTCAATGCGAATCCCCATACCACGCCAGGCTTCATCGACCGCTGTGGCACTCGCAGGAATGTAGATCCCCGGTTCCACCGTGAAAACCATCCCGGGCTCCAGTATGCGTGAGTGTCCATCGATTTCATACTCACCCACATCGTGGACATCCAAACCGAGCCAGTGACCCGTGTTGTGAACGTAGTAGTCTTTGAAATACTCCTCTTCGAGGGCCTCCTCGAGACCGCCCTTGAGAATACCCAGGTCAATCATGCCCTCGGTTGCAACACGCACTGCTGTTTCGTGGACATGTTCCCAGGGGTTACCGGTCCGTACCGCATCTATGGCTTTGAGCTGTGAGTCCAACACCACCTGGTATAAGTCTTTTTGTGCAGCCGTGAAACATCCATTGACTGGAAAAGTGCGGGTAATATCCGAAGCATAGCCATCATATTCAGCTCCGGCATCAATTAATAAAAGGTCTCCATCATTGAGCGGGTCGCGATTGCTGATGTAATGCAATACGCAGGCATTAGCGCCACCACCAACGATAGGAATGTAAGAAGCTTCACATTGATTCATCGTAAAGGAATGCAGTAACTCCGCATGAATATCCGCTTCATTCATACCGGGTTTGCAGACCTCCATCGCACGCCGATGGGCTCTTGCCGCAATCCGCGCTGACTTTCTCATTGCGGTAATTTCCGTGCGACTCTTGAACAGGCGCATCTCGTGGAGGTTGTGACCGAGTGCAATAATTTCGTCGGGTGCGTGGAATTTTTTTCGTGTCTTGGCACGAAATTCATTCATCCAGCCGATCAGAAGATGGTCAAAATCCGTATCTTTGCCCAGGTCGCAGTACACCCTTTCGCGGCCACGCAGCATTTGCGGCAGACGTTTTTCAATTTCGCTAATCGGAAAAGCCTCGTCGAAACCAAATTGGTTGACTGCGCCTTCGGTACCGGCCATCACGCCGTCCCACATTTCCCGGTGAGGGTCCTTTTCGCGGCAAAAAAGAATTGAGCGACCCTCTTTGCCCTGGGGTAGCAATACAATCATTGATTCCGGTTCTGAAAAACCACTCAGATACAGAAAATCACTGTCTTGACGATAAGGGTAGTGGACGTCATTGTTGCGCACTTTATGAAACGCAGCACGTACGATGACAACCGATTCATCACCTACCATTTCCATTAAGCGGTGACGGCGTTTTATAAATTCGTTTGTCTTTATCATATTAAAACGTTCAGTTTCCTGGCGGACATCTTAATGAATCAAATCAAGCTCTTCGGGGCCCCGGAGATCTTCTTTAATCATCAGGACAACGATTCTGATGTATTCAATTATCTCAGCGTATGCAACTTCTTCTTCTTCGCTTTCCTTGGTATCGGCAACGTCCGCAGTTGATATCTGCTGCAAGTCTTTAAGTGCGTCATTGGCTTCATCGGACATGGCCTTCAGTGTCTCATCTCCGCTACTGCCAAGACCTGCAAGAAATCCACTACACCATTGCGCAAGCGCCATGGTTCGCTCTTCGAGTATTTCCTCGTCGTTCGGCAACCACAGGGTAAAACCCAGTTCCTCATCCAGCAATTGCGCCCTGGTAGAAATCAAAAGTTCCTCAAGCGCCAACTTAAGACCTGTGCCAGGTGTCTTCACAAGCTCAAGCATGTCCAGTAAACCCAAAAATGCATCCAGGCTGGCATCCGGCATGCGGCACAACAATCCACAATTAACACCATGACACTCTGCAAGCTCCGGCGCCTCGAGGTTTCCCTGTGCCAGCGCCAGTGTGCGCTCAAAATCTGGTAATTGGGTGGTACTCATGATTGTATTCTCAATGTTGCGGGTGAAGGTACACCTCAATGTACCTCTTCGGGAAGTGATGTTATCAGTTGGGCGGTTGGCTTCAAAGCACGATGACATATACCGGCCAATACAACATTGCTGATTGACCCTTATTAGCCGTCAAATTATAGTGTTGTCATGGATTCCTTAGAACAAACAGATAAAGACCTGCAACGACTCGAAAAGCAACTACACAAATTGTTAGCCCAGATTAATAAATTACGAGAAGAAAATCAGTCTTTGCACGTACGTCAAGAGGCATTGGTGACGGAGCGCGCTTTGCTGGTGGCCAAGAATGATGAGGCACGCACCAAAGTTGAGGCTATGATCAATCGCCTCAAGGGACTGGAGCAGGTCTGAACCGGCATGGAAAATATAACATCTGAACCTATCTCGGTTGAAATTCTTGACCGGGAGTACCAGTTTGCCTGCAAACCTGCAGAACGTGAGGCGCTGAAAGCCGCCGCAGTTTTTCTTGATGAGCGTATGCGGTCTATCAAAGATGCCGGCAGATTGATGGCTCTTGAGCGCATCGCAGTGATGACCGCCTTAAATCTTTCCGATGAATTACTGAAGTTACAAAAGACCGAAGAACACCGTCAGGAAACCGTAGATAATCGTATTCGAATGCTCGTCAACGAACTTGATGATGCGCTCGATGATCAATTGGGTTAGTATTAAGTCGCCCTCTGTGGTGTTTGCCAGCGGGCCTGATATACGCCTTGTCCCTAATTTTTAACCTCGGGTTGGCATATCTGATAGCTGTTGTGCATGTTCGCCCTGGTGCGAAAAGCCTGAAGCCCAGTAAGCCGTCCCACTTGAACCTTTTGGTTCAAGGTAATCAGGTCTGCAGCGGCATCCATGGAGGGCTCTTTATTTTTCGGTCGCCGGTCTCAACCCCAGGGATCACCTCCAACTGACCCGATAATTTCGACTGAAGCAACCCACATGCGTCAAGACACCGGCCAGTTTTCGGATCACTCCAAGAGAGCTTTACGTCGTGATTTGCGCACCAAAAGAAGCAAGCTTTCAGAAAAACTGCGCACCGGACACAATCAGGCAATCGGCCAGTATGTAGGGCGCCTGGTCAAATCTCATGGTGCGAGATCAGTTGCCTGTTATTGGCCATTTGATGGTGAACCGGATATCACACCTTTGTGCAGAGAGTTAATGACTGACGCCTGTGAATTGGCGCTTCCGGTCATCTCGGGAGATGACAACCGTGGCATGGATTTTTATTCATGGCGGATTGATACTGTGCTCGGTAAAAACAGGTACGGCATTTCTGAACCAAAAAATACTGCGTCCATTCCGCTCTCCGGTCTCGAAATAGTCCTGATACCATTGGTGGGCTATGACCGGTTCGGCAACCGTCTTGGCATGGGCGCCGGTTACTATGATCGGTATCTCCAACCAACACGTGCATCATCAACACCATTGAGGGTCGGAATCGCCTATAGTCTTCAGGAAATCGACCCGTTCGTTAAAAATAAGTGGGATATTCCATTACATGGTGTTGTAAATGAGCACGGTTGGTTTACATTTGTCGGTGAAGACCCAATAACCAATACTGAGGAGGATTGAATGAAACACTGGCTGGTCAAAAGTGAACCAAATGTTTTCAGCGTTGACGATTTGGCGGAGTGCCCCGACCAGACACGTTGGTGGAAGCATGTACGCAACTACCAGGCACGTAATTTCATGCGCGACGACATGCAGGTTGGCGACCGCGTGTTCTTTTATCATTCCAATACCGAGATCCCCGCTATTGTAGGTATAGCCGAAATTGTTTCGGAGCCCTACCCTGACCCGGATGCTTTTGACCCCCAAGCCAAGTACTTTGATCCAAAAAGCGACCCTGAAAACCCGCGCTGGTTCCTGGTGGACATTCGCCTGACTACCAAGCTTGATCAGCCCATTTCATTGAAGCTCATAAAAGAGCATGGCGAAACACTGGGAGACCTGCCGTTGATCCGCAAGGGCAACCGCCTGTCCGTGATGCCGGTCGGCCCTGACCAATGGGATTACATTATGTCGTTGAAAGCAGCATGAACCAGGATGAACTGAAACGTCTTGTCGGCGAAGCCGCATTGGACCATGTCCGCCCTGACAGCATCATAGGAGTGGGTACGGGCAGCACCGTCAATTGCTTTATAGATTCCCTCCTCAGAAGCGGTATCCGTGTCGAGGCCGCAGTTTCCAGCTCCGAAGCCACAACGCGGCTCCTGGAAGCTGGTGGTATCCGGGTGATGGATCTGAACCAAACCGGCGGGCTGGACGTATACATTGACGGTGCGGACGAATTCGATGCGCACCGGCGCCTGATCAAGGGCGGTGGTGGAGCCTTGACGCGGGAAAAAATTGTTGCTGCTGCCAGCAGAAAGTTTGTCTGTATTGCTGATTTGAGCAAACAGGTTAAGGTGCTTGGGGCATTCCCGTTGCCACTGGAAGTCATCCCGCTTGCCCGCAGCCTGGTGGCACGCAAAATGGTCGCTCTCGGAGGGCAGCCGGAATGGCGGGAGGGCTTTACCACTGATAATGGCAACTGGATTCTTGATATTCATAATCTGGACCTGGTCGACCCGGTGAGCATGGAAACAACCATTAACAACCTGGCCGGCGTAGTGACCTGCGGACTGTTCGCCCAACGGCCTGCAGACCTGGTTCTGATAGCCACTGAAGATGGTGTCAGGCAGCTCTGAATAAGCCACCAGGGCGTTCAGTTTGAAGTTTATATTGCGCTTGCAATGACTGCTCAGCCCGGTTGGTCAAGAAAGCCCTGAATCTTGCATGATTCAGGGATCCTATCTCACACAAGTCACTATTGGTGATCATTGTGTTCAGGCTCAGCCGGGGCCCGCTAAACTAGTTACTAATGCCGTAAATTCCGGTAGAATTCATACTCATCAACATACCTTTTATCCACCTCATGATTTTTCGGAGAACTTAAATGAAATCACTCTTTTTTGCACTGGTATCAGTGCTTGTTCTTACATCAACTTCTGCCTTGGCTGGAGATGCTGCTGCAGGAAAAGCAAAGGCCGCCATGTGCGCCAGTTGCCATGGCCCTACCGGTATCAGCATGAGCCCGCTTTGGCCGAACCTGGCCGGGCAGAAAGAACAGTACCTTATCAAGCAGATAAAGGCCTTTCGCGACGGAACCCGCCAGGACCCGATGATGGCACCCATGGTTGCTGCACTCAGCGATGCAGATATTGAAAACCTGGCAGCCTTTTACTCCTCTCAAAAGTGATTTTTTGACGTCCAAAGGAGCCGGAATCTAATTCCGGCTTTTTTTCTGCATAAATTCCGTAAACCTTCCGCATTAAAACCGTTACAAGATCAAAACTACCGCTATAATCTGCGACACAAGTTTGGGGGGGACTCAAATTTGGAGTGAACAATTCATCATGCGTCTTACCCGATTCACAGACTACTCTCTACGCGTTCTCATCTATCTTGGCCAGAATACCCAAAACAGGGTAACAATCACCCAGATTTCTGAAGCATACGATATCTCGAAAAATCACTTGATGAAGGTGGTTAGCAATCTTACCCGGTTAAAGATTGTCAGTGCACAACGCGGACCCGGGGGCGGCATCCAGTTGAACCGCACTCCTGAAGAAATCAGCCTTAACGATGTCATTCGCAACACGGAAAAACATTTTCACGATACAGAATTTGAAACCCCTGTTGATATTCACAACGCGAATGCAGATACCCGCCTTAAAAGCTACCTTAAAAGTGCCATGCAGGCCTACCTCGATGCACTGGGTCGTTTTACACTTGCAGATGTTCTCGACCCACAGGGAGAAACAACCAAGGCACTTGATTTGAGTGGAAAAGCTGCTTGACATAAACACCCTCTCGACCTGAAGCATCCGGTCGGTGTAAGCTTGCTCTAAAAGAAGACAAACTTTGGAGCAAGCAGCTATGACCTCACCGGTAAATTCAAATAACAGCACAGCACAGGCCATCGAAATCGCCATTCGACTGGGACTTATATTTTTGATATTGGCCTGGTGTCTGCAGATTCTCTCACCGTTCATATCAATTGTTGTCTGGGGAGGCATCCTGGCGGTTGCACTTCATGGGCCATTTTTGAAACTTGTCGAAAAACTGGGCGGAAGAAAGAAACTGGCAGTTACCCTGTTTGCAGTTATCGGTATCGCAGTCATCCTGGTTCCGATTATTTCCCTGTCTTCTTCAATGGTTGATGGTGCGACCAAACTGGGCACCCAGATTTCCGAGGGTTCAATACACATAGCTGCCCCACCTGAGTATGTGAAAGAGTGGCCGATCGTTGGTGAGAAAACATATAATTTTTGGCTTAAGTCGTCACAAGACCTTAGGGCAGTGCTGGAACAATACCCTCATCAATTGACTGCAGTCGGTAAAAAAATGCTGGGTGCCGCCGCTGGGGTGGGTACAGGTTTGCTGCAGTTTGTTGTTTCCTTTCTGATCGCAGCGGTGTTCCTGACAAGTGCCGAGGGTATACGCACCAGCATGCAACGACTTGCCAAACGCCTGACAGCCGAGCAAGGTGAAGAGTTACTGGACATGTCAGTTGCCACGATTCGCAGTGTTGCGGTTGGTGTCATTGGCATCGCATTTATCCAGGCCGTGCTTGGCGGTTTAGGTATGATGTTCGTAGGTGTACCGGCAGCTGGATTGTTGGCTATTGTCATCCTGGTTTTTGCAATCGCCCAACTGCCACCCCTGCTGGTACTCGGTCCGGTGGCGTTCTATGTTTTCTCCGCGGAAAGCACCACCGTGGCTATGATTTTCCTGATCTGGAGCATCCTGGTCAGTTTCAGTGACGCCATATTGAAACCGCTGTTTCTTGGTCGCGGTGTAGACGTACCAATGCTGGTTATATTGCTTGGCGCCATCGGCGGCATGATTACATCCGGTATTGTCGGATTATTTGTCGGCGCCATCATATTGGCTTTAGGTTACAAATTGTTTGGCGCCTGGGTAGCATGGGGTGATCCGGTTGATGAAGATAGCGAGCAGACCGGTTAATCACGACTGAGGCACCATTGCGAATTTTGGAGTGGGAACACGCAGCAGGTAATTAGCTGGCCCGTTTAAACAAGATTTATATAAGTTTGCCGTAACGGTTCGGGGCTTTGCCTTCACGGGGCGTGCGCTGGGGTGTGCTTGTGGCGAGCCCTGAAGAAAGGTACTGCGCGACCTCGGCGCCCATGCAGGTATAGATACGCCGTGCAAAACTGAGAGGCACCGCTCCTGCGCATCCCTGCGCCCGCGGTGTACCGTTCATCCTGAACATAACCGCACTACTGGTGTGTAAAACCTTCCAATGCCAGCAGGCATTCTTTAACGGCATTGAGTGAAGGCTCAATCAACAGGGGTTCTCCTGCTACGCGCCGGGCATTGTGAATGTCCTTCAGACCACTGCCTGAAACAATACAGACCACGAGTTCATCACGATCGATCTGTTGCTTCCTGACCAATTGCTTCATACCTGCCCATGGCGCGGCGGCAGCGGGTTCTGCAAAGACTCCGGTAACACGTGCCATCTCGGGGATTGCTGCAAGAATTTCCTGATCTGAAACCGTCACTGTTTGACCACCGGATTGAATCACCGCTTTTACCGCAGCCAGACCATCACGTGGCCGGTCTACGGATATTGAGTCAGCAGCAGTGGATGCCTTTACTTGCTCTACCACCAGGGCAGACCAGTTCACACTTGATACATCTTTGTTGCGAATCTGCCTGATGGTTTTACTGATCGCATCACTGGCTTGCGACTGGACACAATCGATCTCTGGCAAGTTGTCGATCAGACCAACCGCCTTCAGGTCACACCAGCCCTTCCAGATACCGCTGAGTGTATTGCCATCACCGGTGGATACCAGGATTCGATCCGGTACCCGGCCACCCAGGTTCTGCCATATCTCGTAGGCGCAGGTTTTTTTGCCTTCACGTGTGTATGCGTTATAACCGGTACTGCGGTTGAACCAGCCAAATTCTTCGGATGCCTCCAGGCAAAGATCGTAGGCATCATCGTAGTTACCACGTACCGCAAGTACGCGTGCTCCAAACGCGAGCATCTGGGTGAGTTTTGCCACCGGTGCATCGGCCGGAACGAATATCACTGATTTGAGTCCGGTTGCGGCGGCCAGGCAGGCAGCCGAGGATCCGGCATTACCGGTGCTGGCAACTGCAACGACCCCGGCACCGATGTCAAGGGCCCGGCCAATCGTGACGGCGCTGGCCCGGTCTTTGAGCGAGGCACTGGGGTTCAGTGTCTCGTCTTTGAGGTACAGGCCAGTCAGGCCACCCGTTTCTTCAATGGGGCGAACCCGATAGAGCGGCGTGCCACCCACCCGCAGTGGAAACGGTTCACGGGGTTGTTTTAGTGGCAATAGCGCTGAAAACCCGAACAGGTCATCCGAACCTTTGCCAAAACGCTTACCAATACTTTTGGCCGCCGCGTCATAGTCATAGATGATATCGAGATTGCCACCACACAACGGGCACACAAAGCCCTCAAAACCTGCAGTTTGGACTGCAGAGCAGGCGAAACACCGATAGCCATTCATGCTCATTTCTATCAATCCTTCACGGCACAATGTGGGTACCATAGATACCGTGCAGTGCCTCTTCCAGGTGATGGGGTTGGGTGATGATGACCCTCTTGCCCCCCTGCTCCAGAAAAGCAAGTGCAGCCTCAATCTTTGGCTTCATACTACCGGGAGCAAAATGACCCTGGTCCAGGTAAGTGCGGCATTGAGTAGATGTCATTTGATCTATTTCCACCTGCTGTGGCGTTCCAAAATTCAACGCAACCTTGTCCACGCTGGTGGATTCGATAAGCACCTCTGCGCCAAGTTGGCTCGCCAGCATACAGGTAGCAGCGTCCTTGTCGATAACAGCATCACGGCCGGATAACATGCCATCAGCCCGACGCACCACCGGGATTCCACCACCACCTGCCGCAACAACCAGTGTTCCACGATCCAACAAAGTCCGGATGGAGTTCAACTCAACGATCTCCCTGGGTGCCGGAGCGGGTACCAGGCGCCTCCATCCACGGCCCGCATCCTCACCAACGACCCAGCCATCCTCGCTGGCGCGCTCTTTCGCATCATCTTCGCTCATGAACGGCCCGATTGGTTTGTCCGGGTTTCCAAACGCGGGGTCATCCGCATCAACGACGACCTGTGTGACCACAGCAACCACGTCCTTTTCAATGTTCTTTAGATACAGCTCATTTTGTAAAGTCTGTGTAACCTGGTAGCCGATCGCGCCCTGGGTATCGGCGACGCAATTGGCCAGTGGTACCTGGTGCAAAAATTTCCGGGCCAGGTCTGAACGCAGAAGAATAAAACCCACCTGTGGCCCATTGCCGTGGGTTACCACGACACGATATCCCTCGGAAACGATAGGCACAATGTGACGGGCCGTCTCACCAACGGCATGATATTGGTCCAGCACACTCCTGTGCTCGTCGTCTTTAATCAACGAATTACCCCCAATGGCAATCACCACCAGGGGTGCTTTACCAGGTTGAGGGGTGTCGAGCTTGTTGTTCATGTGCGATCTGCCGTCACATTGTCAGGGCCATCAGGGCCTTGGCCGTATGCATACGGTTTTCTGCCTCCGGATAAACCCGTGACTGCGGGCCGTCGATGACTGCATCGCTAACCTCGCAACCGCGGTCCGCCGGCAGACAATGCATGTAGATTGCCTCCTTCTTCGCATGCGCCATCATCGCCTCGTCACAAATCCAATGCCGGTACTTTGCGGCAACTTTCATCGCCTCTTCTGGCTTGCTGAACAGGGCTTCCGGCCCCCAACTCTTCGGGTACACGATATCGGCGTCAGCAAAAGCTTCTTCCATGCTGTTGACCACGGTGAATGTACCACCGGAGCGTGCCGTATTCTCCCGGGCCAGGCGCATGGGTTCGGTCATCAATGTGTATTCCGGCGGATGGGCCAGGCTCACATTCATTCCAAAACGTGTCATCAGCATGATCAATCCCTGGGGTACCGACATTGGCTTGACATAGCTTGGTGCATAAGCCCAGGAAACAGCAATCTTGATGTCACGCAGGTCTTTGCCGAATTCCTCACGAATGGTCATCAGATCGGCGAGTGTCTGGCATGGGTGATCGACATCACACTGCATATTGATCACCGGTACACTGGCCCACTCGGCCACCTCGCGCATATAGGTCTGCCCCTCCCCCGGCACGGTATCGTGACGTATCGCAATACCATGACCATAGCTGGATAGAATAATCCCCATGTCCTTGGGGCTCTCACCGTGTGCGATCTGGGATGTTTCAGAATCGATAAAGTGACCATGACCACCCAGTTGGGTGATACCCGCTTCAAATGAGTTACGGGTGCGGGTGGACTTGTCGAAAAATATTAAAAAGATTGTCTTGTGAGGTAAATGCAGTGTCTGTACACCGGTTTTGAAGTCGGTTTTCAACTGGTTGGCAGTCTCAAGCACAAGTTCGATCTCGTCATCTGCCCAGTCCTGGGTCATCAGCCAGTCGCGACCCCTCATACGGTCAGTCAGCGGTAGTGTTTCCTGATTCATATTATTCTCCTTGTTGACTGGCGACGGTCTCTACGAAGGCTGTGTAGAAAGCCGTGCAGCGCACCAGGTGCTCTATCTCCACCTGTTCATTGGGTGCATGGGCAAAGTGCTCATGGCCGGGTCCGAAACCGATGGATGGAATGCCATACATACCTGCTATCGCAACGCCATTGGTGCTAAAGGTCCAGACACCCGTTTCGGGCTCAGACCCGAAAGTCGCCTGGTAGGCAGATTTCGCAGTCAACACGGCAGGGTCGTCTTCGTCGATATCCCAGGTCGGGTAATATTTTCGGGTCGGGTAGGTCAAACCGGTGTGACTCGGCACCGCATAATCCAAAACCGTCACGCTCGCCCCCGAAGCCTTTACCGATGGCAAGGCCAGAATTTCTGCCACCGCGCTTGTCTCGGTTTCACCCACGGTCAGACGACGGTCAAGGTGGATGGTACAACCATCGGCGACCGCACACAGGCTGGGGGAGGTGGAACGTATTTCACTGATGGTCACCGTGCCCTTGCCGAGTGGCTCACGTGGTTCCAATCGCTCATTGAGCCTTTCAATATCTGCGATGATATCCGCCATTTTGTAAACGGCGTTGATGCCCCGCTCCGGTGCTGACCCATGGCAGGAAACACCCGAGGTGTGGACTTCCATCTCCATTCGCCCGCGCTGCCCGCGGTAAATACGCAGACTGGTTGGTTCGGTGATAACGACCAGGTCCGGGCGAAGCCCGTTCTCATTGACAATATACTGCCAGCACAGACCGTCACAGTCCTCTTCCTGCACCGTTGCGGTCACGTACAATGTAATACTGTCCGGTATCCCGGCTTTCTTCAGCATTGCCCCCGCATAGACGGCCGAAGCAATTCCACCTTTCTGGTCACTGGCACCACGGCCATAAAGAATTCCATCTTCGATATCGCCGGAATGCGGATCACGGTCCCACAATGAAAGATCGCCGGTATCGACGGTATCCGCATGACCGTCCAGTGCGATCATAAACGGGCCCGATCCGATCCTTCCGATCAGGTTACCCATCGGGTCAACAACGACTTCATCAAAACCGACCCGCAGCATTTCCGCACGCATTCGCTCAATAACGGCACCTTCTTTCGAACTCAGGGAGGGAATGCGGATGATGTCCTGCATAAAGGCCGCGAGATCGGGTTCAAGCGCCTTTGCTTCTGCATAATAGTTGTTGTTGGGCATATACCTGTCTCTCTTCAAGTGTTGTTCAGTCCGGTCGCCTGGTTAAAGGCATTGATGAGCTCGTCCCATTCGTCCACCACTTCCTGGGAGAAAACTCCGGACCAGAAATCCTCATCCCAGAGTTCGCGCAATTCCTCTGAGGTGCGGCCCTGCTGTTCCACCCAGGTGAAATATTTGAAGTTATGCAAGGCCTTGCGGTCGGCATAGCTCAGCTCCCGCAAATGGTCAGGGCCTATGCCCATCAGGTAGCGTCCAAAGTGCTGGTCAGCCAGGTGGGTCGTGTAGGGTCCATGCTGATCCCGCATTTCGTCGAAACGTGATTCATATAGCTCCATCGAATCTGTCAGGGGGGTAAAAATCACGTCACGGCCATCCATGTCGTAATAGCGTGCTGTTTTGATACTCGCCACGAGATTACACAAACCTGAGATGCCGATCTGGCCCAGCGCTTCGATGGTCGATTCATCAATCCCTTCGCGTCGCAGGCAGGCGTGACCCTCCTGCTCGTTAAACAAACGCATCAATTGCATCGCCTGCTCATCATCCACTGCCACCACCATGTCGGTATTGCGAACATTGTGAATCCACGGTATGTGCTTGTCGCCAATACCCTCGATACGGTGCTCTCCAAAGCCAAATTGCGTAAGGGTTGGACACTGCAGGGCTTCGGTCGCCACCACGCGGATACCGGGATGATGTCTGCGCAGATAATCACCGGCAGCCAGCGTTCCGGCAGAACCCGTGGCACTGACGTAGGCGGCAAGACGGCCTTTTTCTCCCTGCGGATGCAGACTATAGTGATTCTCGAAGATCTCCCCGATCAGGGAACCGGTGGTGTGGTAATGCCAAATGGCGTTACCAAACTCCTCAAACTGGTTAAATATGACGACACCATCACCACGTTCACGTCGCAACTCCCAACATTTATCATAGATTTCCTTAACGTTGGATTCGGTCCCCGGTGTTGCGATGATCTCGTCGGTGCCGATCTCCCGCAGCCAGTCGAAACGCTCATGACTCATTCCCTCGGGCAGAATGGCAACCGCAGGACATGCCAGCAATGCGCAATCATATGCACCACCGCGGCAGTAGTTGCCGGTAGACGGCCAGACCGCTTTTTGCGTATCGGGATCGA
>Ga0316197_10001783_pt1 | contig 15311 bp, 15 predicted proteins | sample OudBiesiAoxic_MG_FD_204939 | JGI IMG/M metagenome (GOLD analysis project Ga0316197, IMG submission 204939) | Coastal sediment microbial communities from Oude Bieten Haven, Netherlands - site A oxic | ecosystem: Environmental > Aquatic > Marine > Coastal > Sediment | place: Netherlands...
GGTCCCTGTAGTCGCATATTTAATAAAGGTTCTTCTCCAATTTAGTGTCCCTTTCGGGGATGGTTGAAACCCCTCGCCTTTAGGCGAAGAAAAGTTTATAATTGTCGCCATGCGACTTTACAAGCTCGGGGCTCATACAAAAACAGATCTAAAGGTCCATGTCATCTGGATTCCGAAATATCGGAAAAAAGCCATCACGGGCGATGTGGCAATTCGGACCCGAGATGTATTGCGACAAATCGCTATGGAACATGAGATCGAAATAATCTCGGGTAAAGTTGCCAGTGACCATATACACATGTTCATTTCATATCGCCCGACCCAAAACATCAGCAAGATAATGCAATGGCTAAAGGGTATCAGCTCTCGGATATTGCTGTCAGAGTTTGCCAATCTGCGAAAACAGTTTTGGGGCAGACACCTTTGGGCCCGAGGATATTTGGCTGTGAGTTCGGGCAATATCACCGATGAAATGATTCAGCAGTATATCGAAGAGCAAGACGGTGAACCTATAGTGGACAACAGTCGATTTCAAATCGACAACCCTTAAACCCCTCGTCTTATAGACGAGGGTCGTTTAGTTGACTTAAAAGAAAATTAATGTTAATTAAAAATGATTATTATTTAAGTTAAAAAGGCTTCAGTTGGCATACCATAAAAAAAGATTTGACATCATTATCCAAAAATTAAGGGATACTGGCCACAGGATAACGCCTCAACGGCTGGCTATCGTTAAAATTCTTGCCAAAAGTGAAGGCCATCCCAGTGTTGAAAATATCCATGTCCAGATAAAAAAAGATTTTCCAACAATGAGCCTTGCCACTGTATACAAAAATGTTTTATTAATTAAATCACTTGGTGAAGTTCTTGAGTTGGGGTTCCCGGATGGGAGCAACCGATATGATGGAAACAAGCCTACCCCCCATCCACACGTCATCTGTATCAAGTGTAAAAAAATTGTCGACCCAGAGCTGGATAGCTTTGATGAAATCAATAAAAAGGTCGCATTTGAGACTAATTTTAAAATTCTGAATCATAGATTGGACTTTTTCGGTATATGCAGCAATTGTATGGCAGCGAAAGTTTAATATATTTTTTTGCCATTAATTGATAGACGTTATCATATAATATTTTAATTCTATAATTAAATCAATGAGGAGGTCAACATGTCTAATGAAGATAGTAAGTGCCCGGTAACGGGCAGAACTAGCAATCCAACTGCCGGCGGTGGCACGTCGAACCGGGACTGGTGGCCGAACCAGTTAAACCTCAAAATTCTTCATCAGCACTCTCCCATGGTCAATCCGATGGACGAGGCCTTCAACTACGCCGAGGAATTCAAGAAACTCGACCTGGCGGCCCTGAAGAAAGACCTCTGCACGCTGATGACCGACTCGCAAGACTGGTGGCCGGCCGATTACGGTCACTACGGGGGGCTCTTCATCCGGATGGCGTGGCACAGCGCAGGCACCTACCGCATGGGCGACGGCCGCGGGGGCGCGGGGTCCGGCAATCAGCGCCTGGCGCCCCTCAATAGCTGGCCTGACAACGTGAACCTCGACAAGGCGCGCCGTCTGCTCTGGCCGATCAAACAGAAATACGGTAAAAAAATCTCCTGGGCCGACCTGATGATCCTTGCCGGCAACTGCGCGCTTGAGTCGATGGGCTTCAAGACCTTCGGATTCGGCGGCGGGCGCGAGGACATCTGGGAACCCGAAGAAGACGTCTACTGGGGTGCCGAAGATGAATGGCTGGCTACGAGCGACAAGCCCAAGAGCCGTTACACCGGCGACCGCGATCTCGAAAACCCCCTCGCCGCCGTGCAGATGGGGCTGATCTACGTGAACCCGGAAGGCCCGGACGGCAACCCTGATCCGGTTGCTTCCGGTCGTGACGTTCGCGAGACCTTCGCCCGCATGGCCATGAACGACGAAGAGACCGTCGCGCTCGTCGCCGGCGGGCACACCTTCGGGAAGTGCCATGGCGCGGGCGATGCGGCGCTGGTCGGTCCGGAGCCCGAGGCCGCCGGCATCGAGGAACAGGGGCTCGGCTGGAAGAGCAGCTTCGGCAGCGGCAAAGGCGGCGATACGATCAGCAGCGGCATCGAGGGCGCCTGGAAGCCGAACCCGACCAAATGGGACATGGGCTATCTGAAGGTGCTGTTCAAATACGAGTGGGAGCTGGTCAAGAGCCCGGCCGGCGCGAATCAGTGGCTGGCCAAGGACGTGGACGAAGAGGACATGGTGGTTGACGCCCACGACCCGTCGAAGAAGCATCGGCCGATGATGACCACGGCGGACCTCTCCCTTCGCTTCGACCCGATCTACGAGCCGATCGCGCAGCGCTACCAGCAGAACCCCGAGGAGTTCGCGGACGCCTTCGCCCGGGCTTGGTTCAAGCTGACCCATCGTGACATGGGCCCCCGTTCGCGCTACCTGGGCCCGGAGGTTCCGGCGGAGGAACTGATCTGGCAAGACCCGATGCCCGCCGTCGATCATGAACTGATCGACGCGCAGGACATCGCCGCCCTCAAGGGTAAGATCCTTGCCTCGGGACTGTCTGTATCCCAACTGGTCTCGACCGCCTGGGCGTCGGCAGCCACGTTCCGCGGCTCCGACATGCGCGGCGGGGCGAACGGGGCACGCATCCGTCTCGCACCACAGAAAGGTTGGGAGGTCAACCAGCCTGAGCAACTTGCGACTGTGCTGCAGACCCTTGAGGGAATCCAAAAGGCGTTCAACAATGCGCAGTCAGGCGGGAAGAAGGTTTCGCTCGCCGACTTGATTGTCTTGGGTGGATGCGCAGGTATCGAGCAAGCGGCGAAGAGTGCCGGTCACGATGTGACCGTTCCCTTCACACCGGGACGCACGGATGCGTCGCAGGAGCAAACCGACGTGACGTCATTCGCCGTACTTGAACCGGCTGCAGACGGGTTCCGTAACTACCTCAAAACCAAATTCAGTGTATCGGCAGCGGAACTGCTGGTTGATCGGGCACAACTGCTGACACTGACCGCTCCCGAGATGACGGTTCTCATTGGCGGCATGCGTGTTTTGAATGCCAATTTCGGACAGTCCCAGCACGGCGTCTTCACCAAGCGGCCAGAGACGCTTACCAATGACTTTTTCGTGAATCTGCTCGACATGCGCACAACGTGGAAGGCAACCTCGGAAGGTGAAGACGTGTTCGAGGGGCGAGATCGCGAGAGCGGTAAACTCAAGTGGACCGGCACCCGTGTCGACCTCATCTTCGGTTCGAATTCCCAGCTCCGGGCTATCGCTGAAGTCTATGGTTGTGAGGACTCCCAGGAGAAGTTCCTACACGACTTTGTAGCGGCGTGGAATAAGGTAATGAACCTTGACCGCTTCGACCTCGCTTGATCGTAGTAAAAATATTTTCGAGGGCTTCTGAAGCGTATTCTGAAATGCAAATCGGATGATCAGGAAGCGATAGTTGCCACGAATTGACGGATGTTTTGAACGCTCACGGAAGCTATTAGCAACATATGAGCGCGGCGTTTCAACGCAATCTGAAACGCCGCCTTTCAACGGACCGTTCGAGTCTCCAGAGTTCAAGGAACCGCCGCAAAAAATCAGTGGCAATGCAGATCGTTACCATCACCGAGAAGGCAATGACGACTACAGCCAGGCTCGTGCATTGTTCAACTTGTTCGATGTAGGACAAAAATCATGGTTGTTCTCCAATATCGCCGAGTCCATGCAGGGTGCTCCCGATACGATCTTTGAATGTCAGCTGGGATATTTCGAGAAGGTTCACCCGGATTAGGCTGCCAGTGTACGTGCTGCGTTGGAGGAAATAGCTAAAAGCTAATAACCCGATAACAATAGAAAGGTAGAAGAAATGACAGAGAAGAAATTCAAACATGTATGCGAATGCACCAACTGTGGAAATGAAGCTGAAATGGTTGTCACCTGCACATTTGCCGAAGAAAGCGCCGAGGAGGTTTCGCCAAAAGTTGTACCAAAGGAAAAGGGTAAAACCAAAGGTCATGCAGTGTGTGCCCATTGTGGTGGTGAAGCCGACATCTGGCTCGATGTATAGTTTGGCGAAAGCCGCCATTTAACTTTTTTGAACCAAGAGTAAATTGACAATTAAAAAAGGAGGCATTTATGGCAGAAGAAGCGAAAGTTGGGTGTGCCCGACCAACCGGTGGTCCAGTGGGAGAACCGGTAAAAGAGGCTGCGGAGGAAAAAAGTAAACCCGTTGATAAGGAGATATCAATGATTCATGTGGGAGAAAAAGTGCCCGATTTCGTGGCACCGGGATACCAACAGGGGAAATTCATCAACGTTAAATTGTCCGACTACCTGGGGAAGTGGACCCTGCTCTGTTTTTACCCGGGAGATTTCACCTTTGTCTGAGCGACCGAGCTCTCGGCGGTCGCCGTGAAATACCCTGAATTCCAAAAATTGGGCGCAGAAATTCTCTCCATGAGCATCGACAGCATGTTCGTTCACAAAATGTGGGACGATCATGAGCTGTCGAAGATGGTCGACGGCGGCATCCCCTTTCCCATGCTGTCCGATGCCGGTGGCAGAATTGGAAGGTTGTTCGGCGTTTTCAACGAAGCGGCTGGTGTAGAAAACCGGGGCCGATTCATCATCGATCCCGATGGTGTTTGCCAGGGATATGAGGTGTTGACCCCGCCGGTGGGACGCAACGTCCAGGAAACCCTGCGTCAGTTACAGGCCTTCCAACTCGTTCGGGAGACCAAAGGCGCGGAAGCGACCCCCTCCGGCTGGAAACCTGGAAAAGTCACCTTGAAACCGGGACCGGATTTGGTCGGCAAGGTATGGGAGGTGTGGAAAACCGACATGGCATTTAAGTAACGAATCCGAAAAGGACAAGTTACCCAAAACTGGCCGCTGCTGGGATAGACCCGGAGGTGGCCTTTATTACTTAAAAAATTTGGCATATCCCATACATCTTTCGATGATTTCCTAAGCAACGCTTTGCCAAGGCACACGACCATTAGTGCTTGACCTCGATAGCAGTTTCCAACCCAAGTAATGCAGCCGGTAGTGTTCACAATCAAGACTGTGCCGACGTATTCTTGAAAACTGGCCCCTTCAAGGATTATTATCCGATAGCCAAATATACGGAGTCTGATTTGATTTAGGATACCAATACAATTCACCACCAGTTCGCCGGTAAATGATGCTATTGAAAAATAGCCAGTATGTTGGACCAAAGGGTAGGACGTAATTTTTGTAGAGCAAGGCTCAATTCATCTAAAATTGGCCCAGTTCGACAGGTTTGATGGCCTTCGGTTTTACCGCTCTGATCAGGCCGAACCTAGAATGGTGATCATAGCCAACAAATACCGCGGCGGTAGTTTGGCCATCTGAAAATGTTACTTCAACACTTTCCGCTTCCAGTATAATATAGCCGATCGTCAGAATGTGCCCTGTGGTACCGATGAACACGCCATTGCCCTCGTGCTCGGTTCCCAAACTATTGGCTGTGCGGGCATCTTTCGGAATACTTGACCTGATCTTTACCATGGTCGTGAGAACCTTGCCGAAGTCCTGCTGGGCAACCGCAGGCAGTGACAATATTAATATGAAGGAACAAATTAACAATAATCGACAAATTCTTTTCGTGATTTTACATAGAACGGATTCATAGTTTATCATGGTGTGCCTCGACACGGCTGGTACTTTCCATTGAGCCTATTCCTTTGCCAGTAGGATATGGGATAGAGGAACGATGTCCCTCGTATTTACTGCGCTGTGGGTTATCCTGTTTCCCTCAAAGCGTTTTTAACCCGTTCTGGCGTCATGGGCAGTTGGCGCACTTTGGCCCCGGTCGCATCGTACACCGCCGTGGCCAGCACGCCGCCCATACAGACAATGGCCGGTTCACCGCCACCTTTGGGTTCCAGTGTGGGATTGGGTACAATCACCGTCTCGATTTTGGGAAGGGATGAAAAGCGTGGAATCTCATAGGTGTCGAAATTGGTATCGAGAAGCTGGCCATTGCTGAAGTGAACCTCTTCGGTCAGGGCATAGCCCAGCCCCATGGTGATGCAGCCTTCCATCTGTATGGTGGCTCCCTGGGGATTGACGACTTGGCCCATATCCTGGGCACAAACCACCCGTTTTACGTTTATTTGTCCACTGCTGCGGTCCACTTCAACCTCTGCCATGGAAGCGACGTACGTCTCGGCGTCAATCCCGCAGGATATCCCATAGCCTCGGCCGCTGGGCGGTTTGGACGGTGTCCAGCCGAATTGTTTGGCCGCCGCTTCGAGAACCCCGATCATGCGTTTGTCTGTCAGATGGCTTAAGCGAAACTCCAACGGGTCCTTGCCGGCCATGGAGGCCATGATGTTAATCTGCAGATCCCGCGCATAGATGTTGGTATTGGCCGCCGGAGCGCGCCAGGGACCAACGGCAAAGGGGTGAATGCCCGGGCCGATTCGCCATTCGCCGTAAACCGATTCTCGGTGATGGGGAATCTCGTAAAAGTTCTTGCAGCCCCTTCTACCGGCCAAATAGACCTGGTAGTTCCAAAAGCACATACGCCCGGCGTCGTCGATACCCGATCGAATTTTAACCACTGCGGCGGGCCGAAAAGTATCGAAAAAGAACTCCTCTTCACGGGTCCAGTTCACCATCACGGGTTTTCCGGAACGTTTGGCCAGACGGGCCGCTTCAACGGCCTGAGCGGATGCTGACTTGCCCCCAAACCCGCCCCCCACAAAAGGTGTAATGACGCGAACGTTTTCCATTGGCATCTCCAGCGCCTGGGCAACTTGTCCTTTGACATTGAAGGGCGTCTGAGTCGAGGCCCATACCGTTATTTTGTCTCCATCGACCGCTGCCAGGGCGGCATGAGGCTCCATGGGGGCATGGGATACATAGCTGTTCAAATAGGTCTCTTCGATGATGGATGTCGCCTGCTTTTCACCATCTTTGAGATTTCCCGCTTCAGCGGCAATTACCGGTTCCGGGGCATTTTCCACCAGATGGTTGAAAATGGTTTCGTCGCTGATTCCCGTATCGGGAAGTTTATAATCGGTTTTGATGGCGGCAAGGGCCTCTGCAGCGCCCTCCGGGTGGGGGTGTAGCACGGCGATCAGATCCCCATCGCGAACAACCTGGGCCTCTTTCATGTTTTCCGCAGCGGAGGTATCCACACGGAGCAGTTTGGCACCGTGGGCAGGGGGTCGTACGATCCTGGCGTAGACCATGCCGGGTAGACGGATATCTGCTGTGTACTTTGCCCGGCCGGTTACTTTATCAAGGGCATCCCTGCGTAGATAAGGTTTACCGCTGATGGTATATTCAGATACGGGTTTTAGGGGTGGCAGGTTTTTCAAATGACGCTCAATGATTTTTCCGGCGGTCAGCTCCCCATAGGTCACCCGGGACATGGGGCGATTGCTGTCGAATATGAGACCATTTTCCGTAACCAGGCGTGATGGCGGACATAAAAGCCGTTCTGCGGCCAGTTCCTTTAAGACCCCTTTCGCCTCGCTGGCGGCTTCTTTTACGAAAATCCCATAATAGCGCGTCGAGAAAGAGCCCCAGGTCCCAGCGTCCCAGGGGCAGCGATCCGTATCCCCCATGACCATGTCCACCGATTCATAGGCTACGTCGAGTTCTTCGGCCATCATCTGGGCAAAGGAGGTAATGGGGCCCTGGCCCATTTCAATTTTTCCAACGAAACAGGTTACCCGATTATCTGCACTAATCTGCAAAAAGGCGTTGAAATCTGTGGGAACATTGCCGCCGAGAAAGCCCTCCCTTGGGGCTCTGGCCTGGGCTGGGATATCGCCTACAGTACAATAGACAATGAGGCCCCCACCCAAAAGACCCATGCGTTTGATGAACTCCCGTCGGCTTAATGTTGCTAAAGGAGCGGTCAGGGTGGTTTGTCTTTCAATGGTGTTTTCTTTGCTCATCATGACCGGCCTCCTTTCAACTCTGCGGATGCGGTTTGAATGGCCTGAATAATTCGGACATGGGCGCCGCAGCGGCAAAGATTCTCGTCCATTTCCGAGATGATCTGGTCGCGGTTCGGTTGGGGATTAGACACTAGTAGGCTGTAAGCTCTAAGAATCATCCCCGGGGTACAGAACCCGCATTGAAGGGCGTCGTGTTTGATGAAGGCTTTCTGAATTGGGTGAAGCTGTCCGTTCTCCTCAAGTCCTTCGATGGTTATAATTTCCCTACCAGAAGCGTACCCCACGGTAATTTGACACGAAGGGATTGCCTGGTCGTCCACCAGAACGGTGCAGGCACCGCACACCCCTTCACCGCATCCGAATTTTGTTCCGGTGAGGTTAAGTTCGGTTCGCAAAACCCATAACAGGGACCATTCATCGTCAACTTCAATATCCACGGGTTTGCTGTTGAGAGTAAACTGGATGTTTTTAATCATTGGAAGCTCCCTGGGTTATGATATTTTTGTCGATTAAAGTTGGATGTAGAGTGGTCTATGTTAAATCTTCTCTCTTAGACGAGAGTAAAGTCCGGAAAAACCAATCAGATAAAATGTTCAGGGATGATACAGACAAGATGAACAGTTACGCGACCGTGTAGTCTGAATTGATTATAAGTGCGGTCGGCTGAAAGGTGAGTCCAATTCGATTGAGAAACAGGTGTTAGAACATTGTTCACCCCAAGCCATACATAACCATATTATTGGCGAGATGTCAATCAGCGGTCATATGGGAGAGCCATCAAGAAGGGGACAGATCGGGTCGCCCTGGTGATATTTCATGGTCATCTTTGTATTCAAGGATTATCCAAAAATTGAGTATTCATGGATTGGAATTCTCAAGGATGCCGTTATAAACCTTGATTTTTGAAATAGCTTTTGAAATATCCGGACCGAGGTCAAATCCCCAGCCCGGCTATCGGCTGCATTACCCGTGCAGATTGTCGATCCATCGCATCAAAATATGAATCATTAATCCAAAGGACCCAATATTTCCCACATGAACTTTATATAGTTTATTTGAAAACACGAATCTGCTAAATCGAATTGCCAAATTAGATTTACAGTTTTTTCAGAAAGTATTTCCCGCGATGAGTGTTTCCAACGGGAATCGACGGTGATTTTCCGGTTTCTCAGTCGCACGAGAGCAACGACCGGCTTGTATTCGTCCAGAGAGTGATTAAACTTCCCTTTGATTATCTCAACAACGATAAATTTAGACCCCGATTGAGCGAAAGTCGAGGATGCCCCAGATACAAGGCATCAAGGGTGACGCTGTAGTGTACTACCGCAAACCCTTGATAACGCCGTAGCTGGGGTATGATCGGCTTTCCCACCGGGTAAACAAAATGAGATTGTTTTATGATTAACTATCTCATTCATTGAAGCATTATGGAAATTTAACTGAATTGAAAATTTATATTACAATTCTAAATGCTTAAATTGAGCTTCTCATTTTGTTTACGCTCATTTGGGGTTAGACGCATTTTCGAAGCAATCTAGATAAAATGGAGGATTCCAAATGCTTACCATAATGGGAGCAACGGGTAACATTGGAAGCAAACTGGTAGATCGACTATTGGTAAAAAACCGGCGCGTAAAGCTCATCGGCCGTTCCGCAGGTCGGCTGCAACCGTTTGTCGACAGGGGAGCAACCGCCGCTGTGGGTGATGCCGGCGATTCGGATTTTCTTTTGCACGCATTTTCCGGATCCAAGGCGGTATTTGCGATGATACCGCCGGATTATGCGGCGCAAGATTTTCGGCAATACCAAAACCAAATCGGCGAGCAGATCGCCACGGCAATCGAAAAATCTGGCGTCAGCCATGTGGTCAACCTGAGCAGTCATGGAGCGCACCTGTCCGACAAGACCGGCCCCATTAAGGGGTTGCGCGATCAGGAGCAACGCTTGAATCAGATCGACGCGGCCCATATCGTGCACCTGCGTCCTACGTTCTTCATGGAAAACATGTTGATGAACATTGATATGATCAAAAACATGGGCATCAACGGCAGTCACATTCGCGGTAATTTACCCTTTGCGATGATCGCCACTGAAGATATTGCCGAAGTGGCGGCGCAATACCTACTCGACCGCAACTTTTCTGGAAAGACCATCAGCGAGTTGCTCGGGCCCCGGGACATCTCCATGGAAGAGGCCACGCGGATTATCGGAGAGAAGATCGGAAAGCCGGATCTACCGTATGTCCATTTTTCCCGAGAAGAATATATCAATGGGCTGCTGCAGGCAGGTTTGACGAAAGATATGGCTGAGCAGCTGGCTGAACTTGATGCCGGCATCAATGACCGGCTGTTTGCCAGCGGCGAGCCACGCACGCAAGAAAATCGAACCTTGACGGATTTTAAGCAATTCGCCGACTTCTTCACCCAGGTTTACAAGTCCTGAAATCTATTCGATGATGAGAATAATCCGAAGGTCCATTACCAACAGGGGACGCCATTCAATATATCAACAGGCGACGACCGCATTATCTGAGACAGTTAATGATAATGTAGCAGTAATACTGTATGTATGGCCGCAGAAAATCAAGTATAATTATCCGATAGCCGATTTTTCAGAGCCTGATTTGATTAAGAATACCAATGCAAACCGAAACATGGTTTTTATCGCTTATCTGATAATATATGATGCAAGCAGTGCCCGGTCATCTCTTTGGAACTACCGCAATACGCGTGCCTCTTGACCGTTAGCGGGCGTCATATTGTGCACGCGGCCTCTTGACCTCCGGGTATCCCAATGTGTTTTATTGTCATACACTTCATTTGAGAGGCAGGAGAATTCTATGACGCCCAACAGCAGACAAAACCGCCCGGACGCCGGGTGGAAATTCGAGAACAGCTACACACGGTTACCGGAGGCTTTCTATGTCCGGCTGAATCCAGTACCGGTGCGCACACCAAAACTCGTCATTTTAAACGTAGCGCTGGCGCAGTCTTTGGGGCTGAATCCCGATGCCCTAAAGGGCGACAAGGGTGCCGCCGTTTTCTCGGGCAACAGGATCCCCGAGGGGGCCGAGCCTCTCGCCCAAGCCTATGCGGGGCATCAATTCGGCTCTTTCACCATGCTGGGCGATGGGCGGGCAATATTGCTGGGCGAGCAGGTGACACCGAAAGACGAGCGCTTTGACATCCAGCATAAAGGGTCCGGCAAGACCCCGTTTTCGCGCCAGGGGGACGGGCGGGCGGCTTTAGGGCCGATGCTTCGTGAATACATCATTAGCGAGGCCCTGCACGCCCTGGATATACTGACGACCCGCAGCCTTGCGGTAGTGACCACGGGTGAACAGGTGTTCCGTGAAACCGTCCTGCAGGGAGCGATTCTTACCCGTACGGCGGCGAGCCACATCCGCGTAGGCACCTTCCAGTATGCGGCGGCGAGGGGCAAACCCAACGAGATCCAGGCGCTGGCCGATTACACCATCCGCCGCCACTTTCCCGATCTGGCCGCGGACGGGAATCCGTATCTTGCCCTGCTTGGGGCCGTCATGGAGCGACAGGCTTCCTTGGTGGCCCGCTGGCTGATGGTTGGCTTCATCCACGGCGTCATGAACACGGACAACATGGCCCTTTGCGGTGAAACCATCGATTACGGTCCCTGCGCCTTCATGGACGCCTACGATCCGAATACTGTCTTCAGTTCCATCGATCACAGTGGCCGATACGCCTACGACCGGCAGCCACAGATCGCCCAGTGGAATCTCGCCCGGTTTGCCGAGACGCTGTTGTCGCTAATACACGAAGATCCGCAAGAGGCCGTATCGATGGCGAACGATGCAATCTCTGGATTTTCGGACACCTTCCGTCATTTCTGGCTGGCGGGCATGCGGGCCAAACTAGGACTGTTAAACCAGGAAGCGGATGACGGCGTCCTGGTGGAGGACCTGCTCGATCGCATGCACCAACACGGGGCAGATTTTACCAACACCTTTCGCGATTTGGCATCAGGATCCTTGCCGGAGGCCACCGTGTTTCGGGCCCTGGATTTTAAACAGTGGCACGAGCGCTGGCAGGCCCGGCTAAAACGGCAACCCGATTCCTGGGAGGCATCCCGCCGGCTCATGAACACCCACAACCCGGCGGTCATCCCCCGCAACCACCGGGTGGAAGAGGCCTTGGCGGCGGCCGTGGAGCGGGACGATTTTTCGGTCATGGAAAAACTGCTGGGTTTTCTGTCCCGACCCTACCAGGATCCGCCGGAACAGGCCGGCTATCACCTACCACCGCCCCCCTCGGCACAGCCCTACCGAACCTTTTGCGGGACGTGAGGCCATCGACGGTTGCCATTCTCATCTGACCGCTTTGCCGGTCGTCGGCAGAGTGACCCTTTTTGCATGACATGGAAAAGTTAAGATCTTTCCGGACAATTCGAGGTTTTCGATAAGCGCCATCCCCGCCTGTCAAGGCTCTTGCTGGTGAAGACTGCGACCATTATTCCTTGTTGGATTATATACCAAGCAAACCGTGTAATGTTGGCAAGATTCTTCGCCGACACGTTCGTATTGACCCTCCTGTAAAACCCTTAAAAGCTTACTCTGCAGGGCAAAGGTGAGAAAGAACGCATGGAAATTGAAAAAATGTTTTGTGAACTTTTAATTGAACTGCCTGGCATCGTCTTTCTGGCAAAAGAAAAACAAAATATAATCGGGGTGATGAGAATGAAGTCATGCCAGGGGCGTAAAGTTGCTGACATCCCCAAAGACGCAATAGATGAAAATGACATTGGCCGGCGCAAGTCTGTATGGCATACGGAGTGGGGCCGTCACGATCCACTAGATCAACACTGGCATCTGGGTCCGATTGGTGTGCTGCCGAGTCATCAGGGATCAGGTATTGGTTCCATGCTTATGGAGCGTTTCTGCAGGGAAGTGGATGCTTGCTTTGCAAAAGCTTACCTGGAAACAGAAGGGGATAAAAATGTACGCTTTTATGAGAAATTCGGGTTTAAAGTTGTTCGTGAGTCCGAAATATTCGATGTCAAAAATCGATACATGTTAAGAGAAGAGCATGATTCGATAGACTACATATAAATTTACGAGATCCCCATCGCGTATTATTCCGATCAATGGGAACATACGACGACAAACCGTAGAATAGCAGGGAACTTTATGTCGTTTCTTGATCCATCAGAACCAATTATAACCTGTGTAGCTTCGGATTGCACAGGCTGTCCTGTAAAGGGTTCGGTTCACTGCCATTTCCGTCCGAAGGAATTGATCCATTTTCTCCTTATCAGTTTTCCGGGATTTCTCGTCGGAGGGGCTGGCATTCTAACATTCGGAATCTGGTCACTGGCAATTTGGATATCCATCATAATCGGATTCTTCGGTTTCCTTGAGATTCGAGTTATGTGTTCCCATTGTCCCCACTATGCTGAAAATGAAAAAACTCTCGGCTGTTGGGCAAACCATGGCTCTCCGAAGCTTTGGAAATATCGACCTGGCCCTATGTCGATATTTGAGAACCTATTGTTTTTTGGTGGTCTATCCGTTGTATGGGGATATCCTTTTCTATTTCTCTGGATTGGTGAACGGTGGTTTCTCCTCACACTCTACCTTGTCACCAACGCAGCATTTTTTATGACGCTCAAATTGTTCTTATGTTCTCAGTGCATAAACTTCGCGTGCCCCTTGAATTCCGCTGATGACGCTGCGCGTGATATGTTCTTCCGACTCAATCCATCCGCAGCTGAACATTGGGATAATCCGACTCAGAGCTGAAAATGTGGCCGTAACCACTCACGGTTGCCATTTAGCTTAAGTTTTCAATGATAATTGTACGCTAGACGAATATTCAGAGGCTGATTTTATTAAGGATACCAATATAATACAAAATCTGATATTATCGGCTTTCAAATATTGCAAGTAATCTTGGGTCGTTTGCTCAATATATCAACACCCGCCGATGTCTCCAATTTAGTTTGAAAAAATTCACTGATTTTGGTATGAATCGGCCATTCCTTTTTTTGGACTATCCCCTTTAAACCTCAAATATGAGGGCGTCGTCATAGCTGAGAACACTGTAGATCGCAAACTCAGAGCCATCCTAGCTGCTGATGTCAAGGGTTACAGCCGAATGATGGGCGAAGATGAAGTTGGCACCTATCAAACCCTGACCGCATATTTGGAGTCAATCAATTCTATAATTTCAGAGCATAAAGGCCGGGTATTCTCATCACCAGGGGATGCGGTCATGGCCGAGTTTGCCAAGGATCTAACCTTTTTGAGCAGTTTACGAAGCAAAGTAACTCCAGGGCACAACAGTTCTTTGAACGGGCCGCAAAACTGGATCCCAATTGGGACATTGCTTGGACCATGCTGGCTTGGACTCACTGGGCCGAGGCAAGCTTAGGATGGAGTGTGTCCTCTGCCGAATCTATCAAGCAAGCGATTGAAATTGCTAAAAAGGCCGCAGCAATCAATGACACCCTCCCTGAGGTCCATTCGCTCTGGAGCAATATCTACCTGGCCCAAGGGGAGTATGATAAGGCCATCAGCGCGGGTGAGAAGGCAATCGTTCTTGGCCCCAACAATGCTTTATGTCATGTCCTTTTGGCGCATACTATGACCTCTGCGGGAAGATTCGAAAAGGCGATCGAACTTGCGGAAAAGGCTCTTCGCCTCAGCCCATACAGCTCGGCCTGGTATTTAATGATGATAGACGATGCCTACCGAATGGCGGGTCGCTATGAGGAGGCACTTGCCATAGGGAAACAACACCTCGATCGCTGCCTTAAAGGCGAGTGTGAGCCCTTCACGGCGCATATGGGCCTAGCAGCGACTTACGTCGGTCTTGGCCGTATAGAAGAGGCACGAAGCCATGTCACAGAACTACTAAAGATAATGCCCGGCCTTTCGCTGGACAAAGCCCGAAAGATGATTTCATTCAAAGATTCGGCCCACGTGGAACTTGCCCTTGGCGCCCTGCGCCGAGCAGGATTGCCTGAATGATCTCACAATCATTTTGGGCCTGATCATAAAATTAAAGTCTCCATCTCCTTTATCTAAGCCAAGGACTACGACCATTAGTGCTTGGTCTCGAAAGCGTTCTCAAAATCGAACAATACTGCCGATAATGCTCACAATCAAGATTTGTAAATGTATCGTTGAAAACTGGTGTCCTCAACAATAATTATCGTTCGAACCTGGTTCTGGTTCAACGTTGAGAGGGGGTGCGAAATGCATAAGCCCTTCCGGGCAAGGTCTAGTCAACTGCCCGGTAGTGTATCGGTCCAATAGGTTGGATGATACGCGAGTCAAGCGAGGTGAAGGGTGTACGCCCTGAATCTGACCCTTAGCCCCGAGAATTGTGAATTTAGGGAATGT
>Ga0316197_10001785_pt1 | contig 15292 bp, 13 predicted proteins | sample OudBiesiAoxic_MG_FD_204939 | JGI IMG/M metagenome (GOLD analysis project Ga0316197, IMG submission 204939) | Coastal sediment microbial communities from Oude Bieten Haven, Netherlands - site A oxic | ecosystem: Environmental > Aquatic > Marine > Coastal > Sediment | place: Netherlands...
CACGATGCGGGCAAGGCCACCCCAGGAGAGGAACCCGATGAGGAGAGCGATGCCCATCGGACCTTGTTTGATCCAGCTCGGTAAGAACGCCATCTCGGGGAGGATGCGCCCGACGACGATGGCCACAGGGAGCAGCGGCAGACCGAGCACGAGGTCGGTGAACCGCATCAGCGACTGGTCAATCGCCCCCGGGTAGTAGCCGGCGATGGAGCCGACCACGGTCCCGAGCAGTGCGACGATGAATCCGGTCACGAATCCGACGGTCAAGCTGGCGCGTCCGCCGTAGATGACCCTGGTGAAGACTCCGCGACCGAGGTCGTCCGAGCCGAAGATCAGGGCAGTCGGGCTCGCAGGAACGGCTTCTTCACCAGGCGGCAGAGTGTTGACGGTGCCGTCGTCGAGACGCGGTGCAATGTTGCGCAGCGTCCTTCCACCATCGTCGACCAGACGCTCGACCGGGCTGTCGATCCAGCCGGCAGACTGCATCAACGGCGCCGAGATCACGACGATGATGAGGAGCGCCAGCACGATCGAAGCGATCATCGCAAGGCGGTGGCGTCGGAGTCGGGTCCAGAACAGGTCCCACTGGGTGATCGGCTCGACCGCAATCCCCTCGGTCTCCGTGAGGAATGGCGACTCGCTCGGCTCCTCGACCGTGGTGAGGAACTTGCCGCTCGGCGGCGGAGGCGGACGATCAGTCATAGCGCACCCTCGGATCCATCACTCCGTACAAGACGTCGGCGACCACGTTCATCACGACGATGCCGATCCCGATGATCATGACGATCGCCATCACCACCGGATAGTCCACCGTTCCGATCGCCGTGATGTAGAGGCGCCCCACACCCGGCCACCCGAAGATGGTCTCGGTGATGATCGCGCCGCCGATGATGAATGCAATGTCGAGCGACACCAGCGTCACGATCGGGATCAGGGCGTTTCTCAGCGCGTGCTTCACGATCACCTTGCTGCGTCGGAGACCCTTCGCCTTTGCCGTCCGGAGGTAGTCACTGTGCAGCACCTCGAGCATCGAGGCACGCTGGAATCGTGAGTAGCCGGCGAGCGAGATCAGTGCGATGGACACCGCGGGTAACACCAGATGCTGGAGCGTGTCTCCGATCTGCTGCCAGAACGTCATCTCGGAGAAGCTCGGGCTGTTCATGCCGGCGACGTAGAACAGCTTCACACCGGTCCACTTCTCGAAATACAGGGCGAAGATCAACTGGAGGCCGACGCCGACGATGAAGATCGGTGTGGAGAAGGCGATGAATGCGGCCGTGGTGCCGAGCTGGTCGAAGAACGAGTACTGCCGGATCGCCTGGTAGATGCCGAGCGGGATACCGATCAGCAGCGCGATGAAGAGAGCGGAGAAGCCGAGACGGAGCGTCGCTCCGAGCCTTCCGAATACGAGGTCCCAGACATCGCCCGCCCCCTGAAATGAGACGCCCCAGTTGAACTTGATCGTAACGTTCGAGAAGATCACGAAGATCGCGACGACCCATGCCCCGAGGATCGCAGCGCCCTTCCAGTGGGACTTCATGTACCTCGCAATGGCATAGGTCGCAGCGCTCGCTGCGGCAATAGCGATCAACACGGCGGCGTGGTTGTTGATGGCGAACTCTGAGGGCGTGACGTAGTTCTTGAGCCACGTGACGTACTGGCGCCAAATCGGCTGGTCGAGACCCCAGAGTTCCGTCAGCTGAGCGATCACCGGCTGCATACGGGGGTTCAGCCGCAACCGGTCAAGCGGTCCACCACCCGACAGCTGGAGCAGCATGAAGACGATCATGCTCAACGCCAGCAGGGTCACCAGGCCATACACCAGGCGACGGGTGATATATGCGAGCATCAATGCCTCCGGCTCGTCAGCTGCGGCACTATAACCCCTGCCACATTTGGAGATGTTCAGGCGGCAGAGTGGATAAGAGAACGACCCGCTGACCCCGAGACGCACACGCGAGAGAGGGACCCCGGAGGGCCCCTCTCTCAAGAATCCATCGAGCGATGGGTACTACGCGTCTGTGCGGTACCAGTCTTCGATGTTCCAGGTGTGGCCGGCCTGGGTCGGGTTGTGCTTGAAGCCCCCGACCTCGTCCTCCCACACCGCTGCCGTCACAAGCCGCGCGTAGAGCGGATGCATGACGGCGTTGTCGGCAAGGATGTTCTCGACCTCATGGATGAGAGCCGTCAGTTCGTCGGGATCGACGGTGGCGTTCATCTCATCACGGGCGGCCGCGAACCGAACCGACGCATCGTCACTGAAGGCACCTTCGGCCTCAACGCCGTAGCGGTAGTAGTTCTGGCCGTCTGGCGGAGGCGTCTCGGGATCCCACAGGTCGGTGATACCGATGAGCCCGGACAGGCCAGGCGAACCGACCCATGCCCACTCGCCGAAGTCCCACTTGCCGTTGTCAAGCGTCTCACCGAAGAACAGCTGCGAATCTTCGAGCTGATTCTCGTATGGGATGCCCGCTGCGGCGAACATGTCAACGAAGAGTTCGGACATCTTCACCCGTGCGTCGTTGTTCGACGTCGTGGAGAAGACCACCGAGCACTCCTTGCCGGTCTCTTCGACGGCAGCTGCGAACAGCTCGCCGGCGGCGGCCGGGTCAAGGTTGTACTGCGCCCATGCTTCCTGGGACAGCGACGGGCTGAACGCATCGACGTACGAGTCGAGCGGCTCCACCTGGCCGGCGAGGATCTCGTCGACGAGGAGTTGCTTGTCGATCGCGTGACCGACTGCCTGACGCAGGTTGAGCGACTCGTTGCACGAGTTCTCATTGCGGTCGAGGCGACCGTCGGCGAACTGGAAGTTCACGTGCTCCCAGACCGGACCGGAGAGCACCTCAACGCGGGCGCCTTCAGGCTCGAGCGCCTGGAGGGTCTCGATCGTCTCCGTGTTCGGAGGGGGCTGGATGATGTCGACTTCACGGGCCTTGAAGGCATTGATGATCGACTCAGTCTCCGGAATGAACTTGAAGATGACGCTGTCGAGGTACGGGAGCTGCTGCCCCGTCTCGGCATCGGTCTTCCAGTAGTTGTCGTTGCGGGTCAGCTTGACGAACTCGCCCTTGGCCCACTCATCAAAGATGAACGGTCCCCCGGAGACCCACATCGTCTCGTTCCAGTCGGCAACGAAGTCGGAACCCTCGACCGAGTGCTTCGGAATGAGTGTTCCGAAGATCAGCTCATAGAGCGCCGACGGAGCGGCAAGGGTGTACTCGAACGTCTTGTCGCCGACGACGATGGACTCAGGAATGATGTCCTCGTACGTCGTCTTGTCGACCGGCAGTTCCGGATCCATGATCGTCTGGTACGTGAACTCGAAGTCCGCGCCCGTGATCGGGGTTCCGTCCGCCCAGACTGCCTCGTCCTTGAGGGTGTACCGGACGGTCATGGTGCCGTCTTCGTTCACCGTCACGCCGCCGTTGGCGGTGGTCGGCAGTTCGGTACCAACCTCAGGAATCAATTCGAGCGTGAACCCGTCGATCTCCTGGATACCGGTGATGTAGCCCTGCCCAATGATCGAGACGATGAAGTTGTCACCGCCGGGAGCGAGGGGGTTCAGGGTCGGGGGTTCCTGGTCGTCTGCAACGATCGCCTCGCCACCGTACGGCTTTTCTGGTTTCGCCTCGGTGGTCGTGGTGGTCGTCTCAGGCGCCGCAGTCGTCGTTGTCGTCTCTTCCGCTTCTGGTGCTGCGGTGGTCGTCGTCGTGGTCTCGTCATCGCCACCGCCATCGCTCGAGGAGCAGGCAGCCGCCACGAGGGCGAAAGCAATGAGAAGAACCAATAGCGCGACTGTGCGGCTACGCCACAATCGGGTCAAGGTGTGCCTCCTAGTTTCAGCGCGTTGGGTTCTCGGTCACCCCGAATCCCAGATGGGACTCAGGCCATCAACCACGTCAACCAGAGCGTGAAGACGGCAAAGGAAACAGCGATGCCCACGGTGAGGCGATCGAGATTCTTCTCGACCACCGTCGACCCGCCGACATTGCCACTACTCATCCCACCACCGAACATGTCAGAGACGCCACCACCTCGGCCCGCGTGAAGCAGGATCAAGAAGATGAGTGCCAGAGAGATCAGCAATTGGATGACGGCGACGATTCCGGTCAGCAACCTAGAACCCTTTCTCAGTGGCCCGTCAGGCGACGGACCGGTGGCCCGGAAGTATGCCGGTCTGCGAGCGCTAGTGCAAAAACAGCTGCCAGTACTTGCCAGTCGTCCCTGCCCCCGGGCGCTCCCCTATTTCCCCAGCGCCTGGCGAGCAACCGCTTCCGCCGCAGCGGCGGCCGCCTCCGGGTCACCCAGGTACTCACTCCCGAGCGGACGCAGGTCGGCGTCGAGGCGGTAGACGAGTGGAATCCCCGTGGGAATGTTCAGGTCGGTGATCTCTTCATCCGAGACATCGTCCAGGTGCTTGACGAGCGCACGCAGGCTGTTGCCGTGGGCCGCGACGAGAACGCGCTTGCCGGAGCGCATGGCGGGAACGATCTGGTCGTACCAGTACGGCAGCATCCGGTCGACCACGTCCGAGAGGCATTCTGTTGCGGGGGCGAGTTCCGGAGGCATCCAGGCATACTTCGGATCGTTGAGCGGATGGCGAGGGTCGCTGGTCTTGAGCGGTGGCGGCGGCGTCGTGTAGGAGCGCCGCCAGATGTGCACCTGCTCCGGCCCGTACTCATCCGAGGTCTGCTTCTTGTTCAGGCCTTGGAGCGCCCCGTAGTGGCGTTCGTTGAGGCGCCAGTGCTTCTCAACCGGAATCCACGCCAGGTCCATCTCGTCGAGCGCGACTGCGGCGGTGTTGATGGCGCGGCGCAGGAGGGACGTCTGCACAACGTCGAACGACAAGTCGGCATCTGCCATGAGACGTCCGGCGGCCTTTGCTTCCTCGACGCCTTGTGCTGAGAGCGGAACGTCGGTCCACCCGGTGAACACGTTCTCCAGGTTCCACAGGCTCTGTCCATGACGCAGGAGCACCAGCGTGTATTCCATATCAAACCTTTCCGGTTGGTCGGTCTTCAGTCTGCCACGACGGGGTGGCACGTGAGTTGGTAGAGGGTCCAGAGTGGCGTCCGCAATCCGGCCCAGGGGCCTGATCTCGTGTTGAGCCGCGCCTCGTCACCCAACGGGAGGAGCTCTTCGTGCCTCCCGCGATTCGAACGAATCGCCCTCGCGATCGCCTCGCGGGCGACGTCTTCGCCATCTTCGGTGTTCCCGTCGTCGTCCTCCACCACGGCGACCGTGAGCGAGAGCGCGACCCGCGCCGAGGCCAAGTCTGCATCGACTTCGATCTCAGCGGCGGCGTCGCATTCGCGCAACTCGTCGAGGACAGCATCAACATGTGGTCTCAGCCCCTCGTCGGTCCCCCAGGGAATCCGCCGTCGTACGACGAAATCTCCGCGAACCCGCCAGAGCTCTTCGGTCACACCCAGTAGCGAACGACGGAAGCGAACGTATCTGGGTCGAGGCTTGCACCGCCGACCAGGCCACCGTCGATGTCCTTCTTGGCCATCAATCCGGCGACATTGCCGGGGTTCATCGAACCACCGTAGAGAATCCGGGTCGACTCGGCAGCGTCACCTGCGACATCCCCGATCGTGGACCTGACGAACGTCGCCATGGCGCCTGCATCGTCATCCGAAGCCGTGCGACCAGTTCCGATCGCCCAGATCGGCTCATAGGCCACGACCATTCCTGCGATCTGCTCGGCCGTCAGTCCGGCGAGTCCGGCCTTGACCTGGCTCCCGATCTTGTCTTCGGTGACGCCGGCTTCACGCTCTTCTTCCGTCTCGCCGCAACAGAGGATGGGCGTCATCCCAGCGGCGAGCACAGCCTTGACCTTGCGGTTGACGTCCTCGTTGGTCTCGCCGAAGATCTCGCGACGCTCGGAGTGTCCGACAATCACGTAGGTGACCGAAAGCGCCGCGAGCATGTCGGGAGCGATCTCACCGGTGTACGCACCCTTTGCTTCCCAGAAGACGTTCTGGGCGCCGAGGCGGATCTGAAGGTGGTCGGTCTCGATCACGGTCTGTGCCGACCGCAGGGCGGTGAACGGCGGGCAGACGGCCACGTCGACGCGTTGGTAGTCGGCGGCGTCGAGGCGATAGCTCAGCTTCTGCACCATCTGGATCGTCTCCAGATGCGTGGCGTTCATCTTCCAGTTGCCGACGATCAGGTCCTTGCGCATGTCAACTCCATCTCTCGAGTGCTGCGATGCCTGGCAGGTTCGTTCCCTCGAGGATCTCGAGACCCGCTCCGCCACCGCTTGAAACAAATGAAACCTCGTCGTCTCGCTCCAGGAGACGCAAGGCGGCGACCGAATCGCCCCCGCCGACGACGGTGTACCCGCCAGACGACGCGACCGCTTCGGCAATTCCGGCCGTTCCGTTGCGGAAGGCCTCCCATTCGAAGACGCCCATCGGACCGTTCCAGAAGACGCTCTCGGCCTCTTCGATCACGGCGCCGAATCGGCGAATGGTCTCTGGCCCGATGTCGAGACCCATCATCCCGTCAGGGATCCCGGTTCCCGGCACCACCTCGTGGACGGCATCAGCAGCGAAGCGATCCGCCACGACAAGATCATCTGGGAGCACGATCTTCTCCCCACCTGGAGCATCAAGGATTTGCCTGACGACGTCGATCATCGACTCTTCCACGAGAGAATCGCCAACGCGATATCCGCCGGCCTTGAGCAGCGTGAAACACATGCCCCCGCCGACCAGCATGAGGTCGACGGTCGGAAGCAGGTGCTTGATCACGTCGAGCTTGTCCGACACCTTCGCCCCACCCAGGATGACCACGTAAGGGCGTTCCGGATCGCCGAGGAGGCGTCCAAAAGCTTTGATCTCTCCCTCGAGCAGTCGACCTGCAGCGGAGGGGATGCGTTCAGCGACGCCGACGTTCGACGCATGAGCCCGATGGGCTGTGCCGAACGCATCGTTCACGAACACATCGGCGAGCGCCGCGAGGCCCGATGCGACCTCCGGGTCGTTCTTTGACTCACCCGGCTCGAACCGGGTGTTCTCGAGGACGACGACGGCACCTTCCGGAGCATCTGCGATCAGGGCCTCGACCTCGGCCCCGTACACCGCGTGTGCCTGAACGACCGGGAATCCCCCGAGTTCGCCGAGGCGCTCGCTCACGGGCGCCATACTGAACGCGGGATCCACGCCCTTGGGACGGCCGAGGTGGCTCGCGACGATGACGCGTGCCCCTCGCTGTCTCAGGACCTCGATCGTCGGGAGGCTCGCCCTGATCCGGAAGTCATCAGCGACCGTGCCCTCGTCCAGCGGAACATTGAGATCCGACCGGACGAGGACACGCTTGCCTTCGACGTCGAGACTATCGAGCGTCGGGAGGGCCACGTCAGCCCAGTTTGCGCGCGAGTTCAACGAGGCGGCACGAGTAGCCCATCTCGTTGTCGTACCAACCGAACACCTTGACCAACCCATCAGTGACGATCGTCGACAGAGAGTCGAAGACCACCGAGTGGGAATCACCAATGATGTCGGTGGATACCAGGGGCTCCTCGGAGTACAGGAGGATGCCCTTGAGCGGTCCTTCTGCCGCGGCCTTGAAGGCAGCGTTGACTTCCTCAACCGTGACGTCGGTCTTCTCAACCGTCACCACGAGGTCGGTAATCGACCCGTCCGGCACCGGCACCCGCAGCGACGTTCCCGAAATCTTCCCTGCCATCTCTGGGATGACCTTGCCGACGGCGCTGGCTGCACCGGTCGAGCTCGGGATGATGTTCACCGCAGCAGCGCGTGCACGGCGCGGGTCCTTGTGAACGAGGTCGAGAATGCTCTGATCGTTCGTGTAGGCATGCACGGTCGTGAGGGAACCCTGCTTGACCGTGAACTCGTCGTTGAGGACCTTGATCATCGGAGCGACGCAGTTGGTCGTGCACGAGGCGTTCGAGATGATCTTCTGGGTCGAAGGATCGAGTCCGTCATCGTTGACGCCGAAGACCACCGTGTAGTCCGGGTCGCCCATCGGTGCCGAGACGATCACGAACTTGGCGCCTGCCTCGAGGTGCTTCGATGCTGCCTCGTGGGTACGGAACACACCGGTGGACTCGATGACGACATCGACCTTCAGGTCGGCCCACGGAAGGTTGGCCGGATCGCGCTCGGCGAACACCTTGATGCGGTCACCGTCGACGACAAGCTCATCACCATCGAGGACGACGGAGCCGGGATACGGGCCATGCACGGAGTCGTGCTTGAGCAGATGCGCGAGCATCGCCGCGTCGGACAGGTCGTTGATGGCGACGATATCAATACCGGCAACGTCCTTCTTCAACTTCGCGAAGGTCGCGGCGACGTTGTCCAGGTCGCTGATGTCGGCTTCCGTCAGCGTCTGCCGCATGTTGGCCCAGGCATCGTTGCCCTTGGACGCGCGAACGAAGTTGCGGCCGATACGACCGAAACCATTGATTGCTACTCGCATGGTGACCTCCCTGGGGGTCTGTGGTTATGTGCGAACAAGTCCCCGGAGGACTTCGCCAAGACGGGTTGGGTCGTGTGACGGTCGCTCGACAGTTCGGTCGAGCAGGTCCGCCATCACAACATCGGCGCCATATGTGGCAGCCGCCTCTGCGTCGATGCCGACCGCCTCGAGAGGCGGCGCAACGAACACCGGAGAATCGGATGCAACGATAGCACTGGGTGGGCGCACACCGGTTGTCCGGAGGAGCGAGTCGAGATGGTCGACGGCGTCCATGCCGAGCGTCTCTCCGTCCTGCGTGACGATGTTCGCGATGTACACCAGCGAGGCGGATGAACGGTTGATCGCATCGACAATTCCCGGCACCACGAGGGTGGCGGCGATCGACGTGTACAGGCTCCCTGGACCGAGGACGATCTGGTCGGCGACTTCGACGGCGGCAACGGCAGTCTCCGTCACCGGCGCGTCGCCTGGGATGACGCGAACGGCCGTTACGGTGCCACGGGCGAGCGAGACATTCACCTGTCCCCGAACCTCTGCCCCATCGATGTCGGCCGCAAGTTGGAGATGCCACGGGGAGGCCGGGATGACCGACCCCAGCGCTCCAAGAAGGCGCTCGGACGATCGGAGGGCGCCTTCGAACGATCCCTCGATCTCCGCGAGCGCGGCGATAATGAGGTTCCCGAGCGAGTGGCCGCGCACGTCGGCTCCCTCGAATCGGTACTCGAATAACCGGCGCCAGACCGAATCGTCCGGTGTCAAGGCGACCAAAGACTTGCGGATGTCCCCGGGCGGCGGAATGTCGAGATGGGGAGAGAGTCGGCCCGAGGATCCGCCGTCGTCGGCAACCGTGACAATGGCGTCGATCCTGCCGGCATAGCCCCGGATCGCTTCGAGCGCCCGTGCCAACCCCTTCCCTCCCCCGATGGCCACCACATGGGGGCCGCGGCGGACGATGTCGAGCGCTTCGAGGAGCGCCTCCGGTTCAACGCCGGTTGGCATTGGAGCCGTCCACGCCGGCGTCGCGGTGGTGGACGGTCACATCTCGATCCTCAGAGCGGAGGTGGGCACCGATGGCCTCGGCGATCGCGACCGATCGATGCCGACCGCCGGTGCAGCCGACTCCGATCGTCAGATAGGCCTTGCCCTCGCTCTCGTAGTGAGGGATCAGAAAGTCGAGGATGTCCGAGACCTTGCCAAGGAACTCCTCGGCCTCCTCGAACGAGAACACGTAGTCGCTCACGCTCTCGTCGAGGCCGGTGAGCGGCCTCAATTCGGGCTGCCAATGGGGGTTGGGGAGGAACCGCGCATCGAATAGAAGGTCAACGACGCGCGGGACACCTCGCTTGAAACCAAACGAAGTGACATCGATCTGCATGCTGCGCTCGGGCAGGCCGCGAGCGAACGCATTCCTGAGACGATCCCCGAGTTGGTGGACGTTGAGATCTGATGTGTCGGCAATCAAGTCGGCCAACCCGCGGATGTCGAGCATGTTCACCCGCTCCTCCGCGATCGACTCGTCCAGCGTCGGCGCCGCGAACGGGTGCGGTCGACGCGTCTCTTCGAACCGTCGGATGAGCACCCGATCATCGGCATCGAGGAAGAGGACCGTCGTCTTCAGGCCCATCTGGCGGAGCAGCTTGATAGCTTCTGATAGCTGCAGAGCAGTGACACCGCCACGCGTATCGACGACAACAGCGAATCGAGTACGTGATTCGTCGCCCACGCCCGACCGTCGGACGACGTCGACGATTAGATCGGCTGGCAGATTGTCCACGACGAAGTACCCGAGATCCTCGAGCACGTTCGAGGCATGCGAGCGTCCGGCCCCCGACATCCCGGTGATGACGACGACGTGCGGTTCGGTGCGGATCGGTTCATCCATGGAGGTTCTCCCAGAGTGCTGACGCCACACTATCGGGAAGGACCTCGGCGAGGTTCTCTTTCGATGCGGCGCGGATCTGCTTCAGCGATCCGAACCGCCGGATCAACGCCTTCTTCCTCGTCGGCCCGATGCCGGCGATGTCATCGAGCACCGAATCGACCATCTTCTTCCCGCGCAGCGTGCGGTGATAGGTGATGGCGAACCGGTGTGCTTCGTCACGGACACGCTGCAGGAGATACAGCGACTCCCTCCCCTTCGGGATGCGCACCGGATCGGGCCTGCCCGGCACGTAGACCTCTTCAAGCCGTTTGGCGAGGCCGACCGCAGGGATGTCCAGCCGCAGGTCCGAGAGCACCGCGACCGCACGGCCCAACTGCCCCGCTCCGCCGTCTACCACAATGAGCGACGGCGGATACGCGAAGCGGCCGCGTTCGTCGACCGGCTGGTCTCGCTCGGAGAGGTAGGCGGTGAGGCGGCGGCGCAAGACTTCCTCCATAGCGGCGAAGTCGTCCTGACCAGTGACCGTCCGGATCTTGAATCGCCGATAGTCGCTCTTCTTCGGGAGGCCATCTTCGAAGACCACCATCGACGCGACGGTGTTGGTGCCCTGGATTGTCGAGATGTCGTAGCACTCGATGCGCAGCGGCGGCGTCGGGAGGTCGAGGGCGATCTGGAGATCGTTGAGGGCACGGGCACGGGCGTTGTGGTCGGTGTGCCGTTTCAGCCGGTGGCGGTTGAACTCCTCGGCAGCGTTCTCGGCGGCCGTCTCGAGGACCCGTCGCTTCGCTCCGCGCTGTGGCACACGGAGCGAGACCGCGCTCCCCCTGCGCTCGGCCAGCCATGCCGTCCGCACCTCGGCGTCGTCCGGCAGCGCCTGGACGAGGACCTCCTTCGGCGGTCGCTCACTCCCGTAGACCGCCGTCAACAGGATGCCGATGAGCGACGCCGTGTCGACCTCCTCGACACGATCGACGACCGTCGCCCTGCGTCCCGTGATGCGGCCCTTGCGGATATTGAGCACGACGAGCGCCGCCTCCAACTCGTCTTCCGCCACGGCAATGACATCGAAGTCGTCAGGACGCTCGGTCACGAGTTCCTGACGTTCCGTGGCACTGGAGACCGCGCTCAGCTGGTCGCGAGCCCTCGCTGCGTGCTCGTACTCCTGCGCCGCGGCTGCGGCTTGCATCTCCGCGGTCAGCCGTTCGACAACGGTCGTTGCATCTCCTGCGAAGAACGACGCCATGCCGTCAACGAGCTCCTGGTAGCCCTCCGCGTCGATTTCGCCGACGCACGGCCCTGCGCACTTCTCGATGTGGAACAGCAGGCAGGGCCGTCCGGCAGTCGCATGCCGTTTGAACTTGGCGTCGGTGCACGTGCGGATCGGGAACGTTCGCAGCATGAGGTCAAGCGTCTGACGGATGGCGTACGCATGCACATACGGACCGAAGTACTGCGTGTCCCTCCGTCGCTTCCCACGGACGACCATGGCGCGCGGCCACTCCTGCGAAACCGTCAGCGCGAGATAGGGGAAACTCTTGTCGTCGCGGAGGCGGATGTTGAACCGCGGCTGGTGCTCCTGGACGAGCGAAAACTCGGTCATCAGCGCCGCCACCTCGGATGGCGTCACGATCCAGTCGACGTCGGCAGCGGCGTCCACCATGATGGCCGTCTTGCCGCGAACGTCGGAACCGAAGTAGTTGGCGAGGCGCTTGCGCAACGACTTGGCCTTGCCGACGTACAGCACGGCGCCGTGCTCATCGCGGAAGAGATACACCCCCGGACTGTCCGGGATCTCGGATGGAGACGGTCGCCGAATCATGCCCCGATGCTATCGGCGACAGCCCACGCAACTGACGACCGGTGACTGGCGACTGGCGACTGGCGACCTATGCCGCTGCCGTGCGCCGGTGCAGGATCGCGTCGAGCGTGCGGTCGGAGAGATAGATCGCCCGTTCGCGCAGAAGACGAACTTCGCCTTCGCCCATCCATGGCGGCGGTGCGTCGTAGACATCCACCTCGGGCACGACCGCGCTGATGTCGGCGGTGGACCTGGCCCGCACGCAGCCCCAGACCTGTCCGGTGCCGTATTCGTACGCTACGAGATGGTCCGTCATCGTGGGCCTCCGTGGTATCCGTTCCACGGATTCATCGGCATTCTGGATGTCTGACTTGAGTCAGCGCCGCCATCGCATGCCGAGAAAGCGAGGGATGTCCTCCTGACCGCGGTACGACGGCTCACGTTCGATGGCGGCAGCACCGAGCGGTGCCTCGATCGCCTCTTCCAAACGCCACCCGGAATCGGCCGCGGCGGTCAGGAGGTCTCCGACCGGGCGGTGAAACATCGTGACGGTCTGGGAGCCGGCGGGAACATCACTCGCTCCATGATCGAGGTAGGCGCCCCACCTCCAGAAGACGTCGAGGTCGGGATCCATGAACGGCCCGGAGTTCGGTGCCGTGAAGATCGGATGGTTGATGATCACCACGAGTTGCCCACCGGTGCGTACGACCCGAGCGGCCCCAGCGAAGAACGCCGCTTCGTCCTCGATCAGGTCGAGGACGAATACGGAGTACGCGGTGCCGATTGCATCGTGGCGTACCCAGTTCATCGCGGGCAGTTCGCACACGGCGACCGGATGATCGTCGGCGACTTCACGCAGCAGGTCTGCGGCTCGGTCGCATCCGATCACACTCCCGATGTCGCTGCCGAACCGTCTGAGCCACTGACCGTCGCCGCATCCGAGTTCGAGGATCGGATCGGGGGGTTCGCCGAGCAGTCGATCCAGCATCGGAGCGATGTCGTCCGCGTAGACCGGATCGGTCGCCACCTCGTCCTTCCACCATTGCGCGATGTCATCCCAATTCGCGACCGCTTCGCTCATTCGCCACCCCTGTTCGATCTGATGTCCCGACGTGCCGCGACGCCCCAGGCGGCCAGCATCAGGAGCGAGACTGCCGTGAGGACGATGCCGGCGTACTCGGCCCAGCCGCGCGAGAACTCGAGCACGACATGCTCCGACGTCGGAACCACGACCATGAGAGATGGCGCCGCCCGATACGGACCGGTCGCCCCGTGCGCGGTCCAATTGGGGAAGTACGAGACCTTCACGAAGTGGGGGACGCCGATCGCTGTGGTCGAGAACGAGATGCGTCCGTTGTCGATGACGATGTCGCTCACCGCTCCCGAACTCTCGATCGCCGGTGCCACCGACACGCGGTCGTCGAGGGAGGAGATACGCGGCCACTCCGCCGGACCGTCATTCACCAGCCATCGGTCGAGATGGCCAAGGTCGTCGTACCACGACAGCGAGACGTCCGCGAAGCCGGTCTCCCCCGACCAGACTGACGGCGTGAACGCCGCAACGTCGACGAGGTCACTCTGCGGAAGCTCGAACACGTTCCATGGCGGCACCGACGCCAGGGGAACGAGGCCGGCAGCGCGGGCCGCGGCGGCAGCCTCCTCGGTGAACGAGACGTAGTAGGTGACCCCGTAGACCGCCATGTGAGCGATGCCTCGTTCGAAATCCATCGCGTGGTACGGAAGGCCCTCAATCCGCTCGGCGCCCACCAGTCCGAGTTCGCCGGCGTTGATGAGGTTGAACGGGGTCGTCAATGACGACTCTTGATACACCCCCGCCATCGTTGGGTGATCGGGACTCCAATACGGGAACAGCATCAGCGCCAGCTCTGTCCCGTACCGGTGCATGTCGGCGTTCTCCTCCCACATGACGCGCCCCGGTGGAAGATCATCAACCGTGTGCATCAACGCGGAGTACTCGTCGAAGTCGGCCTTGCCCTGGTATCCATCGAAGTCCCAGTCAACCCAGTGAGTCACGTCGCCCATGGAGACCACGATGAGGAAGGCCACACCTACGACCGCGAGTATCGCGTAGCGAGCCGCGGCGTTCCCGGCCCCACTGCGAAGTCTCCCCAGGGAGACGACGCCCAGACCGACGGCAATACCGGCAAAGAGGTACATGCCCAGGTACCAGTAGGGCAACAGACGCCCATTGTTGATCAATCCAACATCGAGCCGAGGAAGGATGAGGTAGCCGACCGCTGGAACGACCACAAGACCGAGCAGCAACCCAACACGATCCTTCCGAACGACGCACCAGACAATTCCGATAGCACCGAGCACGAGTGCTGGGGCGAGGTCTCCCGGCACGGCGCCCTCCGATCCCAGGAGGCCGGTCACAGGAGTCCACCTCATGTCGGTTGTCATGGAGCGGAGAACGCCAACCAGGAACGGAACCGACCAGAAGGCGGAGAGCCCGAACCCCAACAACCACGACCCAGCGACGGTTCGAGCGGTGCGCCTTCGGAAGAGCCACGGGATCGCGATCGTGACGACCACAATCGTGGTGACGACGTGCGAGAGCGTGACCAAGGCGAGGATCACTCCCGGCCAGACGGTGAAACGACTCCCGTCCTTCATGTCGCGAGCGATGAGCCCCAGATACAGGATTCCCAGGGCCAGCGACCACGAGAACGAAAACTCGCCGGTGAGCGTGGACTTGATGTTCCCCCCGAAGATGTCATAGCTCTCCATGAAGACGAAGACCGCGCTCCCGGACGCCGCCACCGCCGCGACGAGACGGGCGAACCCCATCCACCGCACGAAGAAGTACGTGACCACCGGGAGAGCGACCACGCCGGCTGAGATCACAATCTTCAGCGCGATCCCGGCTGGCAGCACCAATCCGAGAAGCGCCGCCGTCGTCATTGGCAGGGGGAAGTAGAAGTACATGGCCGGGAATCCCGCGAACCAGGCATCGCTCCAGCCGGCAATCAGCCCCGACGGCAGAAGAACATGGCGGATGATCTGTGGCATCAGCACGTGAGCGCCGACGTCGCCGCCCGTCGGCGTATTGTCCACGAGCAGCGTCGGGAAATGCAGGGCCGCTGCGCCGGCGCCGCTTCCCAGGAATCCCGCCATGACGAACAGCATCAGCAGGG
>Ga0316197_10001786_pt1 | contig 15287 bp, 12 predicted proteins | sample OudBiesiAoxic_MG_FD_204939 | JGI IMG/M metagenome (GOLD analysis project Ga0316197, IMG submission 204939) | Coastal sediment microbial communities from Oude Bieten Haven, Netherlands - site A oxic | ecosystem: Environmental > Aquatic > Marine > Coastal > Sediment | place: Netherlands...
TGGTTCTATGCCACCTTTACCAACTATGATATTATTTATAGTTCTTCTTGGGATTTTTGCAGTAGGTGCTCCAGGAGTTCCAGGAGGTACTGTAATGGCATCTATTGGAATAGTGTTGTCTGTTTTAGGTTTTGATGCTACTGGAGTAGCATTGGTTTTAACTATTTTTGCAATACAAGATAGTTTTGGAACAGCTTGTAATGTTACAGGAGACGGAGCTTTAGCTCTTATTTTAGATGGGTTATTCAAAAAAAAATCAAAGAGGGAAATGGCATAGACTTAATTTCTAAAAAAAGTACTATAATATAAATTTAAAAGGAGGACGATTCAAGTAGAAAATCTACTTATGAATCTCCTCCTTTTTATAATTAAAGAAAAGGAAAGGAAAAAAAATACAGTAAGAGGTAAGAGATGATGAGTTTAAATCTAAGATGATCTGTGTAATCTGAGACAAAAATAGATTCTAAGGGTGTCACCCTTAACGGACTCCATTTCTTTTTATCTGTCGAGATCAAAGGGTTTTCTGTGTATCTCGGTAGAGATCCGCGTTCTATAGATTTTAGTATTCTCTTAGTGAGCTTTGTGGAGTAAGGCACAATTGTCATTGTAGGAACAGTACTGCTGAAGTATAACGACTATAAACTTCGATTATGGTCTTAATAAAAAAAGGAGGAGATTATGCATAAATTAATAATAGTCATATTGATATTAACTCTGCTATCGGCTTGTAGTGACAAAAAAGAAGTAGATTTAAAAGATCATTCTTTAGAAAATTTTTCCCTTGGAAATTATCTAGGGGAATGGATTGAGGTGGCTAGAACAGACAACAAATTTGAAAGGGGACTCACTCAAGTGACTGCTAATTATTTCAAAGAAGGTAATAAAATTAGGGTTGTCAATAGGGGATGGAGTGAAGAAAACCAAAAATGGAGTGAAAGCCGGGGGTATATAAAAGAAACTCCTAAATTAGGAAGATTAAAGGTATCTTTTTTTAGACCATTTTATGGAAGCTATGACGTTCTTCATGTGGATAAAGAGTATAAATATGCTTTAGTTGGAGGAGGAGCCAGTAAATATTTGTGGATATTAAAAAGAAAAGATGCAGAGATATCGGAGGAGTTATTAACAAAATATTTAGATACTGCTAAAAACTTAGGATATGATACAGAAGGAATGATCTTCATGAAAAAATAGAGCTATCATAGCTCTATTTTTATTAAAATATCTTTGGAAAAAATGAACCCTCCTAGTATTTCTAATGACTAGGAAGGTCTATTTATTTTCTTTTTAAAATTAGATAGGTGGCGGATAAAATCATCCCTCCTCCTATAATGGTGGAGATTCCTGGCATCTCATTAAAAAATAGACCTCCTAATATAACAGCTCCTAATGGATCTATATAGGATAACACTCCTACATGCTGAACTTTTATTCTTTTTATCCCTTCAAAATAGAGATTTAATGCTATACATGTATGGATAACGCCGACTACAATCATTGAAATTATAGATACAGTATCAAATTTTTTGATATGCCTAATGGCGGGTAAAAAAATTAAGGAGGAGATTCCCATTTGGAATAAACTAATCTTGTGGGATGGGACATCTTTTAGTTTTTTTACACTGATTGTGACTAATGCATAAAAAAATGCAGCTATTAATCCATATCCAACACCTATAATATTAAAACCACTTTCTTTTTGAGAACCCATCAAAGTCATTAAAATAATCCCTGAAAAACTTAATCCCACTGCAATTAAAGTTTTTTTATTGATACTTTCCTTCAATAAAAAAACAGAAAGAAGGGTAACTAAAACAGGTGCTACATAGTAACTCATTGTTGCAGAAGCAATAGTTGTAGTTTTAATTGATCGAAAAAAGAATAGCCAGTTGAGAGCAATAAATAATCCACTCATAGAAAGGATAGAATATTCTTTAAAGGATAATTTGTTGCTAGTAGTATCTTTCTTTTTTATAAGTTTTAATATTCCCAAGACTATAAATGCTATAAATACTCTAAAAAAAACGATAACCTCTGGAGGTTGATCGATATATCGTACAAATATCCCAACACTTCCCCATATAATCATTGATGATATCATCAATAGATATCCGATGTTCATAATTTTACTCCTCTTAAATTTTATATTTAGGCGTACTATACCATAAATATAAACTTTGAGCTATGAAAATATATTGAATAAAAAAAGTGCCACCAAAAACTGTAGGAGTTAAAGGTGGTATTTTTTTATTTATGAAACAATTATTTTAACATTAATTCTTTTATTTTCTCTATAAATGAGTCTATTTCACTTTTTAAGGTATCAAAATTTGTTACTAATCTAGCCATATTAGATTCCTCATTTTCAATATAAAAATACATAAAATTTTGTAATTCTTTATTAATTTTTTTTGGAAATTTTACATACATAATATTTCCAGAAGGTTTTTGAACTATCTCTATTCCATTTATTTTTGACAACTCTTTTACTAAATATTCTGCATTTTCATTGGCAATTATAGCATTTTCAAGCCATAGATCATCTTTTAATATTGTTAAATATTGTCCAGATATAAATCTCATTTTAGATTGTAATTGGAGGTTTTGTTTTCGTATATAGTCAAAATCTTCAGGTGCAGACCCGTTAAAAAATACAGCAGCTTCTCCAAACATTATTCCATTTTTAGCCATTCCAAAACTCAATGCATCGATTCCAGAGGAATATGTCAATTCCTTGAGAGATACATTTAAAAATGCAGCGGCATTAGATATTCTAGCCCCATCCATATGAACTTTCAGACCATTTTCATGGGCAAAAGATGTTAATTCTTTTAATTCTTCAACAGTATAGACTGCTCCCATTTCAGTAGGCTGACTTATGGATATTACTTGAGGTTTAGGAAAATGATAACTCTCTTTAAAATATAAATAAGGTTTAATACCATCGATGGTTATTTTTCCATCAGTTGTGTCTACAGGGAGTAATGTTATATTTGCTATTTTTGATGCAGCTCCACTTTCATGAGTTAATATATGAGCCATATTACTACAAATTACAGCTCCATAATTATTTGTTAGACTGTCTAAGATAGTTATATTAGTTCCTGTACCATTTAACATAAAATATACTTTATTAGCTCCTAATTTTTCTATGATTATCTTCTTTCCTAAATCTGTATATTCATCGGTACCATATGCACCTTGGTGTCCATTATTTATTTTTATAATCTCTTCTAAAACTTTTGGATGTGCTCCAGAAAAATTATCACTTGCAAATGTTTTATTCATTTTTTCCCTCCGTATTTATAAATTTTTTTTAATTAAAATAATAGGTCTAGATATATTTTTTCCCCCACTGGTTTAAAGTATCTAGAATAATTTTTAGATCATCTCCCTTAGGTGTTAGCTTATATTCTACTTTAGGAGGAATTTCAGGATATATTTTCCTTGTGATTATTGCTTCCTTTTCTAAACTTCTCAATCTTTCAGTGAGTGTTTTTGGACTTATACCGTTTAAAAGGTGTAATAACTCATTAAACCTTAGTTTGTCTCCCATAAGGTTTTTGATTATTAAAAATGTCCATTTATTTCCTAAAATTTTAAGTGTTTCCTCTATTCTACATCCTTTTGAATATATTTTATCCATATATCTCTCCTCCGATTTCTTTATTTATATTAAGTATAATATAAAGGTGATAAAGAATCAACACTTTCCTAAATGAAACTATATAACTAAATGGAAACTACTTCACATAAAATCTTTTAAATGATATTCTTAGATGAGAGTAAAATAAAAAATAAAATGATCTAAAGGTGAGTATAATTTTTTGATATAATCACTTTTAATTAAGAGATGATGGTATATATGAATTTTAATAGTTGTTAGTTAGTTACGGAGGGTAAAATATGAAAAATAATGCTTTAATTCTTGAAGGTGGAGGTATGAGAGGAATTTTTACGTCGGGTGTTTTAGATGCTTTTTTAGAAAAGGATATCCATCTACCTTATGTTATTGGTGTTTCCATGGGAGCTTATACTGGTGCATCGTATATAACCAATCAAAAATGTAGGAATAAAGAAGTCCTCATAGAATGTATGCTTAGTGATGATTTCTTTGACATAAAAAGGGTTTTTACCAATGAGTGTATCTTACATTCTGATTTTGTTTTTGTCATGATGAATAAATTTAAAAATCCTTTTGATTACTGTGCTTTTAATAGAAGTACTAAAAGATTTTTAGCAGTAGCAACAAATGTTCAGACTGGTCGACCTTGTTATTTTGAAAAAGATAAGATAAATTGTTTTGAAAAAACTTTAAAGGCATCTTGTGCTTATCCTGGGTTGACAGATTTTGTCAAAATTAATGACAATGACTATATCGATGGAGGAGTTTCGGATCCAATACCTTATAAAAAAGCTCTCCTTGATGGAAATAAAAAGTTATTGATCGTTTTAACTCATCCAAAAGGATATGTTGAAAGATCCCCTTGGTATCTCAATGCCTCATCTGTAGTCTATAAAAAATATCCTAATTTAGTTGAGATTTTAAAGAAAAGACATGAAAAATATAATAAAACTTTGGAGGAGCTAGAAAAATTAGAAGAAAAAGGAATTGCGTATCTAATAAGACCTGATACAGAAGTCTCTATATTAACTAGAGATTTTGAAAAATTAAACAAAAGTTACAATGAAGGTTATGAAAAAACTATAAAAAAAGCCCAAGAGATCAAATTATTTTTAAATAGATAAAAAATAAAAATTTTATATTTAGTTTTAATAATATTAATTTTATAAGTAAAAACAGAGAGAGAATCTATAAGGATTATCCCTCTATTTTTATATTAATTAGCTTTTTTTAGATTTTTTTGTTATTCTTATGGCTAGATTTGGAGATTCTGTTATTGAGTTCATTTGATCACTCCTAATTTATTATATATGATGTATCACAACATATTTATATTTGTAATTTGAAGTTTTTAATCTATTCTGTTATTATGAAAATAATACTATATTATTTTGTTTAGAATAAAAAAAATAGGTGATCAAGGAAAAATTCTAAAAAAGGGGTGTTTTATGAATAAATTATTATTATCAATTTTTATTTTATTGAATGTTTCAATTTATGGAACAGAAAATTTAAATATTAGATTAAATAAAAGTGAAAAAAAATGGATTTCAGAAAATAAGAATAAGAGTATAACGATTTATTTAGATAAGGATAGGGGGATATTAAACTATCATTCTGAGGGAGAAAGAAAAGGTTTTTTCCCTAATATAATTAAGCTATTAGAGAAAAACACAGGATTAACTTTTAAAATAATTGATGAAGATACTGAAATATTTGAGAGTTCTGTAGATTTAGGAGTTCCTGATATAGTAATGGGAGTAGAAGACTATAAAAGGAATACTAAAGAATATAAATATATAAAGACACCTATTGAATTAGATGGAATTGCAATTACCAGAAAAGATTATCCTCCCATTGATTTTAAAGAAGATAATTTTGGGAAAAAAATTGTCTATGAAGAGGGAGATCAGATAAAAAATAAAATACTAAAAAAATATGGAAATCTAGTTACGTTGATATCTAAGCCAAACCAACAAGAAGCTATAGAAGCAGTATTATCCAAGGAAGCAGATATTTATATTGAAGATTATCAGGAGGCATTAAAATATCTAATCGAAAATCAAAATAATAATGTAAAATTGAATTATTTTTCAAAAGTTATTAAAACTGATTATTATATTGGAGGAAAAGCAGAGCTCCAGATTTTGATAGATATAATAGAGAAAATTTTTAATAATAAAGATTTGACTATGAAATTTTTTCATGAAGAAACACTAAGTTATACGAAAAATAAGTTAAAAATATCCAGTGATATTGAAGAATATATTGAGAATAGAAAAAAAATAAAAGTTTCACTTCCTTCTTTTGAAGAATTTCCACAACTTTATCATATCAATGAAAATGAGGTTCCAGAAGGGTTTTTAAACAATTATTTCTATGAAATTGCTAAAATATTAGGGACAAAAATAGAATTTGAAAAAGGAAATCAAGATTTTGATATAGATCCATTTATACTGAGCATCAATGGAGAAGAATTAATCTCTGCAAATAAAAAGATACTCATAACAGAACCCTATACACAAATGCCATTATTGATTTTTAGTAATAGTGATGAAGGTTATATTCCTTATTTTGATAATTTAAAAAAATATCGTATAGCTGTAGTAAATAATTCTTTTATTGAAAGATATCTTTTATACAAAGGATTAGGAGGCAATCTAATAAGGTTAAAAAATTTAGAAGAAGTATTAGAGGCTGTAGATTCTAAAAAAGCAGATATTTTAATAGGTGATTTACAACAAATTAATTACTTTTCAAAATTATATAATATAAAAAATTTACAAGTTGCAGGAACAATACAAGATAAAATAGAATTAAGTTTTGGAGTATCTAAAGAGGAAAAAACCCTTTATTTTTTAATAAATTCATTTAATAATAAGTTTTCTTATAGGATAAAAAGAAATAAAAATGAATTTTTTATAAATAAAGTGGAGATAGCAAAAGATTATAAGGTATCAATAATAATTTCCCTAATTTCAATTTTTTCATTGTGTATTATTTATAATCATTTAAGAAAATTTAAAGAGGTTTCTAAAAAACTAACAAAATTAACAATTGGTTTAGTTGAAACTTTGGAAAATGCCAATACATTCAATGATGAAGATACTGGTTCTCATATTAAAAGAATAAATAAATATTCCAAATTTTTAGCCAAAGAACTTCAATTAGAACCTGTATTTATAGAAAAAATAGAACTCTATGCTTCTTTACATGATGTAGGAAAAATAGGAATACCCGATAATATATTAAAAAAACCTGGAAAATTAACAGAGGAAGAATTTGAAACAATGAAAACTCATGTGGAAATAGGATATAACATTATGAAGGATTTAGAAATTAGTCAAGTGGCTTTAAACATAGTCAGATATCATCATGAAAAATGGAATGGGGCAGGATATGGAAAAGGTCTAAAGGGAAAAGAAATACCAATTGAAGCTAGAATAGTGGCATTGGCAGACGTATATGATGCTCTCAGACAAAAACGAATTTATAAGGATGCGTTTACCCATGAAAAATCTGTAGAGATAATAAGGTCTGAAAGTGGAAAACATTTTGATCCTGAACTTGTTAAAATTTTCATAAAAAAACATAAAGCTTTTGAAATAATTTTTGATGATAATTAAAAAAAGAGAGAAATAAGGGGAGAGAGATGGAAGAAAGAAAATTTTATAAATTAATAAGACATATAAAACAGGAAATAAAAACAGGTGATTTAAAAAATGGATCTCAAATAGATCCAGAACGTACCCTAGCTGAAAATTTAAGTATTGGAAGATCATCAGTCAGGGAAGGGATCAAGATTTTGGAAATAATTGGGTTGATTGAGAGTAAAAGAGGGGGAGGAAACTATATTACTAATGATTTCAAAAAGATGTTATGTAATCCATTATCTCTAGCTTTTGAACTACAAAATGGAAAAATAAGAGATGTTATTGAACTCAGAAAGATGCTAGAACTATCTAATGTAGAATTTATGGTTAAGAGAGTAACTTTAGAAGAGATACAACAGGTTGAAAAAATCTATGAGGAGATGTTAAATTGCGATGATATTGAAAAAGTGGCTGATTTAGATAGAGATTTTCATCTTTTAATGATGTCTTTTTCTAAAAATGTTTTATTGACCACTATTATTTCTGCTATATCTGAACTATTAGAAGATTCAATAATAGCTTCTAGAAATATGGTTTTAGAAAAATTTGGAAAGGGGAAAATAGACTTAGATCATAAGATGATTATAGAAGCTCTAAAAAGCAGAGATGAAGAAGGATTAAAAAGTAGTTTAAGGGTTCATTTTGACAATATAGATAAAAGTTTACACGATTTAGATTAAATATTTCAAAATTAAAAGATCTCCATTAGGAGGTCTTTTAATTTTGAAAAAATGTGAAAATAATAGTTTAATCATTATTTTTAAAAAATAAATAAATTTTATTTTATTTTCCTATTTTCAGACAAATAATTTTATACACATAATAACTATTGGTATATATAGAAAAAATGAAGTTTAAAATAGGATTTTAATGATATTAGTGTTTGCAAATGGAAAAGTGTGTTTAGATAAAAAAATAACTTTATTGACATATATATGAAAATTAAAGTAAGCTTTTAAAGGAAGCAAATTGAAATTATTTGTTTTTAATTTTTATAAAAAAAATTGGTCATACCAATTTAAAATACAAGGAGGATATGATATGAAAATTGCCGTTTGTATAAAACAAGTTCCTGGAGGCACAAATGTTCAGGTTGATCCAGTTACAGGAGTACTGTTAAGAGATGGTGTTGATTCTAAGATAAATCCATATGATCTTTATGCTTTGGAATCTGCATTTCAAATAAAAAATCAGGTTAGTAGTGAGATAGGAGTACTCTCTATGGGACCTCCCCAAGCAAAAGCTGTGATTAGAGAATCATTTTCTATGGGAGTAGATACAGGTGTATTACTATCTGATAGAAAATTTGCTGGAGCCGATGTATTGGCAACCTCTTATGCTCTAGCCCAAGGGTTAAAAGCCATGGGAGAGATAGATTTAATAATCTGTGGAAAACAAACTACCGATGGTGATACAGCTCAAGTAGGACCAGAAATGGCAGAATATTTATCCATACCTCATATTTCAAATATAAGTAAAATACTAGAAGTAACCTCAGAAAGTCTAACTGTAGAAGCAGATATGGGTGAAACTATAGAGATTCAAACTATTGGTTATCCATGTTTAATCACTGTGGAAAAAGGGATCTATTCTCCTAGACTACCATCTTATAAAAATAAACTAGATACAGCTACTAGAGAGATAAAAGTTTTAACTTTTGATGATTTAGATGATAAAGATGAAAAAAAATATGGTTTAAATGGGTCACCGACTCAAGTAGAAAGAATATTTAATCCTCCTAAAAATCCAGATAAAGAGATGTTTTTAGGTGATGGAGCTGCGGTTGAATTATTTGGTAAATTGAGAGGAAGAAAAATTATCTAGGAGGTTAAAATGGCTAAATTAGTTATAAATCACGATAAAATAAATCATAAAAAAATGATGGAATTAATAGATCTATGTCCATTTAATGCAATTGAAGAACAAGAGGGGCAGACATATATAAATTCTGGATGTAAGATGTGTAAACTTTGCGTTAAAAATGGTAATGGAAGTATTGAATTTGTAGAAGATGAAAATGTAACAAGTGTAAATAAGAAGTTATGGAATGGAATAACTGTTTATATAGATCATTTTAACGGCGTAATAAATCCAGTATCTTTAGAACTTATAGGTAAAGCTAGAGAATTAGCAGGGATAATCAGTCATCCAGTTCAAGCTATTTTGATTGGTTCAAATGTTAAAAAAATAGCAGAAGAGTTAGAGCATTATGGAGTAGATCAAATTCATGTGTATGATTATAAAGAATTAGAACATTTTAAAGTTCAAAATTATACTGAGGTATTCGCTGACTATATTGAAAAAAATAAGCCGTCGTCTATATTGGTAGGAGCGACAACACTGGGAAGATCTTTGGCTCCTAGGGTAGCAGCAAGATTTAGAACTGGACTTACTGCAGATTGTACTATTTTGAAGATGAAACCTAATACAGATTTAGTGCAGATAAGACCGGCATTTGGTGGGAATATAATGGCGCAAATAGTTACAGAAAGACATAGACCACAGTTGTGTACAGTGAGAGCTAAGATATTTGATATTCCTAAAAGAACGGAAGAAAAATATGGAAAAATAATAGATCATAAGATCGATATAAAGAAATTAAATTCAAAAATTAAAGTTTTAGATGTGGTAAAAAAAGATAAAGAAGTATCTATAGCAGATGCTGAAGTAATTATTGCCATAGGAAGAGGGATAAAAAAAGAGGAAGATATAGAGATGATTCAAGAGTTTGCAGACCTTGTAGATGGGAAAATAGCTTGTACTAGACCTCTTATCGAATGTGGATGGATGAGTAATAAATTACAGGTTGGACTCAGTGGAAGGACTGTAAAACCAAGATTATTATTTGCATTTGGAATCCATGGAGCAGTTCAGTTTACTGCAGGGATGAACGGAGCCGAAACAATAGTTGCTGTAAATACAGATGAACAGGCTTCAATATTTGATGTGGCACATTATGGGATTGTAGGAGATTTATACAAGGTCATTCCAAAATTGACAGAAGAAATAAAAAGAGATAGAAGAATTACTTTTTAAATGGAGGATTAAAATGCAGAATAAATACAAAGAAATAGACATGAATGATTTTGAAAATATAAAAAAAATAATTGGAGATACAGAGAGAGTACTCTTTAAAGATGAGATCAATCCAGACTATTCCCACGATGAATTAGGTGGGATAGAAAAAATGCCAGATATATTGGTAAAAGCTTATTCGACTAAAGAAGTATCGGATATTATGAAATATGCCTATGAAAACCATATTCCTGTAACAGCTAGAGGATCAGGAACAGGACTTGTAGGAGCATGTGTTCCCCTTTTTGGAGGGATAGTTATTGAGACTACAGGGATGAATAAGATCTTAGAATTAGATGAGGAAAACTTAACTCTGACATTAGAACCCGGAGTATTACTCATGGAGATCAGTAAATATGTAGAGGAAAAAGATTTTTTCTATCCTCCAGACCCAGGCGAAAAAAGTGCAACAATTGGAGGGAATATAAGTACCAATGCAGGAGGAATGAGAGCTGTAAAGTATGGTGTGACTAGAGATTATGTAAGGGGATTAGAAGTAGTCCTCCCCAGTGGAGAAATTGTTGAATTAGGTGGGAAAGTAGTAAAAAACTCTTCTGGTTATAGTATTAAAGATTTAATTATAGGTTCTGAAGGGACATTGGGAATTATCACAAAGGTAATCTTAAAATTAATCCCATTACCTAAACATAACATAAGTTTATTGGTTCCATTTGAAGAATTAAATACTGCTATAGATGCAGTACCAAGTATTATTAAGTCTAAAGCTATCCCTACAGCTATTGAATTTTTACAAAGGGAAGTAATTTTTGCTGCAGAAGAATATTTAGGGAAAATATTTCCAGATAAATCTAGTGATTCCTATCTTTTATTAACTTTTGACGGCAATTCAAAGGAACAGGTAGAAAAAGACTATGAAAAAGTAGCAGATCTTTGTCTAGAGCTCGGAGCTTTGGATGCATATCTCGTAGATACAGAGGAAAGAAAGGAAGCTGTTTGGTCTGCTAGAGGAGCATTTTTAGAAGCAATCCATGGATCGACTGATGAAATGGATGAGTGTGATGTAGTAGTTCCTAGAAATAATGTAGCAGAATTTATTAAATATACAAAAATTTTAGCTAAAGAATTTGATATTAGAATTCCTAGTTTTGGTCATGCTGGAGACGGAAATCTACATGTTTATATCTGTAAAGATAGTATGGATGCAGATATATGGAATGAAAAAAGAATAGATGTCTTTAAAAAAATGTATGAAAAATCTTTAGAATTAGGAGGTTTAGTATCTGGAGAACATGGGATTGGATTTGCCAAGAAAGAATATATGTTTAACCAGTATAATGGAGGCCATCTTGATTTAATGGTAGGTATAAAAAAATCATTTGATCCAAAAAATATTTTAAATCCTGGAAAGGTTTGTCAATAGGTTAGGTCAAGACTCTTTTAGTCAAAGACTTTACTGTCAAATATAAATACTCCCATTACCATCTATGGATGGGGGTATTTTTTTATATAATTTTTTATAAAAAGGAGGCAAATATGTTATTATTTACAGCCCTTATTGCAGTGGCTTTCCCCCTATTATTTTTAGTTGTTTTAAAGATGTCGGCTAAAAAGGGAATGGCACTCAGTTATATAATATTACTTTTAGGAGCTTATTTTGTTTGGGGGATGGAATCAAAAGTTCTGGTGGCTTCATCACTTCAAGGTATCCATAAAGCATTGACGATACTTCTCATATTATTCGGTGCTATGGTCCTTTTAAATATGCTGAAAAATACAGGTGCTATTACAAGATTAAATAAGGGATTTAGAGCCCTTTCTGAAGATATGAGAATCTTAGCTATAATATTGGCATTTTTATTTGGTGCTCTATTAGAAGGAGTTTCTGGATTTGGTGCTCCTGTGGCTGTTGTTGGTGCTTTAATGGTGGCATTAGGATTTCAACCACTAACTGCAGCTATATTGGTGCTTATTTCAAATAGTACCCCTGTTCCATTTGGAGCTGTGGGAACTCCTATTTTTGTAGGACTTAGTAATATTTCAGAGTTAACACCAAAAGATTTTAGTGATATTGCAATATTGATTACTAAGTTAGATATCTTTCTTGCAACTTTTATGCCTTTACTCCTTGTGGTGGTATTAGTATTATCCTTTGGGAAAAAGAATAAAATTAAATCTATTCTTGAGATGGCTCCTTGGTCTATCTTTATCGGTCTAGTCTATACACTCTCGGCATATTTATATGCCAACCTTGTAGGTCCTGAATTTATCTCGATCCTTGCTTCTATTACTGGGCTTTTTGTAGCTACTATCACTTGTAAAATGAAGTTTTTAATTCCTAAGCATGTATGGACAGAAGCTTTAGATGAAGAGATAAAAGTAGAAGAAATAAGTTCTAAAAAAGAGATGTCACTGTTTAAAGCTTGGTCTCCATATATCCTTGTAGTTTTAGTTTTATTAGCTACTAGAATATTTCCTATTATCAAAAAATTTACAACTACAACTATAGATTTTTCTTGGAAAAACATAATGGGGTTTGAGCAAATATCAGATAAGTGGGCTTTACTCTATTCTCCAGGAACAGTATTAATATTAGTAGCATTTTTAACTATCCTTCTTCAAAATTCAAACTTTAATTCATTTAAAAAAGCTTGTTTTACTTCATTTGGACAAGTAAAAAACACCACACTAATACTATTTTCTACATTGGCTCTAGTACAGATATTTTCAAATTCTTGGATCAATGGTCTTGGATATGTATCTATGCCACAATATATTGCTACAACTATGAGTTCTTCCTTTGCAGGATCTTGGATCTTTATAGCTCCATTTATAGGAATGCTTGGAACTTTTATCTCTGGAAGTGGTACAGTATCAAATCTTACTTTTGGTGCTATTCAACACAATGTGGCAAATATCATAAATTTAAATCCAACTTTAATACTCGCTGAACAAACTCTTGGAGCAGGGGTAGGGCATATAATTTGTATCAATGTAGTTGTAGCAGCTTGTACAGTTGTTGGGTTATCTGGTAAGGAAGGGCTAGTAATTAGAAAAGTATTTATACCTAGTATCTTCTATTCATTAGGTATAGGAGTAGTAGCTTTTGCTTTTAGTTAAAATTTGAATTAATTTAATTATTCAATATTTATAGAATAATTTGATATAAAATATGCTATAATTTTATTAAAAAATAATAGCAGGAGGATAAAATGGAATTAAAGATAAGAAATGGAAGGTTAGAAGATATTGAAGCTTGTTTTATCTTGGAAGGGAAAACATTTCCAGAAGAAGAAGCAGCCTGTAAAGAAAATATAGAGATAAGGTTAAGTAAATTTGCCGAAGGATTTATAGTAGGAGAATTAAATGGAGAGATAGTAGCTCATATAAATAGTGGTTCTACTAATCAAGAAGACATAACAGATGAAGAGTTTAAGGGTCTCATAGGTCATGAAGATGGTGGAAAAAATATAGTTATTTTTTCAGTAGCTGTAGATCCTATTCATCAAAAAAAAGGGATAGCTAAAATCATGATGAAAGAATTTATTGAGGTCTCAAAGAAAATGAAAAAGGAAAAGATCCTTTTACTCTGTAAGGAAAACCTTATGGGGATGTATGAAAGAATGGGATATAAAAAAATAGGAATCTCAGCTTCTACCCATGGAGGAGCTATATGGTATGAGATGGAGCAAACTTTGTAGGAGATTTACACTAAATTAAAAAATAAAGAGAGATCTAGTTTATTAGATTTCTCTTTATTTCTTGTTTAATCAATTAGATTACATAATTTTATTTTTACCACTATTTTTAGCCTTATATAAAAGTGTATCTGCTTTTTTAATGAACTCCTCTATATCTAGCCCATTTTTATATTCAGCGACTCCACCACTTACAGTTATTTTTATTTTATCTTCTTTACCTAAAGGTGATAAAAATTCTTTTTTTTCTACTACTTTTTTCAATCTATTTCCTATTTTAAGGACTTCATTGCGGTTTGAATTATGAAAAAGGATTATAAATTCTTCTCCTCCATATCTATATATTTGATCATTTTTATCGGTATTATCTTTAAATATTTTACAGATTAATTTTAAAACTTTGTCTCCAAATATATGACCATAAGTATCATTAATTTTTTTAAAGTTATCTATATCAAATATGATTATAGAAAAACTATAGTCATCAAATAATTCATATTTCTTCTTTGCTGTTGTCAGGCAAAGTTCTAATCCCTTCCTATTATATACACCTGTAAGACAGTCAGTTATAGCACTATTTTTTAAATTGAGTTCTCTTTTTTCTATAGAGACTTGAAGCATTTCAATCTCTTTTCTTATTGTGTTTAACTCCGAATCTTCAGAGATAAATTTCAAAAGTTTTTTTTCGTCATTTTTATAATTCCCAAGAGAAATTTCTCTTATTAAGTCATTTATAATTTTAATATGATTGTCTAACTTTATTATAAACCTATTTACAATAATCCATGTAATCATAAATCCTAACAATGAAAATAATAAACTAGAAATAATTATTTTATCTGCAGTCTCAGTCAATACCTGTTCGTGAACTCCTCCAACCATAAGAAGTTCTAATTCTGGGATATACTCTCCAATAAAAATTATGGGTCCCTTAGGAGTATCTATCTTTATACGGGAGATATGTGTAGATAATGCTATATCCCTCAAATAATAATCTTTTTCGGAAAATTTATCAGGAAAATAATTTTCCATATGTTTTCTGACAAACCAAAAGTTTTCATGATTTTCTTCTGAATCTATAATGATGGAATCAAATTTATCCACGACAAATATAGTTATTTTTTTTCCAAATGAAAACTCTTTTAATTTTTTTTCAAGATCACAAAAATTAATATCTAATCCAATGACTCCTTTAAAAATACCCTCTTTGCTATAAATTTTTTTAGTTATGGTTGTACCTCTTTTTCCATCCATAAATTTATAGGTTATAGTGGATAA